>Ga0163154_10009174_pt1 | contig 11331 bp, 18 predicted proteins | sample OliLakLV19MP9P1_FD_148649 | JGI IMG/M metagenome (GOLD analysis project Ga0163154, IMG submission 148649) | Freshwater microbial mat bacterial communities from Lake Vanda, McMurdo Dry Valleys, Antarctica - Oligotrophic Lake LV.19.MP9.P1 | ecosystem: Environmental > Aquatic > Freshwater > Lake >...
GACGCCAGCGCGACGAGTGGGCCCGCCACTACAGCGCGGCCAACGAGGCCGCTGCCGCCGCGCTGGCGTCGGAGGTGGCCGCATGGAAGGCACGCGCCGAGACTGCGGAGCGCGACGCGGCCGACACGCACCGGCAGTGCCGCGACTGCCGCGCGGCCCGCCGGCTTGAGCCGACGCGGATCGCAGCCGCCGTTGCCGACGAGCGCCGCAAGGTCATCGGGGAGGTGGTGGCGTGGATCGCCGATCGCGAGGCGTGGTGGCGTAACGCCGAGGACAGCCTAGGCGACGACGCCAGCGACGAAACGCGACGGCACGCCTTCGGGCGGTCGCGGGCGTTTCAGGAGGTGCGAGCGCACTTCGCCGAGCTGCGGATGCGCGCCGTCGCCGAGAGTGACGGGGCGTGATGCCCTCCCCCGTCCGCATCTTCCCGACGCCGTGCGCGGCGTACCTCGCCGGCTGGACCGACGGTGCCGGCGACCGCCAGAGCCGCGCCTCGTTCGCGGAGTACGTCGACAGCCATTCGAGTCTGCGCGCGTACCGCCACGGCTACGATCACGGGCGCGAGGACCGGCGCATGGCCATCGGTTTTGCGGCGGGTGCGTACCGGCAGCCTGACGACAAAAAGCCCGACGACTTCGTGCCGGCCCCGACGAAGCCGTGCCCGTGCGACGGCTGGTGCTCGAACGCCGTCGGCGGGGCGTGGAAGAACGAGGCCACGCACTGCTCCTACTGCGGGGACGCGCTGGCGCCCGAGCGGGCGCATCAGTTGTGCTTGCCATGTGGCCGCGCCGCCGAGGGCGGCCACACGCGCCGTTGCCGGTCTGTCTGTCAGACCCTCCGGTTAAGGTAGCCCTCATGACGATCAACACGCAGCAGCGCGACGCCACCATCGACAAGCTCGCCAGCGCCTACGGGCCGTGGGTGTTCCAGGTGATCTCCTACATCCGCCGCATGTCACCGGGCCGCGTGTTCACGACCGACGAGGTGTGGACGTGGTTGCGGCAGGGAGGCAAGCCCGATCCGGCCGAGCCCCGGGCCATGGGCGCGGCGATCATGAACGCCTCGCGGGCGGGGCTGATCGAGCACCAGGGCTACCGCATCAGCCGCCGCAGCGTCTGCCACAACCGCCCCGTGTCGATCTGGCGCCGGGCTTGAGAGGCTGCAACGTCGTCTGCTGCGGCTACGTGGCCGAGGTCGTGTGGGAGGACTACGGCGGCTTCGCCGCGTGCGGCCTGCACGATGGTGCGCCCGTGCGGCGGCTGCTGGACAGGCTCCAGCGACCGTGCGCGTTCTGGATGGACGACCGCCCGGTCGTCGTCTCGGTCGGCGACCTGACCGAGGACGACGTGGCTCCGCGCCCGCCGCCGCTCCCGGGCGCCATCCTCGCGGCCGAGTGCCCTCGGCTGGCGCAGGCCCTGGCCGTGCGGCCGACGGCGCACCCCGACGCCGATCCGCTAGCCGGCCGGCCGTGAGTAGCCTCGCGGCGAGCAGCACCGGGCTGACCCACGTCGTGGAGGCGGGGCAGGCCAAGGCGTTGTGCGGCGCCCGGGCGGCCGGACCGCCCCGGGCAGAGGGGCCGACGTGCTGGGCCTGCAGAGTACGCCAGCGGCAGCAGCAGCGGCGGCGCGGACGATCTTGTCAGCCCCCTGTGGTACACGAAGCTCCTCGGTGGCGCAGTGCCCCCGAGGCAATCCACATGAACGCGGAGATGAACATGGCCAGCAAGTTTTGGGAGAGTATCGGCGCTGACAAGCTCAGGAAAGCACACTCGACGGAGGGCGGTCTGTACATCAGCCCGGGGACGTACCTGCTGGAGATCCAGCGGTGCAAGATGATCGAGACGCTCGCGCAGGAAAAAGCCTTCATCGCCGAGTTCAAGGTGATCGAGAGCGACAACCCCGTCCTGCAGGCCGGCGCCGAGCCGAGCTACTTCGTCAACATGGAAGGGAAGTACCCCGATCTGTCGCTGGGCAACGTCACGGACTTCATGCGGGCGGGGCTCGCCGCCGCCGCCTTGGAGGAGGGCGTGGAAGCGCCGCCGGCAGCGGAGACGGTGATCGATCCGGAGATCGCCACCTCGATCACGGGCGAGAGCAACGTGCTCGCAGGCGTCAAGATCGAGTGCTACGCCTTCAACAAGCCGACCAAGGCGGGCAAGGACTTCACGCGCTTCAAGTGGCGCGTCCCCGCAGCGTAGCTGCCCGGGGCAGAGGAGCGCTTGACGTTTCTCCTGCATCGTCGCTGGCAGACCGACGCGCCCCGGGCGTCTGCCGCTACGCCGTCGCCTGAGCCAGCTCAGAGATCGGCCGGTCGCACCGGCGCGACGGCACCACCCGCCTGCGGAGGACAAGCGTCTTGAGGATCATCGGCCTGGATACCGAGACGCACCTGATCAAGGCCGGCTGCGCCGCCCCTCAGTTGGTGTGCGTGTCCGTGGCTGAGCAAGGCGCCGACGGCGAGATCGTCGGCGCGCTCTACGATCGGCCGAGCGGCCTGGCGTTGTTCCACAGGCTGATCTCCGATCCGGAGATCCACCTGACGATCCACAACGCCTTCTTCGACCTGTGCGTGTTCGCGGCCGAGGACGCGAGCCTGCTGCCGGCGATCTTCGCCGCCATCGACGCGGGCCGGATCCGCTGCACGATGATCCGCGAGATGATGCTCAAGAACGCGATGGGGCGACTCAAGTTCCACTACAACGAGGAGACGAACGAGTTCAGCAAGCAGTCTTTCGCGCTGTCCGATCTCGTGCGGACCTACCTCGGCCACGACATCGAGCGCACCAAGACGGGCGCTGACGCCTGGCGGCTCCGGTACAACGAGCTGGACGGCGTGGCCATCGCGGACTACCCCGAGGCCGCGAGCACGTACGCGATCGAGGACGCGGCCTGGCACCTCAAGGTCTTCCTGGCGCAAGAGGTGTACTGCGAGGCCAAGATCCCCGGCGGGGCGACGGCAGAGATCTCCCAGGTGCAGGCCGGCTGGGCGCTCTACCTCGCAGGCGCGTGGGGCGTCCGCACCGACGGCGAGGCCGTGGCCAAGCTCAAGATCGAGGTCACGGCCGAGTACGAGGCGCACCTCGCTGTGGCCCAGCGCCATGGCTTCATCCGCAGGACCGGCGTCCGCGACACCGAGAAGATCATGGGCGCCGTCGTCGACTGGTACGCCTCCAAGCACAAGACCTTGCGCTACACCGACGGAGGCAAGGTGTCGACCGACCGCGAGCAGCTCACCGACGTCGCCTGCCCGGTCTGCACCTTCGGCTTCCACGGATGCAGTTGCGACCCGCGCACCGACGACGGCGCGCACCGGGGGCTGTGGGCGGTCGCCGAGGTCGTGCGCCTGAGCAAGCTCCTGAGCACGTACGTCCGCGCGCTGGAGCGAGGCACGACCGTGCCGCTCAACCCTCGGTACAACCCGATCATCGAGACGTACCGGACGAGTTGCTCGCAAGGCATGAAGGTCGACGGCGTCCCCGTCGGGTGCAACCTCCAGAACCCGCCCCGCAAGGACGGCGTGCGCGAGTGTTTCGTGCCTCGCGCGGGCTGGACCTTCGCCTTCGCGGACTACGACACGCTGGAGATGCGGACGCTGGCCCAGATCTGTATCTGGGAGTTCGGCTACAGCCGCATCGCGGAGGCGATCCGCGAGGGGCGAGACGTCCACCTCGCGGTCGCCGCCGAGGTCCTCAGCATGACGTACGAAGACGCCGAGGCGCGGTACGCCGCAGGGGACGCAGCCGTGGCCGATGCGCGGCAGATCAGCAAGCCCTGCAACTACGGCATGGCCGGAGGCATGGCCGCCACTACGTTCGTCAAGTACGCGAAGGGGTACGGGCTGCCGGTGTCGCATGCGCTCGCCAAGAAGCTCCACACCGCGTTCCGGGCTACGTGGACCGAGATGAACGAGTACTTCTGCTACATCAGCGCGCTGGTGGAGCAAGGCGGCATCGCCGAAGTGATCGAGTTCCCGCGCTCAGGGCTCATGCGGGGCAACGTCAACTACACCGCGGCGGCCAACGGCTTCTTCCAGCACCTCGCCGCCATGGGCGCCAAGGCGGCGATGTACGCGGTGAGCCGCGAGTGCTACATCGACGAGGCGAGCCCGCTGTACGGCTGCCGGCCCTGGCTCTTTGCGCACGACGAGATCGGGATCGAGATCCCCTACACCGGCAAGGCCGCGTCCGACGCCGCGCTGCGCCTCCAGGCCGTGATGATCGAGCAGATGAGCGTGTGGTGCCCGGACGTGCCGATCGGCGCCACGGCGTGCATGACGCGGCGCTGGCGCAAGGGCGCCAAGGCCGTGTTCGTCGATGGCATCATGGTGCCATCGCGCCCCGAGGGGAAGAAGTGGGTCCACGACCCAGCAGACACGAGGATGCCGACATGAGTGATGAACCCTGCGCCCGCGACGAGCTGGGCGCGAGTCGGAGCAGCGCCCGCCTCGACGCGCAGCTCCTCGACGCGCTCGATCAGCAGTACATGCTCAGGGTCGCGGGCTACGGCTACGACCTCCAGGAGGTCGTCAGGCTGCTAGATGGCTGGGCACGCGACCGGCGGCGCCCGTGACCTCCGTCTTCGGCCCCCCGTTCTGCGGCTGCGGGCAGAGCGCCGCGACCGAGATCGCCTGCTCGTGCGGCTGCGGCGAGATCAGCCGGCTGTGCGCGTGTGGCAAGGTGCTAACGCCGTTCGGCACGCCGCGCTGCGCGCAGCCGATATGCCGCTACCGCGAGGACGGGTGCGCAGCGTCGCTCCGGCAGCAGGACGTGGCTGGATGGATCTTCACCCTGGACAGCGAGTGGGTGTGCCCGGCACACGCCCAGCGCAGGATCTCCGAGCACGGCGGCGTCGCGTGATCGTCAGCCTCGACCCCGGCACCAAGCACGCCGGCATCGCCGTCTGGGAGGACGACGAACTGACCGCCGCGTGGCTCGTGCGGGGCACGGGCTGGCTCGCGACCGCGCAGCAGGTCTTGCTCGACCTGGAGGATCGGTTTCCGGCCTGCATCCTCGTCGAGTTCGACCTCGTGATGGAGAAGCCGCAGATCTACCACCAGGCCAAGCAGAAGGGCGAGCAGGCCAGCCTCATCGAGTTGGCCCTGATGGTCGGCGCTGTCGCAGGCATGAGCCGCCTACACCCGCGCCGCGTCACGACCTACCAGCCGGCCGCGTGGAAGCGGCAGATCCCCAAAAACGTGATGGTCGAGCGTGTCAGGTCGCGGCTGATGTCAGAGGAGTGTGAGAGGGTGGTCCTGCCCGCCAAGAGCCTCCAGCACAACGTCTGGGACGCGATCGGCATCGGCCTGCACCACCTGAAACGGAGGACGACATGATCGGCAAGCTCTTCGGCAACCTAGTCCCCGCCGTCACCTTCTGCGGCTACCCCGCGAAGGTGACGGCCATCGACCTCCAGCCCAACGAGTCGGCCATCACGGTCCTCGTCGAGGACGGGCGCAAGTTTCGGGTGACGGTACAGACCCCCAAGATCGAGGAATTGAGCTAGATGGCGCCCAACCTGACCATGCATCAGCAACCGCAGCAACGGCAATGCCTCAAGCTGTCCCCTTCGCAGGAAGTCGTGCTCGCAGACGTGCGCGAGTTCTTCGGGCAGTACCTACTCGACCCCGAGGCCCTCGACGTGGGCTCGCCCGTCCGGCTCCTGTGGGAGGTCCACAAGACGTTCGACCTGGAGAGCTACGCTGACCTGGCGAAGCTCCGAGGCGAGAGCCTCGATCTGTCGTGCCGCATCGACGAGCTGGAGAGCGACCTGGCAGACGCCGAGGCCGAGGCGGACGAGGCCGCGAGCGAGCGCAAGCACACCCTCGGCGCGTGGCGCCGCCAGCTCCAAGACATTCTCAAGAACCCGAGCATCGAGGCGCCGGCCATCCGCGCGCAGATCTCGTCCCTGCTCCGGTAGCGTGATTCAGAAATATTCGTTCTGATGCTTGACGGCGCCCCGGCGCTTCGGCTAGAACCCGTCGGGTGAGCAAGCAGCGGCCCCGGCCGCCCGTCCTGATCCAGGCGCGCATCCCGGCCGACGTCCACGCCCGGTTCGTCGCCGAGGCGCGAGCCCTGGGCCTGACGACGGCTGCGTGGCTGCGGATGCTGCTGATCGCTCGCGCCGAAAAGTGAAGGGACGATGAACATGATGAACGAGAGCTGGGAAGTGTGCCGGGACGAGCGTTGCGAGGAGGAGGGCCTGCACGCCCCCCACGAGGTCGAGTCGCGCCGGCGTCCGTACCACGAGCGCCGGCTCCCCTGGGGGATCCGCCAGCGCGCCCTCGACGACTCGATCATCGACGTCGTGCCGGCCTACGAAGTGCAGACCTTCCGGGGCATCCACCGCGCGGTGGAGGACACCTACGGCTCGGTCAACCCTCGGACCTTGCACCGGCGGATCGCCCGCCTGATCGACTTCGGGCAGATCGTCCGCCTGGAGATCCCCGCGGAAGCGATCTGCGCCTACGTCCGCCCCAGCTCGCCGTTCGCCGGCGCGCCCGTCGAGGAGTGGCGCGAGCAAGCCATCACCGCCTGCTACGAGCACGGCGCGTGAGCGCCAACACCCGGCCTCCGACGGGCCGCGCGCGTCGCGGCCCTGGCGCGACGAAGACGGCCACCGCGGCCAACACGCTCAAGCAGGCGACTGCGTGCTGCGCTACCGCCGAGCGCCACTACCGGGACGGGGACGCGCTGGCGGCGCTCGACCAGGCGCGCCTGGCGATGCGGTTCCTCGCCGAAGTCGTCGGCGCAAAGCCTTGACATCCTCCCCGCCCTAAAGGGCGGGGATTCCGAGGGCAGCCCCGGAGGTTGACGCTTCACAGGGATGCGCGCCGGTGCTCAACTGCACCACCCGTCTTACCTTCCCTCCACGTCCGTTTTGCGTCTCGGCGAGTCCCGCCGCGACAATATTCTTGGCCGCGTTGATGTCCCGGTCGTGGACCTCGCCGCAGATCTCGCAAACGATCTCTCTGATCTGAAGACCGATCTTCCCCCACCGATGCCCGCACCCGCTGCACACCTGACTCGTCGGCGCCCAACGGTCCACGAGATGCAGCTCACGCCCGTACCGGGCGCACTTGCTCGCCACCATCGCGCGGAACATGCCCCATCCCTGGCGGCTGACTGCGCGGGCAAGGCTGTGGTTCTTCACCATGCCCGCGACGTTCAGATCTTCCAGAGCGATCGAGGAGTGGTTCCGCACCAGGTGCGTCGAGAACTTTTCGAGGAAGTCCTTCCTCTTGTCGGCCATGCGCGCCTGGAGCTTGGCGATGTGCAGCTTCTGGCGAGCGCGACGCGCCGACGTCTTCTGGCAACGGGCGAGCTTCTGCTGCGCCTTGCCGATCCGGCGCTCGATCTTCTTCAGGTCAGGAGCGCGTACCTGCTCGCCGGTGCTGAGCGCCGCGAACGCTGCGATGCCCAGGTCGACGCCGACGGCGTCGCCGCCGTAGAGCGGCACGTCGGTCTTCTCGACGGTGAACGAAACGTGGTAGCGACCGGAGCAGTCGCGGGTGACCGTGGCGGTCTTCGGATCGGACGGCAGGTCGCGGCTCCAGCGCACCTGCACGCGGCCGATCTTCGCGAGGTAGAGCTGGCCGCCCTCCAACGCGAACCCGCGCTGCGTGAACGAGGCTGCCTGACGCCCGTCCTTACGCTTCCACGTCGGGAATCCCGCGCGCGGCCCCTTACCCTTGCAGCCCTTGAAGAACCGCTGGAACGCGGCGTCCAGGTGCCGCACCGACTGCTGAAGCGGCACGCACGACACCTCGTTCAACCACGCCCGCTCGGGCGTCTTCTTCGACTCGGTCAAGAGCTTGCTCGTCGCCGCGAAGCCCGGGTACTTGGCGCCCTCGACCTGCGCCCGTGCGAGCGCATCGTTCCAGACCACCCGCGTGCAGCCAAAGACCTGCGCCAAGGCGACGCATTGGTCGGGCGTGGGATTGAGGCGGTACGTGTAGCGGAGGCTGGACATTGGTCTGCTACGAGGATAGTATCTGAATGTGCATCGAACACAAGCAAAACCGCTGGATCGCGGCCGTCACAGCATCAGCAAGATCGTTGCGCACTTGGTCTTCGTCACGAAATACCGGCGCAAGGTGCTGGACGTAAAAGGGTTGGTCACGCTGGAGGCAGCGATGCAGCGCGTGGCCTCCGAGATGGGATTCTCAATTGTCGAATCGAACGGCGAGGGCGACCACCTACACGTCGTGGTGCGCTACCCGCCGACGCTGTCCATCGCCAAGATGGTCAACTCGCTAAAGGGTGTGTCCTCGCGGCGGTACAACGAGGCGAAGCACCCGATGCCGTCTAAGTCGTCGCTGTGGAGCCCGAGCTACTTCGCGTCGTCGGTCGGAGGTGCTCCGATATCGGTCTTGCGCCGGTATGTCCAGAATCAAAAAGCCGGCCTGAAGGCCGGGGCTTCTAACCCAGGAGATTTTCGGTGAGAGGCCAAGCCCAGGCGCACTCCTCCGTGGCCAGGGGCTCCGAGGGCGCCAAGGACACTTGGCGCACGCCGGCGCCGCTGCTCGATCGCGTGCGGCTGCTGGGGCCGATCGTCTGCGACCCGTGCAGCAACCTCGACGCCTCGACCGGCGCGCTCGTGAACTACTCCGGCCCCGACGGCAACGGGGACGACGGGCTCGCGCTGCCGTGGGCGCGCCGAGGCGAAGGCCTGACGTACGTCAACTGGGTGTACAGCCACAGCGCGGCGTGGGCGAAGAAGATCGTCGTCGAGGCCAAGCACGGCGCGCAGATCGTCGGCCTCGGCGGCGCGCGCCCGGACACGGCGTGGCACCGGCACCTCATGACCGAGGCGGTCATGGTCGGCTTCTACCGAGGGCGCATCAAGTTCGAGCTGCCTCCTGGGATCGTCGGCATCAAGGTGCGCTTCACGGCGGCGCCCGCCGCAGGCGCCGACAACGTGATGGGGGAAGTCTTCCAGCCGCTACCCTTCAAGAAGCTCAAGGCGGGCGACTACTACGTCGAGGTCGACCAGCTCGACGTCGTGCGCGTCAGGCACTGCCTGGCGCAGTACGCCCGCGTCGAGGAAGTCCCGCTGGCGCCAGCCCCGTTTCCGTCGGCGCTGTTCTTCTTCAACCTGGACCCAGGCGCGATCAACGTGTTCGCCGGCGTCTGCGACTTGTATCGGAAGATCCAGTGAGGCTCTACCTCGCCGGCTCCTCGGCAGAGATCACCCGCGCCGAGAGGTGGTCGAAGGCCCTCGCGGGCGCCGGCGTCGTCGTCACGTCCGCGTGGATCGCCAACATCACGCAGGTCGGCGCCGCCAACCCGCCCGAGGCGCCGCAGGCGCAACGCGAGGCCTGGGCGAGCCACTGCCTGGCCCAGATCAGCAACTCCGGGTGGTTCTGGCTGCTCAACCCGTACGGGCCGTCCTGCGGCGCGTTCGCGGAGCTGGGGTTCGCGTGGGCTCAGCGCAAGACCATCGTGGTCAGCGGCGGGACGCCGGGGCTGTCGATCTTCGGGGCGCTGGGCACGGAGTTCCACGCAGATCAGGAAGCCTACGACCTCGTCCTCCGCCACGCAGGGAGGCGCCACTACTAGCCCCACGCCACCCTGCTAGGGTAGGATCGGCCCATGCCCACGCCGAAACGCAAGCCGCGCCGCCGCCCGCTCGGAGGTACGCCTGAAGCGTACGAGCTGAGGGTCCACATCGACAACGAGTACCCGATCTACAAGGCCAAGCAGTCCATGCGCGGGGCCATCACCAAGAAGGTGTGCCAGGGCAAGTTCGACGCAGGGAAGGCGGCCAAGGGCTTCCGCTACGTCGTCGACACCGCCGCGGTGAGCTACGCGGGGCCGCTCCAGGCCCGCTACGCCTTCCCGGGCAAGATCCGCGACGAGGTCGCCAGGGACTTGGCGAACGCCCTCAAGGACGATGTCAACCGCTGCCTGGCGAGCGGCGACTGCGGCGACGCGCCGCCGGAGTTGCGCAAGTGCATGACCGCCAAGCCGCTCGCGGGCGCCCGGACGCGCCGCCGGAAGGGGCGGAGGTAGCCATGGCCAAGACCACCCGCGTGAGCGGCAACCTCAAGGTGACCCTGAGCTTCAACGACCGGACCGACCAGTACCAGGCCCGGGTCTGCACGATCAAGGGCCCCAAGAAGTGCGAGTCGGTGCTGGTAGGGGCGCCGCGGTCGCTCAAGCGGGCAGTCGATCACCCCAAGAGCTACACCGACGCCGCGCAGGCGGCGATCTCGTTCTCGCGCCTGGGGGACGAGGCGGGCGAGCGCATCCGCTTCCCCCGGCGCAAGGCACGCCCGCTCGCGGGCGCCAAGAAGCACGAACCGCACTCCTCGTGCCGGAGCCGGTGCTGCCCGTCCTGCACCTGGCAGCCGCCCAAGAAATCAAAGGCCGAGCGGGAGCGGATGGAGAAGCTCGAAACGGCGTACCGGAAGAAGTACGGGTACCTGAGCGGCGCAAGCGACCACGCCACCGGCGATGACTTCCGCCGGTGGGAGACGAAGGCCGAGGCGATGACGATCTTCGAACTGGAGTCCGCGAGCCGCAACGCCTTCACTGCGGCTCAGGCGATGGACAGCTTCAACCCTGAGCGCGCAGGCCGCTACATGGACGAGCTATCGGTCTACCAGAACATGCTGCGCCGCCACCGAGGTGCGGGCGGGCGGCGCAAGGGTGAGGGCCGACGTCGCCGCTAGAGCAGGACGACGTCGTACGCCATCGCCACGTTGGCGATGTCGCCAGGCCCGATGCCCAGCTCCGCAGCGGCGGTCTGGATCGCTTGCCCAGGGTCCGCAGCCAGGACGATGCCGCGCCGGCTGCCCTTGGCCGCCGGCGTCACCGTGTAGAGCTTGCGCGTCCGCAGTTCGGCGACGAAGGCTTCGGACGCCGCCAACGCCGCGCGAGCCTGATCGCGCTCGACCAGGAGCACGTCACCGCGCGCGCGCGTGTCGTCGTGCGTCATGGCCTCGGCGATCAGGTCTTGCTCCAGAAGGGAGATCCCCGCCTGCAGCGTCTGCACCTGCTCAGCGTGCGCGCCCTCGGCGGCCCTCAGCAGGTGCGCCTGAGTTGAATCGGCCTCGGCCAGCTCGCGCTCGCGCAATTCCTGCGCTTCTGCCAGTTCGCGCTCCTTGAGTGCGAAAGCCTCGGCCAAGTCGCGAGCGTGGCGCTCCTCGGCGTCGCTCGCGCTCTGCGCGTACGCTGCGGAGGCCTCGCTCACGCTTAGGTCGTACGCCGCGGCGGCCGAGGCGAGATCGCGCCCCAGCTCGGCGACCTGCGCGGCGAGCTGAGCGTTCTGCGCCTCCAGCGCTTCGGCGCGCTCCGCGTCTGTGGGCTCGGGCTCGGGCTCGGGCTCGGGC
>Ga0163154_10009177_pt1 | contig 11330 bp, 12 predicted proteins | sample OliLakLV19MP9P1_FD_148649 | JGI IMG/M metagenome (GOLD analysis project Ga0163154, IMG submission 148649) | Freshwater microbial mat bacterial communities from Lake Vanda, McMurdo Dry Valleys, Antarctica - Oligotrophic Lake LV.19.MP9.P1 | ecosystem: Environmental > Aquatic > Freshwater > Lake >...
CCCGACCCGTAGCTAGTCCCAAACTAGTTACCTTGCCCCAGCCGCTTGTCAGTCCCAAACTAGTAGCGTCTCCCCTACCAATTCGGCCCAGTCCCAGTCCAGCCATGGTTCAAACCGACCAAACTACCAAAAACTTAAAAGACCGGATTGAAAAAATTGTCGAAGAAAAACGCGATCAAATTGAGGGGGTTCTAGATGATATCTCGGGACGAAAACGAGGTTATATTGGTGAAGTCCAGCGCGTCACAGCCGAAAGCATTACTCTTAAAACTAAGCGTGGCGCCCAGATTTTATCGATGCAGGATGAAATCATGATCACTAAAGGTGGTCAAAGAATGTCTGGTGATGAGATTGCCGTGGGCGACTGGGCAATTGTAATTGGATCAATGAAGGATGATGAGTTGGTTCCCGAGCGGTTAGTTATTTCCAGCGTTAGCTTGCGGCCAGCTGATCAAGTTCTCACCCTAGGAACAGTTAATGCAGTGACCAAAACGACGATCAAAGTCACACCTAAATCAGGCACTGAAGCTAAGACTTTTACCTTTACCAAAACCACCAAGTATCAAGATATGAATGGCGACGATCTCAGGATTACTTCGGTGACTGTTGATCAACCTGTTTTAGTCATCGGTCAAACTACTAAAGAGAATGTGCTCGAAGCCAAAATTATCCGTATCTTGGCTCCGATTGCCTCGCCGAAAACCAATGTCCGCTAATGTGGTCCACCGCCTAGCTACTTTTCAAGCTCATCTCCAGCCTCTTGAAGCTGTGTTATTAACTAACCCCAGCGATATTGCCTACTTGAGTAACTTTGAGTTATTGGTGGCTGAGGAACGCGAAGCGTTTTTAGTCATCACTCCGACTCAAGCCTTCTTGATTCATGCTAGTTTTTCTCCGGTTCCGACTGATGGTATTTTCACCACCTTGAGTGGCGCTCACGTCTCGCAGCTAAAAACACATCTAGCAGCTATCCAAAAACAAGCTCCTTTTTCCCGATTATTGGTAGACAAAACCAAGCTCTTCGCCGATGAGTATGAAGCGATTCAAGAAGTAACTGGATTTAGTGTCGAAGCTTTTGATCGCCAGTGGATTTGGGACCAACGGACAGTTAAAGATGAAGCAGAAATCTTGGCCAGCCGCACTGCGGGTGAGATTGCCGATCAAGCTTGGCAACGTCTGCAACCGAAGATAACCGCGGGACAAACTGAAAAACAGCTCCAAAAGATACTTAACCAAATCATGGCTGAGCTGGGCTCAGAGCAGCCAGCTTTTCCCACGATTGTGGCTTTTGGCGCTAATGGAGCCCTACCGCATCATCAACCCACCGATGCGCCGCTGACTGACAATACGCCAATTTTACTCGATTTTGGCGCCACCTTTCACGGTTATCGAAGTGATATGACTCGAAGCTGGTGGTTTGGCAACACTCCTTCACCTCGGTTCAATCATGTCAAAGATGTGGTCATCTACGCCTACAACTCGGCGCTGGAGTTCCTGTCCACTAGAGCTAGCTCTTCAGAGCTGACGGCTCAGTCTCTAGACAAGATTTGTCGTGATCGGATTGTTGAAGCCGGTTTTGGTAACCAGTTCATTCACACCACCGGACATGGCGTGGGACTGGATATTCATGAGCCACCATCGCTCTATAGCAAGAACGATTTTGCGCTAAAATCAGGTATGATTATCACCATTGAACCCGGTGTGTACTTGCCTGATGAGTTTGGGTATCGCTGGGAAAATACGATTCTATTGACTGAAAATGGCTACGAGATTCTGACCCATCATGAGTACTATTAGAGTTCTGTCCAGCCCTAACGTGGCAGCGTTTCAAGCACTGAGAGTGGCTGCATTAACGTCAGATCCTCAGGCTTTTTTATCGGTTTCTGAGTTGGAGCTACAGAAAACATCATCCCAGTTTAGCCAAGAGTTACTCTTTAGTAGCTTGACTGCCCCTTTTGGTTACTATGGCTTTTTTGTCGAGTCTAAACTAATTGGCTACGCCCAGTTAGGCACTACCGGCTTACCCAAGCAAAAACATATTGGCTATCTCTACAATCTCTATTTTGCTAGTGAGTACCGGGGTCAAGGCTTGGCCACGGAGTTAATGGAGTTTTTGTTCAGAACTGCTTGCGATCACTCCTTGGAACAACTATTCACGGTATGTTTGGCTAACAATTCTCAAGGCCTACGTTTTTATCAAAGGTTAGGTTTCGCAGCTTGCGGTAAGCGCAGCCGTAGCGTTAAATGGCACGATAGTTATGATGATGAGATTGAGTTAGTCAAAGTCCTCTAAAACTTCTTTAAAAAAACCGTTTAGGGCCCGTAGCTCATCTGGTAGAGCGCTGCATTCGCATTGCAGAGGTGGTCGGTTCGAGCCCGATCGGGTCCACTAAACTGGGGTGAGGTTAGCTAATTGTTCCCGGGATTTTCAGAATCAGCAGTTACTGAATCTTGAGAGATTTTGCTGTCTAACAATCCCAGAACTAGACTTCTTTCTACGTCTAACTGATCCTGCTCTTCATACGCAATTTGCTGCTCTTGCTCAGCTTGACGGCGTTGGCGTGCTTCACGAGTCTGATACATTTCAACTTCCTGAAAATAGATAAGTTTTTTATGGAGCTGATCAAGGTTCTGGTTAGCCAGATCTTTACTTAACCCCACTAATGCATTCACCATTTGATCAGTAGAATATTCGTGAAGGTATTTTAATTCTTGAAACACTTTAGAATTACTACGACTCAAAGTAAGCCCCAACAACAACTCATGAATGGTAGAAAAGTCTCCGATAATGATGGAAAAATCGGGCCCAAAAGCGGCAGATAAAATAGCAAGCTCAGCTTGATAGCTCTCGATTTCCGGCCAGTTTATAGGCTGGTCTATCGAATGACAATGGTGCTACTGGTTTTGAAGTTCGTTCTTTGTTTGCGGACATGTAATTTCCTTTTTTTAACAGTCAAAGTATATCAAAAGCTGCTATTACCACAAGCGGGGATTTCGAGTAATGCTACAATCAGATTTGTCACCGAAGAAGTTGATCAAAAAACTATGTCCACTCCCCCACCCCAAACGCTGAAAGGTTTTCGTGATTTTTTGCCCGCCGAAAAGCGCAAACGTGATTTTGTGGCCCAGAAAATGAGAGAAGTTTTTAATCTGTACGGCTTTGAACCACTAGAAACTCCGACCTTAGAGTATGCCTCACTCTTGCTGGGCAAGTATGGCGATGAAGCTGACAAACTGGTCTATACCTTTACCGATCGAGGCGAACGCGAAATTGGCCTACGTTACGATCAAACCGTACCTACGGCTCGCGTCTTAGGTCAGTATCAACATCTGCTGCCTCGTTACTTCCGCCGCTATCAAATGCAGAATGTCTTCCGCGCTGACAAACCACAAAAAGGTCGGTATCGAGAATTCGCGCAATGTGACTGTGATATTTTTGGCACTTCGTCGCCGGTCGCCGATGCCGAAATTTTAGCCGTTTATTATCAAGTCTTTTCCCACTTAGGTTTAACTTCATTAGTCATTGAGGTCAACGATCGACAAACCCTTTTTGCTACGTTGACTCCCTTTGTTACCGACACGGTGACAGTTTTTTCGTTGATTCAGTCATTAGATAAACTGGATAAATTGACCGTTGAAGACGTCGTGGCGGAGTTAGTGAGCAAAGGCTTGACCGAAAGTGATGCCCACTCAGCTCTCAAGGCAGCCTCAGAAGCCACGCCTTCGGCCAATCTGCAGGCAATTATGGAACACGCTCAGAAACTAGGGGTACCAGCATCAGTCTTACTTTTCAAGCCGCGTTTAACTCGAGGTTTGGACTACTATACCGGCCTGATCTTTGAAGGCAGAATTCCTGAATATACTGTTGGATCTGTTGGTGGTGGTGGTCGATACGACAATTTACTCAATGACTTGACCGGCCTGTCTATGCCCGCTATTGGATTTGGGATTGGTTTTGATCGAACGGTGGAAGCAGCAGACCAACTAGGCTTGATTCCTTCGGCTAATACCGGCACCCAAGTCTTAGTGACTTTATTTGATGTGACAACGCAAGTATTGTCTTTGAGCACCGCCGCTCAACTCCGACAAGCTGGCATTAAAACTGAAGTGTATCCGGAGTTAGATAAATTGGGCAAACAGTTCAAGTTAGCTGATCAGAAAACTATTCCGTTTGTGCTCGTGATCGGGGAAACGGAAAAAACTGCTCAGACCGTGACGCTCAAGAACCTTGCCACTGGTGATCAAGAAACACTGTCGTTAGCTGACTGTATCTCTCGACTCACCGCTTCTGCTGATTAAATTACGCTGTCTGTTCGTGATAGGCTGAAAAGGTGAAAAAATCTGCCCCGGTACGCTCGAAGTCGCCTCGAGAGGTCAAACCTCGTTCAACCTCACATCGCTCGCCTCAACGACTTAGTCAACGCTGGCAACTTAGTCAACGCTGGCAAGCCTACGGCTACATGCTGATCAATACCCTGTGTTGGAGCGCCGCTTTCATCGTGGTCAAGCCCGCCTATGCCGTCACCACTCCTTTTCGTTTTCTGATGTACCGCTTCACCTTGGCCACCATCTTGTCGTTGCCAGTTATCTATTACTACCTCCGCAAATCACCTCTAGTCTGGCGCAAAGTTCCCATCATCGTGGCCTTAGAGCTGCTAGGGACCACCGTAGCATTATCATTGGTCTACACTGGCTTGGCTCGCACCAGTGTGGTCGAGGCCAGTATTATCATCGCCGTCGCCCCAGTATTTGTGACTGTGGGAAGTGTGATTTTGCTGAAAGAACGGCAACAAAAGAATGAGTTGCTAGGAATAGGACTTGCCTTAGTGGCCACCATTTTTCTAGTCATTCAGTCTGCCTCGGCTAGTGCCAACTGGCTGACCCAGCTCTCATTTCTAGGCAATCTCTTGATTCTGGGTCATAACTTGACCAATATCTTTTATTATCCCTGGGCTAAAAAATACTATCAGGGTGTGCCCAAACTGTTTGTATCGAGTATCAGTTTTGTTGTCGGCATGATCAGCTTTGCTGTTTTAAGTCTAATCGAAGCTGGGAGCGTGGAGCGATTTACCACTTTAGCGGCTATTGATCTTAATACTCCAGCTGTGTGGCTAGCTTTTGGCTATATGGCTACATTCGGCTCGATTATTGGACTCACAGCTTACATTAAAGGTCAAGATATGATCGAAAGCTCTGAAGCTAGCTTTTTCACCTATCTGGGCTTGCCCGTGACATTAGTTTTGGCTCATTTACTCCTGGCCGAACGGCTGACATTGCTCCAAGCGGTAGTCGTAGGCTTTATTGTGGTCGGAGTGATTATTGCGGAAAAACGCTTTAAGCCAGGGTTAGGTAAGGTGGGTCAGTCTGAATAATAGTAATTATTAATAACGGTAGCCTCTTTGTTAATCAAAGCAAAATAGTAATATCCTAGTATTGCCACTAGTAAGATAAAAATTGCCCAAAAACGTTTTGGTGGTAGTTTCTTGGCCATTTTCAGCAATCTAGTAATTTCTGCTATACCATTCATAAATTATCTTTTATCTTTCTCCCTCCGTCGAGACGTGGCGGATGTTTGTTTGTAGGCTCTATTAATAGTCTGCTCCTTATTAATAGTCTGCTCCTTATTTAATCTGTTTGTGTCGTCATAACCTTTTTTGCTTTAGCAGTATGGGCTACCATTTCTGAGCAAGAATAATTAGGGAGGTAGGAAGTGCGAAAGCCATAGCCACAGTAAGAACAACATAAAACACTCTCTTCATAAGTTTGCCAAAATCCTGATCAGAAATACCTACAAGTTGCACGATAACCTTGTTAAGGCTAAGATAAATTTTGAACATAATTGGTTGAAGATCTTTCCCAGAGGTCTTTTTTGTATACCTATATTGTTTCAGTTCTTGGGCTAATAGTTTACGCGAGTTCTTCTAAAACCCTTGTAGGATTTAAAACTTTCCCCTAAACTCAAACATACCTTTTTAAATTAGCACTCCCCCAACTCGTCTGCTAACTGTGATATAATTCTTTTTCACATATTTCCTCGTATACAAAGCGAGAAAAGGATTATTATGAAAACAACTATTCACCCTACTTGGCATAACCAAGCCATCGTCACCTGCTCGTGTGGCAGTGTCTTCGAAACTGGCTCCACGGAAGAAAAACTGCAAGTCGATATCTGTAGTAAATGTCACCCCTTCTTCACTGGCGAGATGCGCTTCGTCGATCGTCAAGGTCGCGTCGATAAATTCATGCAAAGAATGCAGGCGGCTCAAACTACGCAAACTTCGGCTAAAGCTAAAAAAGCTACTCAGCCTACTGGTCCGGTTAAATCCTATCAAGAGATTTTACGCGAGCAGCAAGCTCGGCTTAAAGCTCAAAAACAGGTGGCAAAAGTCGCTTAACTCAACCAGGGGCGTCTCCGCCCTCTTTACGGTATGATGGAGACACATGTTTAACCCTTATCAACAACAAATTGATGAGCTGACTCGGCTAGTGACTGAAAACGAGTTACTTTTGACCGATCCTGAACTCGGTCAACTGGCTCAACAAGAAGTTGAGTCTTTAACCGCGCAAAAAAATCAGCTCGAAGAGCTAGCCACTGAGTATGAAACGAACTCTCAAGTCTCAGCTACCGCCTCGCCAGCTCAGGAGCACATCAACTGTATCGTCGAGATCCGCCAGGGAGCGGGTGGCGATGAAGCGGCTATTTGGGGTCATGATCTCCTCCGGATGTATCTGAGATTCGCCGAGATCATGGGCATTAAAGTTGAGTATCTAGATGACTTGGTGGTGAAGTTCAAGGGTCGAACTCACCTCTTCTCCGAGATTAATCAAGCTCAAGGTTTGAATATCGAGACCGCCTACTCTATTTTCAAGTATGAGTCAGGCGTCCATCGCGTCCAGCGGGTTCCTGCTACTGAGTCAGCGGGCCGGATTCACACCTCGACTGCCTCAGTGGCCGTTTTACCTGAGGTTCATCCCCAAGCCGTGGTTATTAGAGACGACGAGCTTGACTGGCAGTTTATGCGGGCTGGTGGAGCCGGTGGCCAGAACGTGAATAAGGTCAACTCGGCGGTGCGTTTGACACACGTCCCAAGTGGTATTGCCGTCTCAGCTCGCCAGGAACGAACCCAAGGGGCAAATCGTGAGATTGCCTTGGGGATGCTTCGGTCTCAGTTATGGGAGATGCAGGAAGAAAAGCGATTATTGGCTGAAGGAGAAGTCCGCAGTGTGATTGGCCGGGCCAATCGATCCGAAAAAATCAGAACTTTTAACTTTCCTCAAAATCGAGTTACCGATCACAGAATTAACGAATCTTGGCACAACTTAGATCAAATTATGGAAGGCGACATTGAAGATATTATTGTCAGCCTCCATGCTCACTTTGAAAAACCAGAAACTGCAGAAGCTGCTCAAGCGGCGACTGATCAGACTGCGATTGATCAAACTGCTGAGTAATCACTCCAGTTTTATACCGTTACTCGCTGGCCCGCAGAATAATTTCGACTGTTTGTTCTTCGGCGTTGCGCCAGAACTTAACTGAGGCGCGGTTGCCCACCTTTTGAGCATTAATTAAGGTTGATAATTCTTCATTTTTCAAGCTTTGACCGCCAAATTCGGTCACAATATCCCCTACTTGAAGACCAGCCTCAGCCGCCGGAGAACCCTCCACTACTTCTAATAAATACGCACCTTGTGGGACTTCATTAAATAAGGCTGCTTGTTCAGAAATAGCTCGATAACGGATGCCCAAGAATGCCCGGTTGAACTGCCCAGTCTGGTTGAAGTTATCGATTGAGGCTTTAATGACGTTAATCGGCAGCGCAAAACCCACATTTTGGGCCGAGGCAGAGACTGCTACATTGACCCCAATCACACTTCCCGCGGCATCAATCAGAGGCCCACCTGAGTTGCCCGGATTTATCGCCGCATCAGTTTGAATCACATTATCTAAGGCCTCCACCGTCGAACCAAACCGATCTCCAGCCTCAATCCCTCGACCCAGGCCTGAGACAACTCCAGTAGTGACAGTGTGTCGGAACTCACCCAAGGCAGTCCCAATGGCAATCACTGATTGACCAACTCTAATTTGATCGGAGTTTCCGAGAGCTAAAGGTGGCAAAGACGCACCTTCAATCTGAAGAATCGCCAGGTCATTGGCCGGATCACGATAAATCTTGGTTACTTGGTACTCTTTATCATCTTTGTCAAAAACTGAGTACTGAGCGGTACTATCCCTGACCACATGTTTATTAGTCACAATGAGCCCCTGATCATTGGCCACGAAGCCCGTCCCAATATCCTGCTGAACTTCACGCTGTTCCCCCTGAGCTGGCTCCCCAAAAAAACCAAAAATACTTTGATCAAAAGGGCTGATGACTCGCTGCTGTTGCTTGATTGAGACTGTCACCACCGACAGCGATGCTTTTTCTGAAACGTCGGCCACGCTGTCTAGCGAGGGGGTAATCAAAGAACTTAAAGCATTAGTAGAGGTATTGGAAGTGGAGGGAAGCAAGATGCTGCCGCCTGTCCTTTTGACTAGATAATCCAATGGTTTAACCACAAAGACACGGTCGGCCAAGGCTCCACCAAAAAAGGAAACTAAAATCAAACCTGAGATCGATAAACCAAGCAGGAAGGTTTTAGTTTGGGTAGGTATTTGAGGCATAATTAAAGCACACCATAGTCACCAGACTCTACAAATCTTGAATCGCGCGAATCAACACCTCATCCCCGGACGTGGCGGGATCATCGCTGACTTCCACCGTCACTGGAATCCCCTCATCCTGGATCGACTCACCCTTAGGTAGGAGCCAGCGGCCAATTGTGACATGTAAACCACCACCATTTGATAGCTGCCTCCGGTCTTGAACGGTACCCTTACCAAAAGTTTTTTCGCCAAATAACTTGGCATTCTTCTGGTCTCTCAGCGCACCAGCCACAATCTCAGAAGCTGAAGCACTGCCTTTATTGACTAACACTTCAACTGGATAATTGGCCAACCGAGCCTGACCACGAGCCTGGAAATCATTTTTAGTCACTTTGCCTTGTTGGGAGACAACTACGCCACTCTTGAAAAAGTCACTACTGATATCAATCGCTGTTTCAAAGAAGCCGCCAGGATTGTTGCGCATGTCTAAGATAATCCCCGTCACATTATTTTCGGCCAGAGTTTGCTTGACAGCAGCATCCCACTCGGTTTGAGTTCTCTCTCCAAATCGACTTAGAGTTATATGAGCCACTTTTTTTCCGTCTTGTTCTACAAATGCTATCTCCACCGACTTGACCACAATTTCATCCCGAGTAATCGTCAAGTCAAAAGGTTTTTCAGTCTTTTCTCGATAGAGTGTCAGAATCACGTCGGTGCCTTTTTCGCCCCGGATCTTAGTGACTGCCTCTGATAACGACCAACCTGTGGTGTCTTCATCTAAGTTTTTGGCTGCGTCTTTGACATGGAGGATGAGGTCGCCGGCTTGAACTCCAGCTCGATCAGCGGGACTGCCTTTGACTGGTGCTACTACTGCTAGTACATTGTCTTTGTAACCTAGCTCCGTACCGATGCCAAAGAAAGCACCTGCCAGCTCTTCTTCTGCTCGTTTATCATCTGCTGGTGATAAGTAGACCGTGTATGGATCGCCTAAAGCAGCGGTCATGCCACTAATTGCGCCATCCACCATTTTTTCCGGTACGATTTTTTCAGTTTTTAGGTAATCTTTTTCCAAACTGCCCCAGACTTCCCAGAAGGTATCGAGAGAAACATCACTTTGTTCAGTCGGAACAGCTCCTTGCTTGAGCTGAGATAAGACTGAGCTGGCTTGAAGTGGTTGTCGCGTCAGTCCTACGCGGTAACCGACCACAATACCGAGCGTGATTAACAGCAGTGATACGATAATTTGTTTACTGGGACCTAACAGCTTTGGCATGAGCTGCAATTGTAGCCTTCTCACTCTGATTCTACAAGCTCAAGAGCTTATAAAGTTTGAGTAAAAGGCAACAGGGCTAAGTGTCGAGCATACTTGACGGCAGTGCTCAAGCGGCGTTGCTGAAACTGAGCCAAACCGGTTTTGATTCGGGGCACGATCGCACCCTGTTCGGTAATAAATTTTTCTAACAACTCAACTTGAGTATAAGAAAAAGTTAAGTGTTTGTCTGCCCGAGGAACTCGAGGTAATTGACGTCGTTTTCGTTGCACTGGCATAGTTTATTTTCTTTCTTTTTTAGGTTACTTTAAAATGGAATGTCATCAGAGACATCCTCAACTTGACTATTATTGTCATCTGGTGAAGCAGCTGGCTCTTCGTTGGTTTGACTGGTGTTCTTATTACTAGGGGCAGCTTCACTGGCTTCATCGTTGGAGCGACCAGTACCATTACTTGAGCCGCGACTAGAAATGAGCATCATATTATCAATCACAATCTCAGTGGTTTTGCGATCTTGACCATCATCGCCTTTCCAATCTCTGGTTTGCAAGCGACCCTCGACATAGGTTTTGTCACCTTTATGCAGTAACTGACCACAAATATCAGCTAATTTAGACCAAGCTACAATGTTGTGGTACTCAACTTTTTCTTGCTTCTCACCACCGTCGGCTGGAGTCCAGCTGCGATTGGTAGCAATACTGAAAGAACAAACGCCAGTACCATTGGGGGTATAGCGTAAGTTGGGATCACGGGTTAGATTGCCGATGAGCATTACTTTATTAAGAGAGCGAGTAGACATGAGTTCCTTTCTCTAGTACTGAGAGTAAGTATAAGCATTTATCTTGCTTATAGCTTTACTCAGCTTTCTGCTCTTCAGCAATGACAAATAAATGGCGAATCACAACTTGATTCAAATAGAGATCCTTTTCCAAGCTTTGGGCTTCAGTCGCGACTAGATCTACAGTCAAGTGAATGTAGTGAGCCTCACTGTGAAGTTTACCTCCATGCTTGATTTTGTAGGCCATTTTACGCTTACCCCACTCTTCAGTTTGGGTAATCTTGCCTTGATGCTTGACCACCAAATTGGCGACTTGCTCTTTGAAGGTGTTTAGTTCCGTCTCGGTGTAAGCCGTAGGAAGTAAATAGGTTAAAAAATAGCTGCGATGGGTAGCGACAGTTTTGGTTGCCATGGCTCACTTTCGTCCTGATAACAGTCAGGTTACTGCTTGTCCTTAAGCATTGGATTTTTCGCTCTAGCCTAAACCAGAAAAGAAAGAAGACAAGTCAAGGCAGATTATACCATATGCCTGCGATACATTTATTTATTTGATTAACAAAGAAACAGAGGTGATGCCGATCGAAACAGTGGTAACCAAGCTACCGAGGAAATATTTAATCATAGGTACTCCTTTTTGG
>Ga0163154_10009178_pt1 | contig 11330 bp, 10 predicted proteins | sample OliLakLV19MP9P1_FD_148649 | JGI IMG/M metagenome (GOLD analysis project Ga0163154, IMG submission 148649) | Freshwater microbial mat bacterial communities from Lake Vanda, McMurdo Dry Valleys, Antarctica - Oligotrophic Lake LV.19.MP9.P1 | ecosystem: Environmental > Aquatic > Freshwater > Lake >...
TGCCCGGATCACGTTGGCAAGGGAGTCGAGCCAGAAGGTTCGTTCGAGCGGGCTCTGCACGGCGAGAGCGCGGTCCACGCAGTCGGCAACGACGCGGGGCGTGTCGGGAACGGCGCAGGCGATGTCGCGCGCGGCGACGAGCGAGGCGAGCATGGTGTCGCGCGCTTCGATGCGCAGTGCGAAGAGCCTGCGAGCGATGTGCTCTCCCTCGGTCTGCGCGGCGATGTTGCGCACGATGCCGTGGAGGTAGCGCGCGTCCACGCCGTCAGGCAGTGTCTTCGCGAGACGCTTGCCCTCGAAGATCGCGATGCCGTCGACGATGGCGTCGAAGGGATGACCCGCGATGGCGATGCGGATGTGGCGCTCGGGGTCGAGCAGCCCGAGGCGCGCGAAGTGGGTGTCGAGGAGCAGGAGTACATCGGGGCGGCGCCGGGCCTCCAGCGTGCGTCTGGCGCGCTCTTGACGCTCGGTGGTTTCTCTCAGCTCGCGACGTGCTTGCTCGACCTGCTCGTCGGACGGCGGATCGGAGTAGAGGTCGACGCGTGAGCGTCCGCCGCGATCCTTTCGTGGTCGGCGATTGGTGGTGCGCCCAGACCTGGACGATGAGGCTGAGGAAGGCGGCGGCGAGCGCGTGCTGGCCGCTGCGCGTGTCGAGCACGAGCTCGGGGAGCACTTGCGAAAAGAGCCCGAAGGCTCCTTCGACATGGGCCTTGTTTTGCGGGCGCTCTGGCGTGGCGCGGATGCGGAGGGTGTCGCCGAGCGCGAGGTCGACGTCGGGGGTGTGATTGGAAGGGCGATTGTCGAGCAGGAGGGCGAGGGGCGGGGCGCCGGTGGTCAGGACGCCATCGTTGAAGGCCTCGACGACGGCCGCGGCGTCCTCCTCTCGGCGGACGGAGGCCCCGGCGAACGCCCCTGTGTACGCGTCGACGTCGAGCTCGAGATTGAAGATGAAGCGTCGGTCGTCGACGACGACGGGGACCTGCATGCCGTCGCCGACCCACTGGGCGCCGGGGAAGAAGGTGCGGAACGCGCCGCGCAGCGCGATCTCGTCCGGTCTCCTTCCGTCGCGTTTCGCGCGGCGCCGCAGACCGTGGACCTCGAGGATGCGCGCGACCAGGTCGCGCCCGAACGGCACGCGGAGCTCGCCCTGCACGTGCTCGCAGAAGCCGAGGAAGCCGCCCTCCCATCGCGGCCACGCGTCGAGCACCGTCTGCATCTGCGGGCCCTCGGCGTCGGGGCGCGCGGGCGCTGCGGGCTCGGTCGCTTCCGTTGGACTCGCGGGCCTCTGCAGCCAGTCTTTGAGCGTGCCGAGCGGCAACCCCGTGGCGTCGGCGAACGCCTCGTGCTCGACCGCTTCGTGCTCGGCGCGCAGGTCGAGCACGAAGCGCCGGAAGGCGTCGGAGTAGTGCTGGCGCGCCTCGCCGCGACGGACGCACCCGGGGTGACCCATGACGTAGCCGAGCACAGCGCGCGTCAGCGCACCGCCTTCGGTCGTCGTCGTCGTCGTCGTCGGCTTCGGCGGGCGGCCCCGCGTCCGCACGAGCGTCGGCAAGAGCTCGACGATCACGTCGAACAGCTCGTAGGCGGTGCTGCGCGGCGCCTTGGTGGCCGCAAGGATCTCGGCGACGGTTGGCGCGGGCAGAACGAGCGACTTGCACAGCGCGCGCGCCAGGAGCAAGAGCGCGCAGGCGACGACGGGGCAGACGGAGAGGAGTTTTTCGGCTACCGATGGCATGGCCCTTTTCGGTTGGGGTTGCGGTTGTAGGCAAACTCCCCATGCCCGAAATCGACGAGGGCCACTTCTCTTTTCGCGCTGCGCTCGTGGGCGCGCGCGCGATCAGGTCGGCGGGCCGAGCAGCTTCTGACCGAGCAGCCACACCTCCGGCACGCCGCCTCGGCTAGTCACCTTGAACAGCTCGAGGCACCGCTCGCGCAGCTCGATGCCGTCGCCGAGCTCGCGGCCCGCCCCCGCCTCGATGCGCGCGAGCACCTCTGCGGCGCGGCCGTAGTAGCGATCGGCGGGCACGAGCAGCCCACCGAGCGCGTGATGCGTGCGCGCGTGGTTGTACCAGTGCATGTGCGTCTCGAGCCGGCGTCGCATCTCCGCGACGTCATAGAAGCGGTGCGCGTCGAACAGCTCCTTGTGCAGGTTGGCGTTGAACACCTCGACCTTGCCATTCCACTCCTTGTGCTCCGCCACGACCTGGTCGATGCCCATCTCGGTGAGCAGCGCGTTGAAGCGCGAGATCCCGCGCCACGCCCAGAACGCCGAGCCCTTGTCGGTCATCACGCGCTCGGGCCGTCCGTGCTTCGTGGTCGCCTCCTCGAACGTCTGGGTGACCATGTCCGCGCGCTCCGCGTCGTCGACGCCTTGGCCGACGACGTACCGCGAGCAGTCGTCGATCAAGATCAACGTGAACGTCGAGACGCGCCCGATGAACCGCTGCACGAAGTCCAGGTGCCACAGGTGGTTGGGCCGCACCGCCTCGTAGTGCCGGTCGTGCTTCTGCCGCACCACTTTCGGCGACCGATACCCCGCATCCTCCATCACGCGGCGTGCCGTGTGCACAGAGACCTTGATGTTTTTGCGGCGAAGCTGATTGACGATCTGGCTCGGCCCTGGCCGGAGGTGGCTTCGCCGCCGCCGCCGACGTGCCCGCGCTGTCGACCACTCGCGCGGCCTCGCTCGGCGTCACCGGGCTATCCGGAGCCGGCTTCGCCGCCGCCGCCGACTCCAAGGCCGCACGCCTCACCCCGGCGATGGAGGCCCATCGACTCACGCAACTGTGCGGCACATCGTGCTTCTTTGCCGCTGCATTGATCCCCATCGTCCGCACGTCCGCCAGCACCGCATCGCGCTGCTCCGCCGTGTAGCTCCGCCTCTTGCTCGACTCCATCGCGACCTCCGACCGCCTGCGGTCACGCCCCGGATACGTCCGGGATTTGCGTGCCGAGCACGGATGGTCAGATGGTCGACATCAGCAGCTAACTCATGAACACGCACGACTCGATCCCGTCGAGTACCGCGGCTGCTGGACTGGATCGCGATGTGCGCCGTTTCTCGCCCAGCCTCGTGCGCCTCTCGCAGCGCGCGCACCGTGTTGCGGCTGATCCCGAGAGCGCGCGAGGTCGCGCGCGCCGTCACGCCCTGCTTCGCGAGCGTGAGCACCTGGTGCTCGAGCTCTTCGCGCGTGTGCCAGCGAGCGGTCACGCAGCCCCCGTCTGGCCGGTCACCGAACAGATGACCCCATCGAGCGCACGGAGTACGGGTCGCAGGCGGCCAAGCGCCTCTCGCAGCAGCTCTGCGGCCGCGGGCGTGAGGGCCTCGAGCGGCGTCGCGAGCAGGCGTGCCTCGAGCCGGGCGGCGATCTCGTGCACGCGCAGAACGTCGGCGCTCATCCAATCGGACTCGAGCCGCACGGCACGCAATGGTCGCGGTCCAGGCGAATTGCCGATTGCAGGTCCGTCGAGACGGCGGGCAACCAGAGCATCACGGGCGACCGGATCCTCCTCGTGCAACACCTCATCGACGAGCAGCTCGGTCTGACGCACGGTCAGCCCGCGGCGCGCGACGACCAGGCTCGCGGCTTGTTGGTTGCCACGTGGCAACCGACTCAGGGCCACGGCCGCGCGCGGCACGACGAGGCCCAGGCGCACGTCGCTCTGGACGCAGGGCTCGAGCGGTGAGCGCTGCGCAATCGCACAGGCGTAGCGCCGAGAGGCGTTCGCCGAGCGCCTCGAGCTCGATCAACTGCGTGTCGCCGGGGACCTCGTGCACGCCCGCACTCGACCACCTCGAGGTGCACGCCGGCGAGGGTCATGCGTGACGCGCTGCCAGATTCGCACCGAAATCGCGAGCAATCTCCAGCCATTGGAGGCCGAGTCTCCGGCCTGACAGGGGTCGGAGCTTTGCCAGGACTTCGCGCGGATCGACCGAGCATCGCCGCCAAATCGCGCACGAGGGTGGCGCGTGACCGAGCCATCGACTCCGCCACGATTGTCCCCCATTCAGCTGGCGAAATCGGGCATTTGGCGGCCGAGGGTGGCGCGTGACACCCAGCCCCCGCGCGCAGCTCGCGGCACTTGCGTTGCCGCTCGCGCTCCTCAGCGCGCGCGCCGTCGGAGCTCTACGACGTCGACGTGCGAACCATCAACTACCACCTGAAGACGATCTTGGCGGGCGTTCGAACGAGCGCCCTGACGTTATGTCCGGCGTCGAGCGCCTTTCGGACGACGAGACGTCCGGTGCGACCCGATGCACCAAGAATTCCGAGCTTCATCGTTGACGTTCCTTGCCATCGCGCTGTCGCTTGGAGAGCTCGCCGCCGCCGCCACGTTGCTCAGCGAACGACAGTTGGGCAACCGAGGAGGATCTGAACTTCGCTCGGTGTTGCGAGTATTTGCGAGCAGAGTGGTTCTTCGATCACGATCTGGTCGGTGCCGCCGCCCACATAGTGCCAGCCAGCGCCACCTTGCTCGACCAGCACTGGCTCCTCATCGCCGACCGCGACGACCACATTCACGAAGGCCGGGTCGAACTGGCTCGGATCTTCGCCCTTGGGAACGTCGAACACGCACGATGAGAGAAACGATCCTGCGATCGCTTCGAGCGCCGCGACAAGATCAGCTTGGGTGGTCGAGCCTTCGGCGATGTAGTGGCAGCAGGTCGCCAAGTCCGAGCAGAACAGATCGCTGCAGCAGTCGGGATTACACCCTGGAGCGTTGGAGCCGCCGCCGTTCGCGGCCGTCTTGGACATCAAGTTTGCTGCGCTCCCGTCGAGCCCCACGGCAAAGGTGAGCTGCCCTTGCGCGAACCAGCTGGCAGCGAAGTCCGCTGTCTCCCCGCCAGACTGCCCGCACGCCGGCGAAGGAGCGCCGTCCGTCACGAGCAAGACCGCACGCTGGCCGGTGACGGACAACGTGTTCAGGTATTGATGTCCTGCAGTCAACGCTTGAGCGAGCGGAGTCACCGAACCGCCCGGCGGTCCGCTGAGCAAGCTCGTGATCGCGGGACCCGTCTGCGAGAGCGGGCCGACGTCGACCGTAGGATCCGGCAATGGCGAGCACCAGTCGTCCGAGGACTGATTGGGAAACAAGAGCATGCCGACGAGTGCGTCTTGGGGCAGCCCAGGCAACACCAGGTTGATGGCGTCGGTCGTGAGTTTCCACTTCTCGGTGTCTTGATCGTACTGCGAGTCACCTGGCGTGTTCCCGCTCGCGTCCTCCTCCATCGAAGACGAACGATCGAACACAATCAGCAGCGCCCCGGGTGCGCGGTAGGTGGGAATGGCCGCATAGCCGCAGTCGCTAGGAAGTCCGTCGACCGGCATTCCACCGCTGCCAAAGGGGCCATCGTCTCCGCCCCCCTGGCCAGCCGCACCCGAGCCCGCTCCGCCGCTCATGCTCGTGTCCGGGTCACCGGGAACACCAGCAGCACAGCCCCACACCAAGCCGATCACGGCGACGAGTACCAGCTTGCTTCGCATGCAGCGCCCGTTAGCAAGGGGCGTTCCTGGCAAACCTGCCGCCCGCCCCAGCGTTCGGATCGCGCAGATCCTCGAAACTGGATCCAACTGATCCAATGCTGGCAGATCGGCACTCATTCGTAGTGGCACGTCGACTGCACCAGCGTCAGCTGGAATGCTGTCGCACCGCGTCTTTCTCTGCCTGGCCTTTGGGTGCGTTGCATGTTCCCCGAGCAACCCCACGGGCGTTGGCGGAGAAGCGCACGCTGGCGATGGCAACGGCGGCAACGCCGAGGGTGGCCAGTCGACAGCGGGCGGGACCCAAGTCGGCGCAGGCCCGGCGGGCGGTGGCGGCGCGGGGGGCGTCGATGACGCGATCATCCCGGCTGCGGTCAGCTGCTCACGCTCCAGATCTGGACCTGCTCGCGAGCTACCGCAAGGACCACTTTCTCCCGAGCTCCAAGTACGACGAGCCGAACCCGGAGCCCACGACGGGCGGCCGCGTCCAAGTCGTCGCGGTCGCCGCACGCAATGGTCCTGTCACGCAGGTGCTGGTCGACGGAGTCGACGTGTCACTCATCGACCAGCCGAACCCGCCAAGCGCACCGCCCTTCGAATGGGCCCACGTTTGGCCCTCTCAAGCGGTAGCGGGTGAGCCAATCTGGGTGAGCTTCCACAGCGTGGACGCGAAATGGGACAACGTCGCTGCAGCAGAGCTTGCCATTCAGTCGGCCGGCGGCACCATCGTCAGCGGGACCTTCCCGGTGGCTGCGACAGAGCTGCCGCTCACCTACGTGACCACGCGCGGCGCGGGCAGCAGCGTTCTTCTCCACCTACGCAACGACAGCGGCGCTCCCCACACCATCTCGGGTGTATCCCTCAATGGTAAGAATGTGCTCGGCGCTGGCATCACTTGCGTCGCCGAGCCGCTGGTCCAGCCGGGCGAATCGCGCATGATCGACGTCCCGCTGTGCGAGCCCATCGAGGCAGGCTCAGCATGGACGGCAGTCGTCCGTTGGGACGACGCGCCACCGTCGGTGGGCGCCGGTCGAGTCTTGCCCGAGCTCTTTCCGATCGAGACCTGGATGACGACCAGCGACTGTGCCCTTCCCGGTGGCAATGACGCTGCCTACCAGCAGCACACCGCAGCTGGCATTGACACAATCTGGTTTCACGGGGGCACCTGTAGTGAATGCGGTTGCAATTCCGAGGACCTATTGGCCGACCTCGCAAGCTCGGGCGACTACCACCTGGTCGTCACCGACGACGTGGTTGGCGCAGACACCAGCTATAGCGACGTTTCTGCAATCGCCGCAGTCGCAACGGGGGACGAGTCCGACGGCGAGATCTACGACAGCAACGGGGTGCCGAATGCCGCCCAAAGAGCGGCTGTCGCGCGCGATCTATGGAAGCGTTATCCCAGCCTGCCCGTCTACAACGGTGGCAAGACCAACCGGAACGTCGGCTCGTTCGCTGGCATGACCGACATTCAGGGCATGGACTTCTACATTGCCGGCTGCGCCCCGCACATCACGGCCTGGGGAACCCATCCACCGATCGACGCTGCCTACGACTACCTGCTCAACGCTCGCAACAACATGATGCCGCTGCCGACTTGGCTTTACGCTCAAGGCCTGCACCCTGGTTGGAACCGCCAACTCCCGATCGTCGGAACCACCATCCACGTGCAGCCGAGTCCGGCTGAGCTCCTTATTCAGGGAGCCAGTGTGATCGCCGCTGGGGGCAAAGGCTTCATGTGGTTCCAGAGCACGCTCGACGAGGCAGATGAATCACCCGAGCGCTGGGCTGCCATGAGTCAGGTGGGCAGGTGGCTGCAGGGCGTTCGCCCGCTGCTTCGTGAAGGGGACCTTGCGGCCCTGGCAACCAGCACTGAAGCCGAGGTGCTGGCCTCGGCGATTCGCGGTCCACAAGCGATTGTGGTGTCGGTGATCGACTTCGCCACGGAGGCCGGCCCAACCGACGTGGCCTGTGCCACCATTCTCTCGGCCGACTCAGTTCCCCACTGGACGCTCGCCTCACGGACGTTCGACCTCGAAGTGGTGGTCCCTACCGACATGGCCATCCGAGATGTTTTCGAGATCACTCTTGCCGGGGTCATTTCCGAAGCGCCAGTGGTCGTGGGCCCTGCGCGCCTGCTCCGATTGGAGGGCGTGCAGCTCGAGCAAGCGACGCCGGTTCGCATGTTCGTGTTCGCCTCCAGTGACTCGGTCCGGCAACAGGTGCTGGACGGCATGGCCTACTGACCGCGAGGTGTCCAATGCTGCGCGCAGAGCCTCGGGACGCGCGGCCTTGCGTTCCGGCTGCTTGGGCGGCGATGCTCGAGGCTCATCTGTCGCTGCCGCTCCTCTAGCGCTCCACGCGCCGGCTCGCGCTGACGAGCGACGGGGAGAAGCTCTTGAGCGGGGCGCGCGACATGGTGGCAGCGGCAGAGCGCGGGCTCGACGCGGCGAGTGGACGTTCCGGGACCCCGACAGCGACCTTGCGGCTCACCGCGCCCGCTTTCCTCGCTGAGACCAGCCTGACCAGCGATCTCGCCGTCTTCTCGAACGCGCATCCGAACATGCGACTATCCGCCGGCTTCACGCTGCACACGACGAGCTCAACCTGATCGCGCTCACCCACAACTTGCTGAAGCTCTTTCGCTTCGGCGTGCGACCCGCGTTGACCTTGGCCGCCTGACCGATCGGGCTGGGCTACTGCTGCTCAGCCGAGAACTCCGCCACCATCGACAGAACGATATTCGCGATCCGCACCCGAATCCTTTCGCCGACACACTCCTCGGTGTTTGGTGCTCTGGTGGCCGAGCTCGGGAGACGCGGCGCGCGCCCCGACGGCGCAGGCGCCAAAATGGCGTAGCCTCCTGGGGTGGAGTTGAGTGAGGGGCTGGCGCAGCGCTACGAGAGCGGCGAAACAACGGCGCTCGTGTGGCGACCTGCGTGGGGGATCATCGTGACGCGCGTGGTTGGCCGCGGCACGCTCGCGGTCACCAAGTTCTACATTTCGCTCGCTCAAAGCGCGATCGTCGAATGCGGTGCAGCGCGCGTGTTTCATGATTGGTCGGGCCTCAAGGGCTACGACCCCGAAGCGCGCGACCTGATGCGCGCATTCGGCAAGACGAACGCAGACGATCGAGTGCTCGTCCGCTATCTGGTCAGCTCGAAGATCCTTTCGATGGCCATACAGACCGCTGGGCTCGTGCTGCGCCGCGACTTCGAGTCCACGACCGATCGCGCCGCGTTCGAACGATGGGTAGGCTCGGCGGTCGCAACGGCGCCGAGGCCCAGCACGCCCCCGGGCGGACCAACCTCGAAGCGAACGTCGATTTTGCCGCCGTCGCGGCGATAGCGACCAAAGAGGCGCGTTCGGCTCACATCTTCGCGAGGAACCACTTGTCCCCGACCTTCTTGAGCTCGATCGTTTCCTTCTTCGTGCCGGGCGGGTCGGCTCCTTTTTCAGCACCCTGTTAGGGTCGTTCGCATGCAAGGACCGTCGCATGTGGCGCCGCCGCGCGGCAAGAGGCTCGACTTTCGCGGGCGGCGCGAAAACGAAAAAGATTCGGCGCCGTGTCGATCCCAGCGATCTTCGTTTGTCGCCTGGGTAATGGCAGCTTCGGCGGCCTTGAACCGAGGAGACGACCATGGATACCACGATCGACGCGCTGAGCCCCGAAGCCCCGAAATCGAAAACGACCCGCAAGCAGTGGGTAGGGCGCGTGCTCAGCGGGCTTCCTGTTCTGTTTTTGTTGTTCGACGTCGCGTTCAAGCTCGTCGGTCACCCCGCCGTCGCCGAGGCCTCGTACAAACTGGGCCTTCCTCAAGGCGTGGCCAGGCCGATCGCGCTGCTGCTGCTCGCGTGTCTGGCGCTCTACGTCGTCAAGCGCTCTGCTCCGATCGGCGCGGTACTGTTGACCGGCTACCTCGGCGGCGCCGTGCTGGTGCATGTGCGCGTGGGCGATCCGCTGCTCAGCCACACTCTGTTTCCGATCTATGTTGGCGCGATGTTGTGGGCGGGCCTGTACTTGCGCGACGCGCGGGTGCGCCGCCTATTCGCGGCGCAATGAGCTTCCTGTCGTCTTGACCGACCGTTAACGTTAAAAAAAATCTGGAGACCGAGATCATGAAATTCCTGATGACGTATGCGCAGAAGCCGAATGATCCGCCGCCCTCGCCGGAAAAGATGGCGGCAATCGGCGCGTTCAGCGAGAAGAACATCAAGGCTGGCATCGTGCTGATGACGGGCGGTTTGGTGCGGCCGACGCGCGGCATCCAGGTGCGTTGCGAGAGCGGCAAATTCAGCGTCACGGACGGGCCGTTCGCCGAGACCAAGGAGCTGATCGACGGCTTCGCGCTGATCGAGGTCGACAGCAAAGAGCGCGCGATCGCCGTGGCCAACGAGTTCATGACGCTCGCAGGCGACGGTATCGGCGAGATTTTGCAAGTGTTCGAAGGCAGCGGTGGCCCGCCACCGCAGAAGTGAAGCGCAAGCCGAAACGGGCTAGCCTCGGCCGCGATGTCGGCCGAGGCGCAGCATGCGATAGCAGCAGTATGGAAGCGCGAGGCAGCGCGCGTGATCAGCGGCCTCACGCGCCTCTTGCGTGATGTCTCCCTGGCGGAGGAGGTCGCGCAAGACGCGCTCGTGAGCGCGCTGGAGCATTGGCCGACGATGGGTGTGCCGGAGAACCCGGGTGCCTGGCTGATGACGACCGCCAAGAATCGCGCGCTGAACACGCTTCGACGCGCGAAGTTTTCAGTTTCGACAGCAGACACAACGGAGCTCGAAGAACGCGCCGCCCACGCCTCGCTAGCCGAGGTCGAAGCGGCGATCGAGTCACGTATGGATGATGACGTCGGCGACGATGTGTTGCGCCTCTTGTTCACTGCGTGCCACCCGTTGCTCTCGCAAGAGGCGCGGGTAGCGCTCACGCTGCGCATGATCGGCGGGCTCTCGACGGACGAGATCGCGCGGGCGTTTCTCGCGTCCGAGCCGACAATCGCGCAGCGGATCGTCCGCGCCAAAAAGACGCTGAATCAGGCGCATTTGCCATTCGATGTGCCGCGCGGAGAAGAGCTGAGCCCACGGCTCTCGTCGGTGCTCGAGGTCGTGTACCTGATTTTCAACGAAGGCTACGCCGCGACTGCGGGTAGCGACCTGCTGCGACCCGCGCTGTCGGAAGAGGCGCTGCGTCTCGGCGAGCTGCTCGCGAAGCTCGCCCCGAGCGAGCCGGAGGTGTTCGCGCTGCTCTCGTTGATGCAGCTACATGCGTCTCGTGATCGCACCCGGATCGACGAAAGGGGCGAGCCTGTGTTGCTCGTGGTGCAGGACCGCACGCTGTGGGACGCGGCGCTGATTGCGCGTGGCCTTGGGTCGCTCACGCGCACCGCCGAGCTCGCATCAGCCCCTGGGGCCTATCAGCTGCAGGCGGAGATTGCGGCGTGCCACGCGCGCGCGCCGTCCGTGGAGGGCACCGATTGGGAGCGCATCGCTGACTGCTACGGTGATCTCGGCAAGCTCAGGCCATCGCCAGTGATCGAGCTGAACAGAGCAGTCGCCGTATCGCGCGCGCAAGGGCCCGCCGCCGGTCTGGCGCTCCTCGACGTGCTGCAAACCGAGCCGGCGCTCGCGCGTTACCATTTGTTGCCGGCGGCACGGGCTGACTTGCTCGAGCAGCTCGGGCGCCTGAAAGAGGCCCAACACGAGTTCGAGCGCGCCGCGTCGCTGGCCAGCAATCAACGCCAGCGGCAGCGCCTCGAGCAGCGGGCATTGGCTTGCGCACGCCTGCAATAAGATCAGCGCGGCGCGGACGGCGGCGGTGGCGCGGACGGTGGCGGTGGCGCGGACGGTGGC
>Ga0163154_10009184_pt1 | contig 11323 bp, 7 predicted proteins | sample OliLakLV19MP9P1_FD_148649 | JGI IMG/M metagenome (GOLD analysis project Ga0163154, IMG submission 148649) | Freshwater microbial mat bacterial communities from Lake Vanda, McMurdo Dry Valleys, Antarctica - Oligotrophic Lake LV.19.MP9.P1 | ecosystem: Environmental > Aquatic > Freshwater > Lake >...
ATCTGCCAGACTTGCTCTTTTTAGTAGCGGCCTGCTACAAGCTATTTCACGGCGTCAAGGTAATTTTTGATCATCATGATCTTAGCCCCGAAATGTATAAGGCCAAGTATCAGCGCCACGATATTTTTTACCATGGTCTCCGCCTAGCGGAACGGCTGATGTACCTGACAGCCGATCTGGCGATCGCCACCAAAGCTAACGTTCCGTGATGATCCCAAGTCCAATTCAATCTCAATAGACCTCTTCAACAATAAAAAATCTGCATCGCTGCTTAGAGGGATGAATTTCATAAGGGCGGTTCGCGAACCGCCCTTACAGTAGGGGTAAGTATCAGCGATTTATACCTCATGCAGCAACGCCGAAGAATCGACAGTTAATTTGTATCCAGCCTTATACTGTAAATTGTGCCACTTCGCTTTATTGTTGACACGACAGTAAATTTCATCTAGTGTTTCTCGTAAGTTCACTTTCCGCAACTATCCGACTGGCTTATCTACAAGCAATAGGGATCTGATCTTTACTAATTTGGTATCCGTCAGGTCACTAGTATATTGCTTGCGTTTGAGTGAGGCTTCGATCTGATTCTGTGTTATGTAGCTAACTCTGCAAAAACTGATAAATTCTCTACAAATAACTTCGCTCACATCATCGTTAATTATCTTGAGGTTTTCTATGAAAATTAGCATCTTTGGTCTTGGTTATGTTGGTGCGGTTACTGCGGCCTGCTTCGCTCGGGATGGCCATGAAATTATTGGTGTTGACGTTAGTCCCGAAAAAGTCGCTTTGATTAACGCTGGAAAATCTCCGATTGTTGAACATGGATTGGAAGAACTTTTAGCTGAGGGAGTGAGATCTGGGCGTATTCGAGCAACTACTAATTCTGAAGAAGCTATTCTTGCATCTGATGCATCTTTGATTAGTGTCGGCACTCCTCCAACTGAGAGAGGAGAAACAGATCTTCAGTACGTCTTCAACGTCCTTAAAGATATTGGAGCAGTCATTAGCCAGAAAAGTGCACCTCATGCAATTGTCCTCCGTAGCACTGTACCGCCTGGGACGTTACAGCGCTGTCATGATTTTTTGGCAGAGGTTGTCAACCTTAAGTCCATTCATCTAGCTTTTAACCCCGAATTTTTACGAGAAGGAACGGCTATCCGCGATTACGATCAACCTCCATATACCATTATCGGAACAGAAGATGACTTTGCTGAAAAGGCTGTTCGGGAGATGTATGCAAAGGTTGCTGCTCCATTTATCGTTTCCCCGCCACCAGTAGCAGAAATGGTGAAATTCGTAGCTAACACATGGCACGCGACAAAAGTTACCTTTGCTAATGAGATTGGTAGAATCGCTAAATCATTCAAAATCGATGGACGTGATGTGATGGATATCATTGTTCAAGACACGAAGCTGAATATTTCCACTACCTATATGCGTCCGGGCTTTGCCTACGGAGGCTCCTGCTTGCCGAAAGATCTAGGAGCATTATTGTATTGTGCTAAAGCAATGGACGTTCCGGTTCCTCTATTAAACGCAATACCAAGATCCAACACCCTTCAAGTTGAAATAGCAGTACAGGAAGTCATGCGATCGCCAGCTAGACGTATCGCAGTTTTTGGACTAGCGTTTAAGCCGGGTACAGATGATTTAAGAGAGAGTCCAGCAGTTCTTCTTGTTAAACGATTAATAGGCGAAGGTTATGAAGTCAAAATTTATGACAAAGCAGTTCATGAAGCACGCTTGGTAGGAACTAACCTAGCTTACATTGAGCGTAACTTGCCTCATTTTGAGGCTCTTCTCGTTGAAGAACCGGAGGCAGCTCTGAAGGATGCAGAGTTTGCAGTTTTCACTTATTCAACTCCAGAGTTTTGTCAGGTAATGCTTAATATTCCTCAGAATATTCGAATTTTGGATTTGGCAGGTCTAGTTTCCGAGCCATTAGCAGGGAAGGATTATCATGGAATCGCTTGGTAAAGTTTTAATCATTGTTGAGAACCTGCCTGTCCCATTTGATCGGCGGGTATGGATGGAATCAATAACGCTGCATCGTGCCGGCTATGAAGTTTCAGTGATTTGTCCAATGGACAAGTCTTTTACAGCAGCATATGAAGTGATTGATGGGGTACATATCTATCGCCATCCAATGCCACCCGAAATTAGCTCAGTTTTTGGGTATCTTCGGGAGTACTTGTGGGCTGTTGTATGGGAATTTCGCCTAGCTCACCGAGTATGGAAAGAACGAGGCTTTGACCTAGTTCATATTTGCAACCCTCCAGATCTCCTTTTTCTGACTGCGGGCTGGTTTAAACTTTTCAAAGGTATCAAGGTAATCTTTGATCAGCATGATATTAATTTGGAGATGTATGAAGCTAAGTATGGACGACGGGACTTCTTTTACTATGGTTTAAGCTTAGTTGAGCGTCTAACATTTGCCACCGCCGATGTTGTCATTTCAACTAATGAATCATATAAGGAAGTTGCTTTAACACGAGGGCGAAAACCTTCTAGCGAGGTGTTTGTTGTACGCAGCGGCCCCGACCTATCTCGATTTTATTCAGTTCCTCCCAATCTACACTATCGGAAAGGTCGAAAGTACCTTGTTGGCTACGTTGGAGTTATGGGAGAACCAGAAGGAATTGATTATCTCCTGCAAGCAATTCATCACTTGGTTTACGTAAAAGGGCGCACTGATATTCAATTTTCTCTAATTGGTAGTGGGCCAACTTTTGAAGAGCTGAACGTTTTATCTAGAGAACTTAAGATCACAGAATTTGTAGATTTCACAGGCAGGGTATCTAATGAGGAATTATTAGAGAGACTTTCTACCTGTGACGTGTGTGTTAATCCAGACCGGAAAAATCCGTACAATGACCGTTCTACGATGAATAAGATTCTTGAGTATATGGCGCTTGGAAAGCCTGTTGTTCAGTTTGACCTGCTAGAAGGTAGACGGTCAGCGGCAGGAGCGTCTGTTTACGCCAATCCAAATGATCCAGTTGACTTCGCAGAGAAAATTTCGGAGTTGCTGAACAATCCTGAGAAACGGAAGGTGATGGGCGATGAGGGCCAACAGAGAATGCGAGAAAAACTAGAGTGGCGCTATCAAGCTCCTATATTACTAGAGGCATATAGGCTTGCTCTTCAAGGTCGTTGAAAGCACGAGGAATGTTGGAGAATGAAATCGGAAATACCTGAGATTAAGGTTTACAGGTAGATTGGTAACTTTGTCAAAAGAGTCATAAGTTATTGTGCGTAATTACTTTCTTTGAACGCTTTGCTCAAACCATGGGTAGAAAAGGTCTCCTGAGCCTATACCGGGAATCGAGAATTGCTAAAAGCCTAGGCTTCTGCTAACTGGATCTAGTTAGCAGTTCAGGAACCTAGGTTTTCTAATAGGCACTTTAATGGGCACTGCACCATGAAAAACCTATAAAAAAGGTGGAATTGGTCGATAGACCAACTCCACCTGCCGATCCTTTGAGAGGAGAACACTAAGATATACTTTATACTTGTTGCCATTTGATGTCAATATTATCAAGATATTTTCTCAACTAGGAAATCAAAGGTCAGCTCTCAAGCTTCCGGCAGACCGCCAGAGAAAAATGGTCTGCGGGTCGCAACAGAGGACTTTCCAGCCCGATTGATCGAATTGCTTGAGCCGATTGATCAAATTGATGGCTGATCAATTGATCTATAGGCGATCGCTTTTGCTATTATTGTTAAGCCGGGGCAGATGCCAAGGCTCACGCGGATGTGGCGGAATTGGTAGACGCGCTAGATTTAGGTTCTAGTTTTTCACGAAGTGAAGGTTCAAGTCCTTTCATCCGCATGCTTTACAGATCAAAAGCTCCAGGTCGCCCTTTGCCTGCCTCTAACGGCATATTAGACCAGCCTGCACAGTTTTTGATAGTCTGCCGCTCGCTGTTGACGTAGATGAATTAGCCCTTTACTGACTACTTTCCACAGCGGCGGAGCTTCATTTTTCAATGCTCCCAAAGGGGCTAGCCATTCTGCCACATCAGGATGAGTGGCTTCTAGGCAAGTTAACAACGTTTCCCAAAACGGCATCCACATGGCGTCATGATAGTGCAGAACCTTAGTCGTGCGCAGTGTTTCGGCATCGTACCACTGCGGGTACGTTTTAGTTCCCATGCCGTAATTGTGAGAATGGGGCAGCGATCGCCAGCGTAGCCCTTGTTGCACCATCGTCATTCCGAGGGTGTGCTGTGTAAAGTAAAGTCCAGCGTGCTCTGAGGCAATATGGGCATTTAGTAGCCGCAGCGTGGTGTCGAGATGATGCTGGGAAAAGTGGGTAGCGCGACGATAGACAAACACACCGCTGTTCCAATAGAGGCGAATCCGTGCTTTGTCGCGCTCCGTCGTAATCCACGGTAACTCTTCCACAGTTAGACCTACGGCATGGCATGCTGCCTGCCAGTACGGATCAAAGGGATCGTTAGAGCCAGCTGTCCCAATATTTTTGTCGGGGGCACAGGCCGCGAAGTCTTCGCTGTTGGTTAACACGAGTTGGCTGGGTTCATCCAGAATCAGCAGGTCACTATCCAGCCAAGCCATAAATTCTGTGGAGCAGCGGTCTTCTACAGCTGCCATGGCGTAGTGCTTATTCAAAAAGCTTTTCCAGGCATACTGGTTGTCGGCATGGAAGCGGTAATGCTCTACGTTTAGAGCGCCAAACGCTCGCCGTGTCTTGGCCGCTAGTGGTGGGCCAAATCGAGGAGTCACTGCCACCACTGGCGATTGGGCAAACTGCCCACCCCAGCGCCGCAAACTTTCCACCATTCGTAGGGTTTGGGGTTCTAGCCAGCCAGACTCTACACAACAAACGAAGGTAGTGTCTGAGGTTGAATTGATCATGCTATCTCCGTTCACTGAAGTATTTAGCTAGACGTTCGTTTAATCGTTCACAATACCGTTGCTGAAAACTTATTTTTTCAAATCACCTGCTAGGATATTTCTGTCTTGGCAACGTTACTAAAACAGTTCTTAGTGTGGCCGCCCAACTGCGAGCAGGATCATAGAAGCATTCTTGTAATCTGAGACAAGCCTGTTGTTTGTGTTGATAGAAGGTGCGATCGCTCCACAGCTTCAGCAACGCGTCGCCATAGCCTTGCAGATCGTCTGGCGACACTTCTACTACAGCCGCTCTGACATAAGACAGTGCGGGACAGGTTGCGGCGGTGACCACGGGACGCCCTGCTAGGACACCTTCCACCACTACCTTATTTAGCCCCTCCCCGAAATCTGTGCGAGTCGGTGCAATAATTACGTGAGACTGGGCGTAGTGCTGCCGCATCTGCGCTTGATTGCAGTGGCCGTGGCAGAAAAAAACTAGTTCTAGACCAGCATCGCGGACTGCCTGCCGCAACTCGTCAAGCGCTGTACCCTCGCCGCACAGGTCGAACACAATCTCGCCCTGACTTTCTCTTGCCAGCCGCTTGGCAATTTCCAGCAAATCAAACACCCCTTTTTCAGGTTCAATGCGGCCAGCAAACAGCACCCGAAAAGGCGATCGCCCCTGACTCAAATCTTGCGTGCCCCAGTTTGAGGGAGCCAAATCGGCAAATTGTTCTCGTCGGTAAATTGGTAAGAATAGGGCAACTGGTGGCTGTAGAGTCCCTGCCAATTGCTCTACTTGCCCTGCAATCTCAGTGGATACAGCTAAAATTGCCGTGGCCTGATCGCGAAACAGAGCGCGATTCAGCCGCCACAGCAGTTGTTCGACCCGTCGCTGGGGCTGAAATGTTCGCCACAGCAGGCAGTGCAGCGAGGGAATCACGCGAATCCCCAGGAGCGGCAGCAGCCCCAACACAAACCAATGGGTGGTACCGTCGGCTACAATTACCACCGTTGCCTGAAAGTGGACAGCCGAGATCACCAAGCGTAGTCCATACCAGATCTGCCCCAGATGAAACAGAATGTGAGGCGATCGCTGCCAGGGAATTGGCCGATGTTCTAATCTAAATGATCCGGCTTGTAACCGCTCCGTCCGAGGATGTGATGCCAGGATGTAGCCCGTTGCGTGCAGCGACTGACAAACATCATAGAACTGGCTGGAATAGGTGACGGCCACTTGAGAGGGGTCGTCTGTTCCTTTGACCCAGTGTTGATATGTGGCAATTACATCTCCAGGGCCAGCAGCATATACAATGCGAAACGGGTTTGATATCTGCGGATCTGACATCTGGTCTAGCTCGCAATGAGTGAATGCGTCGAGTTGATCGTTTGAGCTGTTTACTAGTAGTAGTTCTTGCTAGCAAGAGTTCCCCCTTGCGGTATCAGACTATCGGAGGGCGGCGCTAAGTTGATGAATGAATTTTGCAGAGTTTGCTTAGGATTAGTGCTGTAGGGTAGTTAGGCGTTTAGATGGAGCCATTTTTTTAGGGAGCCGCCGCGTTTGAGTCGGTTTCACGACCTGTGGATGCATTACCAACCCAGCAATTCCTCCACAGGCTAGCGTAAATACTGGATTAACCATGGCATTTAGCACACAATCTAAAGCAAACAGCGTGCTGACCACAGTTAGACAAGCCGCAGGGGCGATGTCGGGATGCTTCCAGGTATGCGGTCGATAACGCGAAAAGCAAAAGCAAAGAGACGGCAACAGGATGGAACTAAACAAACTAATGACACCCAATACACCTTGATTACCAAAGGCAATAATCCACAAACTGTCTGTTACAGAAATATCTTTGCCATAATCGTCATACACCCGAGCGCGCCCCCATCCTCCCCAGCCAAACATCGGGCTTTCACGCGCTTTCTCACCCAAAATCTCTTCGTTTGCCAACCGAAAGTCTAAAGACTGCGCCCGTTCTGCATTCAGGGTTTTAGTGAGCGCAACATTGATTTGTGCTCGTCGCTCAGGGGTAATGGCTCCCGATACGCCTAGATAAAGATATCCAGCAATGAACGCAATTAGCACCAATAACGGCAGCGTAGTGCGCAGCTTCTTGCCCCCAAATAAAACGCCAAGTCCAATCACCAATAGGAGGTAGGCTCCGGTGGAGCGGCAGTTGATGAAGGTAAATAGCAGCGTCAAGGCGAGCAATTTGATTGGTTTGCCCCAAAAACTTTTCAGTACGCCCGCATACCAAAGCCACATGCCGATCAGCGTTGCCGCCATCATCCAAGCACCCACCGCTAGCCCGTGCACCATAAATACAGTGGGACGATAGCCACCCATTCGCATCGTTTGGGAAAAGTCTAAACTTGCATGAAAACCGTAAACCAGACGGTGCAGCTGCGGACTAATTCTCGACTCTAGGAGGCAGAGCGGGACGTAGGCTAATCCTCCGGCAAAAATGGCGATCGCCAACTGTTTTAACCCAACTAAATTGCCCAGATACAGCCGCCCTAAAAAATACGGCAGGCCCCACGTCACCACTTGTTCCATTGAGGAAGAGAAGCCATCATAGGCACCTAGATCATTCGCTATCGAAGACGCCATAGGGCTGAGGCACCAGATTTCCATGGGCAGATCTAGCCATCCTGGTTTGAAGGCGCGGAAGCGCCCAGCGTCATAAATAAACGTGGCTAGCAAAATACCGTAGCAGGTGGCAGACATTTTGGTGTAGTCTGGCAAGCCGGGTAGGGGATAGCCCGCCTGGGGCAAAAACAGCCATGCCACTACAAAGCTAATAATGACTGCACGGCGGGCTGGATACCGGACAAATAGGGATAGTACGACAGGAATCCAACCAAACATGACCAGAGGAACCAGAAGACTCATGGGGTTTAAACGGCCTTTTAGTGAGGAACCAGTGAGGGTAGTCCTAGCCCCAGCGCATACCGAGCACATAGCATCATCGCTAGTAGCCCTAGGTAAACGGCTGTGGCTTGCAAATCTTGCTTCCAGCACGTTAACTGTTCGCGGTGCAGCCCGTAGAGCACCACACCGTACATTGGTAAATCGCTAAACGTAATGACCAGAACGGCTCCCCACAGCCCTGCCCCGGCAAAACTCAGAGGTAAACTAATGGCGATCGCCCCAAACCGCAGCAGGTTACCCCAGGCACCATAGGCTGATTTACCCAAGCTCAACAGGCAAGGATTCATTGTGCTGTAGAGCAATGTGTGCCACAGGCCAAACGCCATGATCGGCAGCATCCAGGCAGCGGCAGCATAGCGGTCGTCATACAAAACCAGGATGAGGCGATCGCCAAACACCACCAGGCTAGCCAGTAACATCGCCGCCCCCAGCAGCAGCAGCCCACGCGGTTTTAGAATCTGGGCGCGCAGTTCAGTCCGAGGCAAGTTGGCCGTCCGGGCAATGACTGGGAACACGACCTTGGTGCCAAGCGCCCCGATCATCTGTCGGGGAATGTCTGACAGGGTGAAGGCGATCGCGTACACCCCCAGCAATTCGACGGAGATCAACTTGCCCAGAATGAGCCGATCCATCTGGGTGGCCAGAAACGTGAGCGCCGTAGACACAAAGATCCATTTACCGAAGGAAAACAGCTCCTTCAGCGCAGCGTGCTCCCAGGCCAGCTGGTTTTTATAACTCGGAATCAGCCAGAAGCTGCGTGCCGTTCGCAGCAGTGCCGCAATTAGGTTACCGCCTACCAGTGCCCAAATGCTAGGGCTAACCCAAGCCCAGAGCAGCATGAAGGCTAAGGAAGCCGCCTGCATTAGCGCATCAAACTTAATCGTTTTGGCTAAGTCAACATGACGCCGCAGTGTGGCTACAGCAGTAGATTCAAACCCATTCAAGACGGTCGTGAATCCTACCACCGGGATCAGCAGCAGCAACCGGGGTTCGGCATAAATCTGGGCTACCGGAACGGCGATCGCCAGACAAAATAGCCATAGGCTAAACCCTCGCACAATTTGCAGCGTCCAAGCCGTGTTGTAGAACACGGGCTCATCACCGCGCTGATTTTGCACAATGCTAGGAATGATGCCCACATCTGAAAACAATTGCAGCCCAATAATTGGGATGTTGACCAGCGCCATGAGGCCAAAATACTCCGGCAGCAGCAGCCGAGTGAGGATCAAATTGCCGCCAAACCGCAGCACTTGACTGGCTCCATAGCCCAAAATAGTCCAAACAACGCCGCTGACCGCTAACCGCCGGAGGGTGGATGTGGAGGCCATCGTTACCTCTGCTGGGATAGAATACCGGACGGATAATGCTGCATCAGAGCGGCCAGTTTGCGGGCTTCGGTGGCGGCATTGTACTGCTGCATCACCCGCGCGCGACCGTGCTGGCCCATCTGTTCCAAGTCGGCAGCAGACAGCTGCAATCCGGCGCGGATCGCCTCTGTCAGCCGCTCGACCGACCCAGCGGGCACCAGCCAGCCAGAGGCATCTGGTTCAATCAATTCTGGGATGCCCGCTACGTAAGTGCCGAGTACGGGACGCCCCAGCGCCAGTGCCTCCATTAGCACAACGGGCAATCCTTCAGCAAAACTGGGCAAGACCAGTAGCCGGGAATTGAGGATATGCTGCCGCACGCTAGCGCCACTAGCCCAGCCCGTAATTTCGACCCGTTCCTGTAAATGATGCTGTGCAATTAGCGCCTCAATTTGAGGCCGAAGTTCGCCATCGCCAACCAGGATTAGCTTGAAGGGCAACCCAGCCGCTGCCAGGGGGGCGATCGCATCTAGCAATAGCAAATGTCCCTTTTGCAGACTTAGGCGCGCCACACATACCAGCTGCGGTGTCTCGGTAATGGGGAGCGGACTTGGGGTTAAAAACGTTTCGTCTACGCCGCAGTGCACCTCGTGGATTTTGCCCCAGTCGGCATGGTCACAGCAGCGATAGAGTTGGCTTTTGCCAAAAGAGCTAATGGCAATCACAAAGGCCGCCCGTTCAATCTTCTGGCGCAGGGCGATCGCCTCTGGCTGGTCAAATTCCTCTGGCCCATGCACCGTAAAGCTATAGGTTGGGCCTCCCAGCGCTTGGCACAGCATCGCCACCGTGGTGGAATTTGTGCCAAAGTGAACGTGGAGATGTTCGACGGATGCAGCCGATAACCGCCTCAGCAAGATACAGGCTTCCGCCAGATAAGCCAGCTGATAGGCTAGGTTTCGCGTTGCCCCTCGACCCAGCCGTAGCGCCATCCCCAATGCCTGAAACCAGGATCTCGGTCGGGTCACGGCTACGCGCACCAGCCCAGTCAGCAAACCCAAAACACCCACGTCTAAAATGACCTGGGTTTTGACCAGCTCTTGCCGATCGGCCTCATCTACCAGTTCAGCCCCACAGGCGCGAATAGAAAACCGGACAATCTCAACGCCGCAGGCTTCAAGCGCCAAAATTTCTCGCCGAATAAAGCTGTGACTGACTTTGGGATATTGGTTGACTAAGTACGCAATTTTCACAAGTTAATCCAGAAGGAAGTAAACCCAGGGCTGTCCTCAAGTGCCCTTTCAGTGTGCCCGTCGCCTCTGGATTCATAACGATAGTCGGCGCGAGGGTCTGACCCGTTGAACCGAGCACCATGTCTGAGATCAGCACCCTACGCCTGATACCCCGGCGATCGCCTTGGGCACTCTAAGAGCAAATCATCCCAACTGCAATAGCAGTACACGCTGAGTTTTAGTGCCTACGGGTGCAACACGCTATGGCCAATCGGATCTCCCTGATTTATTCCCATTTTTTCTACTCTAGTGGCTCAACGCGATCGCCCCTAACCGCCATGCTTTGGGGATTGGCGATCGCCTCTAGCACCCTGGCCACAGCTCAAATGGCTACGGCTCAAACTGCCACCGCCGGGTTAAATTCCCCCGCTAGTCTCATTCCCGCTACCAGCCCCGCGCTGATTCCCGCAGACAATGCCTACACATTGGGCAGTGGCGACACCATCCGCATCGACATTTTTGATGTGCCTGAATTTAGCGGAGCCAATGGCCAGTACGCTATTTTGGCCGATGGCAGCTTGAACTTGCCCTGGATTGGCAAAGTCTCGGTGCAAGGGTTGACGCTAGAACAGGCGGCGCAAGCATTAGCCGCCCAATACACTCCCTACATTAACGATCCGCTGATCACGGTGACACTGCTAGCGTCTCGCCCGCTGCGCATTGGCATTATTGGGCAGGTGAACCGACCAGGGGTATATACGGTGAGCGCGGCGACGGGTGGGGCATCCCAAAAACAGACCGTAACGTTGGCGATTCAATCAGCGGGCGGCATTACCCAGATTGCCGATGTCCAAAACATTCAGGTGCGTCGGCCTCACCCAACTGGCACCGAACAAATTATCCCGGTTAACATTTGGAGCTTTTTGCAGACTGGGGATCTGGCTCAAGACGTGGAGTTGCGGGACGGCGATACGGTGGTGGTACCAGAGGCGATCGCC
>Ga0163154_10009188_pt1 | contig 11322 bp, 9 predicted proteins | sample OliLakLV19MP9P1_FD_148649 | JGI IMG/M metagenome (GOLD analysis project Ga0163154, IMG submission 148649) | Freshwater microbial mat bacterial communities from Lake Vanda, McMurdo Dry Valleys, Antarctica - Oligotrophic Lake LV.19.MP9.P1 | ecosystem: Environmental > Aquatic > Freshwater > Lake >...
GCCATCGAAGTGGATGAGAGCTACTTCGGCCCCCGACGGGTCAAGGGCAAAGCCGGACGCGGGGCGGGGAAGAAGATTCCGGTGTTCGGCATCTTCAAACGCCACGGCCAGGTCTCCCTCACGGTACCGGCTCTTGATCTCGCTTTCCTCACACTTGAGCATCCTCAATGCGATTTTGATGACCACGCCCGCCGCCCTTGCGGCGGGCGTGGTGCTTTTCTTGTCGCGGTGGTTCAAGAAACCCGACTGGAGCGGGCCGGTCGCGCTGGGCGTGGCGTGGGTGGTGGCGTTCCTTCTGATCGTCGGTTGGCCGGGCGTCATTCCGCGAGAACGCTGGCAGTGGATGTTGCCGCTGGGCGTGCTGGCGGCGGTCGGGGCGATCGTGATCGAAAACCTGGCGAATCGGAAGCATCGGCTGTGGACGGCCGTGTTCGTCGCGGCCGTGATGGGTCTGATGCTTCATCCGCCGCCGGTGATTGATTATCCGATGGCGTGGCGATTCCTATTCGGCGCGGCGATGCTGCTCGGGTGGTTCCTTGTGAACCGCTGGCCAAATTCCGCCTCGAATCAAGTTCTGTCGACCGGATGGCTCGTGCTGTTCAGCGGCGTGTCGATGCTCGGTTTTCTTGCGTATTACCCGACCGTGTCACTGCTGGCTGGTTCGATCGCCAACACGATGCTGGTGATGGGCCTCATCGCGCCCCGCTTCGGCGTGAAGGTGGACTTCGCCCGCATTCAATGGCCATGCGTGGCGATATTCCTGATGATGCTCCTGCACGCGTGGATGTACTGCCAGGGCACAGCCCCACCGCTTTCATTTGGTCTGCTGGCCCTCGCGCCGCTGACGCTTATCCTGCCTCTGCGATTCGCGTGGCTGCGGTTGACGCTCTGCGTGGCGATGGTGGCGGTGGCCGTGATCATGGCGTGGCGGGCGGCCCCGCCGGATTGGTCGATCTTGTGATTGATCGGGCGTGCTGCGCCGCAAGCGGTCGTTCTCTACACCGTGGCCTCAACCTTTGGCAACTCGATGCGCGGGTACAGCGCGACCTTCTCCACCTTCGTTCCCGCCACCAACCCGCCCCAGCGAGTCAATTCACTCAGTCGATCCGCGCGCGGGTTCACATCCTGTTTGATCGCCTTCCAGAACTGCTCCATTTTCTCGGGCAGCACCGGCCAGAGCAGCAGCGACGCGATCCGCAATGCCTCCAGGCACTGATAGAGGATCGTGCCCAGCTCCTCCTGCCGCGCGGGGTCTTTGGCCACCTTGAACGGCTCGGTTGCGTTGATGAACGCATCGATGCGCCGCACCAATCCCATCGCCGCCTCCACCGCGGTGTACAGATCGAAATTCTCCATCGCCTGCGAAGCGCGATTCACCGCCTCCTCGCACAATCGCGGCCACTCAAACCCCGGCAACACGACGTTGCTCTCGTTTGATTTGTCGACTTGTTGACGTGTCGACGTTTCCGGCGGAACGACGCCCTCGAAATACTTGTTGATCATCGCCGTCACGCGGCTGGTGCAGTTGCCCACGGTGTTCACCAGGTCCGTGGTGTAGGTCTCGTGGAATTTCGCCGCGGCAAAGTCGGCATCGGTCGCGCCAAGCGGCCCCTGCGTGACGAGGTAGTGGCGCCAGGCGTCGTTGCCATAGGTCGTCACATAGCGCTGGATGGCTTGCAAATCGACGAAATTGCCGAGCGTTTTCGACATCTTCTGGCCTTCGCTGATCCAGAAGCTGTGCGAATACACCAACTTGGGCAATCGCACCCACTCAAAGCCTGGGCATTGGCGCAACGCGAGCAGGAACGCCGGCCAGATCACCGCATGGAACCACAGGATGTCCTTGGCGATCACATGCAGCGGGCCGGAATTCCAGAACTTCCTTCGCTCGTCGGTGTCGATGATGGAAAGATAGTTGAAGAGGGCGTCGATCCAGACGTACACCGTCTGGTCGGCCGAGCCGGGAAACGGAATGCCCCAGCCGTTCGCGCCGCTGCGCGAAATGGGAACGTCGTTCAGGCCTTCACGAAGCCGACCCAGCACCTCGTTGCGGCGGGCCTCGGGTTCCACGCGGAATGTCTGTCCATCCACGGTGCCGCCATTCAGAAGTTGCTCGAGTTTCTTCTGATACGCGCTGAGCCGGAAAAATGAGTTGCTCTCGCGCTTGCGCACCAAGGGCTGGCGATTGATGGGCGATTTGAACTCGCACTCCTTGGCCCGCGCCTCCGTCAGGTATTCCTCCTGGCCGGCGTCGTACCACCCCTCGTATTCACCGACATACACGTCGGCGGTCTGCCGCAGCGCCTCCAGGTATGCCAGCACCCGCGACTTGTGGCGATCCTCGGTGGTGCGGACAAAATCGTCGAAGGTCAGCCCAAGCGATTTGAACGTGTCCCGGAACGCGGCGGCGTTCTGATCAGCCCATTCGAGGGGCGTCAGGCTCCGCTTCGCCGCGGCATCCACCACTTTGGCGGCGTGCTCGTCGGTGCCGGTGAGGAAAAAAACCTCATGACCCGCCAAGCGCATGAACCGCGCGTAGACATCGCACAGCGTGGTGCTGTAGCAGTGGCCGACATGGGGCCGATCGTTGACGTAAAAAATGGGCGTCGTGACGTACCGATGCTCATTGGAATCCGTGGGCATGGGGTCGATTGTATGGCAATCATCTCCGCTTGATCGGTTGGATTAAGCGGGCGGCAGGGACGATCGCTGAGCCGAAAAAGAATGGAGATCAAAAAAGAGAACGGCCGATCTCCCGGCGATCGGCCGTTTTCACGGGGGTCTCCCATCGACAATGCGCAGCCGGTTTGAACTCAAGCCGCGGGTGTTTCGGGTCTATTTGCTATTCGACGGAGATCGATCTTCGGTTGCGTGATTACGGGTGCTTTGCTCGACAAAATACCGTCGATTCAACGTTCTTCACCAACTGCCGCTAGGCCCGAAAAACGCTCACAGTTCATCATGCCAACTGTTGCTGGGGCGGTCGTAAATCAGCGACTGGTCCGCGGGTTGGGTGAATCGCTTACGGGTCGTGTTGATGCCGACGTCGATCGATCCGGAATCGACTTGGGTTTCAATCGGCCGCACGGTGAGGATGCCGGTATGGTCGAGCAACCGCTCAATTTGCCACACCTGGGGGGCGGCGAACGCGCGGGTGGGTTTGCTCAGCAGCGCGGAAAGATAGTGTTGGAAATTCGCCGCCACGGTGGCATGGGCTATGACCTTCGTGCGGCTGTGCAGCACCAAGGAACGGTTTCCGACCACTTCCACCGCCCACACCGCGCGCAATTCGGCGCGGAGAGGCGAAGTCCCTGCATCAATGGCATCGCACATGGCTTGGGCATCGCGGGCATCGACCATGCCATCGACCGCCACGACCAGCAGGCGACTGGGTTCGCACAGGCAGGCCAGTTCCTGCAACCCCGCTTCATCGACGACAAGAATGCCTTCATTGATGCGCTCAATGGGCGTGACGGCCAGGCGATCGGCGATCGCGCTGAGCGGCAGTTCAGTGTCGCCATCACGCCAGCCGGATTGCTCGAGAGCGACCAGATAATTGAATTGACTTCGCGCGGGCAGGTGCTCCGCCAACGCTTGCAGCACATCCACCGCTTGGATGGGCGAAAGCTCCAACGACCAGCCAAATTCGGCTTCACGCAAATCCGCCTGCAAAGGAGACAACATGCTGGCCAACGACCGCCCCGGATTTGGCGCTGCGTTGGTAGGCCCGCGGAACGTGGCGGTGTCGTCGATGCCGCGCTGGGCGGCACCCGGCCAGGTTTCCGGGTCGTCGGGCCGGGTATCTGCGGAAGGGCTGGACTGAAGGTTAAAAGCGTTCGAGATCGTGGGTTTCATGTCAACTGTCTCCTGCGACAGATGAAAAATGGCTGGCGAAAAATTGTGACGGGCGAAGTCGAATACATGTTCGTCGCTGGCACCGACATTGGGGATACGAAAAACGCCCTGTCTTTAAGGACAGGGCGTCGGAAGTAGGCATTGCAACGGATTTGCGACCGTGCGCTACGACAGAGGCCCTGACCAATGCTGCTGATGCATGCAGCAATGGCGACAGACCATCCTGATGACCGGATAAAGGGTAGTCCGGTGCTGTGGGCGAAAAATGGTCGGGGCGGGACGCATGGGTGCTGCAAGAGTAAACACCCGAAGACGGGAATCCATTCCCGGAAACAAAAAAGTTGCCGAAAATTTTTCCTGCCTCCGTCGATATGCTGTCGACGGTTCGTGCATTGATCTCGAAATTTCTCGGTGCGAACCGACTCGGGTTCGCCGCCATTTCGGCAGTCATTCCTTCAGAGCATTCATGTCTTTCGATCAATTGTCCCTGCATCCGATTCTTCAGCGAAATCTCGCGCTGATCGGTTTTGAGAAGCCGCGTCCCGTGCAAACGGAGGCCATCGGCCCGTTACTAGCCGGCCGCGATGTGATCGGCCTCGCGCAGACGGGCACTGGCAAGACCGCGGCGTACCTGCTGCCGACGTTGCATCATTTGATCTCGCGCAAGCCATCGCAGCGCAAGGGCCGATCCATCGAGGCGATGAGCCGCCTCCGCGGTCTGGTGCTCTGCCCCACCCGCGAACTCGCCCAGCAGGTCGCCCGGGACGCCGCCCAACTCGCCCAGGGAACCGTCTTGCGCACCGTTTGCGCCTTCGGCAAATCGGCCATCTCGCCCCAGGCCGAGGCGATCGCGCGAGGCGTGGATTTGCTCATTGCCACCCCCGGCCGCGTGCGCGAACTTCTGGACGCAGGCAAGCTTGCCCTCTCCCACGTCCAGCATGTCACCATCGACGAGGCGGACCGCATGTTGGACATGGGGTTTCTTCCGCAGGTCAGGGCCATCTTCGACGTGATCCCCGCGGACCGTCAGACGGGAATGTTCTCCGCCACCATGCCCGGCGAGGTGGAGGAACTGGCCCGCACCATCCTCCGCGATCCCGTCCGGATCGAGATCGGCAAGCACACCACCGCCGTCGAGCATGTCAAGCAACGACTCGTGCCGGTGAACGACCGCGACAAAGTGGCCTTGCTGCTGCATCTCGTGCAGGTGAAAGACACGCACGGCAGACAGCGTAGCGGCGTGCTCGTGTTCTGCCGTACCAAACGCCGCGTGGGCTGGGTGGGCACCGCCTTGGAACGACAAGGCATTAAGACCGGCATGTTGCATGGCGACCGCAGCCAGGCTCAACGCACCAAGGCGCTGACCCGATTCTCAAACCGCGAACTTCGCGTGCTGGTGGCCACCGATGTCGCCGCCCGCGGCTTGCATGTGGAAGCCGTGAAGACCGTGGTGAATTACGACCTGCCCATGACGCCGCAGGAATATGTGCATCGCATCGGCCGTGCTGCCCATGGCGAAGGCGAGCATGGTTCCAACACGGGGCGGGGCGAAGCGTACACCTTGCTTTCGGAGGATGACCGCGGCAAGTGGCGGGCCGTGCTGGATACGGCAGGCGTGGAGGTATTCGCGGAAACCGTGGAAGGGTTCACGCCCACCGTGGCCGTGGGGCGACGAAAGTACAAGCCGGTGGATGAGGATTTCTCGCCGGAGGATTTGCGACGGTTGAAGAAGGCCCAGAAGCCTCGGCGGTCGAAGAAAGGCCGCCCGATCAAGAAAGGCGAGAAACCGGGCGGCGGGGTGCGCAAGATCCCGGCAAGATCATCCGCCACGAAAAAGCCGGCGTGAACCCGAAGGCGTCACGCCGGTGCAGAAGTACGGGTTCATCGTGACGGATTCAGCGAAACCTCGCCACCATAAACTGCGCGCTTTCACGTTTAATTTGCCTCGTTCTAACCGCCCAAATCTCCTCAATGATCCAGTGTGAAGCAAACTGATCAATGCCGCACCAGAACTTTGTACCGGAAGTTCAGCGTGCGTTCCTCGCCGGGGTTGAGCGTCAACGTCCAGTTCAACGGGTTCCGACGATTGACGGATAAAAACCCCTCTTTACGGAACGTGACCTTCGGCTCGCCATCCGCCTGAACCATGTCGCCTGAAAATCGCCGTTGGAATGCAAGCGTGGCGGATTTCGGCGCAGCCATTTCTTTCACACGCCCACATGGAGCGTGATAAACAGCACGATCCAGACCGCGTCGAGAAAGTGCCAATACATGGCGACGTATTGCACGCCGGGATGAAACCGCGCGGAGTACCCATCGCGGAGCGCGCGGTGCGTGACCATCACCAGGGGGATCAACCCGCCGAGGACGTGCAGGGCGTGCACGCCCGTCAGCACATAAAAGCCGGCGAGGGCAAAGCGGTACGCATCGGAATCGGGCCAGCGCTGCGAGACCGGGCCCAGCCACTCCAGCCAGCACCAGGTTTGGGACAGGAGAAAGGCGACCGCCAGATAGGTGGTGATGAGCATCCCGGCGCGGAATGACTTCTGCCGATCATGCCGCACGCTGTGCAACGCCCACTGCATGGTGCCGCTGCTGACCAGCAGCACCAACGTGCTGAGCCACAGAAGCATCGGCAGCCGGGGCAAATCCTTCGGCCACGCTTGGCCAAGCTGCACGCGAATGACGATGGAGCCGACGATGGAAGCGGCGAACAGAACCCCGAGGGAAACGAGGAAAAGCCCCATGCCGAACTTGCCCGCCAGGAATCGGGCTTGAGGATCGATGAAGGGGGTGACACGCATGGACCGGTCGCTGACCACGCAAGACGACGAGTCGACGTCGCCTCTCACTTCGGCAATTTGTCCAACTCCGTCTGGATGACGGGCGTGATGATCTTTTGGATTTCCGGCTGATATTCGGCGCTGTCGGTCATGGCGAAGGCGATGAACAAGGCCACGAAGCCCAGCGAGCCGACCAGGATGAACCCGTTGAACGGCCGATCCCACCGCAGGTGCATGAAGAACAGGCACACCAAGGTGGCTTTCACCATCGCGATGCCCAACGCGACGAAAATGTTCATTTCCTTCAGGTCGAACTCGGCGAAGTCGATGCGCACCGACATGACCGTGAGACCCGTGAGAAACAGCAGCGCGACCGCGGTGGCGATGAGAATCTTCGGCGACACGATGTGGCCGACGCCGTGATGGGCATGGTCGGAACCGTGATGATGTGGGTGTTGGGCCATAGGGAGTTCGTCATTCCCGCGCAGGCGGGAATCCAGTTCTGTGTGCGGCCGCTGGGCTCCTGCCTGCGCGGGAACGACGGCACGCTGCGAGCGCGTCAAACGACGCTTAAATCAGATAAAACAGCGGGAACAGGAAAATCCAGATGAGGTCGACGATGTGCCAATACAGCCCGCCGAGGTCGACGGGGGTGAAATACTCGGCCGTGAACTTGCCGCGGAACGCGCCGACCAACAGCCAGATGATCACGATCATGCCGATGACGACGTGGATGCCGTGCAGGCCGGTCATCATGAAATAGATGTCGAAGAATTTGTGGGCGTTGAGCGGACGGTGTTCGGCATCGCGCAGGGGATGGGCGGCTGCGACCGTGTGGCGCTCACCCAAGGCGAACGGTTTTTCCACCAATTCCGCGTCGCTCGCCAAGCCCGAAGGGCCGACGTTGGCCTGCGGGAATTGCGGAAGTTCAACCGTCGGCACGTTGGGGTCGACCACTCCGGCCACGGTCGGAGCCGCCGTCGCCCCCGTCATGTCCCCCGTCATATCCCCCGTCGCGGGAGCCGTGGTCGAAACCGGGGCGGTCGCGGCGGTGTCGTTGGCCCCCGGGGTGTGGGGCAAGCGAGATGAGGGCGAGGCAGCCGCATGGGTTGAGTCCGCCGCCGGATGCTCGCTGGATGCGCCCGCCGCATGATCGTGGCCGTCGTGCGCGGCTTCGCCTTGGTGATCCTCATGCACACCGGGACCGAAATCGTCATGATGGCCGCCCCAGAAACTCGAATGCTCGGGCGGCGTTTGATAAAACCTCAGGCCGGGGAAGAAACCTTCGTGGAACTTGTGCGAGTATTCGACATACTTGATGGCAAGAAATCCCACCGCGCCCAACAGCGTCAGGATCAACATCACCTTCAACACGCCTTGCTTGCCTTGCTGGGCGGCGGTGACGGCCCATGCCATGGTCAGGCTGGAAAGGATCAACACGCAGGTGTTGATCGCGCCCCAGGTCGTGTCGAGGAACTGACTGCCGTATTTGAACAACTCCGGATGGTTTCCGCGCCAGACCGCATAAGCGCAGAACAGTCCGCCGAAGAGCAGAACCTCGGTGGCGAGGAACAACCACATGCCGAGCTTGCCCGCCTCGAACTGCTGCTTGGGATTCTCCCAATGGTGGGCGAGATACCACGGATGGTCGTGGCCGTGACCATGGCCATCGTCATGCGAGGCGTGGGAATCGTGGGCCGGAAGCGTGGACATTGGTTCAGTGACCGCCCTTCTGGGGAGCGAGGGCCGGGTTGGTTTCCGGGTCAAGATCGCGACGGACGACGTAGCCCTGCTCGGCTTCGTTCCACTCCACGTAACGGAAGTCGTAGCAATCGCCGACGCGCGGCGCGACCGAGAAATTGTCGTGCGGCGGCGGCGAGGTGCATTGCCACTCCAGGCTGCGGCCGCCCCAGGGATTCGCCGGCGCCCGGCGGCCCCGGAACATCGAATGAATTAGATAGCCAGCGGTCAGGAAAAAGCCGATCGCCAGGATGTACGAGCCGATGGTGGAGATGACGTGATAAGTCTGGAACTCCGGCAGGTAATCCCACGAGCGACGAGTGCCACCCTTGCTGCCCAGCATGAACTGGGTGAAGAACGTGACGTTGAAGCCGATGAACACCAGGGCACAGCCGATGCGGCCGAGATTCTCGTTGTACATCTTGCCGGTCATCTTCGGCCACCAGTGGTGCAGGCCGCCGATCATGGCGATGAGGGCGGAACCCATCATCACATAGTGGAAGTGAGCGACGACAAAGTAAGTGTCGTGCAAATGGATGTCGGTGGCGAGCGTGCCCAGGTGCAGGCCGGTGAGGCCACCGATCGAGAAGATGAACATGAACGACAGGGCATAGCACATCGGCGTATTAAGGCTGATGGAGCCCTTGTACATGGTGGCCAGCCAGTTAAAGACCTTGATGGCTGACGGAATCGACACGCTGAAGGTGATGGCGGAGAACATCACGTTCATCAAGGCGCTCTGGCCGCTGGTGAACATGTGGTGTCCCCACACGAGGAAGCCGAACATCGCGATGGCGATGGAGCTGAAGGCGATGAACCGGTAACCGAAAATATGCTTGTGGCTGTGGACGGCGATGAGTTCGCTGATGATGCCCATGCCCGGAAGGATCATGATGTACACGGCCGGATGGCTGTAGAACCAGAAAAAATGCTGATAGAGGACGGGGTCGCCGCCGAGTTTGGGATCGAAGATGCCGATGCCGAACGCGCGCTCGAAGGCGAGCAAGGCGACCGTGATGCCCAGCACGGGCGTCGCCAGCACCTGAATGACCGCGGTGGCGTAGAGCGCCCAGAGAAAGAGCGGCATCTTGAACCACGTCATGCCGGGCGGCCGCAGCCGGTGAATCGTCACGATGAAATTCAAGCCCGTGAAGATCGAACTGAAGCCGAGGATGAAAACGCCCGTGAGCGCGAAGACCACGCCGCCCATCGCCGAATCCTGATCAGACGAATAGGGCGTGTAAAACGTCCAACCGGTGTCAAGTCCGCCCCGGAACAGCGAGCCGACGAAGAAGATCGCGCCGAAGATCCACAGGTAGAACGACATCAGGTTCAGGCGCGGGAACGCGACGTCCTTCGCCCCCAGCATGATGGGCAATACGAAGTTGCCAAGGGCCGCCGGCACGCTGGGGATGATGACCAGGAACACCATGATCGCCCCGTGCAGGGTGAACATTTGGTTGTAGGCGTCCTGCTCCATCATCGTCTTGCCGGGCGTGATGAGTTCGGTGCGGACGGCGAGCGCCGCCAGGCCGCCGAAGAGGAAGCTGGTCAGCACCATCACCATGTACATCACGCCGATGCGCTTGTGATCGAGCGTGATCAGCCACGACATGATGCCGCGGGTGTGGGTGAGGTAATTGTCACCCGGGAGGTTGAGGGGTTTGGAAAGATCAAGTGTGGTCATGACGTAACCTTGCGAGCGAACCGGGCGGAGCAAGCGGTCAATGGGGAGCGGGCGCGTCGGTCGGCGGAGCGTCGCCCGAGGGAGGAGGCGCAGCGGCCGACGGTGGGACGGCGCCGGCGGGCGTGTCGGCCTTGGGTTTCAGCCGGCCGTCGGCGACGTATTGATTGAAATCACGCAGGAACAGCGTCACCGCGCGAAGTTGAATGTCGTCCAGTTGCCCTTGGAACGACGGCATGCCGCCGCTGTAATTGGCGACCAAGTGCTTCTGCGGCACGAGGATGGATTCACGAACGTAATTTTCGTCGACCATCTGCTTCGAGCCGTCGGCAAACGTGCGTTCCTTGCCCCACAAACCGTGGGTCTCCGTCCACGACGGACCCGTGCCGGACTTGCCGTCGAGACTATGGCACGAGGAGCAGCGCGGATAAATCTTCTCGCCGGCGTAATAGGCCAGTTCCTCATCGGTGTTCAACCGCTTGTGATAGTTCGCGACCTCGGTCAATTCGGCCTCGAATTCCTCGGCGGGATGCACGATCACCGTGCCCCGCATCAAGGAATGGTCCTTGCCGCAATACTCGGCGCAGTACAAGTGGAACTCGCCCACCTGGGTCGCCTCGAACCACAGGTAACTCACGCGCCCCGGCACGATGTCCTGCTTCACGCGGAACGCGGGGATGAACATCGCATGAAGAACGTCCTGCGATTCCATCAGCAGCTTCACCGGACGGCCCAGCGGCACCCGCAGGATGCCGGCCTCGCTCGCCCCGTTGCGGTGCTGGAACTCGAACGACCATTTCTTCGAGATCACCCGCACCTCGTAGGCCCCGATGGGCGGGCGTCGGAGGTTCATGTACCCCTCCAGGCCGACCCAGAAAATCGCGATCACCAGCAACAGCGGGATGATGGTCCACGTCAATTCCAGGGGCGTGTTGTGCGTGACGTCGCTGGTGGATTTCTCGAAATGGTCCTTCCGGCGATACCGCACGATGAACACCGTCATCAGGATCATGATCTGCGCGAAGAAGAAGATGCAGATCCACGTGATGACGTTGAAGACGTAATCGACGTCGCCCGCCACCGTGGAGGCGCGCACGGGGAACCAGAAATCGGTGCCCGACGCCCATGCGGCCAGCACGGTCAGGATGAGCGCGGCCACGCTCGCCACGATGATGAGGCCGAGCGGGCTATCGCCCTTGCTGCCTTCGTGCGAACCGGGCGCTGGGGAATGTTTCGAGGCACTTGAAGTCACGTCAGAAT
>Ga0163154_10009189_pt1 | contig 11321 bp, 3 predicted proteins | sample OliLakLV19MP9P1_FD_148649 | JGI IMG/M metagenome (GOLD analysis project Ga0163154, IMG submission 148649) | Freshwater microbial mat bacterial communities from Lake Vanda, McMurdo Dry Valleys, Antarctica - Oligotrophic Lake LV.19.MP9.P1 | ecosystem: Environmental > Aquatic > Freshwater > Lake >...
TGCACCGCCGCCACCACCGACGCCACCACCACCTTGACCACCACCGCCTTGACCACCGCCGCCAAGCGTCGGCGAGAATGGAAAGTCGGGGTTGCGGAAAATTTTGTACTGCAACACATTGGCGTCACCGAAGATGTTATTGCCGAAAGTAATGCGAACAATCGGTGTATCGTTTTCGTTGCCGGCTTCTGCTACGACATTGGTGACCGAGGTTTGTCCTCCGCGCCCTGCTGCCGCCACCAGAACACCCAAACCGATGACGGACAGGGTTTTGCCAATGTTGCTGAAGTTGACGGAGCGGTTGGCTGTTGTGGGTACTGTGCCACCGCCGACTGTCAAGACAAACGGAGCGCGATAGACAACACGCGCAATATCTTCGGGACGAATACCGCCGCCGAGTTGAACAACATCCGCTTCCGAATCTGTCGGATAAGTACGGGCAATTTTGATGCGGGCTTGCTTGGTGCGGGAGCCATTGGCTTCTTCACGCAAAACAACCATCTCATCGCCCACTTTGATGCCATCGCGCAAACCACGATTGAGAACAACATTTTCGCCGACAATGTTTAAGACGGTGGCGGAAACCAATTGGCGTGAAACCATTTGACGCACAACGTCCACTGCGGCTTTAGAAGAGGCATTGATTGCCAACTCTTCCGGGCTAAGAGGCTGACCGGGCATCGGCTTCGCTTCCGCAATGGCGATTCCGCCATTGATCCGCTCCAGCGACGCCACATCGGTTAAAACGACATCGATTCCGACAGAAGGATTGCCCCCTCTTCTCTTCGGTGTATTGGCGACGATTTCACCGGTCAAAATTGCTTCTGCACCAGCGGCTTTGGCAATCAGGATCAATTCCTGCTGAGTGAAATAGGTCGGGGCATTGGGATCGCTTGGTACATCGAGGCGAATCGATGCCGCCGTTTTCAGCATCTCCGAACGGCTGATGGGATCGAAGCGGGTCTGTCCGGTATTGGTCAGTTCATCATAGACAGCCGCCCCCGCATTGCGCGAAGCGTCATCTACTGTGCCGGTCGCTTTGTTGATGAAGTCAGCAACGATCACCTTGATCTTCTGTTGGGCTTGGGCAGAGGCATTCAGTCGCCCCACAAGCAGCATCGGAAGGATCATCGCCAGTGTCAGGAGCCGCGCAATGGCGCGGGTGACAGGATTCATGCGAATTTTGGTCACTCTTCGTTCTCCTCTTCCCCGTCTCATGAAAGTGATCTCATCAGGACGGGAATCGCGAATTTCAAGTTTGTTTCAGTCCACTCCTCGTCTTAGAACCGGGAGCGACGTGAAAGTTAGTCCTCACACTCTCTCGAACAGGGAGAACGCTTCCCCTCCCCCACAACAGCGTTACGGGGAAGGGGGGAGGGTCTATCGTTTTACCGTGTGATCAACAGCGGAACCACTTGGCGGCGTGTGCGCCCCTTGCTGTCCGATGCGCGAACTTCAACGGTATATTGGTTGCTCCCGACGGGCAGACCTTTTTCGTCCTTCAAATCCCACAGAACATCTGCGGAACCAGCAGAACGATAGCGTCCCGTTTCCAATGTACGGATGCGCTTGCCGTTTTGCAGGATAGTGACCTGCGTTTCGGCGTCTGCCGTCACCTGATAGGAGATGGCTGCCGAGGTCGCCGCACGGGTTCCTGCGTTGCGATTGATCACCGCCGCCAGTCCGAGAACTTCCAGCGATTGGCGGCTTGCCCGTCGCATCTCGACCCGTAAGTGGCGCGGCATATTCTCCTGTGTGCCGGGCAGTGTGTAGCTGCTGCGCGTCCGCATATCCAGCGTGGTTTTGTTGTCCAAGTCGGTGAGGACAAGTTCTACCTTGCCGGGAACGGTTGCGATAGCGGGCCACTGAATGGTCAGCGGCGTATTCCGCAGATTGGAGGCGACAGTAAACTCCCAAGTCTGCGTGGCATTAGATGCGGAGCGCATATCGAGACTGTACTTGCCGTTTTTGCCGCCCCAATCGGTGTGTTCCGAAGTCAATGTGACAACATCATTACCGATAATCGGGGGCGATTCCAGCTTGAAGCGGTCATAGGTATCGCTTGCGGTGCGAGTGACTCCGATGCGGCTCGGAGCCGAATGAACCGTTCCGGCTTTGGCGAGCAGGTCGAGTGACCAGCCGTCGCCGCTTGCGTTGCTGAATGGCGAACGCCCCTTGCCGATGGTTACACTGCGGTCTTGACGTGCCGACGGAGGAACCAACAGGGTCACACTGCGGAAGGCACGTATCCAATAGCCTCTAAACGGATCGAGTGTGTATGCCAATTGATAGCCGCCGCTGTCATACGTCCACAGTGCGCCGCCAATCGCAGGATTGCTTCCGGCTTGTGCCGCCGTAATATCCACGATACTGCCGTCGGCTTCACGGATTTTCAGCCCATAGAGGTTCAGCGGGAAGTTGAACGGAGTCCCGATCATATTCCAGCCTTCGCGCAGTTGTATCGGGAAGGAATCGCCTAGCGGAGCCGGGGTTCCTCTTTCGATCAGTGCCAGCGAAGTCGCAGAATTGAGTGATTCAAGGAAGTAGCCCTTGCCCAACTCGAAGGTCGCCGCATTCACATACCGCATCGCGATCACGTCCCATGTGACAAAAAGGAAGTTGCCATTGGTGACATCGCTGCTCGGAATGCCGAACAGTTCGGTAACGGGCTTCGTGTAATTGAACGGAGCCGAAACCAGACTGAGTGTTCGCGAGAATTGGAACAGCGGATTCAGTGTGAAGTTGACATTTTTGGCTTCACTTCCTGTCGGCACAACCACATTGACTGCCGGAGTCGGGTCAGGATCATAGCCGTCTCTTCGAGCGCGAACCTGAACTGTTCCTCCTGCCGGAACTCCGGTAATGAGGTAGTTGAAGCGATAACCATTGATGGTCTGCTCAGCCCCTGTCGTTGTCGTAACGGGTTGTCCGGCTTCGTTGAGAACAGGATTGCCCGCTGTATCGGTGACGGTGATTGTCGCTCCGAAAACCGCTTGCCCTATGGTGGTTTGTACCAGACCAGAAATACTGCCCGGAGGCACGGTGTCCAGCCGGAAGTTGATATTGATCGTGGGGAGATTGGAGGCGACAACCACACTTATCGAGGGACTGGCACTGAAGCCAACCGCCGACGCCACCACTCCATAAGTTCCCGGCTCGACGTTGGGGATGGTATAGGTTCCATCTGCCGCGGTTGTCGCCGTGAAAGTCAGAGTGCCGTTTGTCGCCGTGACCAATGTTCCGTTGATCGGATTACCATTATCATTTCGAACCACTGAACCGGCGATGCTGCCCGACAAAGGCTTGAGTTTGAAGTCAATCCCTGTGACGTTTTCGCTTGGTCCGACGGGAACTGCCGGCAATGCTCCTGTTTCGCCTCCGCCATAACTTGGTGGAACACTGGTCGAGTAACCAAGGGCTGCCAAGTTCGTTACGCGAACAATATAGCCTACCGCGACCCCCGGATTGGCGGGGTCGGTAATCACCGGAGTCGAGATCGCGTAGCGTCCGAGTGAGTCGGTGGTTGCCGTATAGGTATCGCCTGTCACCGGATTGGTCGCCACAACTACTGCACCCGCAATCGGGGCACCGCTGCTCTCAAGGGTAACAACACCATTGATCGTTCCGGGTTGTGCCGGAGTCAGGAACAAGTCCAAGCGAGATTGATACCCGCCATGGAACGGAGTGCCTTGATTGTGCGCCGTAATAAATCCGGCGACAAAGGCATCAATCAGATAGATACCATTCGGATCAAGCCCGTTGACCACATATTCGCCGTTGGCTTGGCTGAGTGTTGTTCCTGCAACCTGTCCATTATGAATATCAATCGCTCGAATGAACACGCGGCTCAACGGCTGTGCGCCGTTGATATCGCGCACCGAGCCGACGATGCGTCCCGTGCGGAGATAATCCAGCGCGTTGTGCATCAATTCAGCGCGGCGGTTCTTCAGCACGATGGGAGGGGGAGTTCCCGGAAGTGTAAAGAATTCCGGGTTGATACCTTCCCAGCCGAAGGGCGAGAACACGATTTTGCCGCGTGTCGTCTCATTGTCCACGTGCCACATAATGGCAGGACGACTTCCTACTGACGGAACATAAGTTGCATCGATTCCTGCCACATCTTGTGCCAATGTAGTCGGCAGAAAATCAACGACATCGAAGGTTGCTTGGTTCGGACACATCCAGTTTCGCACGGTTCCGATGATCGAACCGAGAAAGATCGGTCCTGCCGAGGGCGGATCCCAAGGGGTAGGCGGAGGAGCCGGATAATTATGGATCGTGGCTGGCTCTTGATACCATGTTTGGGTAGAAACCGGATTCGTCCCAGAACCGCGAATCATGGTGATTTGGTTCCCATTGGGATCGCCAAAGGAGTCGGCGAAGTAGGCTACTTTGAGAACAGAGTTAAGGAAGGCGTTTTGTGTGCCTCCACCGAGAGACAATGCCCAGGCAATGTCCTGCCCTGTGACAAGAAGGCGTCCGCCGCGTCCCACAAAGGCACGCAGTTGATTCTGAACATTGACATCAACAAGAGTGCCGGCACCAACGAACAAGTCACCAGTATAAGGGGCGTGCCAGACGATACAACGCTCTGCAACCACGCGCTGTGTTGGTCCGGCTCCCCCGCCGAGAACGTCTGGCGGTTGAGTTTCAATTCGCGCTCCATATTGATTCAAAACCGATTCCGGTACGGCACCGCGACACAGAATACGCCATTGATCATAGCGTTGCGTGATCGGGATCGCCGTGCCGTCGTTGGTCAAACTGTCGGAATAGGAGACCTGCCCCAATGGATTGAGAACATTGAGCAGAGGACCGAGTGCAGGCGGCGCAGCCGTCGTTTGATAGCTTGTCGGCAAGAGACCGGGATCGATCTCGGTCATCCAGCTCTCTGTCGGAAAGGCGGTGAAGATCTGACCGCCAAGCGTGGTGGCTGTGCCGAATCGGGTTGTGAAGAACTTCTGTCCGCAGTCATAATCGTTGACATACAACAGGGTTCCCTGTGCGACAAACGGCTTCGTGCTGAAGCCCCAGATGTTGTCGTAAATTTTCCAGTTCGTCGTGATGTTCGGGTCGAATGGGTTGACCGCGTTGTCGTAAACAACAAGGTCTATGATCCAGTCGCTCGGAAACGCAACGGGCGTGCGCCATGAGGCAGAGTAGATGCCGTCACCGGCAGTTTCACCGTCTGGTTCGTTGCCGCCTCCGCTTTCTGGACCGTTGTCATACATCGGCAGCCAGAACTGATCGTCGGGCGGATTAAGCCCTCCTGAGAAGGCGAGTTCATCGTCGAAGCCGGGAATATAGAGGTTCCATCCGGGCCACTCCGCCGGGATCGTCCCGAAAAGATTTTGCCCGCTTGTTCCCACAAAGCCCGGATCGCGGAACTGGGGAGCATCCTGATTAGGATTGATCGCCTGTGCGTCCCATTCATAGGGCGCATTGATCGCGAAGTTGGTCAGGTCGAGAAAGCCAGGACCTACAAAGAAAACTTTGTGTTCCCTGCCATCCGCACTCGTTGAAGGACCTTCAGGCGTTTTGATCTGTGCATAGACCGGCGCGTGCGTATCTGTATCCGATCTGGAACGGTAAGGACCGGACTCATAATCGGAGACACGAGCGCGTACTCTCACTGTTTCGCCCGCAGAAACTTCACGCACGGGAGAGCCGGGTGCGCTATTGCGGGAGATGTCGAGAATTTGGTTGTCACGGATGTTGAACTTGAGCAGGGTCGGGGCATTGATGTCAACAATCGTTGATGCCCAGATGTTCAAGTTATTGCCGCGATCACTCTCAAATGCGATTCGATACGAACTGATATATTGCGGCCATGCCGGATAATCTTCGTTCGTGGCAAACAGCGGATCAAAAAGGAACGCCGCTTCGGTAGCGTCAATGGCGGTATCCGGCGTGCTGGTTTGCAGCTTGATCGCGGGGTTGCCTGTCGCCTCCGGTGTTCGGATCGTGAAAGAGCCGGGGTTTGCCGGGTCGGGCTGAATGCCGACTTGTAGGAAATAGATGTCTGTTGTCGGGACAACCGCATCCGCAATGCCGTCTGGCGGCTGTGTCGTGTCGGCACGGTTGCTGGCAAATGCAAGCATGACCCGCGAACTGGTGATGTCGCCGCGATCATTGGTCTCGTTCGGGACAATAATCAATGGATCGACGCGCAGTGTACTCCACGCAGGATTTTTGTTGGAGGAGTTCATTCCGCTGAAAGCGGCTCCCGTCACTTTTCTGACGTTGGGTCGGAACTGGTTGGGCGAGATAATGAAGATATCGTCGTTGGGCGCAAGCACGGTGCTTGTGACTGGACCGTTGCCTGTGGTAAACGCGATGGCGTTCGTGGTGAACGCGATCAGATTGCCATCAGGCGACCATGACGGCGAATAATCGTTGGAACCGCCGCGTGTCATTTGGCGGATAACGCCGGTATCCACATTGACAATGTAGATATGATAGGGCGTTCCCGCACCAGTCTGCCCGGCAAAGACCACTTCGTTGCCGCCGGAAGAGAACGACGGATGCCGCACATCGGTAAAGGCAAAGCCGGACGGATTGACCTGCGTCAGACTGCGAATCTCCCCATTGGCGAAACTGAGGACGAACAGGTTGAAGCCGGTGGTCGGCGAGTTGATTGCGCCCGGTGCGGCTACCGTGCCTCCGGCAACGTATGCGAGTCGGCTTCCATCGTTGGAAGTGCGCGGCTCGATTTTGTTGCCTGATCCTGTCGTGACCTGTGTGATGCCCGAACCATCGGGAAACATTCGGAACACGTTGAAGGTGCTGGTTGGATTTGGCGCAGGATTGGTATCGCTGGTACGGTCACTGTCGAAATAGATCAGTCTTTCGTCGAACGTCCAGAATGGATGCCGATCTTGCGACGGAGCCGGGTCTTGAGAAAATTGTCCGGCGGGATTGCGTCGGGTGATGAGAACAGTCTGTCGAGAGACAGCCTGATCGCCGGGTGCGCGAGTGCGCCCTTTGCCATCCCAGACTCGGCGCGTAATCTCCGGCGGAATCTTATTCATGTTGGAGCGGTTGACGTGCTTCTCATTGGAAGCGGCACGTTTTGGCGCCCCCCCTGCACGAAGCAGGCGGTTTATTAATCCCTGCGGATTGTTTCGGTTTTGTTGGGCGATCACAAGGACGCCTGCCGCCAACAATGTGGCGGAAACCGATGCAAGCAGGGCAAATCGTAGCGGTCTGGCTCTGTTCAAATCGAGTCCTACCTCCTGAATGATCACACTTGGCACGCTTGAAAGGGGAAAGCCTGCACAGCCGGAGAGGGAACACTGCCGGCATGAGAGTACATATAATTTTCGCACCTCTGCATCAAAGTACAAGTCAGAGGGAGAAGCATCGAGCGTAAGGTGTTATCTGTCATTGAGCGGTGAGTAGAGAGGGACGCAGCGGACGCCTTCCCTGCCAAGTGCGGATTATATCACACTCGAAGTGTGAACGCAACCTCTATTTCACCATAACCTTGCCAGATACCTCCTCTTTTTGCTGAAAAATGATTTTTTTTAGATTATTTTTCAGTTCTGCTTCGCTTCCATCGTTCCAAAGAACAAAATGAGAGCGGCGAATCTTCTCCGCGAGTGGCATTTGAGCAGCAATACGTTGGCGTGCATCTTCTTCGCTGAGTCCATTGCGCTGAATTAAGCGGGTGATTTGGACAGGCTCCGAAGCGGCAACAGTTAGCACACAGTCGAACCACTTTTCCAGATCGGCTTCATAGAGAAGTGGCACTTCGACAGCAATCAGGGAGTCGGCAGGGAGATCAGTTCGCGCTGCCGCAATTTGAGCATAGAGCAAGCGCAAAATGGGGGGATGAGTGATTCGGTTAAGACGTTCGCGGGCGTCGGTGTCAGCAAAGACCATCGCGCCCAATCGGTTTCGGTCTAGCGTTCCGTCGGGGTTCAGAACGTCGGAGCCGAACGTCTCGGCAATCTCGGCAAGCACAGAGCCACCGGGGGTAAGCACGGCACGCGCCGCTTCATCGGCACTGAAAGCAACCGCTCCGTATTCTTGCAGCAGTTGCATCACACGACTTTTCCCCGTGGCGATTCCGCCAGTGACGCCAATCACTTTCATTATAGCACAAGTTTCGCGTGCGTCAAGACAAATTTTACAGAGAGGGGGCGTTGCTTGCTGCGCCCCTCTTCTGTTTAGACTTTTGTCTCTTCTACGACGGCTGTCTCTTCCTCTTTCGGGGCAGCGGTCTCTTCTACGACGGCTGTCTCTTCCGTAACCGTTTCTGCCGCGACAACGGTTTCTTCAACGACTGTCTCTTCTATGACGGGGGTCTCTTCCGCGCCGCTTGTTGCCAGCAGTTCTGCTTCGGAGACGCCTTCGAGACTTTCGTCCTCTTCACGCTCAGAACGGGCGCGGCGGGCTTTTTCTTTGCGGTCTTTGCGTTGTTGAGCAATCGCATCGCCCAGCATATCCCCAATAGTGAAGCGCGGTTCTTCGCGTGCCGGATTATAGCGCGGGAAGTCGTCTTCCTCGTCGTCGCGGCGTCCACCGCCTCGGCGATTACGGCGTCCGCTGTCCGCTCCTCCCCTATTGTCCGTGTTGGAATCTGCGGGGGCAGAAGATTCACGCGGCGCATTTGGAGAGACTTCTTCCGGCGGTTGCAGAGCTTTCATCGAAAGTGACATTTTGCGCTCATCGGGGCGCACTGAGATGACTTTGACCTCGACCTCATCGTCCACATTCGGTGGGGGTATGCCTTTGCCGCCACGATTGCGGGGCATTTCGGCATTGGGAATAATCCCTTCGATGCCGCCTTCCACCTGAACGAACGCACCGAACGGCACAATTCGGGTCACCTTGCCGGTGATGACATCGCCCTCTTTGAAGTTCTCGGCGATATTTTTCCACGGATCGGGCTGAATCTGCTTGAGACCAAGTGAGACGCGGTCATTCTCAAGATCAACCTTGAGAACCATAACCTCGACCTCTTGCCCCTCTTTGAGAATCTCTTTCGGGTCGTTGATGCGTGTCCACGACATTTCCGAGATATGAAGCAGACCGTCAATGCCGCCCAAATCCACAAAGGCTCCGTAAGGCGTCAAGCGTCTTACAGTACCAAGACGGCGTTGCTCCGGTGCAAGGTTCGCTTTCAACTCCGCACTTTTTGTTTCGCGTTCTTCCTGAATGGCAAGTTTATTGGACAGAACGATTTTTTGTCGGTCTTTGTCTACTTCAATGACCTTGAGCGGAATGGTTTGTCCAATATAGCGATCCAGATTGACTTTAAGGCTTCCGGAGCCAACATGAGACGCGGGGACGAAGCCGCGCATTCCCAAATTGACGACCAGTCCGCCTTTGACCCGTTGCTGCACAATGGCTTGAATGATCTCACCGGAAGCGCGTGCCGCTTCGATTTTGTCCCAAGCTTGCTCGGCGTCGGCACGACGCTTGGAGAGAAGCGGGCTGCCATCGCGACCCACCGGTTCGACAACCACGACTCGGATCGTCTCCCCAACCTTGACAATATCTTCGGGAAGGGCATTGGGATCACGGGTCAGTTCGCTGAGGCGAATGATTCCTTCGGATTTGGCACCGACATCGACATAGACGCCTTCGCGGTCAATTCGCATGACGGTTCCGTTGATCACATCGCCGGATGCCAATTGACGGACAGCCGCCATAAAATCTTTATTTTCTTCCAGTTGTTCCATCGCCTGTGCGAACTCGTCCTTATCGGAGGCGGGTTCTGTGGCGGGGACAGCAGAAGCGACAGGCGCGGGCGCGTTGTCTGCGTCGGACGCAGCAACCGAGTGAGCCGGAGCCGGTTCGTCTGTCACTGCAACCGGGGCAGTGACTGTGGGAGTGACGGTTTCCTCAGTCTCCTCAGTGTGTTCCGTCGTTCCCTGAACCATCTCATCAGACATATCCAATCTACTCCTTCGGCATGACGACAAATAAAATAAGGAACGCACAAGTTCCGTCATGCAGCACATCAAGCGGCGCCAATGTCACGGCTCCGGTTCCTGTAGGGCGTGCTGTCCGCCTGTGTGCGGGGATGGTGAAAAACAGTGCCAAAAAAATAGCGGCGTGTGCCAGTCAGCAAATGTCGCTGCACCATTTTACGATGCAGCTTCCTCAGGACGCTCTATAGAATTCGCGTTTATACGCAAAGAATCCTGCAAGTTGTATCCTGTTCGCAAAAAATTTTCTTTTTATAGCACAAATCATTATAGCACGATTCTTGGCAAGAGAAGATAGTTTTGTGCAAAAACTCCGATGATGGGCGAATTTTTTGCCCGCTCTCTCGATAAATTGACATTTAGACAAAAAATAGCAACGGCAGAGAGCCGTTTGTGACTTTCCGCCATTGCCATGGGATACACTTCTTTTCGACCCAGAAAGGAACACACCCCATGAATTAGACCTCTTGCATAAATAGAATCAAAAGCAGAAAAGGTGTTCGTTTAGTGCTGCAAAAAGAATGATGACAGCCACCTCGATGTCAGCTGTTTTTGTATCAAGAGAGGTGACGAAGCGAATCCGATGTGTCGCCAAGGAAGGATTTTGTCGTCGTCATAGCGAATAAATGATTTGACGGGAGAGGCAAAACCTCCATTTCTGTTCCCAAAGAGGGAGACGCTCTCGTTTTTATAGTCCAAAATGAATGCGTGACAATGTATTCGATAATGCGTAGATCGTTATCAGAATTCGGTGCGGGTTTACACGGCAGAGGCTTTCATGAATGATAAGACAGACACGCGGACTTTTGCCGCGATAGATATTGGAACAAACTCCATCCGTCTCGCGGTGGTGCGTGCCGAAGACGATCAACGCTTGACGACGCTGGCGTCGCATCGTGAAGTGGTTCGGCTCGGTGAAGGCGAATTCGAGAAATCGGAAATGACGCCCGCCGCCATTGCACGCGGGGCGTTAGTCTGCACGAAGTTTGCCGATGTGGCACGGGGCTTCGGGGCATCCGAAATTGTGGCGTTGGCGACTTCGGCGACACGAGAAGCAGAGAACCGCGAGGATTTTATTGAGCGGGTACGCCGTGACGCGGGGATTGAGGTGCGCGTCATTTCCGGCGTCGAAGAGGCGCGTCTGATCTGGCTCGGCGTCTCCAGTGGCATCGAACTTGGCATTCGCAAAGCACTTCTCATTGACATCGGCGGCGGCAGTACCGAAGTGATTGTCGGCAGCGCGGACGGGCATCTTGTTCTCGACAGCCTCAAACTCGGTGCGATCCGCTTATCTAATCAATTCTTCAAGGGCAATGGCGCATTTACTCCCGAACACTTCGCCAAAGTACAGGTCTATGTGCGCGGTGTCGCAAGTCAGATTCG
>Ga0163154_10009190_pt1 | contig 11320 bp, 8 predicted proteins | sample OliLakLV19MP9P1_FD_148649 | JGI IMG/M metagenome (GOLD analysis project Ga0163154, IMG submission 148649) | Freshwater microbial mat bacterial communities from Lake Vanda, McMurdo Dry Valleys, Antarctica - Oligotrophic Lake LV.19.MP9.P1 | ecosystem: Environmental > Aquatic > Freshwater > Lake >...
CTATTATGATAGCATATTGCACTCAAAATGCCAGCATGAAAACAGTCACTTTGCGATGTTCGGATGAAGAATACGAACTGCTTTCTAAGCATTGCGAGAAGAAAGAGAGGAGTTTGAACGATGTGCTAAGGGAGCTTGTTAGACTCTCGAATCAAAGCCGTCGTGAACGACGGGGCTTGTATCCCAATTTCCCGGTCACTGGATTGACCATCCTGACACTCCTGGTCTACCGTATCCGCACTGCCCTTGGCCTCGCCGCCAAGCAGGTGCTCCCCAGCGACGAGGCTGCCCTCAAAATGTTGTACCTGGGGTTACCGCCGGTGGCTAGCTACTGGACGCGACCCAGCTAAGATAGTCAACTAGCGTTAAGCCGCTTCATGATTCTGTTTGAGCATCACTCCGCACACCTGTCTACCCAAAGAAATTGACAGTCCCACCAAAGTAGAACCTCAGCGTTCACCGGGGCGGGCGGGTAGGTAAACCGTGAAGGTCGCCCCTTCTCCTAACGCACTCTGGACCGTGACCCGGCCCCCGTGGGCTTCCACAATTTGACGGGTATGGTGTAGACCCAGGCCCGTCCCGCCCTTGAAGTGTTTACCTTGGGTGAAACGGTCAAACAAAGTCGCCAGATCCGCCGGTGCCACCCCCGGCCCATTGTCACTCACCGCGAACTGCATTCCGCCGTAGTAGGGCTTGGTCTCGACGACAATTTGACCGCCACGATCCGTAAACTTGAGGGCATTGCCTAGGAGATTCTCCAGCATCCGGCGCACTTCCAGACGGTCAGCCGTAATTATCCCCACGCCGGAGTGGAAGTTGAGTTGTAGATCAATTTCCTTGGCCTCCGCCAGTCCCCGCACTTGCCGATAGACCTCCTGGAATAACTCCTCCACATCAAAATCCACAAAGTGGAGAGTTTTGCGTCCGGCATCATAACGGTAGATTTCCAACAAGCTGTTAGTCATCGTCAGCAGGTGCTGGTTACTCTGGCGCAGGGTAACGAGAGCCTCATCCAAGTCCTCGGAAGTATCTCCCAAAGCCCCGTCTAAGATGAGTTGCAACATCCGGTCTGCTGCCACTAGGGGTGTCCTTAGGTCATGGGTCAACCGCGAAACAAAATCCTCGCGCTGACGAGCAATAAAGTCCCGTTCATCTAAAGTGTGCTTGAGTCTGAGCAGAGAACGCACCCGCGCCAAGAGGTCATCGTGGTCCAGGGGTTTGCGTATGAATTCGTCGGCCCCAGCGTCCAAGCCCTCGACTAAGTTGGTTTTATCGGAGGCCGTAATCAGGAGGACCGGGATGAAACCGAGTTCTTTTTGAGCCTTGAGGCGGCGGGTGGTTTCAATCCCGTTGAGTCCCGGCATCATCACATCCAGCATCACCAAAGCAGGAGGATAGGCTTGAATTTTTTGCAGAGCCTCTAACCCACTGGTTGCTGTATCAATCTCATAACCTTCTTGCAGCAAGATCGCCTCAATTAAGGCGATGTTATCGGGAAAATCATCCACCACTAAGATGCGGTCGGGTTGAGTCATCATGGTTTCACTGGGATAGGGGGAGCGGATAGGGGTAGGGGCCATTCCTCCCGACTTGTCTTCGGTTTGAAAACGTTGACCAATGGAGAGCAGCATGGCGAGCAAGAAGAAGTATACGCTCCATCATGAAGTAGTCTCCTCGCAACACCCTCTGCATTTTGATAGACCTATGTAACCAACCCAGAGCGCAAAGCCCGGACTGCGGCTTGGGCGCGGTCATCCACACAGAGCTTACTCAAGATATTCCGCACGTGGGTCTTGACTGTCCCGACCGTGACATAGAGCTTCTCGGCAATGGCTTGGTTACTACAACCTTGGACAATGAGCTCTAGGACTTCGAGTTCCCGTTTAGTGAGCGGATAGGCATCGAGTAAATCCGCAAACTCTGTCTCCTCAGCTTGAATGAGTACAGTCTCTTGACGGTCGCGGTCTGGGGCTTTCAGTTGTTTAAGAACTTTGGAGGCGATGGTCGGGTCTAACCAGGAAACGCCTTCACAGGTGACCTGGAGCGCGAGTAAGAGGTTCTCACGTCCGATATCCTTCATACAGTAGGAATCAGCCCCTGCCGCGAAAGCCGCCATCACCGTCTCTTCCATGTCCTGGAGGGTCAAGATAACCACTCTGGTCTCAGGATAGTGCGCCTTGATTTGTTTGGTCACTTCAATCCCGTCAATATCCGGTAGCCCAATATCCACTAGGGCAATATCCGGGCGATACTGCCCCACCATGGCGAGTCCTTGTTCTCCATTGGCAGCCTCACCCACCACATCAATCCCCTCTTTGCGGAGCGTCAGTTTCATGCCCGCTCGTGTTAAGTCATGATCCTCAATCAAAACAATACGCATGGGGTACCTCACTCGTCGTGCACACGGGACTGCTGGAGAGAATTTACTACATCTGATTACCCCTTGTCACTAACCATACTGCAAGCTCTAGGTTTTCAATTTAATTAGTTAAATAACATTTTCGAGAGCTACCTAGGCACAGCTACTCAGCTTGATCTCAACTGATTTTTTAAAGGCAGGAATCAAATATATTCAATTAATCTACCTCTCTCTTTAGGTGGATTTACTTTGTCGTACGTCTATGTATGTATGAATGGTTCGTTACGCTGGTCCAGCTTGCCGATCTCTCGGCTAGGGCCTATGACCACAGTCGTTTGCGTTCGCCTTGGTGTAACAGTTGATGGGTTTCACCCAAAAGTTGCGGGATATTGAGGCCGACGGGACAACGGGGTAGACAGTCGCCGCACTCGGTACAGTGATTAGCCTTGCGCCCTGGAAACCAATGCCCCCCGTTCTCAAACATGGCGTAGCGGTACTGTCCGAATTCCACCATGTCAAAGCCTAGGGCCAAGTTACGCAACCGGAGGACCTCGGGGATCTGGATATCCTCGGGGCAGGGTAAACAGGCATAGCACTGTTCACAGCTATTGGGCACGGTGAGATACTGCTGGTCAAGTCGGGCCAGGATTCCTTGTTCCTCAGTCGTGAGCGGACCATCCTGATCCGCCATGGCTAGGTTCATTGATACTTCCTGGGGGGTCGCTGCTCCTAGAGACAGGGTATGGATGCGGGGGTCACTTAACAAAAAACGGTAATTCCAGTCCATGGGGGTCTGGGGGTGGCAGAGTCCGACTAAGCGCGGGGGTGGGTTGAAGAGTTGACCGCCCTTATCCGTGGGCGAGATGATAAAAACGCCCATATCTAACTGTTGGGCTAAGGCGAGGGCGGGGGCATTGTGTTGGTTGAAGTAGTAGTAGTGGAGATTTACGGAGGCGAAGAGGCCCGTTTTCATGGTGGCGAGAATGACTTCTAAGGGTCCGTGGGTGGAGAATCCGACGTGGCGGATCAGTCCCTCGGCGCGGGCTTGGTCCACGGCTTGCATACAACCACGGGGGTCTTGGATTAGGGCGAGGTGGGCCGGGGTGTTGATGCCGTGGAGGTCGAAGTTATCTAGGTAATCTAGGCCCAAGCGGGTCAAGGACTCCTCAATACAGCGGCGCATGGCTCCGGCGGTGGGGGTGGGAGTGACTTTGGTGGTGATGTAGAGGCCCTTGCGTCCGATTTGTTTGAGGGCGGCCCCGAGGTATTTTTCGCTCTCGCCGTAGCCACGGGCGGTTTCTAGATGGTTGATGCCTTGGGCGACGGCCTGTTCTACGGTGGCAATGGCGTTCTCGACGGAACTGAGGTAGCGCATACAGCCCAGACTGAAAACCGACAAGTTGAGGTCAGTTTTACCGAAACGACGATAGCGCACGGTGGTTTCCTAGGGGTCTGCTCAATCCTACTTGAGGGGACGGTTTGAGCTTTGGTTACAGTGGGGGGTTTGTGCGTTGGAGTTAGTAGTTTGCACTGCCTGCAACAGCCTGCGCGGACAGGACAGTAACTAACGCGGAGTGGCCTCCTCGCTTATCCGCCTTGGGGGATAGGGGTTGCTGTAAAACTTTGGCCTATGGTGCGTGGGTACTTGGGGACTAGGCTGTGCCGACGATCAAAATTGGGAAGCAATTACTTACTTGTATTGAGGGTAGCAACCTGCGCCAAGTCCTACTCGACAACAAGATCCCGCTCTACAACGGTCCCACGCGAGTCCTCAACTGTCAGGGGCTCGGTACCTGCGGGACCTGTGCGGTTGAGGTCCAGGGTCCGCTGAGTGCGCCGAGTCTCCAGGAGAAGTTGCGTGGGCCGCTCCTGAAGGGCCGTCGCTTGGCTTGTCAGGCTCAAGTGCTGGGGGATATCCGGGTGGTTAAATACGGGGGACTGTGGGGGCTGGGTCAGGATGTCGTCGAAATTTAGTTGACGGGACGGCTGCCCAAAGAGAACGCATTGAGGTAAGTGGTACCCGCGAGTTCCCAGGTGTAGTCCTCGCCTGTGAGGGCGTTGCGCCAGAGTAGGTCGGCCTGACTCGTCCCCGCGAAGTTGCCCGCCCCGGTTAGTTGCCAAGCCAGGTCTGTCACTGGGTTTAAGCTCAGGCCCATGACCAAGGTCGTCCCGTTCATCTGCCAAACAGCGTTCTCACCACTGCTGTAATTACGCCAGAGCAGGTCAGTCTGTCCATCGTTGGTAAAATCTGCCGCCCCGGTCAGTTGCCAAGAGGGGTCTGTCACTGTGTCGAGGAGGATTCCCGTGACTAACTCAGTCCCATTCATCTGCCAGACGGCGTTCTCGCCACTGCTGTAGTTACGCCAGAGTAAATCGGGCTGACCGTCGCTGGTAAAATCCGCTGCCCCCACCAATTGCCAAGTCAAATCACTCACCCTCGTCAAGAAGGTCTCCGCGACAAAAGTGGTCCCATTCAACTGCCAGATGGAATTGCGTCCGGTTTTGTCGTTACGCCAGAGCAGGTCCGGTTGTGCGTCTCCGTTAAAGTCCGCCGCCCCCACTAACTGCCAGCGCGTATCCTTGCGTTCTTGGAGCGGTGCCGTAGCGACGTAATTGGTCCCGTTCATCAACCAGACCTCGTTGGCTCCGGTCGTGTAATTGCGCCAAAGTAAGTCGGTTTCCTCGTCCCCATTGAAGTCCGCCGCGCCCGCCAACTGCCAACCGGGGACCCGCACAGCGTAGGGCCGGATAGTGAGGGCGGCACTGCTCCCAGTCCCGAGGGGAGTGGTGACGGTGATGATCCCGGAACGGGCGGTGAAGGGGACGGTCAGGGTGATTTGGGTGTTGGAGTCTACGATGAAAGTGGCGGGTGCAGTCCCGACCTGCACGGCGGTAGTCCCGGTCAAGTTAACCCCCGTCAGCGTCACAGCTTCACCGATACTGCTGGTAGCGGGGCTGAAACTATTGATACTCGGTACGGGCCGGGTCTGGACTACGTAGGCTGAACCCTGGTTGGTATTACTCCCCAGGTCATCCCCTGAGGCCCCGGCGAGTACTTGGTCCCCGACGAGGGCGACGGCAGAGCCGAAGTAGTCATCTTTACTGCCGTCACTCGCCTGTAATTTCTGTTGCCCAAACCAAGTGCTATCCTGCCGGACAAACACATAGACCGCACCCTGGTCCCGCTTGCCCGCCTCCCCGTCTCCATAGGCACCCACCGCCAGGGTGTTGCCGCTGAGCCCGATGGACTCCCCAAAGTTATCGGAACCCACGCTGTCGGTGGCGGTAAGTTTTTGTTGCTCGGTCCAGACAGCTCCACTCCGGTCAAATAGATAGACCCCGCCCCTATAGTTGTCATCGCGGTAGGCTCCCACGGCTAGGGTCTCGCCACTGAGGGCGACAGCGGACCCGAAGTAATCCCCGGCGGTACCATCGCTCGCTGTTAATTTCTGCTGTTGGCTCCAGACGGTGCTATTTCTGACAAAGACGTAGACCGCCCCTTGGGAGATACTACCGTTGACATCCCCCTGGTAGGCTCCCACAGCTATGGTCTCGCCTTGGATAGCAACCGCTTGACCAAAGGAATCATTAGATAGGCTATCGGGGGCCGTCAAGACCTGTTGTTGACTCCAGATATTGCCGTTTCTGACAAATACGTAGGCTGACCCACGGTAGCCATCTTGACCAGAGGCCCCGATGACCAGCGTATTGCCACTCAGCCCCACCGCCGCTCCAAAGAGGTCCCCAGCAATTCCTGTCGCTAGGGTCAGCTTCTGTTGCTCGACCCAGGTAGTACCGCTTCTCACTAAGACATAGACTGAGCCCTTGAAGTCGTCATCTCCGTAAGCTCCTACCACGAGCGTGTCCCCATCCACGGCTAGGGCATAGCCAAAACGGTCAGCGAGGGTCCCGTCGCTTGCGGTCAGTTTTTGTTGCTCCGTCCAAGTCTCACCACTCTTGACATAGATGTAAACTGCACCTTGGCTATTGTTTTCACCGACCTTGCTCAGGTAACTGCCAACCACGGCGGTCTCGCCACTGAGGGCCACCGCTGTCCCGAGGAAGTCACTGGCACTCCCGTCAGAGGCGGTCAGTTTGGCTTCTGGGCTGGCCCAGGCGACTTGGCAGGATAGGAGGGCGAGGAGACCGGAGCGGATGAAGTGGTTCATGGTGCCGTCGTGAGGTTGAAGGGAGTGTACAGGTTTATCTGGGTACTGTCGGTAATGCGGATAACAGGCCCGCCCATACAATACCCCTATTTCCGGCTAAAAATCGCTGCTTACTGGGTGGGCCTTACTTGTCTGGTCGGACCTGTAGTGTAAAATCTCGCGTCGCTATTCTGAAGAGAGGTTAGGTCTAGGGTAGATTGGGTAGGCGTGGGACTTTGGGTGATCAAGGTAAACTGGACCTATGGCGCAACCCTCGATCTGGCTCAAGTTATTACGTTATCTCAAGCCCCACGGCTCTGCCCTCGCCTTCGGCACTATCGCTCTTCTCGCCACCAACCTCCTCGGTGTCTACATCCCTTGGCGCATCAAGGAAACCGTGGACAGTCTCAATGGTGCGATCGAACCCCAGACCCTCTTAGTCAACTGTTTGATCCTCTTGGCCTTAAGTACCGTCATGATGGTCATCCGTATCGCCTCCCGACAGGCCATTTTCGGGGTGGGTCGGGAAGTAGAAGTTGCGCTGAAACAACAAATTTTTGCCCATCTGCTGACGATGGCCCCTTCCTATTTCAATACCAATCAAGCTGGAGACCTGATTAGCCGCTCGACCAATGACGTAGATAACGTGCGGCGGCTCCTGGGTTTCTCCATTTTGAGTATTGTCAATACGCTTTTCGCCTATGTCCTGACCCTACCCTTAATGTTCATTCTTGACTGGCAACTGGCCCTCGGTGCCATGGCGGTTTATCCCCTGATGTTGGGGGTCGTTCTGGTCTTCAGTAACCGACTGCGCGATGAACAACAGGCGGTCCAAGAAAAGTTGGGCGATGTGAGTAACCTCATCCAAGAGGATCTCAACGGCATCGCCCTCATCAAAGTCTATGCCCAGGAGGAAAATGAACGCCGCGCCTTTGATGAGCGCAACTTTGCCCTGCGGGATAACAACATCCGGCTGGCCCTCAGCCGTAACCTACTCTTCCCCCTGTTTGGTGGACTCGCTGCCGGGAGTTTGATTGTCCTATTGGCTCTCGGCGGTCCCCGGTTGGCGGCGGGGACGCTCTCGATTGGGGCTTTTACCGCGCTGACGGTCTATGTGGAACGGCTCGTTTTCCCGACCGCACTTTTGGGCTTTACGCTCACTTCCTTCCAGCGGGGACAGGTGAGCTTGGAGCGGATTGAAGCAATTCTGGCGACCCCGACCACCATTGCCGATGCCCCCAATGCCCAGTCCTTGACCATGGCTAAAGGCGAAGTACGGGCACAAAATGTGACTTTCACCTATCCAGGCCGCGCCGAACCAGCCCTTGCCGACCTCAGCTTCAATCTCAAACCCGGTGAGGTCGTCGCTGTCGTCGGACCCATCGGCTCCGGGAAAACCACCCTCGCCAATGCTTTGTGTCGGCTCCTAGAAGTCTCGCCCAACCAGCTTTTCCTAGATGACCAGGATATTACACAACTGAAACTGACGGATCTACGGTACCAAGTCGCCTACGTCCCTCAGGAGAGCTTCTTGTTTGGCGCAACGGTGGCGGAGAATATCGGCTATGGTCGCCCGGACCTACCCCTAGCGGAAGTGATCAGGGTCGCGAAACTGGCCCGGGTCCACGATGAGATTATGACCTTCCCCCAAACCTATGAAACCCTCGTCGGGGAACGGGGGATCACCCTCTCCGGGGGCCAACGTCAACGGGTCGCCCTCGCCCGTGCCCTCTTGATGGATGGCGCAGTCCTAATCCTGGATGATGCCCTAGCCAGTGTGGACAACGAGACCGCCGAGAACATCCTCAATAATCTGACCGCCCAAGGTAACAAAACGGTCCTTTTCGTTACCCACCGCCTCAGTGCTGCCGCTCGCGCTGACCGGGTTTTGGTCCTAGACCAGGGCCGCTTAGTCGAAGAGGGGACCCACGAGCAATTGAGTCGGCAGGGCGGCGTGTACGGCGCACTCTGGACTCGGTATCAACTGGAATCGGTTTTAACGTAAGTGTTTCTTTAGCTGAAAACACACCCAAAGGGGGTAGACTTACCCAAAAGTTGTGGTGTGTTCCGATGTTTGTCACGGCTAGCCTGAACGGAGAAATGCTGGGATCGGCTCTGATGTGGCTCTTTTTGAGCTTGTTGGTCTATAACTTCAAACAGTTGGTGGGGCTTTATCCTTATTTTTTCTTTCAACTCCAGATGTCATTTGAACATGCTCGCACGCCGATTCCGGGCGGGATTGAGTATCTCTTCTTGGGTTCTCTGGCCTGTCTTCAAGTGGCGCAAAACACGCTAACTACCGGCGGCAGTCTCTTAGTCGTGGTGGGGTTTGTCATGGGTTCTCTGGCGTGGTTGGGGGGGGCCTACTCGGTCCAAGGGGAACAGCGGCTGACTTGGCTGGGCACCTACACCGTTGTCACCGCGTTGGTAGTTCTGTGTCAAGGCTTGGGCTTGTAAAACAGCCTAGTTCACTCATCTGGTACTTTAAACAAAGCGTGTCCCGGCGTAACAATGAAACGAGCTTTAGCCCTGATGGTGGTGCTACTGATGCAACCTTTGCTGGCGCAAACCCTGACCCCGGCGGAGAATTTAGTTACCGAGGGGATACCGGCGCTCCCCGTGAGCTTAGCCGAAGGGGTCAATCGCTACACGGAGTTCCGGGCGGCGGGCTTCTTGGGGTGGCATCCGGTCAAGCGCGAATTGCTCCTGAGTACCCGTTTTGGCGATACGGCCCAGGTCCACCAAGTCAAGTTCCCCGGCGGTGACCGTCGGCAGTTGACCTTCTTCCCCGACCGGATTCAGGCCGCCGCTTACCCGCCCCGCGCCGCCGAATTCTTTGTTTTTGATAAGGATACGGGCGGCAATGAATTCACCCAGTTCTATCGTTATGACCTCAAGGACGGGGCGATTACCCTGCTTACCGATGGCACCTCCCGCAATAGCAGTGCTACCTGGTCGCCGAAAACGAACCGCATCCTCTATACCTCCACCCGCCGCAATCGCAAGGACACTGACCTCTACTTGATGGACCCCCGAGACCCCAAAAGCGATAAACTCCTGGCCCAAGTCGAGGGCGGCGGTTGGTCGCCCTTGGATTGGTCCCCGGACGAGAGCCTAGTCATCGTTGGGGAATACGTCTCGATTAATGAGAGCTATCTCTGGTTATACGAAACCGCCACTGGAGACCGGACCCTGCTCACCCCCAAGGGCGCAATTGAGAAGGTGGCCTACGGGAATGTCGTCTTTGCCAAGGACGGCAAGGGCATCTACACCACCAGTGACCAGGGCAGTGAGTTTAACCAGTTGCGCTACATCTCCTTGGCGGGTCAAGCCCCGGTGGTCCTCTCGGGGAATATCCCCTGGGATGTGGAGAGCTTTGATCTGACCGAGGATGGCAAAACCCTGGCCTTTGTCACCAATGAGGACGGGGTGAGTGTCTTGCACCTGTTGGACACCGCCACCCGTAAACCCCTCCCGGCCCCCAAACTTCCCGTGGGCATCATCAGTGGGATTGAGTGGCACAACAACAGTCAAGACCTCGGCATGAGTATCGTCTCCGCCCGGGCCACCGCCGATGTCTATTCCTGGAACCGCACCACAGGCAAAGTAGACCGTTGGACCGAGAGCGAGACGGGCGGTCTCAACCCCGCGAGTTTTGTCGAACCCAAACTCGTCCGCTGGCCCAGCTTTGACAACAGAACGATTTCTGGTTTTCTCTACCGTCCCCCGGCCCGTTTCACCGGGAAACGTCCGGTCATCATCAATATTCACGGCGGACCCGAAGCGCAGTACCGACCGGGCTTCCTGGGGCGCAACAACTATCTCATCAATGAATTGGGGGCCGCGATGGTCTTCCCGAATGTGCGCGGCTCGGCGGGTTACGGCAAGACCTTCCTCAAGTTGGACAACGGCTTTTTGCGCGAGGATTCAGTTAAGGACATCGGCAGTCTCCTCGATTGGCTCAAGACCCAGCCGGACCTCGACCCCGAGCGGGTGATGGTCACGGGCGGCAGTTACGGCGGTTACATGACCCTGGCGGTCGCCACCAACTACGCCCCGCGCATCCGTTGCGCCCTAGATGTGGTCGGCATCTCCAACTTCGTCACTTTTCTCGAAAAGACCGAGGACTACCGCCGGGACCTGCGCCGGGTGGAATACGGCGATGAACGGGACCCCGCCATGCGCGAATTCCTGCTTAAGATCTCCCCGACCACCAACGCCCGTCAAGTCACCAAACCCCTCTTCGTCGTCCAGGGCAAAAACGATCCCCGCGTCCCCCTCAACGAGGCCGAACAGATGGTGGCAACGGTCAAGCAGAACGGCAGCCCCGTCTGGTACCTGATGGCAAAAGATGAGGGCCACGGTTTCGCCAAAAAGAAAAATGCCGATTTCCAGTTCTACGCTACCGTCGCCTTCATCCAGCAATATCTGCTCTAGGGCTAAGAAGGCCCCTCCGCCCCACTAGTGGGGGACTAAGGCAGAAGAGATTCCTTGAAAAGGGGGGAATAGAGTGTATTTGAGTCGCCCTACTCAACAAACTCTTCAAGTTCCCCTTTTTAAGGGGGATTTAGGGGGATCAGGGCAAGGTACGCTTAGCCCATGAGTCGCACCTACCACGACCAGTTCGCCAAACAGTACCTCGCCGGACTCCTGGATCCCTTTGGCGAAACCACCATTGGGCTGGAGGTGACCAGTGAAGTCCGTGCTATTGACCTCTTGTTTATTCCCCGTACCGTGCCCACCGCCCTCGGTCTCTTGGGTCGCCTCTGCGCTCAGCCTTGCTTACTGGAACCCTACCGCAATACGCCTGACC
>Ga0163154_10009192_pt1 | contig 11318 bp, 9 predicted proteins | sample OliLakLV19MP9P1_FD_148649 | JGI IMG/M metagenome (GOLD analysis project Ga0163154, IMG submission 148649) | Freshwater microbial mat bacterial communities from Lake Vanda, McMurdo Dry Valleys, Antarctica - Oligotrophic Lake LV.19.MP9.P1 | ecosystem: Environmental > Aquatic > Freshwater > Lake >...
GTCCCAAGCCCCGCCCCGGCTCCTCCCAACCCGTCTGTGTCTGCTCGCCTCTCCAACGTCAACGCTACTGGAACCGGCTCTCTGGACCAATCCTGGACCGCATCGACCTCCAGGTACAAGTGGAAAATCTCAAACCCGAAGAACTGATTAGCCTCCGGCCCGCCGAATCCTCTCAAGCCGTCCGGGTCCGCGTCGTCCAAGCCCGGTTGCGGCAACAGGAACGGTTCCAGGGGCTGGGGTTGACCTGTAATGCTCAGATGCAAACTAAGCACCTGCGCGAGTTCTGTCTATTGGACGAAGCAGGGCGGGGACTCTTACAAATGGCAATTCAACGGCTGGGGATGACCGCCCGTTCCTATGACCGCATCCTCAAAATGGCCCGTACCATTGCTGACCTCAGCGGGTCGCCAACAATTCAGGTGTCCCAGGTGGCGGAAGCCATCCAGTACCGTTCCTTAGACCGGGAGGGGAAGTTGTTGGCGGGCTAGGGTGATGTTTGGTAGTTAATGATACTTATTGTGCAAGCTTTACCGTTAGTAACTTGACAAAAGACGGGAGGTTTCATAACCTCCTCTTATCTCGTTGTTGACGGTGGGTCAATCCTTCACAACTCAAGGCAAGCTGGTTCTGATTGGGCCGCGCTTTGATTTGCCATGATGCCCGACTGTTGATAGCTACTGCCCTTTCGAGTGAGTAATGTTTCATGCGTTCTTTGTTAAAACTCCAGCTCTTTAAATCGTTACTCTACGCTCCGGCGGTCTTGGGCTTACTATTAGGATTCACGCCCGCTGCTGCCGCCCAAACGGTCCAAGGTCCGGCTAGCCCACTCCAGACCATCGTAGACACCAGCCGCCCCCCCATGACGGTCATGCTCCAACTCAGTGACCGCCCCGCTGCTCTAGTCTGGGCAGAACTCCACAATCGTCCGCGCCCGGAGGCCGTCGCCAGCACCCGCGCCCAACGTGCCCGGATTGAAGCCGCCCAACGTGCCCTCCTACCTACTTTGAACCGACTCGGTGCCACGGTCCTTTATCGCATCCAGAATGCCTATAACGGGATTGCCGTCCGGGTCACGCCGGAGATACTTGACCAACTCCGTGAACTGCCCGGGGTCACCGTCCGGGACCTACCCGCCGAGGAGCCCAACAACGCCAGCGGAATTCCCCTGATTGGGGCGCCGATTGCTTGGTCCGCTGGTTTAGGCAACCGGGGTGAGGGCATCAAAATTGGGATTATTGATACGGGCATTGATTATATGCACACCAACTTCGGAGGGCCGGGGTTGACGGGTTATCCGACTAATAACACCACCGTGGCAGAGGATACGCCCGGTATCTTCCCTGGCAAGGTGGCGGGGGGCTACGACTTCGCGGGGGATGCCTACAACGCGAGCGGCCTAGGGACCACCACCCCAGTGCCCGATGCAGACCCGATGGACTGTAACGGGCACGGCTCCCACGTCGCGGGGACAGCGGCGGGTTACGGGGTGAACAGCGACGGTACGACCTACGGCGGGGTCTACAACACCAGCACGCCCTTCAGTACTTTGACTGTCGGGCCGGGGGTCGCGCCCTTGGCAAGCCTCTATGCGATCCGGGTCTTCGGGTGTGTGGGAAGTACGACCCTCACCCCCCAGGGCATCAACTGGGCGATTGACCCCAACGGCGACGGGGATTTCTCTGACCGCTTGGATGTCATCAATATGTCCCTGGGTTCCAGCTACGGCGACCCCGAGAATCCTTCAGCAGTCGCCAGTGACAACGCGGCGGCAGCGGGGATCATTGTCGTGGCCTCGGCGGGGAATAGCGGCGACCTTTACTATGTTTCCGGCTCTCCTGGTAGTTCGGGCCAGACGATTACCGTGGCGAGTTCGGTTGATGCGACGACTTGGTTTGCGGGGTTCCAGGTGAATGCGGGACCGCTCGGACTCTACAAGGCGACGGAGGCTGCCTTCGGTCCCCAGATGGCGGGCAATCTCGCGCTGACGCCTCCGGTGAACCCCGTGTCGGTAACGGCAGACCTCCTGTACCCCACTACCAATCAAGACGGTTGTGCGACCTACACCCCTGGAACTTTCACGGGCAAGATTGCGGTGATTGACCGGGGGACCTGTACTTTTAAGTTCAAGGCTAAGAGTGCTCAGGATGCCGGTGCAGTCGGGGTTTTGCTGGTCAACAACAGTGCGGGCGACCCGATTGTGGCAGGGGATGATACCACCATTACTACGCCCATCACCATCCCCGTTATGATGGTTGGCTTGAGCGACGGTCCCACTCTCAAGGGCACGGGCATCAACGGTACCCTGACGGCAGCCTACCGGGGTCTCCTCACGACGGTCAATGCCAGTTTGACCGATACGCTTTCTTCCTTCAGTTCACGGGGGCCGCGTCTGGGCGGTTCTGCCCTCAAGCCGGATCTAACGGCAGTGGGGGATACGGTTTTCTCCACGGCTAACGGGACCGGGACGGTGGGAACAACCTTGAGTGGGACTTCGATGGCGGCTCCCCATGTCGCCGGGAGCGCGGCCCTATTGCGCCAACTCCTACCCACTTGGACCGTAGAAGAAATCAAAGCCCTCTTGATGAACACCGCCACCACCAGTGTCCTCCTCCCCGCCGCTGGGACGACAACGCCCTTGGTGAGTGTGGGTGCAGGCCGGGTCGGGACGGGCCGGATTAATGTCCAGAACGCCATTGCCACCCCGGTGATTGCCTACAACGCCGATGAACCGGGCCTGGTCAGTGTTTCTTTCGGTGCGCCCGAGGTCCTGAGCGACTTGACGCTGAGTAAGACGGTCAAGGTCGTCAATAAAGGGAATACCCCTGTCACCTACACCCTGGGCTACCTCACGGGCAGCGATGTCCCTGGGGTTAGTTTCAGTTACCCGCCCACAGTAGAAATCCCCACCAATAGCACGATTACCTTCCCGGTCACGCTAACGGCGACGGCGGCTCTGATGAAGCACACGCGGGATATCACCGTCAGTGCGACCCAGGGGATTCCCCCTTTCAATGCCCGTCATTGGTTGAGTGAGGAGAACGGGGTTTTGACCTTGACGCCTACTAGTGGAATTGGCTTGCGCCTATCACTCTATGCGGCACCGCGTCCGGTCGCCGACATGGGCACGGTCCAGACCTTCATTCCCTTCACCGCACCGACTGGGACCGTGATGATTAACAGTAGCGGGACCCCCGTGGACACCGGGACCACCTACCCCACGGATATCGTCTCCCTGGTCAAACCCCTGGAACTCCAGTACACCAGCTTTGACGAGCCAACGAGCACCGGACTCGGCAACAGTGCGGACCTCAAGGCGGTCGGCGTCAACAGCGACTACAGTACTCGCGGCGGCTCCGTTGCTAACACGGTCCTGAGTTTTGGGATCGCCACCCACAGTCCCTGGAGCAACCCGATCCAAGTGGCCTTCAACATCCTGATTGACAACAACCGCGACGGGGTGGATGACTATTTAGTGAACAACCTGAACTTGGGCGGGACCGATATACCCGTCTCCACTTACCGCACCCCCCCCACGAATACTTCGGCGTTCGTTGCCTACCTCATTAATGGTCTCCCGGCTTCTGCTTTCGATACGGGGATTTTTAATAATGCGGCGATGGTTCTACCCGTACGGGCGGGGACGGTGGGTCTCACGGACACTAATTCTCGGTTCAACTACAAGATCCAGGCGTTCCAGCGCGGCGTTTTGATTGAGGAGACCCCGACGTTGACCTATGACGCAGCCCGTCCCGGTCTAGATACCTCCGGCGGTACCCAGGAACCCTTCCTGTACTTTGACCGCCCGATTACATCGGTCCCGGTGGTCTACGACCAAGCCAACTATGCGGCGAACCAGTCAAAGGGTTTGTTGATGTTGCATCTGCACAACAGGACTCCTTTTGCTGGACCGGGCTTCTTTTATGGTCCTTTGCCCGCCCCCCAAGCACAGATCCTCCCCATCGGCATCCAACCCCAGGCCATCCGCGCCAAGGTCTGGCAACTGGTCGGGTCGGCGGATTTCAATGCGGACGGGAAGACGGACTTGCTCTGGCGTAACTACACCACCGGGGCGAGTGAAGTCTGGTTCATGGATGGCTACACCTTCCAGAGCAGCACCCCCCTGCCCCCGGTCAGTGACCTGACTTGGCAGCTCGTCGGCGCGGCGGACTTGACCAACGACGGGCAACCGGACCTGGTTTGGCGCAATTTCGTCACGGGCGAGAACGCGATTTGGCAGCTAGACGGGACCAATTTCGTTACCAGTTTCCTATTGGGCGCGATTACCGACCTCAACTGGCAATTGGCAGGTACGGGCGACCTCACCAACGATGGCAAAACCGACCTGATCTGGCGGAATTACCAGACCGGGGATGTCGGGGTCTGGCAGATGGACGGCTACACCTACGTCAACGCCTTCGCCATCAGCACCCTCAACGATCCCAACTGGGTCCTCGCCGGGAGTGGCGACCTGACCGGAGACGGCAAACCCGACCTACTGTGGCGCAACTACGTCACGGGCGAGAACGGAGTCTGGCAGATGGACGGCTACACCTACGTCAACGCCTTCGCCATCGGCACAGTCGCGGATCTGGACTGGCAACTGGTGGGCGCGGGTGAACTGACGGGCGACGGTGCGACGGACCTCCTCTGGCGGAACCGGACCACTGGGGAGAATGGCGTTTGGCAGATGAATGGTTATACCTTCGTCAACAGCTTCCCCATCGGTAGCTACCCCGCCAACTAAGTCCCAGCCAGCCGATCCCTCTGCCTCACGGGTGGAGGGATTTTTGGCGTTCATAATCCTGTAGAGTCTCAAGAAATTTGGGTAGCGGGTATACGTGACTAGTTTGCATCAATCCGTTAATTGGTGATCCGTTGACGTGGGCGCGGCGTATTCCCATTGGTTCTCGAATCAATTGTGGAGACTGACAATGCAACTCAACAAGCTCAGCGCACTTCTTCTGGGACTGGTCATCACCAGTGCCGCGACCGCCCAAGTCCAAGCTGCCGAAGCTGAATTAATTGGCCTAAACAACAACAACACTCTAGTCCGCTTCCTCTCCTCCTCCCCCCAGAGCATGGTCAAAGTCACGGTCACGGGCCTCAGCGGGACCTTGATTGGGATTGACTACCGCCCAGCGGATGGTCAACTCTACGGGATTACCGACAGCAGCAAACTCTACACCATCAATGTCCGCCGGGGAACCGCTACCTTCGTTGCTAACCTCACCGTCCCCTTTAGCGGTGGTGCCACTGCTGGGACAGACTTCAACCCCGTCGCTGACCGACTGCGCGTCGTGGGCAGCAACGAACAGAACTACCGGATCGCCGTCGCCACCACTACCACCGTGACAGCGGGCGCGACGACCGTAGACCTGCCCTTGGTCTACGCTCCCGCCAATATTCCCGCCGAGGCGAATGCCGGTAAAGATCCGAGCGTGACCGCCGCCGGCTACACCAACTCCATCGCTGGGGCCACCACCACCAAGCTGTACAACATTGACGGTGGCCTCGACATCCTCGTCCTCCAGAACCCGCCCAACGACGGAGCCTTGACGACCGTAGGTGCCTTAGGCGTAGACTTCGGCACCACCGGAGGCTTTGATATCTTTCTTGATGAGGAGGGGATCAACAGTGCCTTCGCCGTCTCCGGTTCGACCCTCTACGCCATTGACCTCGCCACTGGCAAAGCTAACCTCAAAGGGACCGTGGGCCGTGACGCCGATAACCTCGACCTCATCGGTCTAGCTGTCCGTAAAGCAGTGAATCCCTAGACCTTGACACTCCCCACGGCTAAAGCCAGGGGATAGCTGGGTGGTAGCGCCCAGCTCTTGGTTCCACGAGTCAGCTTGCAACATCGGATTGCCCTCTGTCGTAGGGGCTATGCTCTCTCCAAGCGTTGACGTTTCCCAGTGCCCCTGGGTACTTTTTAATCCTGCTGCCAAGATATTCAAGGCTGCATTGTGGTCACGGTCTAGTACACAGCCACACTGACAAGTATGGGTGCGTGTAGACAACGACTTTTTGACAATCACATGGCAGCTAGAACATTCTTGGCTGGTGTAGTGGGGTGCAATAGCAATGACTACCCTTCCCATCACACGACCATAGTATTCAAGCCAATCCCGGAACATTGACCAACTAGCATCACTAATGGATTTAGCTAAGTGATGGTTCTTGACCATGTTCCGCACTTTCAAGTCTTCAAGAGCAACCAAGTCATGAGACTGGATAGGGGTCCGGTGCCGGACCCCTACGCACCTTGCCGTTTTAATGGCAAAGTCTTTACGCTGACGTTGGACTTTCAAGTGCTGACGGCCTAGCCGCTTCCTCGCTTGGATACGATTCTTGCTGCCTTTGGCCTTTTTACTCACCCGCCGTTGCGCCCGTTTGAGTTGCTTTTCAGCTTTACGCAGGTAACGGGGGTTTTCTACCTTGACCCCGGTGGAGTCAGTGTAAAAACTGGTAAGCCCCATATCCAGACCGATAGTCTTACCTGTCGGGGCTAAATCTTCAGTGCGGTCTAGGTCAACGCAGAACTGAGCATAGTAACCATCCGCACGGCGCAATGCGTACTCGCTTAATCTGTTCTTTGCTGTACGTCCTCAAATCTCTAGTCCCTAGCAACTTGAGCTTACCTATTGCAAACCCGTCGGTTATCGTTAAAAACCTACGTTCATCGGAAAGTTTCCATCCGGTAGTTTTATACTCAACGGAGCGGTTATCTTTTTGGAACTTGGGATAGCCTTTCTTGCCCACAATGTTCTTTTTACAGTTGTCAAAGAATCTAGAGACTGCCGACCATGCTCGTTCGGCTGCGGATTGGCGAGCCATCGAGTTTAGCTTTCCTGCCCATTCAAACTCTTTGGCTAGGATTGCATATTGTTTGTTAAGGTCATACTTAGTAGCCCCTTTGGTGTCGATCCAATAGCGCAAGGCTTTATTGCGGATGAATTGGAAGGTGCGGATCGCTTCATCAATTAAGGCGAACTGCTCAGGGGCGGCGACCAACTTTGACTCAAGGACTAACATACTAGTATTATAGTTTATTTAAGCTGAAAGTTGCCGCTTAGCTATCCTATTCGCCATTGGCTGATACGGCATATATCCCCATAGCTAAAGCTAGGGGTTTTACGCCGCTTTTGATAACGTAACAAAATCTTCTAACGTTCCAGATCCTCAGGAATAACAAGAATATGGTCCGCCGTCTGCTGCGGTTGCTCTAAATGGGGAACATGTCCACAATTTTTGATCCAGTGGAGGCGGGCTTTGGGAATGGCTTTTTGGAAGAGTTGGGCTTGGGCGGGGTCGAGGATGCGGTCCTGTTCGCCCCAGAGAATTAGGGTCGGCGGGGTCAACTGAGGGATGCGTCCAGCCAAGTTCTCATAACCGCCACTCTTCATAAATAAGATGCTGGCCTGGTACCAACCGGGCATGAAGAGTGGTAAAGCTCCACACCGCGCTGCGTCCACTGTAGCTAAAGCCGGGTTGTGGTAGGAGAGGACGCTCACCCGCTGGCGCAGTCGGGGACTCCGCAACACCTGTACTGCCAAATAATCAAAAGGCGGGAACAGGTAGCGGACGGCGGGCGGGACCCCGCTGGTATAGCCCACACTATCCATCAAGACCAGTTGCGCTACGCACTCGGGGTAGGTCAACGCGAAATCAATCGCCGCCCCGCCGCCCATGGAAGTTCCGACGAGGACGACAGGCTGCCTGATGAGAGTTTGCCAAAAGTGATAGAGATGGGTGCGGATTGCTTTGGGACTGTAGAGAATTCCCCGCAGCCGTTGCGTAAACCCAAACCCCACCATATCCACAGCCCAGGTGCTTCTCTGTTGAGCCAATAACGGGAAGAGTCGGCGGAATTCCAAGAGCGAACTGTCAAACCCGTGAAGGAGTAAAATCGGTGGCTCCCCGGCTCCGGCTTGGACATAGCTCGTCGGGATGGGCTGAGCGATCAGGGGCGTAACGATGGACTGGCGTTGGATGCGCTCGACTAGCTTGATTGCCGCTGGTTCGGTGAGTTGCGCCACTTGCGCGGGTAAAAAAGCGGGGTGCATGGTCCCAAGTGTAGCGAACATGGCACAATTAGCCCGGTGTAAGGGCGGTGACATGGGCAAAGTAGCAGTAATTGGGTTTGGGGAATCGGGACGGGCGGCGGCATTACTCCTCAACCACTTGGGCTACACCGTCACCCTCTGGGACAGTAATCAGACCCCGGCTCTTGTTGCCCGAGCTACTGAAATACAGACCCTAGGCATAACCGTCCGCTTGGGGGAGAATTTCTGTCCAACCCCAGGATTGGTGCGGGTTGTGGTTAGTCCCGGTGTGCCCTGGGACGCACCTTTTTTACAACAGAGCCGCGCTTTGGGATTAGTTGTGCAAGGCGAAGTGGACTTGGCCTGGGATGTGCTGGGGCAAGTGCCCTGGGTCGGGGTAACGGGTACCAACGGCAAAACCACTACTACTATGCTGCTGGCTCAGATCTGGGCACGGGCAGGCTGGGTCGCCCCCGCCTGTGGCAATATTGGTCGGCCTATTTCAGATGTCGCCCTCGGTCCTCTACCCGATTGGGTGCTGGCTGAACTGAGCAGTTTCCAGATTGAACAAAGCCCAAATATCCGGCCTAAAATCGCTCTCTGGACTACCTTCACCCCGGACCACCTCAACCGCCATGGCACGATTGAGAGTTATGCCGCGATCAAAGCTAGTCTGCTGGACCAAGCCGAACAGGTCGTCCTCAATGGCGATGACCCCTATTTGCGGACCCTACTTCCCCGCTGGCCTCAAGCAATCTGGACTTCACTCCATGACCCCACCGCCCCCATCCATGTCCGGGAGGGCCAGATTTGGGTCCAAGAAGAACGGGTTCTAGCCGTGGCAGAGATCCAGATTCCGGGCTGGCACAACGTCCAAAATATTTTGATGGCGGTGGCCTGTGCCCATCTAGCCGGGATCGCGGTCTCCCATATCGCTCAGGCAGTACGTGGATTTCAGGGGGTGCCCCATCGGTTAGAGAAGATTACTGACCGGGCCGGCGTCGCTTTTATCAATGACAGTAAGGCCACCAATTATGAAGCCGCCGCTACGGGTCTCACGGCAATGACCGCGCCTGTGATTCTCCTCGCGGGTGGACAGGCCAAACAGGGCAACCCCCAACTCTGGCTCCAACAGATCCACCGGGCTACCCTCGGGGTCATCCTCTACGGACAAGCCGCCCCGGTCTTCGCTGAGTTACTCCGGCAGTCGGGCTATCAGGCATTCACTATCTGTCAAGACCTCGCGGAGGCCGTGCCCCTCGCCTGGACTTGGGCTAAAAATAAAGGCGCGGCGACAGTTCTTCTATCCCCGGCCTGTGCCAGCTATGACCAGTTTGCGAATTTTGAGGCAAGGGGCAATTGTTTTCGGCAATTGTGCCATCAACTAGGGACTTAATAAATTCTCAGGTCGGCGGAAAGGGTTGGTCGGCGGGAATGTGTTCTATTTTCCCGTTCCGCCAGACTGCAATGGATAGTCCCATGGCCCGTTGCTCAGCGATAGCGCGGGCAGTGGCTTTGCGAATAGTCTCCACAAACCTCCCTAAGGGTAAGGGATGGGATACTTCACTCATTTGGGTTTGTGCTTTCATGGCCTGTCCTAATTGTTTGCCAAGTATCTTCATCGTAGATGATGACAGACGTTCCTTGATATTGTTCAGCAATAGACCGAGCTTTACCAGAAGAGTTATCAAGGACTGTCCAATAGTCAGCAATAGGGATGTACAAACTATGGAGGTTAATTAGTCCGCGCTCATACCGCCGCCGAACATCCGTCTCGGGCACATGGTGTCCGCCTAAACTGACGCGCCGTTGTACTCGCTCGACAGCAAGTTCAGGAGAGTTCAACCAGAAATAAAGTAGAGTGACAAAATAGCCGTGCTCTTGGCATTGCCGTAGAAAAGGAGCAAAACCTTTGGTGGCTAGGGTGGATTCAAAAGCAAAGCTTGTTCTAGCCGCTGATAATTGTTCAATGCGTTTTAGCATGAGTCGTCCGGCTTGAAAAGCCATCGCTTCTGGGGTAGCCGGATTTAGCTGGACTGCAATCAGGTCAGCATTGACAAAAGCTACACCCAACAGTTCATTTTCCAATAGAGCCAGCGCACTAGTTGTTTTGCCAGCTCCGTTAGGACCGCCAATCAGATAAACCTGAGGCACGGAGTCACTCGGCATCAAAAATACGGAAATAGCGTTCGCGGTTGGGCGTACCGGGTTCTTTGTGGAGTTCAAAATTGATAATCGTCCAGCGTTGCTCAGTGGTACTAAATTCCACGGGCAACCCATAGAGCCGGAAGCGGGGGTTGGTACGTTCGCCCGTGGTTTCGCGGGTCCGTTTTTCGCTCCAAGACCGGGGGCCTTCCTCAGTACCCCAAGTGCGCTCTAGGGAACCACTGAGCAGCTCCCGGTACCGCTGAGCTACCAAAATGCGGGTCGCCCGCAAGCCTTGGGCGTGGAGACGGTCTAGCTCCTCGTGGATCTCGAAACGGATACCGTCGGCGTGGGTGTGTTGGCGGTACCAAGCCTCTTGCCACTGCCGCCAGCGGCGGGAGGACTGGAGATGGACCAGTTCTTCGGTTTTCGGGTCGGCTTCAAAGGCCCCATGGCGTTGACACAGGTAAGTATCCGTCAAGGTCAAGGCCGCAATCGGCTGATGGCAGTGGGGACAGAGGATTTCGGGGCCGAAGATGGGGAAATAACTGGAGGGCTGAAAAAGCATCATCACCCTACGCGGAGGCCACCCTTCAACTATAGGTCCAGGGAGCTATTCCTTGGGGTGTCCGTCCTTCTTGCGATAACAAAAACTGGTCCTTCGGCAGGGGCGCAACGGGTTGGGTCAAGAGGAATTGCCCCTGTCGGATCTGTTGTTTCAGTTCCACAGCAATCTCCGCCGCCAAGAAAAAACTCGACAGGGGAGCCGTCCGCACGCTCTGACCGTTGATCTGGATCTTGCCGGATTTGAGTTGCTGGTAATTGACCATATCGAAAACCGGGCGCACTCGGCGCGGGATGGCAAAATCAAGCACTGGCGCGACGACATCCTGGTCTTGGACCGCCAAGTGTTGGGCGACGGTCTCATTCAACACCGGCAGGGCCAGCCCGATCCCAATCATCAAGGCGGTACCGTAATTCTGGAGATGACAGCCGCGTACCCAACGGGCATTCATCTGTTTAGCATCCCCGATTAGAGCCACGGTTGCCGCCGGACCAATCGGCAGACCATTGGGCAGACGTTTTTGTAAGGGGAAATGCTGGGTACCCTCCCAGGCCACATAGCCCACC
>Ga0163154_10009194_pt1 | contig 11317 bp, 15 predicted proteins | sample OliLakLV19MP9P1_FD_148649 | JGI IMG/M metagenome (GOLD analysis project Ga0163154, IMG submission 148649) | Freshwater microbial mat bacterial communities from Lake Vanda, McMurdo Dry Valleys, Antarctica - Oligotrophic Lake LV.19.MP9.P1 | ecosystem: Environmental > Aquatic > Freshwater > Lake >...
AGCGGTTGGTGGTCAACCCGGGCGAAGCCGAACAGGTGCGGCACATCTTCAAGCTCTACCTTGAGCATGAGGCCCTGTTGCCGGTCGTCAAGGAGCTGGCCCGACTGGGCTGGTCCAGCAAGGCGTGCCCATCGCCATCCGTGCCAGCCGGTGAGATTGAAGCGTTTGTGCTGGAGAAGATCCGGCAAGTGGTGAGTGACCCCACGCTCATCGCCGAGACGACGCGGCAGACCCAGCGCGAGGTCCAAGCAACCATCAAGACGCTGGAGACCGAACACGCATCGCGCCGTCGCGAGCAGAAGCGGTTGAACGAGTCCATTCGCACCGCCGTCGGCGGAACCACCGTGGACACCGACGCCGTCACGACTCTGAACGAACAGCTGCGAGCCGTGGAAGAACGGCTCAGCGCGATCACCCGTGAATTGGATGATCTGGGGGGCACGCTGGTCTCCGAGGCCGAGGTCATCGCTGCGTTCCAGCGGTTCGAGGAGTTGTGGGCGACCCTGGCTCCGCATGAGCAGACACGAATCACGCGGGCGTTGATCCAACAGGTGGTTTATGACGGCCGGGCGGGCAAAGTGCGGATCGCGTTCAAGGCAACGGGCTTGCGGTCGCTGGCAGACTCGGCCACGACCCTAACTCAGGAGGCTGCGTGATGATGACGGCTGGTCCAGTGCTGGAGTGTTCCGTGCAATTCAAGCGTGGAGGCCACGGACGCAAGCGGTTGGTCGCGGGAGGTATCGGATCGCCACCTGCCAAAGGCCACGTTCCTCGCGTCAGCCGGCTCATGGCCCTGGCGATCAAACTCGACGGGCAGATCCGATCGGGTGAATTGCGCGATTGGGCCGAGGTGGCCCGACTGGGGCATGTCACGCGGGCACGGGCGTCGCAGCTGGCAGCCTTGCCGCTCTTGGCTCCAGACATCATCGACGCGATTTTGCATCTTGACCCTGTCGATACGGGCCGCGATCCAATCTCCGAACGTGACGTGCGGCCCATCGCGGCCACGCCGTGTTGGCGCAAGCAGCGGCGAATGTGGGGGGAAATGGGACGAGAGCCGTTCTAGTACGACCGACCCTGTGGACAACTCTCCAGATTCGAGCGCGGCCGGTGCATGGGCTTACAATGTGATTCAACGAGCTTCACGTCGTGTCGCACGGAGGGCGATTCGATTCGTTGATTGTAGTTCGTCAGGACGCCAAGACATGGATGTTGTGGTTCAGATCAAGTCGCTCGAAACGCTTCGTGGCCAGTTCCTCTCTGCCTCGCAGCAGTGGCCCCATGTCGAGCACCATCTGATCATGAGAACAGGTTCCGAAGCGGGATGTCGGCACGCGCTTGGACCCGGTAACCTGATTGAGCGCGCCTTCTCCAGTCACAGCGGGGGCATGGCGCGGCATGGATCAAATCATTGTACGGGACAACAAGGGGTTGCCCAAAAACGTAGTTGCTTCCGACTTCATAGGCAGCTCGTGCTTACTGTCGATTCGGAAGTGGAGTAACGAGGATCGGATCACCACCGAGCGATGGTCACTGCTTGCCAGCCATGCTGGGCAGGTCTTGCTTCAACTGCCACAGACCGTGTGGGACGTATTCCAGCCGCCTCTTGGTGAATCCACAATCAGTCTGGTGGGCAGAACTTGGATTGGGCCGTATCGTCATTTTGAAGATCGCGACGCACTCTTGGCGCAGCGAGCGGAGTTTGCAGCAATGTGTGGGGGGAAATCCGATGACCATTTCCATGTGCCTGAAATGAGCGGGTTTGTGCTTCGCCGCCTTCATGCCCAACCGGAAACTTTGTGGACCCTCGGTCTTTACAACTTTGGTTGGAAGAACTTGCCCGGCCAAATTCTTCGGTTGGAGCGTTCGGTATGGAAAGACAACATCAAGTTCATGTTCCGCCGACTGGAATCAGAACTCCATCGGATGCCGAACTTCAGTGCGTACCTGACCACGCCAACAATCGAATGGTTTCACTCTGCCGCTGGTGATCCGTTCCTTGCGTCCGTGTGGTTGGTTGATTGGCTGGTGGGCCAGCTCACCGCTGCTAGCAACACGCTTTTCGCGGAGCGTGAAACTGCAGGTACATCAGTCTTAGCAGCAATCGTTCATCAGGTGGATATGACCACCGCCACCAAAGTGTCTCTGCTGAGCCACATCATCGAGGCCAAACTCCCTCCCGCTGCGCGTGCAGCATGGTTGAGCTATCAGCGAGCAATGGAGAAATGTCCAAATCTAGCAAACGAGCGAGATGACGGCGTCCACGAATGGCTCGCCGGACATGATCCTGATTCTGAAACATATGAGCTTCCAAATCGGGAAGCTTGGAAGCGCTATCTTCGAATCGCGCGAGCAGCGTTGGGCCAGTCCAAGCACACATTGCGAGCGGGGCGTACGGGGCGGAGTGTCATTCGACCGGATGAAAGTGGATGAAAGCGGATGGTCGCAAGAAATCCGTTTTGAACCGAATCCGTGATTCCGGCCCCGTCAATTCGGTTTGAGGGGGACTGTTGAGCAGAGAGTGTCAGTCCGCTTTGTGGTTCTTGACGGTGCATCGGCCGCACGACGCGGCACGGACTGTCGTCAGGAATCACTGCCATGCACGGATTGCAAGTCTCGGGTGCCACGACCGCACCCACCCTCCTCACCGTCCGCCAAGTCGCCGACCAGCTCGGCGTCAGTTCCCGGCTCGTCTGGCGACTGATTGCTGAAGGCAGGCTCGGTCGAGTCAACGTCGGCCGCTGTGTCCGGGTCCCAGCGACCAGCGTCGCCGACTTCATCGCGAAGGGGCGCGCGATGATCGCCATCAATGCCGTCGATCCTTCGGAGCTCATCGTGTCCGCTGAAGCACAGCGGATCCTGCGGAACCACAGTTGGGCGCTCAAACGGCGACCGGGTTTCGCCAGAGAGTGCCACGACGACGTGCATGCCAACCTCCAGGCCGCCGTGTGGCAGAGGTTGTGCAAGAGGCCGATCCCCGTGGGCTGTGGCCTTCAATACGTCCGACGAGCCGTCCGCTCGGCGGCGGTTTCCTACATTCGGGCGGTCGAGGCCGTTTGCCGTTCCATCAAGCACGAAGCCGGCTCCCTGAACTCGCCTGTTCCGGGCAACGCATCGATGGAGTTCGGTGACACCATCGCCGCTCGCCAAAACCGCGACGTGGACACCGAGCTCGATGTACGGGATCTCCTAGAAGCTGCGGATCCGGTCGCCAAGGCGATGGCCATGGGTTTCATGGCCGGCTCCAGCCGTTCCGAACAAGCGCGGGAGTGCGGCGTTCCTCGCAGCTCCACCTACAGCAACCTGAGGTCCCTGCGGTTGTGGCTGAACTCGCTCGACGATGACGACGCCTGATCCGCCGCCGCATTGGCGACGCATTGCGTAATTAGATCAATGCACGCGATCCTCGCGCGAGAACATCTCATGGGCACTCAATACCAGTATTCCTTTGACCACCAGATCGACATCGACGCCGTGCGAGCCACGCTTTCGCTGGCCACACTGGGCGTCTCCAGCTTGCGCGGCGAAACCGTTCTACAGCTCGACGCCGCTTTCCGATTGAACCTCGACGCACACACGTGCATGATCGATGGTACTACCGAGGTGGGCGCGGAGCTCAACCGACTTTTTCACGGGTTTCTGACCCAGGAGTTTGGCGCTCGCAGCTTCTCGGTGGTCCGTCTGCACGGTGGCCTCGAACCTGCCCGGAGCGCGGCCTAGCCATGCTTGATCACGCGCAGCATTACGTGGCTCGTGGCATTTCGGTGGTGCCGATCCCGCACCGCAGCAAGAATCCCGGCATTGATGGCTGGCAGAAGCTGCGGCTGACGATGGAGCAGCTGCCTCAGTACTTCAATTGCCGGCCGCAGAACGTCGGCGTGCTGCTGGGTGAGCCGTCCGGATGGTTGATAGACATCGACCTCGATCACCCCCGCGCTGTCGAGCTTGCCGATCAGCTGCTGCTGCCGCCGACGCTGGCCGTCTTCGGCCGCCCGACCAAGCAACGCTCGCATCGCCTCTACCGTGTGAGCGGGCCGGTGAAGACCAAACGGATCAAGAGTAAGAAGCACGGCACCATCATCGAGTTGCGATCTACCGGGTGCCAGACGGTTTTTCCTCCATCCACGCATGAGTCCGGCGAGCCGATCCGTTGGGACCATGGGGACGTCGAGCCGCCGCTGATCGATCCTGAGAAGTTGCTGATTGCCGTCAACGCCATTGGTCTGCGTGTGCTTGAAGAACTTGGTGAGCGACGGTCGCCAAAGAAGCCGGGGCCCGCACACGCGCCGTCGGTAGCCAAGGTGAATGGTCCAGCTGGCGAGAATGCCAATGCTCAGTGTCTTGCCTCCATGCTTCGGATGAAGATCACCGATCAGAAGGACGGCTCCCATCGGCTGTACTGCGCCGCCTGTCGGGCCGTGGAACACGACCTCACGGATGCTGAGTCCGTCGGGTGCATCCATGAGTATGCGACTCGGCGGCCATTTCCCAAGGGATGGTCTGAGCAGGAGATCCTGCAACGGGTCCGCGACGCTGAAGCCGACTGTACTCGAGGTGTGTCGCTCCACACATCGAAACGTCCGAGCATTCTTCTCGGCACCGATGAACACCGCGTCATCGATGAAGCCGTGAAAGCCCTCCAATCCGACAAGCGGCTCTTCCAACGTGGCGGCATCCTCGTCCGAATCGTGCCCAACCCGCAGCAACAGGGAGTCAAGCGCGCCAAGCGATCCTTCGTCATCCAGGCGTTGCCGGCAGCCAACCTCCGGGATCGGCTGACCCGGTTGGTCGAACTATGGAAGGTCAACGCCAAGGGCGACGAAGTGCCGGCCCACCCACCGAGTTGGCTAGTCGCGGGTCTGGAGGCGCGTGGTGCTTGGCCAGGCATTCACAACCTTGTGGCGGTCTCAGATTGTCCGATCTTGCGACCGGACGGGACGATCCTGCAACAGCCGGGTTACGACCTTCTCAGCGGCGTTTTGTACGTGCCATCCCGTACATTCAAGCCGATTCCCGACGGACCAACGATCGACGATGCCCGGGCAGCCCTGAACGAGTTGCTGGAGGTCGTGTGCGACTTCCGGTTCGAGCGACCGGAACATCGTTCGGCGTGGCTGGCCAGCTTGCTCACGGTGCTGGCGCGATACGCCTTCGAGGGGCCGAGCCCGATCTTCCTATTCGATGCCAACGTGCGCGGGGCGGGCAAGACGCTCCTGGCCCAATGTAATGGCCGCATTGCCCGGGGGCAGGACGTGCCGGTCAGCACGTTCACCAAACAGGGCGAAGAGATGCGAAAGCTCATCACCACGATTGCCATCGCCGGCGATCCGCTAATCCTGCTGGACAACCTCGAAGGCGAACTCGGCAATGCCGCGCTGGATCGTGCCCTGACCAGCACCCGTTGGAAGGATCGTGTGCTCGGAGGCAACCTGCAGATCGATGTTCCGCTCACCACCACGTGGTACGCCTCGGGCAACAATGTCATCGTGACCGGCGACACCGTGCGCCGCGTGATTCACGTTCGGCTCGATGTCCTGGAGGAAAAGCCGGAACTGCGCAGTGACTTCAGACACCCAAATCTGCTGCAGTGGATTAGCGCCAACCGCGAACAACTGCTGAGGGCCGCATTGACCATCCTGGCGGGGTATTGCCACGCTGGCCTGCCCGATCAGCAACTGGAGTCCTTCGGCAGCTTTGAAGGCTGGTCTGACATTGTTCGTCAGGCGGTGGTGTGGGTTGGGCTGCCGGACCCCTGCGACACCCGCTTGCGTCTCGCCGAAATGGCAGACTCGGTCAGCGACTCCATTCGCGTACTGTTTAGCGCCTGGGATCAATACGACCCCGACCGCCGTGGCCTGATCGTCGCCGATGTGATCAACCGACTTTACCCGTCCCAACGGGACAACACGCCGCACGACGAGGCCAGTGTGCAGATGCGAATTGCGTTGGAGCAGTTGGCGGGTCCGAACCCCGAGGCGAAGAAGATCGGAAATCGGCTGCGGACCTTCCGCCGGAAGGTTGTTGATCACCTGTATCTCGACAATGACCCCTCGCAGCGCCGCCGAGGGTCAGTCTGGCGGCTCATGTCCGTTCAGAAAGGAGGTGGGACGTGAGTCTGGTGAGTCTCGTGAGTCTGTCCATGTCCCTTCCCAGAATTTCTGACGCGGTTACCGGCACTTGTCCATGCACAAATTATTCCGAGTGGGCCAGATCAGACTCACCGGACTCACCAGACTCACGCTCCTGGAACGCACATCAATGAAGATTGAAATGCTGGCTATAGAACAGATCAAAGAGTACGACCGAAACCCCCGGCAGTGTCCGGATGAGGCGGTGACCCGGCTGGCGGCGGGCATCCAGGAATTTGGATTCAAGGTGCCGGTCATCGTCGATCCCGCCAACGTCCTGATTGCCGGCCATACGAGGCTGCGTGCGGCGCGATCATTGGGCCTGAAGACGGTGCCGGCGATCCGGGCCGATGACCTCAGTGAGGAACAGATCCGCGCCTTCCGCATCAGCGACAACAAGCTGCATGAACTGACGTCGTGGGACGACCTGCTGCTGGTTGGGGAGGTGACGGCGCTCAACGATGCCGATTTCAACCTTGAATTGCTAGCCTTTGACGACGCGGAGATCGACCGCCTGCTCAAGACGCCGATCGGCGAGGCGCTGACCGATCCCGACGCCGTGCCCGAACCGCCCAAGGTGGCCGTCACCCAGCCCGGCGACTTGGTGCTGCTCGGTGAGCATCGCCTGCTGTGTGGTGATTCGACCGCACCGGACGACGTGGGCCGGCTCATGCACGGCGAACGGGCGATCCTGTTCTCGACCGATCCGCCGTATCTGGTCGGCTACGACGGCAACAACCATCCGCACAAGTGGAATGAAGCCAACAAGAATAAGGACTGGTCTGACACCTATTCGGTGACCTGGGACGATGCCGACGCCAACCCAGAGCTCTTCGACAAGTTCGTGGCGGTCGCGGTCGCCGAGGCGATTGATCCGCACGCGGCCTGGTACTGCTGGCACGCCAGTCGTCGTCAAGCCATGCTCGAAGCCGTCTGGGAGAAGCACGGCGCGTTCGTGCACCAGCAGATCATCTGGAACAAGGACCGGCCGATCCTGACGCGGTCGTGGTACATGTGGCAACACGAACCCTGCTTCATGGGCTGGGTCAAGGGCAACAAGCCGCCGCGCATCGCTGATGACAACCCGCGTTCGGTCTGGAACCTGGACACCATCGCCCCCGGCACGCAGACCGATCACCCAACCAGCAAGCCCGTGGAACTCTTCGCCATCCCCATGCGGCAACACACCAAGCCCGGCGAGGTCTGTTACGAGCCCTTCAGCGGATCTGGTTCGCAGCTCATCGCCGCCCAGCAGGAAGGCCGGCGCTGTTTCGCGATGGAGATCATCCCCATCTACTGCGATGTCGCGGTGGCGAGATGGGAGGCGTTTACGGGCCAGAAGGCCACCCGTCACTCTGGAACGGCCGCACCGGAGAAAACCCCAGCGAAGGTCGCCAGGGTGAAAAAGGGCGGGAAGAAGTGATGCACTCAAGCGATGGTGAACAAGCCACGCTCGACCTTCTTGAACCGGGCGTCCTTGCCCTTGTCGTTAATCTCGCGAAGCATCGCGGCGTACAGCGTGCTGTGCGGCGTCTTACCGCCGGGGCTGGTCCACAGCTTCTGCTCGGCCATCGCCGCAATCAGGTCTTTGGCGTTGAGCGGTTTCTTCGCCGTGGCCAGCACCTGCGCCGCCGCGTCGAGACCGCTCATCTTCTTGGTCTTGGGCTCGGCGACGGCCTTTGGCGCTTTGACGGGCTTCGCCGCCGCAGGCTTCTTGCCGCCTTTGGATTTGCCCGGCTTTTTCATGGCCTGCGACAACGGCACGCGGTCGGGGTCGGCATTCACCTCGGCGGTGCGTGCGGGCGGAACCGGGAACACGTCGGCCAGCGTGGTGTCATCGCGTTCGGTGTTGGGCAAATCGCCGGCGAGCGGGGCATCCACGGCCGCGAGGGCCTTCTGGCGAATCCGGGCGGTGGCTCGCTCGGGGGCGGACTTCTTCGAGCCGGTCTTCTCGACATATGGCTTGGCGGACTTCTTCGTGCTGGACATGGGTGGTGCTCCTTTCAAGAGCGGTCTGGGGGGTGGGGGTGGAAAGACACTTCAGCAGCCGGCGACGCGGCTGATTTCGTCGAACACTTCATGGATCATGGAGTTGGTGGCGACCGGCTCGTCGCCCTTCGTGCGGCCGCAGATGATCTTGGTGACCTCCCTGGCCTTGGCGAACCGCTTCTCGCGGTCCTCGCGGGCACCGATGGTGCAGACGACCCGGCCATTGCACCAGACCGTTGCGCCCTCCTGCGTGTGGATGACTTCGACGTCGCCCTCGACGCCCTCGATCGTGATCTGCTTGATGAACATGGCCTGGCTCCTTCGTGCGTAGTGGCTCGCGGCGACATGCCGCGGGGCTTCATCGCATCAGGGCAAGACATGGCCGCGTCATCAAGTCAATTCCGCACGATTCGCCGGAATGTCGAGTTGCCCACAATCGCCCCACGATGCGAGCCTCGGCGCACACGCCCCCGTTTGACATTCGTTGCACGGCGTTGCGTCGGCTTGCGTCGCTCGCGCGTGTCGCGGCACGTTTGCCCGTGTTGGCAACAAACTTCACAACGCGACGGTTGGTGGAACGACGGTGTTCGTCGTCCCGTGGCGAACGTCGCGGCTTCCGGGAGATCGGCAACGCATGGCAACTGAATCCCATCCCGCCGATCGTGATGAAGGCGATGCTTCCGCCGTCCACGCTGACGCCGCCGCCATGCCCACCGGCCTGACGGTCAAACAGGAGGCCGCGATCATCGCGCTCCTGCACGAACCCACGCTGGAACGCGCGGCCAAGAAGGCAGGGGTGGGCGAACGCACGCTCTGCCGCTGGCTGGATGAGGATGTGAAGTTCATCGCCGCCTACCGCAAGGCCCGTCGCATGGCGTTCACGCAGGCCATCTCCATGTGTCAGCGGTTCGCGCCCATGGCCGCCGGCATCCTGGCCAAGGTCGCCAGCGACCCCGCCTCGCCGGCCCACGTGCGGGTCAACGCCGCTGCCCATGTGCTGAAGTTCGGCCGGGAAGGCATCGAACTCGATGACCTCGTCGGCCGCATCGACGTGCTGGAGCAGCAGATCCGGTCCAGCGATCAGTTGAAGGGCACCTGGTCATGAAGCTCACCCATCGCGTACGGATGCTGGAACGCAAGCGGCAAGGCAAGAACTGCCCGGTGTGCAACGGCCAAGGCAGATTGGTGATCACGTGCAACTCCAGCTACGGCGAACCCTCGAACCCGCCGCTGGTCGGCTGCGAGTGCTGCGGCGAGATTCTGCACATCAAAATCGTCGAAGTGGAGGAGACCTTGCGGGACATGCGGCAGCAGGGGAGTGGCGGATCATGAGCGCGTTGCTGCATCGACTGAAGAAGTTGGAGCGACTTACGCGGACGAGTCCGGTCTGCGCCACCTGCGGCCACGATCCACGATTCACTCCGCGGCTGCGGCTCGCGGCACCTGATGAAGCACTCGCTGATCCCGACCATTGTCAGGGCTGCGGTCGGCCGCTGGTATTGCGCCTGACGTTCGATTCGAGGGACTGAGCATGGGCATGAAGCAGCGCATCCATCGCCTCGAACAGAAGCTGGCACCGCCAGCGCCGGCATCGTGCCCGCACTGCGGCGGTATCGACTGGAGCACCGGCACTGGTCGTTGTGCTCCGGGCTTGGTGCTGCCATTGATGAATGGATTTGCTTGGTGCTGTTGCAAGTGTTGCGGCACCAGCTATCGCGCAACACTCACGCCGATCGGCCATGACTGGTTCACGGCGGCGGGAGCCGAGCCGTGCGGCATGTTCGACGAGGAGGCCGCGTGAGTACACGGAATATCCACGGCCGGTTGACGCGATTGGAAAGGCGGCACGTCTTCGTGTCGCCTGATTGCCTTGAGTGCGGCTATCCCAGCCGAGCCGTGCGCGAGTGATCTCCATGTTCCTCGGCGACCCGGAACCCCGGTGCCAGACGTGCAAACGGTTTCTGGACAGCGATGGCCGGCCGGTGCATACCCCCTGGAAGCGGATCATCCGTCACCGGCGCAATGACCTGGGCGATAGTTAGCCCGGCATGATCCCAGCAACGTGCCCTCAAACGAAAAACACCCGCTGGCGGCAAGCCGCACGGCGGGTGCTTGTGGGGGGGGCCTCGGTTACGCCACCATTCTAGCCCGTCCAGTGTCGCTATCAGCACAAAGCGTGACTGCCGCAAGTGGGGTCGTTCAATTTTGACGTCATCACGACCTCTGGCTGCAAATCAGCAGTCGTTCCAGTTGGAGCACGGCTTGCAGCAGATCCGAAGAAGTCGCGGTCCAGCGTTCACCCCGCTCGTGGGACGCAGTGGCAACCCAATCGCCGCTGGTGGCAACTCGACTTACCGTGACCCTCACGTCGTGATCGATGGCCAGCTCGATCAACTGTACGCGGGCTTTGCACTGAACTTGTGAGTCCTCGCTGGGTTGCATCCGTGACAATCTCCAATCTCTAGTCGTTCGCGAGACTGGCATCAGCATGGCTGGTCTCAATGGCCTAGTTTGTGCATCACTCCGCATGCCGCTGGGCCCCCGTCAGAAGAAAAGCAACGCCCCGAACGCCAGCGTCACGGGGCGTCGTTGTGGGGGGCGACCGACGTTAATCGGTCACGCGGGCTGAAGCGAACGATCATCCCGGCAATGAATGCGGTGGTGACCCGACGATCGCGTCCAAATGTTGTGGACAACTGTCGCAACAGATCAAGACATCACCGGGTGAACAGCCGTCTTGTCCGCTCGAATGCTCGCTCGGTACTCGCACTCGAGGGCGCGCAACGGCCAGCCAGCACGATCAACACGCTGAACTAGGACGACCCTTGTGCGAGGGGACTCTGTCCTGAAAGGTGCGCTCTGATGATGGCCGGACCAACCAAACACGACATTGTGCGTTCGCACGGTCGGCGCTGGCCATTCAGTTGGAACTTCCCGGAGCCAACTCTGAACGTCGGTTGCAACTGCCCGAGTGCTTGATCGATCCGGAAATGGACTCCATGTGACACACCCCCACGCCACGGCGACGTTGACCGCCGCGTTGAGAAGCAGCATGCCGGCCAGTTTGAGAACGCGACGCTTCATCGCTTCATAGGTGATACGAATCGTGATTACGTCTCGCGCGTGAGGTAGTGGCACCGGCAGATGGATTTGATTTGTGATGGTGTGAGGGAGCGGTAGGCCGTCGTGCCCGCGTCGAG
>Ga0163154_10009202_pt1 | contig 11313 bp, 8 predicted proteins | sample OliLakLV19MP9P1_FD_148649 | JGI IMG/M metagenome (GOLD analysis project Ga0163154, IMG submission 148649) | Freshwater microbial mat bacterial communities from Lake Vanda, McMurdo Dry Valleys, Antarctica - Oligotrophic Lake LV.19.MP9.P1 | ecosystem: Environmental > Aquatic > Freshwater > Lake >...
TCTTTTTCCGGATTTTTATCTCTTGACGGTGAAGTTTGAAATAGATGCACCCTAAATTAAACCTTCGGCAAAATGCTGGAGGTTTTTTGTATCTCCCCTAACTGGGCACCTTAAATAGCCGCCCGTTACGCAATTCGACGACTGGATGATTTGACATCCGCACCAGGCGATCGTCATGGGTGGTGACGATGACGGTAATGCCGACAGTATTCAGCTTCTTCAGGATTTTGATCACCTGCCAGGAGTTGTCCGCATCCAGATTGCCTGTAGGTTCGTCTGCTAACAAAATGGGGGGAGTGCTAACGATCGCCCGCGCAATGCTGACCCGCTGCTGCTCGCCGCCCGACAGCTCGTCTGGGAACCGATCGGCCTTATCGTGCAGTCCGACCATTTTGAGCGTTGGCAGCAGGCGACGGTGAATCTCTTTGCGGTTGAACCCCTGCGCCCACAGCACAAACGCGACATTCTCAGACACTGTGCGCTTCGGAATTAGCTTGTAGTCTTGAAACACGATGCCAATCCGCCGCCGCAGCATGGAGAGGCGATCGCCCCGCAAGGTAGCCAAATCGAGATCATTGACAATCACATCGCCCTGAGTTGGTCGCTCTGCACCATAGAGCAGCTTTAGCAAAGTAGACTTGCCAGACCCAGACGACCCAGTGACGAACAAAAAACTGCCCCGTTGCACATGCAGATTTACGTCAATCAGCGCCCGACTGCCGTTGGGGTAGACCATATTAACTTGCTGCAATTTCACAGCAAAATTAGAGTCGGTCTGAGGCGGGTTGCCTGTTGGTCCTTTCGCCCGACTAGAACTGGTAGCAGACGGGGTAGATGAGGGAGATGAAGTAGGGCGATCGCGAACTGAGGTCATACATGCTCTTAACCAAAACGGCTTGAATCAAAATCAGTAGATGCGCTGACCTAAACAAATGCGCTGACTTAAACGAAATATTAATTCAACACTCAATTAATTCAACACTCAATTAATTCAACACTCGATTAATTCAACACTCTTGTTACTACAGCCTTCCAAGCAAACTGGGGCAACACCAGCATCCGTCGCCAGCGCCATGGCTCTTGATAGAGCCGATAGACCCATTCCAGGTTGTTATCTCGTAACCAGCTAGGCGCGCGGGTTTTGGTGCCAGCCCAAATATCGAAGCTGCCACCGACCCCAATCCAAACGGCATGGGGGCAGAGGTGACGGTTTTCGGCAATCCATAGCTCCTGCCGGGGCACCCCGATGCCAACCAAAATAATATTGGGTTGCAGCGTCTTCAGCGTTTGTTGAAACTGAGGCTGCGCCTCGGCTGGCAGATAGCCGTTTTGAGTGCCCACAATAGCGATCCCCGGCACGCGAGCTTGCCATGCCTGCGCCGCCGCCTCGCAGACACCCGGTGCCCCGCCATAGAAAAAGACAGAGTAGGGAGAGGGAGAGGTTGGCAGCTCTGCGTTGGGGTTGGCAGTGGCCGACTGAGCCAGCAGCGCCGCCGCCAGCTCAATTCCAGGGCAACGCTGTACGCGCTTACCCCGCAGCCCTAAATAGAACACAACCCCCGCTCCATCAGGAATGACGAGTTCTGCTTGCTGGATGATGGCAGCCAACACCGAATTACGCTCTCCTTGCATGGCCATTTCAGCATTCAGCGTCACAACATGAACACCTTGCTGGTGCTGTAGCTGCTGGATTAACCAGCCCAAATAATCGTCCATTAAATGGATCGGCAGACCCAAAACGGTTGCAGATTCAGGCAAGGTTTCGTCAGGCCGGCGCTCGACTAACTCAGGCATAAAAAACTATTACCCCAAAGCCTTACACCAATTCCAATACATTATGCAGGGCATTGGCAATTTAGCACCAGGTTTGTTGAGAGAATTTCTTAAATTTGTCGATACCGCCCCGCGATCGCCGGGAATTATAGGCTGAATCTTACGGTCAGGGGCACTATGCAGTTTCATCCGCGATCGCGCACCGTTTCGTGGCAACGTCGGGGGCTACGGCTTGGATTAGGCCACCAGAAGTGCCATATTGCCGGATTTACGCTATTAGAAATGGCTGTGGTGCTTGCCATTATCGGCAGTTTGATGGCGATCGCCGCTCCAGCATGGCTAACCATTGCCGACCAGCGCCGTCTCACCTCCTCTCAAGACAAAGTAGTGCAGGCGATGCGGCTAGCTCAAAGCCGCGCCGAACAGCTCAGAGCCTCGTGGCAAACTAGCCTGCGGCAGGTCAACGGCACGGTGCAAGTGGCTATCCACCCTGTGGATACATCACCCGATTTAACCGGCTGGGAAAATCTTGCGACTGGCATCGAGTTAGATGTTGCCGAAACTACTCTGCCCCAAATCAACGGCGTCTACCGAGTCCAGTTCAACCATGCTGGCCGAGTTCACGGTCAACTCGGGCGATTTACCGTGAAAGGGAAACGGATATCTCAGATGAAGCAATGTGTGGTCGTTTCTACCTTACTGGGCGCAGTGCGCCGAGGCCAAAACCAGACCGCCCCAGATTCAACCGGACGGTACTGCTACTGATGCAGTCCGGCTACTGATAGAAACTAACGGAAGAGCTAGGATGTTGCCATGAAGTAGCAAGCAAGTAGCACGCAGCATCCTAAATGCCAGGAGCAGTACTGTGATAGAGGTAGGCGGATTAATTAGCACGATTCTTGGGTTTGGAGCCGCGATCGCCAAAGACAAAATGCAGCGCCACGAGCTGGTAATCAAGCTGCTAAAACAGTTGAACCTCAACCCAGATCATCCGCCTGCCGATTTCACAGCGGTCTACCAGTACGCGCTAGTGGAATATGGGATTGGTAAACCGCAGCCTGTGCTCGAAATTTTCCGCCAGCCTGAGATTCAGCAAATTTTTCGCAGAGCGTTAGATCAAAATAATCCAGCCATCCTGTTCAAAGCAGGCGAAGAATTCCTGGCGAATCATGTGCTGGGCGACGAGCTACAAACGTTGGGCATGAGTGCCCGCCGAGAGTTTTATCAGTTTGCTGCTGTCTTTATTGAGATTGCCAAACGCACCCGCACCCCAGCAGAAGTGCTGACCAATCAGCGGCTCGAATCGCTGCATCGGCAGATTGGCACCATGCAAGAACGCCTGAACCGTCTGCCCACACTCGAAGGCATCCGTACCGAAATGGCACGGCTGGCTGAGCAAGATTTACTGGCGCTCCCTTCCGAAACCAATACCGCCAAGCAATGTAGAGCCTTTGCCCTAGCTCAACAAATGCGGGGCTGGTTTGAAACATTGGGGTATCGCTTCGAGAAATATGAAGTCTGGCAAGACGACTACTTTGAGTGGATTATCGACATTCCAGTGCGGCGCAATCGGTTCGATCGCATTCTCGTGCGGGGGATTGAAGGCGAAGCGGGTTTGCGCGATGTGATGGCACTGCGGCAATCTGTCGAAACCCAACAAACCGATGAAGGCTGGCTGGTCACCGCGCGGCGCATTAGTCGAGCGGCACGAGACGAAGTAGAAAAGCCAGAAAACAGGCATCTCGACTGCTATACCTTTGATGAACTGGTCGATCTAGATGCAGACTTTAGCGGCTATATCGAGTGGCTAGAAGCAGAAATCCGGCAGCGCGGCGTGGCCACTCAGTATGTGCCGCTCGCCTGCACCAAAGAAGAATTAGATCCAGTTACCAAACAGCGGATCACGGTCAGCCGCTACGACGAGCGAGACGGTTGGATTGATGGGTATTGCGATCGCTGGCTAGACGATTCTGCCAAAGAACATATCTCGGTTCTGGGCGAATTTGGCACAGGCAAAACCTGGTTTGCCTTCCACTATGCCTGGGTAGCATTGCAGCGGTATCAGGCGGCAAAAGACCGGGGCACCCAACGTCCGCGTTTGCCCTTGGTGATTACGCTGCGGGACTATGCCAAAGCGCTGAATGTGGAAAATGTGTTGGCCGGGTTCTTTTTCACCCAGCACAATATTCGCCTCAACAGCGAGGTATTTGACCAGCTCAACCGCATGGGCAAACTGCTGCTAATTTTCGATGGCTTTGATGAGATGGCCGCCAAAGTTGATAAGCAGCAGATGATCAACAACTTCTGGGAACTGGCAAAGGTAGTGGTGCCAGGAGCGAAGGTGATTCTGACTTGTCGGACAGAGCATTTCCCAGAAGCACAGGATGGACGGGCACTGCTGAATGCGGAGTTGCAGGCTTCGACTGCCAATTTGACGGGGGAAACGCCGCAGTTTGAAGTGCTGGAACTGGAGAAGTTCACCGATGATCAGATTCGGCAAGTATTTTCATTCCAGACAACGCCCGCAACGGTCGCGCAGGTGATGGGCAATCCTCAATTGCTGGATCTGGCACGTCGCCCGGTGATGACGGAGTTGATTTTGGAAGCTCTACCCGATATTGAAGCAGGCAAACCTGTAGATATGTCGCGGGTCTATCTATACGCCGTGCGGCGCAAGATGGAGCGAGACATCAAGGCTGAACGCACGTTTACCTCATTAGCAGATAAGCTCTATTTCCTCTGTGAGCTGTCGTGGGAAATGCTGTCTACTAACCAAATGAGTTTGAATTATCGAGAGTTTCCCGATCGCATTCGCAAACTGTTTGGGGCAATGGTGCAGGAAGAGAAAGACCTGGATCACTGGCATTACGACATGATGGGTCAAACAATGCTAATTCGCAATGCGGATGGGGATTATGCGCCAGCCCATCGATCGCTTCTGGAATTCTTTGTCGCCTACAAATTTGCGGCTGAATTGGGCGCGTTGGCTCCCGATTTTCTAGAATTGGCACAGATGCAGTCCTGTTTGGATTTGAGCGCAGAGTCACAGGATTACACTTGGTCTGGCTACTTTCAGCGTGAATTAGATGAGACAGGACGGAGTGTGGCGATCGCACCTTTAAAGAATTTCGTCAGTGAAGATTTGGAGCGTTTGCGCTCAGCATTTGGCCAAGCGCCATTGACTAAAGCCGTAACAGATTTAATCGTGCCTATGTTGAAGTCTTACTTACCTCTCTGGCAGATTTTGTACTCAATACGGCACAAAACTATTGCAGAGGTGAATTATGCCGGTGGAAATATAGCAACATTAATGGTAAAGATTGATAGGACTGCTCTTGAGGGAAAAGATCTGAGTTATGCCGTGATATTAGGAGCAGATTTCGTAAATGTCAGCTTGCAATGCCTCAATTTAACTAAAGCGAATCTAAGCCATTCCGTTTTTACTAATACTCTAAGTAGCGTTTTCTCAATTGCATTCAGTTCAGACGGAAATCTTTTGGCTACCGTTGACTATGATGGCATGATTCACCTATGGGAAATTACTAGCGGCAAAGAGCTATGGACTTGCAAGGGACATGTTGGAACCATACGCTCAGTTACTTTTAGCCCAGATGCAAGGATAGTTGTTACTGGTAGTGTTGACAGAACTTTGAAACTTTGGGATACCCGAACAAACGAGTGTTTAAAAATTTTACAGGGTCACCTTAAATCAGTAACTTCAGTTGCTTTTAACTCAAACGGAGAAATAGTTGCTAGTGGTAGTGCTGACGCAACAGCAAGATTTTGGGATGTCAATACGGGTAAATGCCTTAAAGTTCTGCAAGGACATACTGATGCAGTGAGATCAATTGCTTTTAGCCCAAATGGCGAAGCGTTTGCGAGTGGCAGCCATGATACGACAGTAAAACTGTGGGATGTTTATAGTGGCGAATGTCTTAAAACTCTACGAGGACATACGAAGGGAGTAAGTTCAGTAGATTTTATCCCAGAGAGCAAAATCCTTGCTAGTGGCAGTAACGATACAACGATAAAGCTGTGGAATGTTTGCACAGGTGAATGCCTCAAAACTTTGCAAGGACATACGAAAAGACTAAGTTCAATCTCTTTTAGTCCGAATGGAGAGATACTTGCTAGCAGTAGTGTTGAACTTTCCATAATGTTATGGGATGTAAGCAATGGTCAATGCCTCAAAGTTTTACGAGGACACACTAATTCAGTATTTTCAGTTGCTTTTAGCCCAGATGGAGCGATGATTGCCAGTGGTAGTAATGATGCAACAGTGAAGCTATGGGATGTTAAAACAGGTGAATGCCTCAAAACTTTGCAGGGTTATGCCAAATGGGTGAACTCAGTTGCTTTTAGTCCAGACGACAAAATGGTTGTTAGTGGTAGTGCTGACGCAACAATAAGGTTATGGAATGTCAATACGGGTGAATGCCTAAAAGCTCTACAAGGTCATGTTAAATGGGTGAACTCAGTTGCTTTTAGTCCAGATGGAACGGTAATTGCTAGTGGTAGTAGTGATGCAACAGTGAAGCTTTGGGATGTTAAGACAGGTAAATGCATCAAAACTTTTCAGGAGCATATCAATCCTGTGGAAGCAGTCGCATTTAGTCCAAAGAGTAATGTGATCGCTAGTGGCGGTGAAGATCAAGTAATTAGACTATGGGATGTTCATAGTGGTCAATGTTTTGGAACATTGCAAGGTCATACCAGTTCAGTAGAATCAGTCACATTTAGTTCAGATGGTAAGCTGCTTGCAAGTGGAAGTTATGACGGTACTATCAAGCTTTGGGATATTAGCACAGGTAAATGTCTCAATACTTTAGAAGAACATATGAACTGGGTAAACACCGTTGCCTTTAGCCCAGACGGCAGAACACTTGCTAGTGCTAGTGATGATCAAACAGTAAAGATATGGGATGTCAATAATGGTACATGTGTCAAAACTTTGCAGGGGCATTCTAATACAGTAGAATCCGTTACCTTTAGTTCGGAAAGCCAGATTATTGCTAGTAGCGGTGCTGATCGAACAGTGAAGATATGGAACGTTAATACGGGTACATGTATTAAAACTTTGTACGGGCATTCTAATTTAGTAATCTCAGTTGTTTTTAATTCAACTGGTAAGACTCTTGCTAGTGGTAGTTTGGATGGCGAAATTAAACTTTGGGATGCTACAACAGGCGATTGTATAAAAACTTTAACTGATCGCCCCTACGAAAGGATGAACATCACCGGAGTAAAAGGCTTAACCGATGCAGAGAAAGCAACGTTGAAAGCATTAGGGGCGATCGAAAATTAAAAGTGGAGGACGTCATGCAATCAGCGATACGAATTACAACTAGAGTTTTGCCAAATGGCAAGATCGAGCTTCAATTACCACCTGAGTCAGCAGGTGATGAAGTTGAAGTTTTCATTGTTCTGTCTGGAAAATCGATTGTTCCAGTTCTCTCTGCAATAGACATCATTAACCAACCGCGTGAACACCAGAATCTCTTCAAAACATCTGAAGAAGTCGATCAGTATCTTCGGGCAGAGAGAGACTCATGGGAACGTTAAGTTTTCCAGCGTCGAGCCTTGTGTATGTCGATGCTCAGATCATCATTTACAGTATTGAGAAATTTCCTAATTATTTCTCAACATTGGAACCGATGTGGCTCAAGCTGAAGGAGAGCGAAATCAGGTTGGTGACTAGTGAACTGACACTCTTGGAAACTTTAGTGATGCCGCTTAGGCAGAATAATACGACATTAGTTCAAACTTATGAGCAGCTTCTTTTAAGCGCAGATATTCAACTTATTCCCGTCTCACAAAAGATACTTAGAGATGCTGCAACCCTGAGATCAAGCATCAACCTGAAAACGCCAGATGCCATCCATGCCACGACTGCTCTCAGCGCAAACTGTGCCTTTTTCTTGACCAACGATCGCGCCTTTCGTAACGTTCTAAAGCTGCCTACTCTGATCCTTGATGATGTTATTAACTCTTCATAAGAACACGATCATCAAAGGCTTAACCGAAGCAGAGAAAGCGATGCTGAAAGCACTAGGGGCGATCGAAGAAGCAGGAAGAGGAACATGATCGCGGCTTCTCGCAATGGCGTTACCATTCAACTACCAGATGAACGATGGGAACATATTGTTGAACGTCACAACGTTCTGGCAGATAAACAGCAACTTGTTCTCGATACTATTTCTAACCCCGATCGCATCCTTACAGGTAATGAAGGCGCTCTAATGGCACTGCGGGAATTAGAATCTGGTCGATGGTTGGTTGTCGTTTATCGGGAAGACAATAATGATGGTTTTGTGATCACTGCGTTTCCAACTCGTAGAATCAATTCTCTCAACAGGAGGCAGCAATTGTGGCCGTAGCGAATTTCCAAGAAGCCCAAGACTATCTTAAGTTCTTGCCCATATTACACGATTTACCCAAACGCCCATTTTTGCTGCTTTATGACTCAGAAGCTGATGTCCTCTACATTGACTTCTACAGCCCACCAAAATCTGCTAGTGATAGTGAACTCACCGATAACGATATTGTGATTCGTTACGATGACGATGATGCGATCGTAGGGCTAACGATCCTCAATGCCAGCAAACGCTAGAGAGTAAATTAGGTATACTCAATTTCCGAGGAACTAATCGTGTTCCAATACTGCGATCGCTCGACCACAAAACTATCCAAAAATCGATGGGTTCATCCTTCCTCAACCGTGGCATGACTACTAGGAGGAATGGCGAGCGGTAGGGTGAGCCAGAATGTAGATCCTTCGCCTTGAACGCTCGTCACGCCAATTTGTCCACCATGGGCGGTAATAATTTGACGACAGAGATACAGCCCTAGACCAATGCCTGTAGAGTGGCGAGATTTAGGACCTCGGGCATAGCGTTGAAACAGGCGATCGCACGTTTCCTGGCTCATGCCCACCCCATGATCTTGCAGCGTAAACCGCACCATTTCCTGCTCAATTTCGGCATCTAGCGTAATATTTACCCCTGGAGGATTGTGATTAAGCGCATTGGTAATCAGGTTCTCAAACACGCGCCGCAGCTGCACTGGATCGGCATTAACGAGCGGTAAGTCAGCTGGGACTTGGTTGCATAGAGTAGCGCGGTTTTTGTTGACCAGGGGTTCCAAATCTTCCACAATCACCTGCGTCAATAGGCTCAATTGCACCAATTCGTAATGCAGTGAAACGCCTCGGGTTTCAGCAGAGTGTGCTTCTAACATAGATTTAATCAGCTGTAGCTGATTGGTAATGCTTTGCAGCATCCGCTCTAGGGTAGATCGGGCGACTGGCAGCAGGTCTCCGGGCTGATTGAGTAAGTTGCTGACAATTAGCGAAATCCCCATTACTGGAGTCTTTAGATCATGCGAAAAAGCATTGAGGAATTCGTCTTTGAGGTCGTTTAAATCTTGTAATTCGGAGTTCTTTTGTTGCAGTTGCAGAGTGCGCTCCTGCACCTTTTGCTCTAATCCAGTATTGAGATTGCGCACCTGTTGATAGAGATTGGCTTGTTGAATGGCAATGCTGACTTGGGTGCCTAGCTGGGTGAGAAAGTCTACTTCTTCTTGTTGCCAGCGCCGGGGTGCATCACATTGGTCGGCCACAAAGAATCCAAATAGCTGATCTTCTAGGATCAAAGGGACTACCAATGATGCCTGGACATGCAGCTCATTCAGCAATATCTCGATAGCGGGAGAGTGCGCCTCATCGCGCATATCGTGCATCACCTTCGCTTGCCCGTCGGCAAACTGCTCGCGCATTTCTCGCAGAAATTCGGGGTCATCAATCACAAACCCCAAGCACGGTTGCCAACGTGGATCTACAGACTCGGCCACAATTATGGTGGAACCGTCGGGAGTGTCGTGACCAATGCAGACTCGGTCGGTGTGGAGTACCTGCCGCACTTCGGCAACGGCAGTGTCGAGAATTTGCCTAAGGTCTAAGGATTGACGAATCCGCAGGGCAATTTCTGCTAGGAGGCGATCGCGTTCTGCGGCTGCCCGGATCTGTTGTTCTGCCCGTTTTAAGTCAGTAATATCGACTAGCATGTCGATCAAGCACTGTTCCCCATTGATCGTAATCACTTCGGCGGAGAGTAGCCCCACCCGCACCTCCTGCGACTTGGTGCGGAAGAGATATTCTAAATTGCGAATCGAGCCATGTTGCTGGAGTGCCTGTACCGCCTGCTCTCGGTCACTTGGATTCACCCAAATATTGAAGTCGTGGACATAGTGATCGATCACCTCGTCGCGGCTATAGCCCATCACCTCTAAGAAGCCGTCATTGACATCGATCATCCGCCCCTCTAACAGCGTGGCAATGCTCATGGGGTTAGAGCTAGAGCGAAATGCCTTGGAGAACTTTTCTTCGGACAGCCGTAGCGCCGCATCGGCCAGGGTGCGATCGCTGATATCGCGGACGATCGCTAGCACTTCATCTGGGCCACTCACCACAACCCGAGCTTCATAATCGCGCTGAGTCGGTTCATCCGAAAGCAGCACCCCAGACCGGGTACTGAACTGGCGATACAGCTGGCTAAACTTAGAGTTGCGACTTAGGCGTAGCTGGTATTCAAAGTGCTGGGGCTGGCCGCTGATTAGGGTTTGTTCAACCCAGTACATGCGCTGGTTAGCCAGGTCGGGCGGCAAGACATCGCGAACATTTTTGCCAATTAGCTGCTGGGCAGGGAGCAGCAGATCCGCATCGCTGTCCGCTTTGCAGTCTAGATAAGTCCCATCGCGTCGAATCCGAAACATCAGGTCGGGCATAGCATCTACCATCGCCCGGTAGCGAGCTTCTGCTTGCTTGCGGGCAGTAATGTCACGGATGCTGGCGACGCGCACTCGCTGCCCCCGATAGGTAATTACCTTGGCGGAGACAGCTGCCGTGAATGAAGACCCGTCTTTGCGCACCCCAACGGCTTCATATTCGTAGGGATCGTCGGGGCTGGTGAGCGATCGCCACCGTTCGCGGACAACCTCCACCGATTCGGGTGCGACCAAATCCAGCACCTCCATCCCCATCAATTCGGCTGTTGCATAACCCAGTAGCTCCTCGGCGGCTGGATTTACATCCAAAATCTGCCGAAAATCGTGAATGATAACGGCTTCAAATGTGGCTTCAAAAAAGCTTGTCAGGCGCTCTTCACTATCGCGCAGCGCCGCTTCAACTCGATTGCGCTCTGTGACATTCTGCACAATAGACAGCACTTCATGCTCTCCGCTGACGGCAATACGGGCCTCATAGTCGCACAGACCGTTTGCCCCCGACAGCTGATAGGCGCAGATTTGGAGTTGCCTGGTGGCTAAGGTGCGCTGAATTGCAGCGAGGCAAAGGGCGGCCACATCTGGCGGCAGGAAGTCGGTCAAATGTTTGCCCACGACATCTTCACGGGCAATATGAATTAAATGTTCGCCATGAAAATCTAAATATTTTCCTTGATGATCCGATCGAAACATCAGATCTGGGCTGGCATCTAAAATCGCTCGATAGTGATTTGCAGTTTTCGTCTCTAGGTTCTCATTTAA
>Ga0163154_10009203_pt1 | contig 11312 bp, 5 predicted proteins | sample OliLakLV19MP9P1_FD_148649 | JGI IMG/M metagenome (GOLD analysis project Ga0163154, IMG submission 148649) | Freshwater microbial mat bacterial communities from Lake Vanda, McMurdo Dry Valleys, Antarctica - Oligotrophic Lake LV.19.MP9.P1 | ecosystem: Environmental > Aquatic > Freshwater > Lake >...
GAAATTCTCTTGCCTTGAGAGTGCGAAGCACGGCACGGCGGAACGAGACCTGCACGAGAAATTCATTTCGCTGGACTTATGCAAGAGGTCTATTGAAAGAAAAGAGCAAGCAAGCGACGATGAGATTGACCGGGAAACAGAGAAATTTCAGGCAGATTCTAGCGGGCATACTCGCGACGAGCGGAACTTTGGGATTGGCGACTGCAACGGTTGCCCTCAAGCAGCGCAGTGATGACAGCGAACATCCCGTTATCAATTATACGAAAACCGAAACTACTGATCCAATCTCTCGCCTTCAGAAGCGGATCAATTCGGGCGAGTTTCGCCCTGCCTATTACGGGCGGCACGGATATTTGCGCTCAGTCTTGGAGGCTTTGAAAATTCCGGTTTCGTCGCAAATGTTGGTGTTCTCCAAAACCAGTTTTCAGCATGACCTGATTTCGCCGGAATCGCCGCGTGCGCTCTATTTCAACGATAGCGTCTCGGTGGGTTGGGTGCAGGGCGGTTCGGTTTTGGAGATCGCCGCGTCCGATCCGCAGCTTGGGACTGTCTTTTATACGCTGGCTCAAAATCGCGTGACCAAGCCCCGGTTTGAGCGGCAGACCAATGAATGTCTGCAATGTCACGGCGGCGGGATGACTCGCGACGTGCCGGGCTATATGTTCCGCTCCGTTTTTGCGCGTGCCGACGGTCAGCCGGAGTTTCGTGCCGGAACCAAACTGACAACCGATCAGAGTCCGATTTCCGAGCGTTGGGGCGGGTGGTATGTCACGGGCAAACATGGAGGGATGCGGCACATGGGCAATGTCTTTGCAAAAGGCGGCGAAGAAGTCACTTTAGACCGTGAGCGGGGAGCCAACATCACCGATCTTGCGCCGCTATTCAATACCGCGCCGTATTTGGGCAAAACTTCCGATATTGTGGCGTTGATGGTCGCAGAACATCAGGCACAAACCTACAACTATATCACGCGGGCGAACTATCTGACACGAATCGCGCTGGATTACGACGCCCAACTCAATAAAGAATGGAATCGCCCTAAAGATTACCGTTCCGAAGGCGTGACGCGCCGAATCGCAAGCGCGTGCGAGGCGTTGGTTCGAGCAATGTTGTTTGTCGAAGAGGCTCCGCTTACCGCGCAGATCACCGGCACATCGGGGTTTGCCGAACAGTTTGCGCGTCAGGCTCCCTTCGACAAAAAGGGGCGATCATTACATCAACTCGACCTCGCCACCCGCCTAATGCGCTACCCATGCAGTTATCTCATCTATTCGGAAGCCTTCACCGCCTTGCCTCCTCTTGCTAAAGAGACAATATACCGCCGATTGCAGGAAATACTGACGGGCAAAGAGACGGGCAAAGAGTTCGCCCATCTTACCCTGACGGACAAACAGGCGATTCACGAGATTTTAACCGACACTTGCCCCGATTATGCGACACTTGCAACACGTCAAAACAAAGCCGGAGAACAGCACTGAGCCATGACCATCACGCAACTCAAAAATATCATCCTTGAAGCCTTTGTTAATGTCAAGCTCGGCGATGGCATGAGTTTGAAACAAGCAGATGCTTGCGATAACTATGGAAAAGGAGTAACGGCAGAAAAAATTCGTGATCTCCGGCAAACCGAAATTACAAATAAATGGCGCGATATTCCTCTGGAGTTCTTGGAGGAATACGGATACGTTGCTCATTTAGATGCTGAAGGCTACCGATATTACATTCCAGCCTTTATGATATCTGTGATCGATGACTATGAATCCGCTTCTATGCGCGTGATTGGAACACTTCAATCATTCTATACTCACAAAGATACATCTGACAACTACAATGAGAGGCAGTTTTCACTTCTCGATGCCAAACAAAAAGAGGCAATTGCCATTTACCTCTCGGAATTACCCAACGTGCTCACCCTCGGTCTGCATGATAGTCGAAATGTTCCTCGTGCCCTCCAAAACTATTGGGGACAGTTTCTAAAAAGCCAGATAGATGAAAAATCAGAAGGACAAAAAAGCACAGAAATTCTCAATTGAGTTTTCTGTGCTTTTCCTTTTCGTGCCTTTTCGTGTTCTTTCGTGGATCAATTTCCGAATTTTTTAGGCACAGGGACGTTCAGGGGTTTCGAGAGAAATGCCCACCGATCCGTCACTTCCTCAATGACTTTTGCAGTCGGTTTTCCCGCTCCATGTCCGGCGCGTGTCTCGATACGAATCAGCACAGGGGCAGTTCCCGCGTGCGCGTTTTGGAGATGAGCAGCAAATTTGAAGGAGTGTGCAGGAACAACGCGGTCATCGTGATCGCCTGTAGTGATCATTGTTGCGGGATACGACGTTCCCGACTGAACCTTGTGATAGGGCGAGTAGGCGTAGAGTGCCTTGAACTCTTCCGCATTGTCGGGCGAACCCTCATCCCCGACCCTTCTCCCTAATACGCTCGTTCCTCGCAGGGAGAAGGGAGACGCGAACCAAGACATTGGTGAGAGCGATACAGAACAAAACGACAAATTAGGCGACATCTTCGAGGACTGATTGACACGTCAAGATCGAATCTCCCCTCTCCCTCCGCGCTTGCGCGGGAATCAGGGAGAGGGGTCGGGGGTGAGGGACAAACTCAATCGTCTGCGTCCAGTCTTATTGGAACGCGCCCGCCAATTTCGCCGCCCCTTGACTCCGATGGAACAACGCCTGTGGAATCATCTGCGTGACAGGCGGTGCGGCGGCTACAAATTCCGGCGACAGACCATACTGGATCGATATATCGCCGACTTCCATTGTGCCGAAGCGAAACTCGTGGTCGAAGCAGACGGCAGGAGCCACGACGGCACTCAGGAACATGATGCCGCCCGTGACGAATGGCTCGCACGGCGCGGCTATCACACCCTGCGCGTCCTCAATACCGATGTGCGCGGCAGCCTCGAAGGAGAGTCTGCATCCTGATCGAACAAACGTGTACGAACCGGAAGATGTGAAGTTCTCGTTCCCCTTCCGGGTCGGGATGAGTGATTCCCCCTCCTTATGAAGGAGGGGATTCGAGGGGTGAGTGACGTCAGCGTGAAAACCGTGAGTGATTCCCCCTCCTTACGAAGGAGGGGGTTAGGGGGTGGTAAAGGTGTTTACAAGCAAGACACCGTGCCGAGTGATTCCCCCTCCTTACGAAGGAGGGGATTCGAGGGGTGAGTGACGTCAGCGTGAAAACCGTGAGTGATTCCCCCTCCTTATGAAGGAGGGGGTTAGGGGGTGGTTCTATCGCGGCACAGTGACAACCGCCACTATTCCCGGATCGAACTTCGCATTCTCCAGCGTGAACGTCCCCTGCATATCCCCGCTCACCAGCGTTCCCACGATAGACAACCCCAAACTGTCCGAACCGCGCACATCGAACCCCGCAGGCAACGGCTCGCCATCGTTTAACACCACTATCCGGTACTCCCCCTCCTCCACCGACAACCGCACGATAATCCTGCCTTCGCTCAAGGTCTTGAACCCATGCTCCACCGCATTCTGGATCAACTCATTGAGCGTCAACGCCATCGAAGTCGCCTTTGCCAAAGGCAGCAGAAAGTCATCGCCCTCCACCGCCGTCCGTATCGTCTTGCCCGGAGGAATCACACTCTGCTGCGTTCCCACAAGCAAACTCTCCGCTAGCTTCTTGATGCTCACCGAATCCAAATCATCCCGTGAGAGCAGTTCATGCACATTCGAAATCGCAAGTATCCGATTAAGCGTATCGTTGAGCGCGTCCTCCACCGTCGTGTACCGCGCAAACCGCATCTCCAACCGCACCAAACTCACAATCTGCTGCAAGTTGTTCTTCACCCGATGATGCATCTCCTGAATGATCGCCGACTTCACCATCAGTTTGGCGTGTTCCACCGCGAGAGCCGCCTGTGTGGAGAGTGCCTGCAAAATCGCAATCTCTTCGGGAGCGAACACATGGAGTTTGTCGGTATAGCAGTTCAGAACCCCGATGACCTCATTCTTCATAATCAGCGGAATGCACGCCATCGAGCGCAAGCCCGCTTGCTTGGCGATGTCGGGAAACTGATACTCCGGCGTCGCCTGTAAGTTGGTCACCGTCATCGGCTTCTTCTCCGCCGCCACCCGCCCGGAGATGCTCTCACCGATTTTGAGGTTAGGTTTCTTCTTGTACTCTTTGTTGTCGGTCTGTGTCGCCTTGAGAACGAGTTCGCCCTTGTCCTTATCAACGAGCATCACCGTACAGATTTTGTAGCCCATCGTCTCGGCAGTCATGGTGACGAACAGATGCAGCAACTCCTCGAGGTACAGATTCGACGCAATCGCCTGACTGACTTCCGAGAGCGTATGGAGCTGCCCCGCGTGCTTCTCCAACTGACGGAACCGCCGAGACCGCTCGATAGACCCCGCCACCTGACTGGCAATCCCCGCCAGCAGTCGGATTTGATTCTTCGTGTACTCATGCGGGCGGTGCGTTCGCACATTGATCACGCCCAAAATATCGCCCCGCGTCACCAGCGGAACCGACAGCATCGAATCGAATTCGCCCTCCTGCATCTCCGGGTAAAACTTGAAGCGGTGATCCTTCCACGCCTCATTGCTCACCGCCACGGGCTTCCGATGCTGCGCCACCCACCCCGTAATCCCCTCGCCCAATTTCAAGCGAATCTTCCCGATCATCGAAGACGCGCTTTCATCCGCCGCCCGCAAAACCAACTCCTCCTTATGCGGATCAAACAGATAGATTTGGCAGGAATCCGTCCCCGTAATCTGAATCGCAATCTCCGCCGTCACCTCTAGCATCGCCTCCGAATCGAACGCCGATCCCATCGCCTCTCCCACGCGCCGCAACGCCTCCGCCTCCGCTCGCTTCTCCTCCAACTCCATCTGCATTTTGTCCATGAGATTGGAAATGTCGCGAATCTGGCGGTCACGCGCCTCTAATTCTTCCTCAAGCAACGCCACATCGGGGTTATCTGCGTGGCGCAGTACAGACAAAAGGCGACGAGTGCGCCACGGAGTTCGGAGACGGACAGAACGGCTACGCATAGAGATACCTCAGAGGGAACAGATGACAGGAAACAGGACAATTCAACAATCTCTGTTTTGATTTTTGTCTTGTTTTCGTGTTCTTTTTGTTTTCGTGTGTTTCGTGTGTTTCGTGGATCAGAATTGAATTTTTCTCCGTGTCCTCCGTGTCTCCGTGGTTCCCTGTCATCCGTTCCCTAAACATTGTGTGCGATGATGATGGCTTCGGCGATTTCCCGCATAGACTTGCGCGTGTTCATGCTCTGGACTTGAATACGCCGAAATGCCTCTTGTTCTTTCAATCCATATTGATCCATTAGAATCCCTTTGGCGCGGTCAACGGCTTTGCGGGTCTCCAGTTTATCCTCAAGGTCAGTGGCAGTTTTCTCGATTTGCAGAAACGCTTCCCAGCGGGCGACAGCCACTTCGATCTGCGGCATCAAGTCTGCCTCTTTGAACGGCTTGACGAGATAGGAATAGACGCCAGCCTCTTTTGCCCGCGCCACCAAATCAATTTGACTATAAGCGGTCAGGAGGAGAACAGGGGCAATTTTCTCCTCTGTGATAATTTTGGCGGCGTCGATCCCATCCATCTCTGGCATCTTGATATCGAGTATCACGACATCGGGCTTGAGGTTGCGTGCGGTTTCGACAGCGCGTGCGCCGTCGCCGGCTTCCCCGACCACATCGTAGCCGCAATCTTCGAGCATTTTTTTCAGATCAAGGCGGATAATCGGTTCGTCGTCTGCAATGACAAGGCGTAATTTTCGGTCACTCACGGTTTTATGTCCTCGATAAGTAGAGAAAAGTAAAGAGAAACGTACAAAGTGGCGGGCGCGACACTGCGAAAGGTTCTTCCATCAATCGGCAAAAGAAAAGGGGCAGAGGCGGCACGTCACAGGGACGCTTCTCGAAATAATGCGCCGGTTGCAGCCATTGGAACCGGACGGAATATGGGCAATGGGAGGTAGACCACACAGTTTTGTGCGGCTATCGAATTCTCTTCCATTATAGAAGGATGCGCCCGATTTGTCAAGGCTAATTCCCACAGAGATTCTTACAGAAAGCAAGCAGGGAAACGCGCCCATTGGCAATTTTTGCCGTGAAGATAGGGGGGAATGGGCGGCGGCGGCTCGATGATGGCGTGTCGCAACCGTGAAATTTGTCGTGTGATCGTGAAATTTGTCATGTTCTGTTGATGACGCCCGTACTTACTCGCGTGCCGCACTTTCACTATAATAGGGGGTGCTGAGCAATTGGAGCCGAATTCTATTTTCACCGTGCAGGATTTCGCTTCGACAATCGCGAATTGCGAAAAAGACACCGAACTGTCTTATTTTCCTCTTTGGTGTTGTCCTCAGCAGTAACATTCCAATCCCGCAGATTAGAATGAAAAACTTCCCTTACTCCTCAGTTGTTGGGCAGAAAGAGTCATCGCGACTCTGCACTTCTGCCCGGAGGAATCGTTCGTCAATAGGAGAAAAGTTATCATGGATCGCATCGTTTTCAGAACACGCTTCCTTTTACTACGGATGGCGATGTTCTTGCTGGCATTCGGCGGGACAGCGCAGGCTCTTGAGGTCATTCCGATGACTCTCGAAGAGACGGCATACCACGCGGAAGCCATTTTCATCGGGCGCGTCACTGCCGCACAGTCGCGGTGGGGCAGTCCCGAAAAGCGTTGGATGGTCACCGACTACGCTTTCGACATTGAGGAGACTATTCTTCCCAATGCCGAAGTCAAAACAGGACGCAAAATCACATTGCCGTTCTGGGGCGGCGTCATCGGCAACGAAGGGCAGGGACTCGGCGGTTTAGAGCATCCCGTCAGCGGGCAGCGTTATCTGATCATGCTGCGCCCCGATTATCGCGGCTTTGGGGCGACTCCTGCCGTCGGTGTTACGCATGGATTGCTGCAAGTGGTCGCGCTGCCAAACGGCGTCGAGGAGGTGCGCGAATATGAAGGGCAGCCACTGTATCGGGCGGTAAACGGTTCGATGCTGCGCCGAGAATTTCTGCCGCGGAATTCCAAAGCAACGGTGGGTGTCACGCGCACGGCATTTACCAATTGGCTGCGTGCCAATCTCAAACGCATCAAAGCGACTCCGCCGCCGGTGCGTCCCGCTCCTGACCTGAGCGACCCGCGCCTCTTGCGCCCTGTTGCCAAAACCCCGATTTTCGATTCGCCGAAGGGAGATTTGGGACTGCTTGACGACTCCGTGTCTCCACCGACTGCGGAAAGCAACGGGTTTGTGGCTCCTTTGCCGAACGCACCCGAACTCAACAGTACGTTCCGTGCGCCGGAAACAGGGGAGCAGCGCGTTTCCCGCAATCTTATCCAAGTGCAATATGTGATCAATCGCGGAGCCGTTGTGCCGTTGGTGTTCAATCAGTTTCCGGCGAGTTTTACGCCGTGGTCGCCGGAAGATCAGTTCCAAATGGGAAACTGGAACTATTACGGCAGCGATGTGTTCCGTATTCGCGCCAATCCGACGGGCACATTCGCTTGGACAGATGGCGTCAGTGATATCGCGGGGTTCATCAATGAAGCCACGCTCAATCGTGTTTATGGGCTGAGTTGGGCGGGCGGCGTGGTGGCATGGTGCAGTTCGCGCTGGTTCACCAACAACAATCTTATTGTCGAATCCGATATTTCGCTTAATGTCGGCGTGGGCTGGACACTGGATCAGAATTGGGTTTTGGATGGCAGCAGTGCCTTCAGTTATCGCCAAGTGCTTTCCCATGAACTCGGTCACGCGCACGGCTTGGGACACGAGGATACGTTTCTTTCCCTGATGCGTGCCAGCGTGCCGGGAACCTTTGCGGCATTTTCCGCGCCGTTTATGGACAACGCGGAGGCGATTCGCGTCAACTATCCTGCCCGTGTCGTGGGTCGCACCGATTTGGCGATCTACCTGTTCAATCGTGCCAGCAACGGCAGTTGGGTTGAAGCGACGTTCCCTTCGGCGGTTGTCGCCGGAAACAACTTCACGGTCACCAATTACCATTTGGAGAATACCGGAACAGTAACGGTGGGGACGCCGACAATCGAATGGTATCTCACACGACAACGCGACTATAACGCCGCGTACTACGGCATAGGCAGTACAACCTATGGGGCATTGGGACGGTTCAATTACTTTGCACCTGCTTCGGCGGCACGCACGCTCAATGTGCCAACGGGAGTCCCGGCGGGCGACTATTATCTCAATTCGTTTATTCCCAACGATCAAGGCGTCAGTATCGGAGTGTTTCCGTTCAGCAATAACTATGGGTGGAGCCAAACCAAAATCACGGTGCGCCCGCGTCTGCTTTCGATTTCGCTCAATCCCAGCACAGTCACAGCAGGGCAGAGCAGCACGGGAACGGCGACAATCAGTTCCGCAACGCCTACTTCCCTGTCGGTTTTCACTACAACGAACGACACAGGCGTTGCCATACCAGAAAATGCTACGATCAACGCCGGGCAAACAACGGGAACATTCTCCATACCAACTTATGAAACGGCAGCAACCCGTAATGTCACGATTGGAGGCAATCTCTATGGCATCACCGCCAGTGCCACTTTGACGGTATTGGCGAATATCTTCGCGCCAATCCGTCTTGCAGCGACGGCAGTCTCCTCCGCTCAGATTACTTTGACATGGCAGGATCGCAGCAACATCGAAAGCGGCTATCGTATCGAGCGCAAAACGGGCATCGGAGGCGCGTGGCAGGAGATTGCTCTTGTCGGAGCCAATGTCATCACCTACAGTGATACCGCCGTTACGCCGACAACGGCGTATATTTATCGCGTTCGTGCCTACGGTGGTGCAACGAACTCCGGCTATTCCAATGAAGCGGGGGCGCGTACCCGCCAATCGCTTTACACGATCAACGGGCAGGTTACCGACAACGGCATGGGAATCGCGGGCGTCAGCGTCTCGGCGTCCGGTGTCAACGAGGTATCGGTCTATTTCGATGGCGTTTCGGGAGCGGCGATTACCGACAACAGCACCGTTACGAATACGATCACGGTTCCGTATTCGGGCAGTCTCGCAGATGTCCATGTCACGCTCAATATCACCCATACCTTTATCGGCGATTTGCGGGCAACCCTGATCGCGCCCGATGGAACGCCGATCATTCTCCACAATCGCACGGGAGGCGGAACCGACAATCTCATCACGCTCTATCCCGACGCGACGGCTTCGGCAGAGGACTTGGCGGCACTTGTCGGCAAGGAGATCAACGGCAACTGGATTCTGCGCGTGCAGGATTTGGCAGGAGGCGACATAGGAACCTTCAACTCGTGGTCGCTGGAAGTCAAATATCTGGGCAATTACCCTGCCGATACTTATACCGCTGTAGATGGAACCTACGGGATCGCTGTCCCTGCTGGAACCTATACGATCACGCCGTCTGCACTGTACTACGAGTTTGCGCCGACAAATCAGGTGGTTACGGCAGCGAGTGATGTCTATAACGTCAACTTTGCCGCGATTGTCAGCGTGAACAATTCCATCACAGGGCGCGTCACGACGGCAGGCGGCGCGGGCATTCAGGGCGTATTGGTCGAAGCCTACGCGAGTCTGCCGGGCGGCTATGTGGATGCCCACTCGCCGGGACTGGCGATCACCGATTTCACGACAGTGCAAGACACGATCACAGTTCCAATCGAGGGCATCTTGACGGGCGTTCGCGTGGGCGTCAATCTCACGCATACCTATCAAGGCGATCTGCGCGTGACCTTGATTGCTCCCGATGGAACCGAAATCATTCTGCACAACCGAACGGGAGGCGGCACGGACAATCTCGTCACGAGTTATCCCAACTTGACCGCTTCGGCGGAAGATTTGGCGATATTGAACGGCAGGACGATGACGGGTAACTGGACATTGCGCGTCGCAGATTTGGCGGGCGGCGACTCAGGAACCTTCAATGTCTGGTCACTGTCGCTCGATTATACCTATACTCTCCTGCTGAAACAGGCAACGACCCTGAGCGATGGAACCTACGTGATGAATGGTTTGCCGAACACAACCTATAACGTGATTCCGACTTCCGCATCGTTCGGGTTCACTCCGGCAGTGCAGACGGTGACGCTTGCACCGAGCGCGGCGAATGTGGACTTTGTCGCCGACGGCACGGTTGCGGTGGTTTCGGGAATTGTCGAGTTGCAGCAGGTGGTCAACTCTGCTCAGCCTATCACGTTCGAGTTCCGGGCTTCGGGCGGCGGCGCAGTGCTGTTCACCGAGACACAGACATTGGGCGCGGGCGGCGAATTCGCGCTTGCCGTTCCTGCGGGCGTCTACGATCTCGCGATCAAAGGCGACAAATGGCTGCGGCGAATGGTTGCGGTGGATGCGTCTGCGGGCGATGTCGGCGGCATTGCGGCACTGCTTCGGGCGGGCGATGCCAACAACGACAACTACGCCGACATCAGCGATCTGCTTCTGCTTATTGGAGCGTATAACCAAGTCGCGCCTTCCGGTGGCTATTTGGAAGCGGCGGACTTCAACTGCGACAACGCCAACGACATCGGCGACCTGCTGCTGTTGATCTCCAACTACAACCAGCAGGGCGACCCGTAGCCGAGAGGGTAGGACACACCCAAACCACAGAGACACAGAGCCACAGAGAAAGCACAGAGAATTCATTCCATAATCTCTGTGCTTCTCTTTTTGTGTCTTTTGTGCTTCTTTGCAGCGATTTTGTTCTGGGATTGTATTTCGTGTTTTTTGGTGTTTTTTCGTGGATCGAAATTTCCCCCTGTTCCCTCTATTTCTCAGGTAAAATCGCGTTAAATTGAAGGAGAAATATATAATGGCGGCAACGCAGAGGCGCGTGATCATTGCGGTTTTGGACGGGATAGGCGCGGGAGAATTGCCCGACGCGGCGAGTTATGGCGACGTGGGCAGCAACACGCTCGCGCATACGGCAGAGGCAGTCGGCGGGTTGAATTTGCCGACTATGGGACAGATGGGACTCGGCAATATCACGGAGATTTTGGGCGTGCCGCCGACAGACACGCCAACCGCACATTGGGGCAAGATGACAGAAGCCTCTCCGGGCAAAGACACGATTACGGGACATTGGGAGATGGCGGGAATTGTCCTGCCACGCCCGTTTCCGACCTATCCCAACGGGTTTCCGCCCGAAGTGATTGGCGCATTCGAGAGGGCAGTCGGCACACAAACGCTCGGCAATGTTCCGGCGTCAGGAACCGTCATTATCGAGGGGTTGGGGGCGGAGCATCTCGCCACGGGATTCCCGATTGTCTATACGTCGGCGGACAGCGTGTTTCAGATTGCGATGCACGAAGAGATC
>Ga0163154_10009206_pt1 | contig 11309 bp, 9 predicted proteins | sample OliLakLV19MP9P1_FD_148649 | JGI IMG/M metagenome (GOLD analysis project Ga0163154, IMG submission 148649) | Freshwater microbial mat bacterial communities from Lake Vanda, McMurdo Dry Valleys, Antarctica - Oligotrophic Lake LV.19.MP9.P1 | ecosystem: Environmental > Aquatic > Freshwater > Lake >...
GTGACACACTACTTACCGCTACACCCAAGATCAGGATTGAAGTACGAAGTTTAAATATCTTATTCAAATGGGGCGAAAGGATCCCACCAACTATCTGAGAGCCAGCCACAATTGCCGCAGCCAGTCCCGCAATCGCGTACGCTGTTTTATCCCCGTATAGCTCCAATAAGTATGGTTGCATCGAGTAAAAAGCGAAAAAACCGACTCCAGTAATCACTGGTGCCGAGAGCATTACCCATCTTAAAGCTGGCAGCTTCCAGCTATAGACAAATGAACCAACTAATAGCTTTTTCATGTCATTAACTATGGATACAGTTTTTACCGGAGTGAAACCCCAATCCTTCATGTATTTAAAGGCAATCACAAAGGTGATGCCGAGGATGATGGCTCTGATAATATAGGGCACACTTAAGTTAGTAGTTTGCGCAATCATACCGCCAGAAACTGAGCCACCCAGCATGGCCATGCCTCCGACTACTTGAGCTTTGGCAAAGATTGATTCCAGAGATTTTTTGTTACCCACACTTTCCAACGCATCGACTAACCATGCTTCAGTCGCCCCAGAAAAAAAGGTAAAACCAAGGCCTAGTAAGATTGATGACAACAGCCATGCAATATCTTTATACAATCGGGCATTTATTTCAAATGATTTAGCAGTCTCAACATTCTTCTGAGTATCGTCAAAAAACCCAAGTAGTTATCTTAGCTGGAGAACCAATCTTTAAGTGAACTTTTTCGAAAATAGCTTATTCGGTTTCTTGGTACCTAGATCTGCTGAAGAATAAACACCATCGAATAATAATTTCTCCATCAGCATCAAAGATTAGGGTGGGTTTCATGAAAAACCGTAACAAAGGTTCTAGCCGTTACTTAGCCTACTCATTTAATCGAGGAAAAAACGCTGCAGGGCCGGAAGGAATCACCCTCCGGGCACTAGGCACGTGCTTCGTTACTGATAATCTTCAAGTCTGTTAGCTCACTTGCCGTTGCGAACTATGCGCTCCGCGCAAGTCGGATCACTTTATTGACCCCAAAAGACAAAAAGAGACGCCATACGGCGTCTTTTTGTCTTGCAGGGCCGGAAGGAATCGAACCTTCGTCAAAGGTTTTGGAGACCTCTATTCTACCGCTGAACTACGGCCCTGTGTTTCTAGCTGTAACCTGCTTGCCTACTCGCTTCCCCATCAATCACCACTGGTAAATCTGCAGCTCTAGGCTGATTGTACCTCTTGAGGGTTTTTATGTCATGCGCATTGGTATAATTGTGTAGATGCCAAGCCTTGAAGGTGCCCGTCATTTTTTTCATAAACTATTTCGCAACCTGGAAACAGTCAGTGATCCTGAATCGGTGGTCAAAGCTGGTCAAGCATTTAAGCTTGCTGATGAGCTATCGCGCTCCCCAAAGAGTCAGAATCTATGGCGGTTTACCAACGTCCAACGGGTACTTTTAGCCTGAGCAAAATCGAGAATGGCACGGTCTTTAGCCTGAGCAAAATCGAGAATGGCTCGGTCTTTGGAGTTGAAAGCTATACTCTCAGCTCTGAGCCGACCGCCTGGGATTACGGATGTGTTATTACTCACCCGCGGACACGTGAACCACAACTCTTTATTCCCTTAAAAGTCATAAGCTCTACCAATCATCAGCTCTTAGTTAGGTATACTCACCTACCAGAGGTGCGCCAACTGTCCTTTTCATCAGCTCATCTTGACTGGAAGCAGCCACTAGCCACTCTCCCTATCGATTTTTTCACTACGCATGCTAAAACTAAAAAATCTTCAGAAATTTCCCTGCACTCCATCGAAATAGTTGCCACTGGCATTAAAGCTGTTCAACCTAGAGATTTGGAAAGATATGCGGTCAGTATCTTAGATCTGTTGACTGACGAACCAGTCTCTATTCCGGCTTAACTCAATAACGCTTGAGGCTCATCTGGAAACGTGCTCTAATGAAAGTATGGCTGACCACATTGATCCCCACTTAACCGACCTACTCGAGCTGGATAAACAACGCCTGGAGTCCAGCCAGTTACCCATCATTACGGTATCGGGAACATTTACTGAGGATTTAAAGCGACTTTCGGGTTTACCTTTCAATGAGACCGATCATGACGTGGTTTATTCGCGGGCTCATTTTTCCATGGCGCTAGCGATAGCGACCGAAGCTTGGGGCCACTCTATTGATCCTCAGATGGCCTGGATGGTGGATCCGACCAATCATGTTGATAGCAAGGATTGGTTAAAGATTCAGCTGACTGAAACAATTGGAAAAACATTGGCCAGACATTCTTTTTTGAAGAAATTGAAGGATATTGTTGATCAATTTGGACGCAATAAGCTACCCATATTAAAGGCGATAGAACCCTCCCTTTTACATCTGACCTCTGACCTGACTCAGCCGATACTTTCCTTACATATTGCGGTCGGCAACATCATCGCCCCTACTGGCCGTCAGGTGGTGCAGGTGGTTACTGACCCACACGTTCGCTACGATTATCTTAATTATGCTCAGCTGCCCACCATGACCTTTTGTGTTTTTGATCAAAAAACTAAAACTGAGTTCCTGGAAAAAGCCGCTTTAGCCGATAAAAAAGTTGATCCAGACCGAGTCATTGTCACTGGTCCACCGATTGATCGCCGTATCATCGCTGCTGGCATCGCCAAGAGAACCTGGCAGCCAACACATCCACTACGCCTCTGTATCACCACTGGCGGCTTGGGCACTAACAAAGCAGAAATCGAGCAACTACTCACCCAGCTCCTCCCCCAACTTCAGCATCGAGCTAGTGCCTATCAGTTAGTGGTATATGCCGGGACTCAGTCTGATATTGCCAATATGGTCAAAAATCTGGCCGAGCAGCATCATGTGGCGTTAGGCGACCTAGCAGATACTAAGGCTCATCTGCGTTTGATCTACCATCCCCAGATCATGGATGCCAACGAGGCCTTAATCACTTATGGTTTTCCTTGGGCAGATGGCTTTATTAGTAAACCTTCAGGGGATATGGCCTATGACGCGGTCGGTTCTGGAGCTTTTTTGTTAACACTACAAGAATGGGGTGATTGGGAACTCAATGTTCGGGCCGTCTTCGAGCAGCTGGAAGTGAGTCGACCAGCTCAAGTGTCACACATTCTGGCACAGCTCCAGGCTCTGACCGACACCACTCATCAAGATTCCTGGGTAGCATCAGCTATGAAAAAGACGCAACAACTAGACTCCCCCTTTTTAGAGGGTGCGCAGCGGATAATCTCGACAGTGAGAAACGTTAAAAAACTTATTTAAGTTTTTTGGACTGAACGTGAGGAGTAGATGTTTTACAGCGTTTGCAGTATTTGTTGAGCGGAAACGTACTTTCGTTCGTGGTCTGCTTCTTCAAAATTTCGTTATTCTTATTGAACTCAGTAATGTAGTTAAAGTTACTACAAACTTTGCACTTTAAGCCGACTGCTTGACGTGGACCTTTTTTCTTTTTTGCCATATTCGTGAATTTCCAAGACGTGTAGTATATCGCACTTCAATAAATTTGCCTATAACTAGGCTGACTACTAATTTGAGCCTTCTCAGAGATTCGAACTCTGGACCTACGGTTTACAAAACCGTCGCTCTAACCAGCTGAGCTAAGAAGGCAGCTACGGTTTTGTAAACGTAAGCTGGTGCCAGGTCTAGGATTCGAACCTAGGAAGACTAAAGTCAGCAGATTTACAGTCTGCCCCCGTTGGCCACTTGGGTAACCTGGCGATTTTGATTGTCATTAGTATCGCCAACTAATGAGCCTTCGTCGGGAATCGGACCCGAGACCTCAGTCTTACCAAGACTGCGCTCTACCAACTGAGCTACGAAGGCAAGATTCGATTTAGTATTTCTAAAACAGTACCGAATTATACAACAAAAAACCTCCGGACAAAGAGGTTTAAAACGAGGTTAACAGCCGTAAGCAAGGGGTAATCCATTCCCCCAATTAAATGAGGTGGGTAGCAGGCTTAGTTGTCCACGGACAACTTCGACACCGCATAACCCAAATGGAAAATTATAGAGGAAAATTTTACCCCTTACTTGCGACTGTTAACGAGCTAAATACTAGATTACCGCATATTTGAGTTCAAAACTAGCAAAAAGTGGTAAGAGCTACGTAATAAATTGTATCTCGCCTCTTCCTACCACCAAGCCGTCGCCAAATTACCCTTGTAACTCGGCCAACCATCCGGCCACCATCGGACCATATTTTTCATGTTTCAAGACAAACATCAAGTGTGCCTTAAAGTAGTTTTCAGGATCGCCAGTAGTCATCCACGTACCTTTGGTATGTTGGACAATTACGGGTTGAGTTTTGGCCACATGAGTAATGGCATCTACGGTCCAGAGTTCGCCATCTTTACCAGTGTTTAACGGATTCAAGTGTTCAAAAATAGAAGGTTTGAGCAGATATCGACCGTAAGAAGCCAATAATGAAGGTTGTGAGCCTCTGTCAGGTTTTTCCACGATCACGTCTAGCTCGTGGTCAGAACCAGGCTTGAAAGCAATGATACCGTACTTATCGACTACGTCTTCACTTACTTCTTGAGCCATGATCACCCCACCAACATCGGGATTTTGTTCGTAGACTTGAACCATAGTAGTAGCATCACCAGGATTACCGAACACGACATCATCACTATAGAGAACTAAGAATGCTTCTTCACCCTCCACAAATTTTTGCGCTGAGGCCACTGGCGAACCATTGCCATACGGCATACTAGGATCTTGCTCTATCACAATGATTTTTGGGAAATCTAAAACATGCTGGACTGGCTCATAACGATCTTCTTTACCTTGAGCCGATAACTGTTTGCGGATTCGGTTGACGCCGTTATTAAAGTAATCTTCATAAATTGGCTTACCTTCGGGGGTAGCCACGATGATAATCTCTTCCATCCCAGCTTCAGCGCACTCTTCTACCATAAACTGCATAATTGGCCTGTTACCAAGAGGCAACATGGCTTTAGGCACCGTCTTGGTGATAGGCAAGTACCTACTGGCAAAACCAGCATCGGTAATAATGGCTTTTCTAATTCGTTTCGAGTTATCGGGCATGTAAAATCCTTGTTGTTGATAGTAAGGGTTCAATGGAATTATAGTTGATCCGCCTGGTTTGTCAATCAAATGGGATCAAAACGAAGTGAAATAAGTGGGCAGTATCAGTTAAAAGTGACCGCTTGCACTGACGCCAAGTTTATGAGTAAATGAATAGTAATGTCCGCCAAATCAGTCCAACTCATCACCATTCGCAACAACGCGACTCCATTTATCTCTATTTTAGGCACGATTGTTTCTTTACTTTTAATTGTCGCTGGCGCATTTGGCCTACTCCTAATTCAAGAACCTTTCCAGCAAACCACTCAGGATGTGCGGAGTCGGGCTTCGGTACCCAATGGTCAAGTGGAGTTGACTACCACTTATAACGCTTCTACTAATAGTGATCACGCCCTCAATATTTTAGCCGACACTAATACACAAAATGTCGAAAGATTTGAGCTGGTGCTTAATGTCATCACCGGGACCTTCAGTGATGCTCCAAGAATAGTTCTCGCACCAAATACAAATTTACAGTTGACCCGAACCGAGATTGAAAAGACCAGCGATGGTTTCCTGATCTCAATTATTGCTGTCCCTCAGTTTCAGGGAAATGCTTTTAACAGTTCTGGCACTACTAATGGCGACAAAAATCTCATTCAGCTGCAGTTTTATCCCGTTCGTGAAGGTGCTATTACCATTAGTATAGATAGTGAAAAGTCAGTCGCCAAGATTGCCGGCACCAACCTGACTCAAGACCAACTTCGGCCATTTGCGACGGCCAGTTATAGTATTAGTCGATCAAGTAGTCTTAGTAGTGGCAAAGCTTGTAATGAACAATGTACCGGTAATGCCCAGTGCGCTTCGAACTATCGCTGTTTTGATAGTCGCTGTCGCCTGGCCACTAATCCAAGTAATACCAGCTGCGATGCTCCCGCCGACAATGGCCTTCAGCGTAGCTGCAACCAATACTGCGCCGATAGTCGCGAGTGCGGTGGCGGTTTAACCTGTTTCTACAATCAGTGTCGCCAACCGGGCAATGTTGACAGTATTTCGTGCGCAAAAACTACCGCTGTTATCCAGCAACAGGTAGCTCAAAACTGTAATCAAGGCTGTAGCTCCAATGCTAACTGCGCCAACAACATGCGGTGTTTCCAAGGCGCTTGTCGGCTAGCCACCAATCCGAGTAGCTCTAGTTGCTCTGCTCCTACGCTAAAATCAGTCTCTGCTGTCTACTACCCCACCATCTCGGGCCCCACTAAAGGCCAAGAAGCGGTCGTACCTCCAGTAGCCACTAGCTCCACGCAAACCCGTCCAGGTTCTAGTACAGCTTTCGGCTCACTTGCCACTACCAATCCGACCTCTACCCCCACGCCGCTAATTGTGGTCTCCCCGAGTCCATTGGCCTCCTTTGCACCAGTGGCTTCACCCGTTATTAAGCCTCTGCCCAGACCAAATACCGGTTTACCTGGCCTGTTCTCCAACCTTTTCACTCAAGGCTTAACCTTGCCCCTTCTTGCTCTAATTGCTGGACTGTTCTTACTACTATTAGTGATTCTATTAACAGTTATCAATTTAGCTCGACGAAATAAACGCGGTTCAGGTTCAATAACTGCGGTGACTAAGACTCAACCTTACGAAGCAAATCTACAAAATCGAATTAACGAGCTCCGTCAACAGCCGCCAGCTACTGAAAAACCAGTGATAGCTCCTTTGACAGCTGTTTCTACTACATCTCCAACTGCTCCAGTTCCTGCGGCTGGACTTCAAACTGGCTTTAACCGACCGCCCACCACTTTGAATATGCCCGGACGTCCCATTGCTATGGCTCCAACTTCGGGATCTGTATCGGCACCTATTCCGACTCGCCCGCCCGCTTATGCTGCTACCCCAGCTTCAGCGCCAGGTACGTCAATGATGGATCGCCTCAAGCAAAAAGGTATTTCTACTCCTCAGCAACCCACTGATAATGGTTAAAAATACGTTTATAGCGTGTCTATTTCAGGTTAATTAAAAGTTTGGTACAATAATCCCCTATGGTTAGTCCGGTTACGTATGTCCGAGAAGTTATTCAAGAACTGAGAAAAGTTACTTGGCCGACTTTGATCCAAACACGGAACATGACTATCCTAGTAATTGTTGTGAGTTTATTAGTAGGTATTTATGTTGGTGTACTGGACTTTGTCTTTTCTCGACTAGTAGCCTGGTTCATCAGCCTTTAAAATAGAGACTTAAGAAAGCTATATGTTTACTGATCAAAACGTCGAAACTATGGAAATTCCTGAAGTTCCTGAGGTGCAGGAAGTGCAAATCAAAACCCCCAACATGGTGGTTATCTCAGAGACTGAAAATAAAAAAGCACGATGGTATGTGGTCCACACCTACTCAGGCCACGAAAATAAAGTAGCTGAAACTCTGAAACAGCGGGCAGAAACTTTAGGTCTGACCGGCATGATTCTGTCTGTCCTTATCCCGACTCAAGAGAAAATTCAGATTAAGCGGGGTCAACGCAAGACAGTCAATGAGAAAATTTTTCCAGGTTACATGTTAGTCCAGATGGAGTTGACTGACGACGCATGGTTGGCAGTCCGAACTACTCAGGGCGTAACTGGTTTTGTGGGCATGGGTAACAAGCCTACTCCTCTACCTCGGCATGAAGTCGAAGCCATCACCAAATATATGACTCAAGCTGCACCTCAGTTCAAAGCTGAGTATGTTGAAGGCGAAGCCGTCAAAATTGTGGATGGTCCGTTCAACGACTTCTTGGGTACCGTCAAATACATCAATGAAGAAAAGGGCAAAGTTGAAGTCTTGGTCAGTATTTTTGGCCGAGAGACTCCAGTCGAGCTCGATTTCTTACAAGTGGCTAAAGTCTAAATTGTAGCCATTATTGGCTATGATATAATTTGTGATTGTTGCCCGACCTCGGCACGCTAAAAATTGAGGCAGCTCGTTATAACCTTTGCAGGTAGAAAACGCAGCGCTAGATCAGCTTTTTCTGAGTTTTATCTAGTGTGACCGTTTTCTTCATTAACCGATCTCGAGAACAATTACTTATGAGGAACGTATGGCAAAAAAAATTGTAAATGTCCTAAAACTAAATCTTCCGGCCGGTAGTGCTACTCCTGCACCTCCCGTGGGACCTATTTTAGGTCAAGCTGGTATCAACATGATGGACTTCCTGAAGAAGTACAATGACGCTACTGCTGACAAGCGCGGTCAAGTTATCCCTGCTGAGATCACCATCTATGAAGATCGCTCGTTCACTTTTGTTCTTAAGTTACCTCCAGTCTCTGCCATGATCAAACAAATGATTAAGCTGAAGATGGGTAGCAAAACCCCTGGTAAAGACATTGTTGGTAAGCTGACTGAAGACCAAGTCACTCAAATTGCCCAAGAGAAGTTACCAGATCTCAACACGACTGAGTTAGCTGCGGCTATTCAAAGTGTCAAAGGTACAGCAAAAAGTATGGGCGTAGAAATCGTTTAAGGAGCATTATGGGTAGCAAAAAAAACACCGACATGACCGTTAAAGAAGATACGGTGAAGATCCTGAGCAATAAAGCGTCTGCCGATGAAATTAGCGGGAACAACTTCAGTGGAGAGTCAGAAACTCAAGCTGAACCTCAAGCAGTAGCCAAACCAAAAAAAGTCCGTAGTCGGGGGCAGAAGTATGGGATGGTTCGGTCTCAAGTTGATAAAACCAAAGCTTACGATCACTTCGCCGCAGTGGAGCTAATCAAAAAGCTGTCTTACACCAAGTTTGACGGCTCAATCACCGCTGATATTGTACTTCGCAATGATAGTGACACTGTTACCCTTACCTTTCCTCACTCTACCGGCAAGACCATTCGCGTCGCCATCGTCGACGATGCGCTGATTGCCCAGATTGGGCAAGGAATTATCGAGTTTGATGCCTTGATCACCTCACCACAGTTTATGCCTAAATTAGCTCGATTGGCCAAAACCTTAGGACCCAAAGGCCTCATGCCTAATCCCAAAACTGGAACTATCACCGACAAGCCAGAACTTAAAAAAGCTGAGCTCGAAGGCGGAAAAGTCACGATCAAGTCTGAGAAAAAAGCTCCCTTGATGCACGTTACCTTGGGTAAAACTTCGATGGAAACTCGATTTTTGGTGGAAAACTTGACCACCTTGACCGATGCGCTCAAAGGTAGAATGCTAAAACTGACTATCTCAGCTACCATGAGTCCCAGTGTCAAAGTGGCGATTGTGTAGCTTTTTAAGCTCTTAAATCAATTTTTTTTCGCTCCAAAACTTAGTGCAGAATAAAAGGGATGACCTTCATCAACTGTCATTGATTTTAGCGTATATAACGTACACTACAGTGCAATTGGAACCCTAAAACTAGCTCTTATTGGTAATCTCTGCTTGAAGTCGCAAGACTAGCTTTGTCACGGGCATAACCCCCTCATCGCCAGCCCGGCTACGCACTGCCACCGACTCAGCGGCTGCTTCTTTGTCACCCATGACTAGCATGTACGGAATTTTTTCCAGCTGAGCATCGCGAATCTTGGCGGATAGTCGTTCGGATCGAGAGTCAAGCTCGACTCTGACTCCTGCGGCTTGAAGCTGGGCCATGACTTTTTGGGCATACTCTAGGTGTCGATCGGCAATCGGTAACAACCTTACCTGGACTGGTGAGAGCCAGAGCGGAAAAGTGCCAGCATAGTGCTCAATCAAGAAAGCCATTACCCGCTCGATAGCGCCGATAGAAGATCTATGCACCACAATTGGTTGTTGAGTAGTGCCATCTTCGGCAATGTACTTGAGCTCAAAGCGCTGAGGCATCACGAAGTCATACTGAACGGTAAAAGCTGTATCTTCTTTGCCATTTACATTTTTCATCTGAATATCAATTTTGGGTCCGTAAAAAGCAGCTTCCGCTGGAGCTTCTACAAAGTGAGAGACTCGATCTACTAATACTTTACGCAACACACTTTCAGCTAAATCCCAAGACGCATCATCTTTGAAGTACTTTATCTCATCAGCTCTATCCCCCAAGGATAAACGATAGTGATAGTTTTCTCCTGATTTCAGTCCAAACACGCCGGCGATGTACTCAATTAAATCCAAAACCTGGTTAATTTCTGACTCAGCTTGATCAGGTAAGCAAATGATGTGGGCATCAGCCAAACAAAAACTCCGGACTCGTAGCAAGCCACTTAACTCTCCAGACTGTTCATATCGATAGAGCTTGGCTAGCTCGGCAAAACGCATCGGGAGTTCTTTATAGGAGTGAGGCCGGCTCGCATAGAGCTCAAAATGATGCGGGCACGTCATTGGTCGTAACATGTACTCTTCTTCATCAATCTCAATCGGTGGATACATCGACTCTTTATAGTAAGGATAGTGACCTGATTTGCGATACAGTCCTAGATTGGCAATATCTGGAGTGTAAACGTGCAGATAGCCGCGTTTTAGCTCTTCATCGACAATAAAGCGCTCTAACTCGCGGCGAATAGTTGCCCCTTTTGGCGTCCATAAGGGTAAACCCTTACCAACGGTCTCGGAAAAAACAAATAAATCGAGCTCTTTACCTAACTTACGATGATCGCGTTTCTTGGCTTCCTCTTGTTGCACCAAAAACGCTTCCAGCTCTTGAGCTGTAGCAAAAGCCGTACCGTAGATGCGAGACAGCATCGGATTTCCCTCTTTGCCTCGCCAGTATGCACCGGCGACAGACAGCAGCTTAATGTGTTGCAGCTCTTGGTCTGGATGTTCAACGTGGCCACCTCTGCATAGATCTGAGTAGTTTCCTGATCTATACGAGCTCAGGATCTGGTCATCACTACTAAATTCTTCAATCAGCTCAAGCTTGTATGGGTTATCGGCGTACTCGGCCTTAGCTTCGGCTACTGACAACTCAGAGCGGTCAAAACTTTTCCATGTTTTAGCCAACTCTTGCATCTTAGCTTCAATCTGCTCAAAATCAGCTTCAGAAACAGTCACGCCTTGAGGAAACTCAAAATCAAAGTAAAAACCAGTCTCTATGGCCGGACCAATAGTTCGTTTCGTGCCTGGATAGAGCTCTATAACTGCTGCCGCTAACAGATGTGCCGAGGAGTGGCGAAGATATTCAAGATTTTCAGACATACAGGCTTTCGTACTACTATTTTACTTAACTACAGCCACTCGTGGGTGACCAAATTTTTACAAAAAAAATCCCCCGGCTGAGGGGGGGGGCTCTGTTCTGGCAGTTGGCACCAAAACTACTCCCCGAGAGGGTTGGTAGTCGAAG
>Ga0163154_10009209_pt1 | contig 11306 bp, 10 predicted proteins | sample OliLakLV19MP9P1_FD_148649 | JGI IMG/M metagenome (GOLD analysis project Ga0163154, IMG submission 148649) | Freshwater microbial mat bacterial communities from Lake Vanda, McMurdo Dry Valleys, Antarctica - Oligotrophic Lake LV.19.MP9.P1 | ecosystem: Environmental > Aquatic > Freshwater > Lake >...
GCTGTGATGTCCTGCGGGTCAGGGCACGCACCTTCGTCTTGACCGAACAGATTGGTCGATCGGCAATGAAGGTGTACACGTGCCACTTACTCGATCCTCGCTTGCGACGCCACTGGATGTGGAACCCCAGGAAGTCGAACCCCTCGCTCATGTGGACCACCCGGGTCTTGGCCTGCGACATGCGTAGTCCCATGGTGGCCAACACGGTGGCGATCTCCTCGTGGACGGCATCGACGTCCGCCCGGGTCCCGGTCACCAGGACGACGAAGTCGTCGGCGTAGCGGACGAGCCGCCAGTTCGGTAGGCCCCGTCGACGTCGATACTGTCGGCGGCCGTCGGTACTCATCAGCCCGCCCGGCTTCCATGGCGCGTGGACGTGCTCATCGAGCACACTCAACGCGATGTTTGCCAGCAACGGAGACAAGATCCCGCCCTGTGGTGTCCCGGTGGCACTGTCCTGAAGTTCCCCGGTCTCGGTCATCACACCGGCCTTGAGGAACGCCCTGACCAGCGCCACGACCCGTTTGTCCTTCACCCGGTCCCGCACCCGGCCCAGCAGGGCCGTGTGATCGATCCGGTCGAAGCACGCCTCGATGTCCGCATCCAGCACCCACCGATACTCATGGGTGCCGAACAGGTGAATCTCAGCGATCGCGTCCTGGGCTCGCCGTCGGGGCCGGAACCCATACGAGACCGGCATGAAGTCGGCCTCGAAGATCGGTTCCAACACCACCTTCAATGCTGCCTGAACGACCCGGTCGGTCACCGTGGGTATCCCCAGGTGCCGTACCTTGCCCGACCCACCCGGTTTGGGGATTGTGCGTTGCCGCACCGGAAGTGGTCGGAACGTGCCCGCCCGGAGTTGGGCACGCACATCGTCCAGGAAGCCCGCAACGCCCATCTGCTCCTGCACGTCGGCGACCCTGCGGCCAGCAACACCAGGAGAGCGGGCGCCTCGGTTACCCGCGACCCGGTCGAACGCCACCAACAGCGTCGCCGGGTCACACACGAGATTGAACAGGTCATCGAACCGGCGGTCTGGATCGGCCGCCGCCCAACGGTGAAGCTTGGTCTGCATCCTCGATACCCTCGCGACCGGGTCGCCCCCATCGCAAGGACCGCCGAGATTCCCCGGTGGATCTTTCGGCATTGCAGTGTCCTTCCCTTCTCATAACCGCTGCCGTCCTTCCCCATGTGACCGGCTCTCCCGGCCTCGGAGTACTACGACGGCTCCGCCCCACCCCGGCCCGATCGGTCGACGGTGGACCCAGCCCGACCACCACACAGGTTGGTGTGGTGACCAGGCAGAACCGAGGCGGTTCCCGTGTTCACTGCTGATCGCTCAACGAAGGAGGAGCCCTGCTATACCCCTGTGGCATCGCCACGGCTACCCCGCAGCACGTCACCGTGGCCTCCCGGCAGCCGAACCCAGGACCACCCAGGAGTTCCCCCCAACCCCACGGTCGAGGGTGCGCACCACACCCGACCCGCATCCGCCAGGTTCAGGGTCGGTTACATCTCAAGGGGCGTAAGAACGCAGGTCCCTCTCGTACTCCTCTCCGTCGCACTCACCGGACCCGCACCATCTGGCAGTGCTGACACGTCCCGGCCTTGTCAGGGCTGCTCCCACCCTCCCCGGCACCTCCCGGATCAGGCTGCCCTCAGCTCCACCGCCCTGCTGCGACAGGGACAGCGGCGAAGGTCTCTCACCTCCACTCGATACAGCAGCGCCTCACGGCGCACGGGTCCGCGATGTGACGTTCGACGAGGACCGCTCCCGGGTACGCACCGGCAACGGCCCCCAGGTAATGGCCACCCTGCGCAACACAGCCATCAGCCTCCTACGACTAGACGGCCACCCCAACATCGCTGCCGCACAACGACATCACGCCACAAACCCATCCAGACCCATCAACCTGCTACTGACCTCGTGAAACAAGACTTTGCCTCGGCCCTGGGTTCCACATCCAGTGGCGTCGCAAGCGAGGATCGAGTAAGTGGCACGTGTACACCTTCATTGCCGATCGACCAATCTGTTCGGTCAAGACGAAGGTGCGTGCCCTGACCCGCAGGACATCACAGCAGGACCCGGCCACCGTGCTGATCCGCCTCGGGCAGATCCTGCGCGGTTGGTCGGCGTACTTCCGGCACGCAGCAGCCGCGACCACCTTCCGGCGCCTGGCCCACTTCGTGTGGAACCGGGTCGCCCGGTGGCTACGGACACTGCACCGCTGGACATGGCCAGAGTTCCGCCGACAATTCACCACCCCAACCGGGCGGTGGAAACCGTTATCGGCGCAGGGGATCACGCTGTTCGACCTTGCCGCGGTCACGGTCAGCCGGTACCGCTACCGAGGTGCGGCGATCCCCACCCCCTGGCCCCTGCTGCAACCAGCCCGACGGCAATGACCGTGGAGAGCCCGGTGCCTGGAAACAGGCACGCCGGGTTCAAAGAGCGGCCTGGGGAAACGGACCGGGAGCAACCCCGGCACCGCGCCCCAGGCCGACTCACCAGTGCAGGCGGTTCTCGATGCTTCAGTGCCCGCGCAGCCAGGCGGCCAGGTCGGCGGGGTGTGCCTGCTCGGCGGGCACGGTGCAGATCGCGTAGACCACCTCGCGGCGGTGCCCGCCGGTGCGGGTGATGGGCCGGCTGGTGCGGGTGATCCGGATGGCCTGGGTGGCGTGGGGGAACCCGAGCCCGGCGGGAACGGTGACCGCTGTGAGAGTGCGTTTCTCGATCCGGCCGTGGCCGCGGCCGGTGCTGGTGTGGGCGACCGCGACGGCTGTCCAGGGCAGTGCTCGTAGCCTCGCCAGCAGGGTGGGTTGGTTGCCTTTCACGGTGACCAGCAGGTGCGCACCGCGGGCACGTAGATACTCGGCGTGGCGGGTCTGGGCGTGTCACGCATCGACGGTGACCACCACATCGGTGAGGTCGCCGATCTGGTCGAGGAGGTCACTGAACCGGGGAATCTCGTTGGTCTTGGCATCGACATCGACGGGGGCAACGACCACACCCCGGTGGTGGTCGAGGGCGGCGAGCAGATGCACGGGCTGATCACCGCGCCCGGGGGCACGCCGCGTGGCGCGCAGGGCTTTGCCGTCCACGGCCAACACCAGCCGTGGCTGCCACCGCCTCGCAGTCGCCGCAGCCGGACCCAGGACCGACCGAAGCCAGGCGCCGACGCCGTGTTCCAAGGCCGCGGCATCAATCCGGGTCAGGACCCGCCATAGGGTCACCGCGTCCGGCACCGCCGTGTCCAGACCCAACTGCTCCCGATGCCCCGGCGTCAGATCCGCAGCCCAGTCGGCCACCGCCGCGAAGGACCGGGCACCGGCCAGCGTCGCACACACCGCGACCGCCAGGATCACCCTGAGCGGATACCGCACCCCCCTCTTGGCCCGTGGATCCGGTGCCGCGGCCAGCACCTCAACCAACCGAACACGATCACCAGCAGTGAGCGCACGCGTAGCTTCCGGGGACCCGCCGTCGACCCCGAAGAGGTCGCCCACCACGGCACCGATAGGCGAGAATGACACCGCAGGCACGGTCGTCCCCCGATCACGAAGCGTAGACAACTCCATGATCAGCAGGCAGACCGTGCCTGCACCCGACCTCACCCCGGCGTGTCGCCAGCAACGTTCACCCAGGTCATCGCCCCTCCCCCCGGACTACGTAATGACCCTGGGCGGTGCCGCGGCCTATCCGGTCCCTACGGCGATGGCGCTGCCATGCGGCTCGGTCGGACGCGGGCTACGCCGCTGGACGGGTCAATGCTTACCGAGATCAACTGGCGGCCGTGGAGCCCGCAGGGACAATCGCTGACAACGCGCTCGCAGCGGCGATGACTCGGCAGGCGGCCGAGAAGTGCGCACCATGACGGCCGGCGGTGGAGCAGAGGTCCGATGCTCCTGGGCCACATCACATGCCAGTTGCGGCAGCAACGCAGCCACGCCGCCTCCAGCAGCTACCCACATCGCCTCCAGCAGCTAACCGCACCGAGTAGCCACAGGCTCGATGACGCCGCAGCCGTCGCCTCCACCGGCAACGACCGGCGCGCCCCGGCCGCCTGGATCACCGTGGCGGCCGGGGCATGCCCGACCGAGTCGTGTAGGTCCCGAGACAGCCGGTTCCGCTCTGCCAGTCGTCGGGCCGCGTCCTCGGCCAGCGCCAGACGCTGCAAGGCGCTCGGACCCAGCAGGGCACCCGCCGCCCGGCGCAGTTGATACGGCGTCCCCATGACGAGCGCGCCGGCCAGGCCAATGCCAAGACCGTGAACAGGGTGCGCACAACCAACCAGCCGAAGCCGCCGGGGCGAGGGGAGATGCCAACGCCATTCCGCCGTAACGAACCCGCGCAGGACAAGCAGGTGGGCGTCACCGCGGCCATGAGTAACAGCAGTTCCCGGCGCCGGGTCGGCCAGGTCAACCAGTGAGGCCACGGGATGACGCCGCAAGACTCGGCCCAGGCGACCGCCGGGCGCTGCGCCAATGGTCTCGGTCATGCAGTCAACAGTCGGCGCGAGGTGGCCCTGGCGACTCCCCGCTGTCGGCGATGTTGCTCCCCGGGCGGGGAGGTCGATGTGGGTCCCGGCGCAGGGCTGGGACGGACGATGGCTGGGAAGGACAATGGCTGGGACGGACAATGGTCGGGTGCCTGCTGACGAGCTGCGCCGGACCAGGCTGCGCCGGATGCAGCGCACGGCCACCGCGTTGCTGGCCCTCGCGGCACTGGTGTTCGCCGTGACGCTGGGGGCCGACGGCGCGCTGGGGTACGTCAACGCCGCCGCCGAGGCCGCGATGGTCGGTGCCGTCGCTGACTGGTTCGCCGTCACGGCGCTGTTCCGCCGCCCGCTCGGGCTGCCGATCCCGCACACCGCGCTGATCCCCACTCGCAAGGACGAGATCGGCCAGGGCCTGGAGGAGTTCGTGGTGACGAGCTTCCTGTCCGAGCCGGTGGTACGCGCAAAGCTCGCGCGTGCCGAGCCGGCACGCCGGGTCGGGCAGTGGCTGTCGCACCCGGATCATGCCCGGCGGGTCGGCGCCGAGGTGACCGTGCTGGCCGGCGTCGCCTTGAACATCCTCCGCGACGACGACGTGGTGGCCGTCCTGGAGCACGCCGTCATCCGGCGGATCAGTGAGGTACCGCTCAGCCCGGTGGCGGGCCGCCTCCTCGAGGGAGTCATCGAAGACGCCACCCACCAGCCGCTGGTCGACCTGCTGCTCACCGAGGCCGAGGCGTGGCTGGCTGACAATCGCGAGGCCGTGGTCGGCATCGTGACCGAGCGAGCTCCGGGCTGGACGCCGGCGTGGCTGGACGCCGCGGTTGCCGGTCGCATCCACACCGAGCTGCACCAGTGGGTCAAGGACATCGCGGGCGACCCGGAGCACCGGGTTCGGGTGGCGCTGGACGATCTCTTGGCCACTCTGGCAGCGGACCTGCAGCACGACCCGGCGACCCGGGCGCGGGCCGAGGCGCTCAAGGACCGCGTCCTGTCGCACCCGCAGATCGTCGAGGTGACCACCGCGCTGTGGTCCTCGGCGCGACGGCTGCTGCTGGAGGCGGCCGAGGACCCCGACGGCGAGCTCCGCCGCCGGGTCGCGACCGGCCTGGTCGACATCGGGCTACGGCTCGAATCAGACCAGGTGCTGCGCGAGCGCGTCGATGGCTACCTCTGCGACGCCGCCGGGTACGTGGTGCGCGGGTACGCCGACGAGATCGCCGCCGTCATCTCCGAGACGGTGGCCCGCTGGGATCCCCGCGAGACCGCCGAGCGGATCGAGTTGCACATCGGCCGGGACCTGCAGTTCATCCGGATCAACGGCACGCTGGTCGGGGCGTTGCTGGGCCTTGCGCTCCACACGGTTGCCCAACTGGCCGCTTGATCCAAGGGGGCCGAAAGGTTCGAATCGACTAAAGTCCCAGAGAAGCTCGATTGATCACTGACTGTCAATGGGTGTGTCGCGGGCCGGACCGGGGACGCGCCATGATCTGGTGTGGCCGTCGTGCTGCACGACGCCCGCAAGCTCGACGCAGACGGGCAGGTCGACGGCTTCTGGCTACTTGCCGACGGTGGGTCGATCAGGCGTACCGGCACCGGCGAACCGCAACCCGCTGACGAGATGGTCGATGCGGCGGGCGGCTGGCTGGTCCCCGGCTTCATCGACCTTCACTGCCACAGCGGCGGCGGCCACAGCTTCGATGACGGGCCCGGGGCGGTCGAGGCGGGGCTGGCCGTTCACCGCGATCGCGGAGCTCACCTACCGCGACCCGCTCGTGCTCGGGGCTCACCTTGAGGGGCCGTGGCTCTCGCCCGCCCGGTGCGGGGCGCACGACCCGCGGCAGCTGCGAGTGCCGCAGCCGGGGGACGTGGCCGACCTGCTGGCCGCCGCCGCAGGCACGCTGTGCCAGGTGACCATCGCGCCCGAGCTCCCCGGAGCGCTCGACACGATCGAGACCCTGGTGGCCGCGGGCGTCAGCGTGGCGGTCGGTCACACCGAGGCCGACCATGGCATCGCCCGGGCGGCGTTCGATCGCGGTGCCCGCCTGCTCACCCACGCCTTCAACGCCATGCCCGGCATCGGCCACCGGTCGCCGGGGCCGGTCATGGCCGCGATCGCGGACGAGCGCGTGGTGATCGAGTTGATCCTCGACGGCGAGCACGTCCACCCGGACGTTGCCGACCTGCTGATCCGGGCTGCGCAGCAGCGCGTCGCCCTGATCACCGACGCGATAGGTGCCGCAGGTGCGGGCGACGGGAGCTACCGGCTGGGTGCACTGGAGGTCACCGTGACCGGCGGCCGAGCGGTGCTGTGCGGCTCGGCGACGCTCGCCGGGTCGACGCTGACCCAGGACCAGGCGCTGCGCAACGCGATCGCCCTGACTGCCACCCCGCCTGTCGACGCGGTCGGCGCGCTCACCGCGGTCCCGGCCCGGGCGCTGGGGCTGGGTCACCGGCTCGGGCTGCTCCGGCCCGGCTACGCAGCAGACGCCGTGCTGCTGGACGACGATTGGACCGTGGTGGCCGTGTGGGCAGCAGGCGCGCGGCTGCGATGAGCGTTTCGAGCCCGGCGAATCCGCGGGTTGAGCCCGGCGAATCCGCGAGCGCACCCGAATCTGACCGGGCGACCAGTCGGGCCTCGAGCACGAGCACACCGCCGTTGCCGGGCATCGGGCCCGCGCCCCAGCTCAGTGATCACACGGTTCGCCCCGCGTACGATGGCGTCCACCATCTTCGGGAGCAGGGACAAGGCGTCGATATGACGAAGCTGTGGCGAACGGTAGTGCGCTACCCGCCCACCTGGCTCGTCGTCGTGCTGTCGCTCGGCCTGGGGGCCGCCCTCGTCAGCTGGTTCTCCCCCGGCGTGGTCGGGACTCTGGTGATCGGCGGGCTCGTCGCTGTCGTGCTCGGTGTCTGGCCGGTGGCCATGCAGCTGAGCGGCACTTTCGGTCGGCTGGCCCGGCGCGAGGAGCAGCGCAGGCTCGCCGCCACGGACCCGCTGCCCGCGCTACGTGCCGAACTCGCCCGGCTCCCGGGTCGGCGCCCGCTCGAGCAGTTCGACGACGTGCGCGAGCAGGGCGACAACCTCACCGCGATTCTCGGCCGCCGGCTCGACGCCGGTGAGGTGACGTATGCCCGCTACCTGACCGCAACCCGCAGCGTCGTCGACGCCGTGACGCACAACCTGTCCGAGGTGGCACTAGCGCACCAGAGCATCAGCACCATTGAGGTTCCCGGGGTCGAGCGCCGACTGGCGGAACTGACCGGTGCCCCGGGCGCACCGGCCGAGCAGGAACGACAGTCGCTGACCGCGCGGTTGCAGCTCAGCCGTGAGCAGCAGGAGCGCATTGACGCGCTACTCGCCGAGAACGAGTCGGCCATGACCGCGCTTGCCCGCACCACCACCACCATCGGAAGGACCACGACCGGCGGCCCGCCGGTCGACGCCGCCGGAGCGATGGCCGAGCTGGAGACCCTCGCCGAGCGCGCCTCCCGGTATGCCAGCGGCTAGCGGCCGAACACACATGAACGACGACCCGCTGCTCGACCTCGGCGCTCCGCCCGCCACCCCCGCGACCCTCGATAGTCCCGACGGTCCCAACAGTCCCAACAGTCCCGATAGCCCGCGCGGTCGAGCGCGGCGGCTCGTTGCCCAGCTGGTGGCTGACGCCACGACCGACCAGTCGCTTGCCCGGCGCACTGTCGAGGGGCTCGGCCGTGACGCCCAGGTGGCCGCCGGTCGGTTCACGCGGCTGCTCGACGCGCCAGTCACCGATCTGGTCGACGCGGCCGGGGACGGTGGTGACGTCGCCACCGCACTGGCTGAGCTGATCGGCGTGCTGGACCGGATCGACCCCAGCGGCGTGAACGCGAGGCCCGGCTGGGGCCGTCGGACCCTCGGGGCGATACCCGGTGTCGGCTCACCGGTCCGGCGCTACTTCGAGCGGTTCCAGGCCGCGCAACCGGTCCTGGACCGCACCGTCATGGGCCTGCGCAAGGGCCGTGACCAGCTGCGTCGCGACATCATCACGCTGGAGGCGGATCAGGGCGCCATGCGTGACGTGGCTGGAACCCTGACGGCCTGCCTGGACCTGGCCGAGGCCGTCGATCACGAGCTGGCCGCTGCTGTCGCTGCTGTGCCGGCCGAGGATCCCCGCGGGCGGTTCCTGCGCGAGGAGATGTCTCTCAGCGTCCGGCAGCGGACCGTGGACCTGCAGCAGCAACTCGCGGTCACCCAGCAGGGCATCCTGGCCATGGACATCCTGACGGCCAACAGCCGGCGGCTGATCCGCGGTGTCGAGCAGGCGCTTGACGTCACCGTGGCCGCCCTCAAGGTTGCGGTCGCCGTCGCGTTGGCAGTGGCCCGGCAGAAGCTGGTGATCGACGCCGTCGACCGGACGTCCGGCACCGTCGGTGCGACGGTAACGAACGACATGGCTGCACTACGTGCCGCTTTCGCCGCGATCCATCAGGCGCTGGACCAGATCGACCACGACCGGAAGGAAACCTCCACCGTCATGACCAACCACGTGCTCGACGCCACGAGATCCGCACCCGCAGCCGACGCCGGATTGCAGCTGTGAAGCGGGCCCCCGGCTGGGTGGCGGGCGCCGCCTGTCTCGCGGTCGTGGCAGCGGCCTGCGGCGGCAGTTCCGAACCGCTGACCGAGGACGACGCGCGCGAGAGACTCACCGAGCAGGTCGCCGACATCGGTTGGGTGGAGAATCTCCAGACGCGTTCGGCCACGGTCGAGTTCGACACCCCCGACCTCGCGGACACCCTGCCACCGATCGACGAGTACCCGATCGTCGTCACCCCGCCGCCGGGCACCGAGGTTGTCGCCGAGATCTTCGTGTCGACCGAGAAGTCCGGTGAGGGGACCGACGGCTGGATGGTCGACGTGGCGGAATCGTTCAATGCCGGCGGGGCGACCCTGTCCGACGGCAGGACGGCCGGGGTTGCTATCCGGAGCATCCCGTCGGGCACGGGCTACTCCTACATCGCGGCGGGTCGCGACCTGCCCGACGGGTTCAGCCCGTCCAACCAGCTGTGGGTCGAGATGGCGGCGGTCGAGACCGCGTTCACCGAGATCTCACCCAGCCTGGTGCCCAACGTGGCGGGGCTGGTGCTGCGCACGGAGACCGCCGACGAGGTCAGGGCCGCCTACGGCGAGGTCACCGCCGCGACCCTGATCGAGGCGACCATCGCCGGCGATGTGGTGACCGGCTACACCGACCCGTTCGCCTCCAGCACCGGACTCAACCTGCTGGTCACCGTGTTGGACTCGTTCGCCGAGGGTGATCAGTCGCGGCTCCTCGCGCCCGATGTCGCCAGCGTTTTCGAGGAGTTCCAGCGACGCGTGCCATTCGTCGCACTGACCACGCTGCAGCTGCGGGAGTCGGTCGAGCGTGAGGGCGGCACCCTGGACGCCTTCGTCATGGAATGGCAGACGTTCACCAGCACCGCGTCGCTGCAGGACGGGTTCGAGTTTGTCCCGTTCGGGATCCGCCACGACAACCCGCTGTACGCGGTGGGTGAGGCCGATGCCGGCGCCGTGGAGACGCTGGAACTGCTCGCCGCGTTCACCGACGGAAGCGATGCGCAGAACCTCGCCGCCGAGTACGGCTTCGACCCGCCCGAGTACGAGTCGGCGTTCGTGGCACCGCCGGGCGAGACCTTGATCGGCGCTCAGCAGTTGTGGAAGGAACGCAAGGACGGCGGCCGCCCCCTGGCTGCGGTATTCGTCACCGACGTTAGCGGCTCCATGTCCGGGACCAGGATCCAATCGGTGCAGCAGGCGCTGTTGTCGGCCCGAGGTTTCGTCAGCCCCGACGCCAAGGTGGGGATGGTCGAGTTCAGCGACGTCACGAGCAAGCGGCTGCCGCTGGCGGAGTTCGACCTCAACCAGCAGGCGCGGTTCGTGGCCGCGGTCGAGGACATGGAGGCTGCGGGCGGTACAGCCATGTACGACGGGATCCTGCTGGGCCTGGACATGCTGTTGGCCGAGCGCGACGCCAATCCGGACACCAAGATCCTGCTGCTGGTGCTCAGCGATGGTGCGACGGTGGACGGCCTCGACTTCAATGATGTCTCACGGACGGTCGAGGGCCTCAACATCCCGATCTACACGGTGGGCTTCGAGGCCGATCTGGACGAGCTGGACAGACTCACCTCGCTGGTCGAGTCCGCCAACATCAACGCCAGCGAAGACAACGTCGAGTTCCAGCTGTCGGCACTGTTCAACGCTGGGATCTGATCGGTGCGGGCGCTCGCGGCCTGGCTGCCGGTGTTGCTGCTGGTGTTCGGCGGCTACGCCTTCGTCACCGACCGGGCGATGTCGCAGGACCCGCAGCGGGTCCTGGTGATCGTCGACTCGTCTTTCCTGATGTCGCAGGTGTGGGGCCAGGTGCCGCAGGCGGTCGACGCCCTCGACGGGCAGCGGTACACCGAGTACGCCCTGGCGACCGAGAAGCAGCTCATCCACTCGTGGCGTGCCGAACTGGACTTCGACGGCGATGTGACCCCGTTCGCGCCGTGTGTTTTCGACACGGTCGACGAGCTCGCCGAGGTGCAGCAGGCGAACCGGGTCGTCGTGGTGACGACGGGAAACTCCTGCGCTGCGTCAGCGGTCCCCGACGACTGGCAGATCGTCACGCCCTAAAAGCCTGCTCCTCACGCACAGGCTCGTGCCCCTCACCCGGCAAAGCCGGTCCGGGGCAGGGCACCCACCCGATATCGCGCCGCATGACTGCGTCGGCCAGGCCCTGCAGCCGCCACCAGGCATGCGCCTGGCGGAAACCGATGTTC
>Ga0163154_10009219_pt1 | contig 11296 bp, 27 predicted proteins | sample OliLakLV19MP9P1_FD_148649 | JGI IMG/M metagenome (GOLD analysis project Ga0163154, IMG submission 148649) | Freshwater microbial mat bacterial communities from Lake Vanda, McMurdo Dry Valleys, Antarctica - Oligotrophic Lake LV.19.MP9.P1 | ecosystem: Environmental > Aquatic > Freshwater > Lake >...
GCTCTATGTATTTCCCTTCGTCAAGGTTCCATTGATGATTAACATTTATAAGAGCCACAAAAAGAGCTGAGCGATGCTTGTATAAATCCAGGAACGTGTGATAACCGTCCGAGATTTTACTGGCATCTAGGTTGCCTTCTTTTATTTGAACATTTATTTTTTCTTCGCTTATCATGTTAACCATGAGTAACTCCAACCCATTTTATATTTGCCCTGCCACTTCCTTCAAAAGTAACATCTCGTTCATGCACTCTTAGACGGCATGGATAGTCCGTTCGATGGCAATTTGGAGAATTTTTTTTGTGTTCTTCCCAGTTTCCCTCATCTAAATGATAGCAAGAACCACAAAGCATAATCTCTTTCCCTCTCAAGATATGAAGTTTTGCGTTTAGCTCATCACGTAATTTCAAGATTTCAAGTTCACGTTCAGTTTGCATGAGTGTCTCCAAACATAATATCTAACATCTCCTGTGATCTGTTGGTATAGGTTTCGTTTTCCTTAACGTGGTTAAATCCCTCAAGTCTCATCCGCTCACGATCCTTTTCGTGACCAAGATAGAAGGTAATTTCTCGCTCTAAAGACTGGAGATCCATTGGGTTGTAGTCAGCTACGCCCTGGGTATCATGACCCTGCGTGTGGGGGTGGAGCAAGAATCCGCCCCGACCCCTGGTTTCGTAATAGCGATCAGATACATAAAAAGGACGACCACCAAAACAAGAATCACCAATAACAATTTTGGCAGATGCCATAATGCGGTTGAGCTCGAGCCCTCTGACCGTTGGTCTTCCTGAACCTCCGTAGTGTGCGAATCTTTGTCCATAAGTCCTTTTCAAGAAGTCTACTAATTTTGGTCTGAAGGAATACTCGGGGTGGTAGTTATCGGAGCCGATGAAGACGATTTCTTCGAGCGTTTTGTCTGCTTTTTCGAGGACACACTCTTTACCCAATACCCCTGGCTTGAGAAAGAACCATTTAAGATTGCGCTTTCTGTACAACTCCACCGCTTCTGGGGAGGCGTCTGCCATGAACTGGTACTCTGTAAACCAAGTAGCCTCAACTCCGATGTCGACAGCTCGTTCAAGCCACGCCCATCTGTCGAGATGGACTGAAGCTGTCCTGATTTTAGCTTTCTTATTAGCTTTCTTACAAGTATTGAAGAACTCTTTAAGCCCAGGAATTTCCCAGCCATGTGTATGAGAGTAGAGAATAAGGTCGATTTTTTGTTCATTAGCTTGCTCCGCTATTGCCTTCTCCAGGAGAGGGACGGTAGTTTTATTTTCTTGATACGCTAGGACATTATGACCAAGTTGGTTGAGACTCCAGGCACGATCTTGTTCTGTAGAGAATGAGACACCGAAGTTACCAATGAAAAGAATGTTCATAGCTTATACTAGCAGAGTATACTCTAATTGACAAGCGGTATGTGAAGCGAGTTCATAAAAAAATTATATATCAATTTTTGACTTTGAGCAATTTACTTTATGGGACTCCTTGACAAATGCCAACAGTTAGCATATACTACATCTATGGATAAAACTCTGGATAAAACTCACACAGCTATTATACAAAAATACTTCAGCAACCTAGGTAAACTGTCAGCTTCTACACTAACACCTCAAGAGCGTAAGGATAGAGCCACGAAAGCAGCAATTGCAAGATGGGCTAAGGTGAAATCTGCTTCGCAAGTTAAGGTGCGGGGTGATGTCTCAACCTTGCCAACGGCTAGCATAGCCTTGCCAACGGCTAGCATAGCCTTGCCAACGGTCAGTATAATCTCACCAAGCAGGTTCGCCAGCCTGTCATTCACAAAGTGCACAATATGTGATGTTAGAGAGAACAAGCATCAGGGCTTAGAGTTTGATACATACCATAAAAACCATGGTGATTGGCATCCCTTCTCGAGAGCAAGCTAACTTAGACAGTAGATAACCCCTGTTGAAAAAAGTGTGTCTAAAAAAGTGTGTCTACAGCTGTAGGGGACTATCGCTTTACTTACCCCCAAGTTACATCGAGACTCCTGCACTGTATTATTGTAGTACCACTGCCCCCCCCTACCCCTACACACCTGCTACACACCACACACCACACGCCACCACGCCTGCACCACGCCTGCACCACGTGGCCACGCCTAGCGCATGCATGCTTACGCCTAGCATAGGGTATGCTTACGCCCAGCATTCTCCTATTGACTTATACTCACGGTGTGTATATACTATAGATATTATAAGTATGAGAGGATGATATGCAGAAAATAACCAAGAACAAGGGTATAGAATTTTTAACCGATCAAGAGACTACATTGATCTGGTCTGGTGTTAGAGAACTCGAGGTGGTAGCTAAACTATTAGAGACCTATCCTGGCTCAAACTCTAACGATTCTAGGTTTGTATCAGAGATAAGACCTACTTACCTCAAGTTTAGCGGTGAATCCAGGTTATATATCAACATACCAACGAAGTGGTACATCCAAGGTGACTATCTGTTAGTCGATCAATCAGGGATAGTACTGGTCTATCAATCATTATAGTAGCTTGCTACTTGGCTTGAGGTGATAAGTAAGAGGGGATGGACTAGTCAAAGTCGTATGTAAAAAGTTTATCCCGTATGTAAAAAGTTAAAGTCGTGTGTAGCAACTTGCTACGCTATGTATACTATATATCTTTATTCTTTATCGTTGGCGGTTTTTTTCATGATAGCCAATGCGTCGGCCAAGAGGTCAGGGGATATATTGAAGGTGTTGTTCTGTGTTAACTGTGCTTGTGTATCCTGATAGTTATGCTTACTCTTGAGTAAGAACATAGAGAAGACCGAACTAGTACGTCCTGTTAAACCGCCGGATAGGGCCATTTCTTCCTGAAGCATTCCTATATATTCAATGATGTTCGCTACCTCTTCCCATTGTTGGGATAATTCCCACAAGCGGGTTCTACCAATACCCACTTCCAGACAATAGCCCACAATAGAGGGTACTAACTTATCTTCAGGGTCGGCGGTGGTTATTCTGTCAACATACGCAACGCCCGCATTGATCAAGTGTTCTTTTGTAAACTTGGTCTTTGCTAGGCTGATTTTTTCTCGAGTTGTGACGCTTAAATGCTTGATTGGTTCTTTCATAGGGTCAATCTGTTGGTTGTGCTGGTTGGTGTGTAATTGCTTACACTTATCGAAATTGCTTATATATAGTATAGCACACTCGAGGTGGTGAGTATATATTCCCCTCTTGACTTATGCTAACGGTCTGTATATAATCTAATTAATATAAAATATGAAAGGATGAAAATATATGCAATATACCAATGATTGGACTGACCTACTAATTGATGAGGATGAATACCTCGAAGAATTGAGATCAATTCTAGCAAGTGCTGAGGATGCGGGATACACATTAGAATAATAATTATAAGGATACAAAAAATATGAAAAAATCACTAGAACTTTTTAACAACTCACAATTATCAGAATACTATACAGATATTGCTGAGATGATTGCAGATGAAGACAATGAGCTACAGGATAAAATGCATGAGATTGCAGACGGTAACGTGGATATCTACTACCACGATATATACAAGTCACTACCTGAAATGGTGGACTATATCGAGCAAGCAAGGGATGAGGGGCTTATTGAGGGTACAACAACGATTGATAAACAGATTCAAATTGGTCAATATGTGTACCACCTGGAGCAAATAAATGAGGCGTATCAAGAAATCAAAGCCGAATTTGAAAAAGAATAATAATAATAATAATAATAATAATATATAAGGATAAAAAAATATGAAATCAAACACAAAAATCGTTATGGAGCAAGTAAAGGCTCACGTTCTCGAATACTTCACCATTGAAGAGTTAAAAACGCAATTCAAAGCCATAACCTATATGGGTAATGCTTACACAATAGGGGCGGAATTAGTCGCTGGCGGGTCATTCTTGATCTATAACGAAGAGATCAACGACTTTTTGAATGGCTTGGGTATCAATCCCGAGGGTAAAGAGTACGATGATCAAAAATCATTCGATCAATACAAACACATGGTAGCCCGACAAGTAGAAAAACTAGTGGAGGGAAAATAACATGACAGATAAACAAAAAAGAGCAGCTTATAAGCTAGTTTATGGTAAAGAGTTTGACGATTTAGATAGGAAACAAGCTCCATTGCCACTTGATATAGCTTATGAAGTAGCACTACATCAGATTAAAAAAAGGCTTGAGTACTTACGTGACAGTATTGAGGCTGTTAGTATCAACTACGGCGAAATTGCAGAACTGCAAGGTTTGGCGGATTATATAGAGCCAGGGGACAATCTACTATTAGAATGGGCAGGTGTGCCAGAGGGGATAAAATGACAGATAAATTAAAAAAGACACTCAACCATGATGGGTTTGCCTATAAAATACCAAAAAATGCAGTCATAGGTCAAAATAAAATGAGCGTTATATATAAAAATAGAGGTACTGTAAGTTTTTATACAAACAAAGACGGCTTACTAGACTGCTCAACAGAAGGCTTTAGATATAGTCAGGTAGATTTTATTAAAGATGCTTATAAACGCCTTTATATGATGGAAGGGACAAAATGAAAAAAATCAAAGCAATTGTATACAGTGACAATTATAGGTTTATTGAGGCAATAGCCGAAGGATACGAAGTAACCGCATTTAATAACCCAATGATCGTCACGAAATCAGTTATGGGGTACTGGCAAGTATATGATATTGATAGTCGTATGCCAACAGTGTTGAAGGCTGAAAGTAGACGGGAAGCACTCGAAAAACTACGCAGAGCGGAGTTTGATATCCCACAAAATACGTATGAGATATGCGTACTGTATTGGAAAGATAGACAGGGTAGACAAAATGCAACAGAGATTGAAATGAATAAAATAAACGATATGAGATTGGGGATACAATGACAGAAATGAAAAAAAATCCTTTTGATGAGCTTATCAAGCCTTGGATCACTCACAAAAATCATTCATTAAAAACTATCTATGTACTACGAGGCTATAAAATACAAGGAGAGCGACTATTGGCTAGACTTGCCAAGGAATATATAACTGAGAGCTTTAGTACTTGGAAAGTGAGGACAGAATGACAAACAAAACAAACGTGCAACCATTACACAATGAAGCTATGACGCTCGACCAAATTATCGCATTTCTATGTGATGGAGATGCTAACAGTCAATGGAGGGAATTGGTAACAGTTGAAGCACTTATGAGATGGTATAAATGATGGTTGACATTTAACACACAGTGTGTTACATTATAAATAATATAAAATAATGGAAAATATGATAGAAATAAATATTTCAACCTATCTAGATTACCTAGACATCATCAAAACTGTTGAACTACCAGAATTAGACGAATCACTTTGTCAGGTTTGCGGTGAAGACCTCAAGTCTTATAGTGAAAATGTTGGCTTTGATGATAATCCTAAAATAGAAATTTGGTATGAGTGTCCTAATGGATGCGACCAAGATGAAGGAGTGACCATTTTATGACCATTGACCAACGCGTCAAAGACATGATCGAAGATACAACCCGAGACTTGTTTGTCACCGCTAGCATGAACGCCGATGAACACGACGAAGTAATGGCAGAATGGGACAATCAGGTTATGACGATTGATTTAATTATTAAAAAACTACAAGAAATGAAAGGGTCAGAATGACAATATTGAAAATTCAAGAACGCGTAAAGAAATTGATGATTGAGCAAAACTTGGATGTATCCAATGAGTTGCTAGTCGCGCAGGTTAGTATTATCTATCTACAAGCTCAACGAGATTCACTTATTGAGCAAAGGGAGACAATATGAAAAGTGAAATAGTCACGACTAGAGATATAAGTAAAGAATATATAGATACATTAAAAACCGATGGAATGGAGATTATAAAAAGATTGAGTTTTATAAAAGTAGCCGAGAGGTATTCGAGTTTTGATAATAATTATTTCTCACTATTCTTAGATGATATTTACGATGAACGGGAAGAAAGTATCAAGTTGAGAAGTGAAGAAATGATGCAAAAACTACAGCGCAGTATTTTGTATAGTAAAAAACGTCCTGGGAATGAAATAATACCCTATAACCACATGGGTGGAATTATAGATACAGTTAATACCTACGGGAACAATTCTTTTTCTGTGAAACAGAAACTCGAAATAGCAAAAAAGTTTACTAAACCAATTATTTACAGCTATGTTGACTTTGAGTGCGATTTTGAAGTGGTTAAATTGTGTAAATGTCCCATACTTCCAGAAATAACAACTTTTATAGTAGATGAGGCTGAAATAGAAATTATTTATACAACCATGAAGGTGTACAAGGCTTTTCATGAGCCTCGTAAACTCACCATCGAAGGTTTGTTTACATTAAAAATAGACCCGAACAAAGCATTTTATATTACAAAGGAGGCAATATGAAAAATAAGATTGATTTAATCAATGCTATATATAACAAAATGTACCCATTTTTAAGAGATAGTTGGGACGATAAAAAAGAAATAGAGCCGTTTGGCTATAAAACATATAAAAATGGTGATAAATACGGGATTATAGAGTTTTATCTTGATGGTGGGAAAGAAATATCAGTAACTTTTAATAGGGATAATGAGACAAAGGTTAATTGTGATATTACCTACTACCCATCAATAAATAAAGTGTATGAATTGATGAGCATTTTATTTACCCATGTGTCATCATTTGAGACTATATCATCTGAAAAACAAAAACTAATCAACGATATTAGATCTGCTGAAGCGAGTGTAAAAACCGCTGAAAAAGAAGTAAGCAAGCTAAAAATGAACTTACTACAATTTGAAAAGGAGGCAAAATGAACATACAAAAACGCCGAGGCGGATTTTACTGGGATGGTAAAACGCCCTATCTATCAGTAACCACCATTCTAAAATGTATTGATAAGCCCGCACTTATGTATTGGTTTGGCAGAGAAGTATATCGAGCAATGCTCATTGATCCCTCAATGGTAGAACGAGATGCACTTGCCGCACCATATAAAACAAGTACCAAAGCTAAAGATCGTGGATCAACAGTACATAGTATTGTGGAAGCCTTCAAGAATACAGGCGAACAGATCGAGATAGTAGATCCAGCTTTCCGAGGCTATGCAACGGCATTTTACGACTTCATGAGAGATTTCAAGGCTGATCTACTCGAGCAAGAGAAGACGGTCATGAGTGTCAAGTTGGGTATCGCTGGAACGCTCGATATCTACGCCAAGATTGGTGATCTGTACTACCTGATTGATGTCAAAACAGGCAAGGATGTGTACCAAGAGGCTGGGTTACAACTGAGTGCCTATAAAGCCATGATGGTTGAGGAAGGTAAGCAGGTCGATAGACTAGCGGTGTTATTGCTGGAAACGGGGGCCGACAATCTCCCAACAGGAAATTATAAGTTTCAGACAATGACTGACGATATTGAGGCGTTTATGGCTTGCAAAAAGCTATATTGCTATCTCAATACAGAACAATTATTAAAAGTTGGTTACACATCGTAACCATTAGTGTAACCATTACACAAGAAAGAAAATATGAAAAGACCAACAAACCTAAAAGTAGGCGACAAGTTTAGAGTGATTGAGAGAAATGACTACTTTGATAAAGGCGACATTATCACACTTAAAGGGGACGATGGCTCTGATTTTCCATACTTCTGGAAAGAAGATAGATCTGATTATTGGAGCATACCCTTCTCACGCATCGAACCCTACGCCAAAACAATCAGAGATGCTCAAGTTGAGGATGTGGTGGTTGAGAAAAATAGTGGTTATGAACGCATAGTGTTGGAGAGAGGACAGAATACCGTTGTACTTTCGTATACCAATAACTTCAAAAAAGCGAGTGGAAACTTCCACTTCGACGAACTAGAGAAACATTTTACCCTCAAAGATGCGCCAGAGGTAGAACAAACAATCTTAACAATGGATCAGATTGCAGAGAAGTTTGGGATTGATGTTAGTACGTTAAAAATAATTAAGGAGTAATTATGACAGAATACAAAGAAATTAGTGATTTTAAGATTGTTGCTGCTTTATTGGCAAAAGGGTACACATATACAGATGTGTTCAAACAAGGCTCAAGAGTCAGTTTTACCTTTGAGTGGGATGAAATAACTCAGAAAATAGAAGATGATTTTTTAGAGAGTAACTTATACGTTGACGCACAAACATACAGCAAGACCCTCAGCGATGTTAAGAGAATGATCTATTCAATGGAGTCAAGATAATGCCACTTCGAGCCTATCAGCAAAAAGTCCTCAATAAGATGGTTTGGGCAAGACAGCTACCAGGCAACGACTTAGTAAGTTTGTGCCAATCGGCTGGAAAGTCTCACATTATTGCAGAACTTGCCCGCCAACTTAACGAGAATGTCCTAGTGCTTGTGCCAAATAAAGAACTCCTGGTACAAAACCTTGAGAAGCTCGAAATGGTGACAAAAACAAGCGTCTATTCAGCCTCACTTGGACGCAAGGAGATCGGGAATATCACGATTGGAACAATCCAGTCAGTATGCAAAAATCCTAGTGCGTTCTCTGGGGTGAAGGTTGTCATCATTGACGAATGTGATGGTTATCCAATTGGCAAAGAAGGAATGTACTCAAAGACATTCAAGGCGATGGGGGTTGAAAAGATCTATGGGCTAACAGCTACGCCGTTTCGTCTTGATACCTTTTTTAGAAGTCCGAACGGATGGAAGGGATACACTGGATCAATACGCCAGAGAATGAACCTTGAATCAGTAACCTGTACGAGAATGATTAACCGATTCAAAACAAAGACAGGGAAGCAATTCTGGACACGGATGTTGGCAGTCATTAACACGCACGAGCTTCAAGAGGCTGGACATCTTAGTACGCTCACTTACAGAGACGTTAGTATGATCGACCACAGCATGATTCCAACCAATAAAACAAAGACTGATTTTGATCTCCAGGCATTTGATGAGATGTTTGATGAATATGACAAGTATGCCAACATGATCGAAGGGCTAGATCATAAACGGGTGTTGGTTTTCTGTTCAAGCATTGAGCAAGCAAACGAGCTACAAAGACGAATTGAGGGATCAGTTGTAGTAACGAGTGAAACAACGGCAAAAGAACGGAAACAAGCCGTTGAGAGGTTCAGGAGTGGTGAAGTAAGAGTATTACTAGGAGTGATGATCTTTATCGCAGGGTTTGATGTGCCGAGCCTAGACTGCATTGTCAGTTTAAGACCAACCAAGAGTTTGCGGATTTGGAGTCAGCTTCTAGGACGGGGAACACGCAAGGCAGAAGGTAAGAAAGGATGCACGGTGTATGATTTGGTTGGCAACATTAGGTCGATGGGAACACTTGAAAGTATGAAGATCGTTAAACTTGACGAAGGATGGGATGTCATTACAAGCGCATACCCCAGTGGTATGAATGGCAAGGAACTTTATAGTTTTAAATTAAAAAAATAATATGGCGATAATTCGCTAGGAATAATATGCAAAGACCAACCAATTTAAAAGAAGGAGACAAGTTCAGAGTGAGTGAGAGATATAACAGCTTTAATATTGGAGAAAAAGTTTACATTTTGCATGCGTCGGAACATTCATACCCAATAATATTGCAATTAGCAATAAATAGCATATCAATTTACATAAATGATAAAAACGAGATTGAAATTAACTATGGGTTTGTTAGTGGGCATTTTGCCAGCATGGATGAAAATAAAGTTTTCAGAACAAAAAAAGAGTTACTTGAAAATTTGGAGTCAAGGGTTGATTGAAGTAACGAATAATAGCCGAAAGGCAGAAAGGAAATATATGAAAAAACCAGAAAACTTAAAAATAAACGATATGTTCAGAGTGATTGAGGGAGATAGCTACTTTAATGTAGGCGAGATTATAAAGCTTAAAGAAGATGATGGCACTGGTCGTCCATACTTTTGGAAGGAAGATAAATCTGATTATTATTGTATACGCTTCTCAAGCCTAGAACCCTACGCCAAAACAGCCAGAGATGCACAAGTTGGGGATGTTGTTGCTGATAAAATTGGAAATGAATACATGGTACTTGAGAGGGGTAAAAGAACGGTTTTGCTTTCGGGAAAAAATGATTTTACAAAGACTGGTGACACTTACACCTTTGGCCAACTAGACAGATATTTCACCCTCAAAGCTGAGCCAGAGGTAGACGACAAAACAGCCGAAGCAATAAAGCTACTCAAAGAAGCAGGATATAAAATTAGTAAATAATAGCCGAAAGGCAGAAGGAAATGTATGAAAAGTAAAATTATAAAAGGAGTTATTATCACCGTCATCTTTTTTGCAGGTGTTGGAATCGGAAATTCTGATGACAATCCTGTTGTTGAAAAAGAAGTTATTAAAGAGGTAACAGTTGAAAAAATTGTTGAAAAAAACAACGATGACTGGAAAGAGCTCAAAACTATTGATGATGAGGGATTTATTGTTGCTGGTGAATCAATGGGACTTTGTGGCCAAGGCTATGAAGCCATTTTTGAAAATGATGTAAAAAAACTTGAACAGCTCAACGAACAGATGAATGAGAAAGCGGCACGAATTAACATCCTGGCTGTTCAAAGACAAGCATTGTTAAAGAAACTTGGATATTGATTTATCCCTGCCGTTTAGCAATAGACGATGTACTCGCTCTAATCAGGGCTGAACTAACTAATAAGGACTAACTAGCCGAAAGGCAGAAGGAATTTATGAAATATAGAAAAAAACCAGTAGTCATTGAAGCGATTAAGTGGGACGGCAGAATGGAAACTCTAGCCAAAATACAGAAACTTAACACCTTGAACAGAGATCTAAGTATCGAGGAGGATTTTATCGAGGTAGATAAAAAATCTTTAATGATAGATACCCTTGAGGGCGTTCATGAGGGTAAAATCGGAGACTGGATAATTCAAGGAGTTTCTGGCGAACTTTATCCATGTAAGCCCGACATATTCAAGATGACGTATGAAAAAGTAGAGGACTAACTATGAAAGATTTTCTTATTAAATTACTAGGTGGGTATAGAGCGGTTATTGTCGTGATCGACAGGAGGGCTGGCAGAACAATCATTATCAACGAGGCGGTAACCTTCTATCCATTCTGTCAAAGGATATTCAAAACCAAAAGCGGAATAGTGTCTATCGACAGGAACAATAGGGTTACCTTTAAAGAAAGGATTATATGAGTATGAACCAACCAGAATGCCAAGAAGAAGCAGACTACTACACACAACAACAGGAAGAAGAACCTATGAAAACAATACCATTCGGAGATGAAGTAAGAAAA
>Ga0163154_10009220_pt1 | contig 11296 bp, 12 predicted proteins | sample OliLakLV19MP9P1_FD_148649 | JGI IMG/M metagenome (GOLD analysis project Ga0163154, IMG submission 148649) | Freshwater microbial mat bacterial communities from Lake Vanda, McMurdo Dry Valleys, Antarctica - Oligotrophic Lake LV.19.MP9.P1 | ecosystem: Environmental > Aquatic > Freshwater > Lake >...
GCTGAACGCCTCCAGGGCCAGTTCGCCGGCTCCGCGGAGATGGAGCGGCAGATCATCGAGGCAATGACCACGAACGAGAGCTTCTTCTTCCGTGACGACAAGCCTTTCAGCCACGCCCGCAGCGTGGCCCTGCCGCGGCTTCATGCCATCCGTCCGGCGGGCGCCAAAATCCGTATCTGGTCAGCTGCGTCCAGCTCCGGCCAGGAGGCCTACTCGCTGGCCATGATCGTCGCAGAGCTGCGCGGCCAGCTCGGCGCACGTCAGGTGGAGATTTTCGGCACCGACCTCAGCCGCGAACAAGTGCAACGCGCCCGGGAGGGGGTGTACACACAGTTTGAGGTGCAGCGCGGCCTACCGATGCAGTATCTTGTCAAGTATTTTCGCAAGGATGGCCTCAATTGGCGCCTCAGCGAGGCCATCCGCTCGACAGTTACTTTTCGGGAGTGGAATCTTCTCGCGGACCCCCGCCCGCTCGGTGAGTTCGATCTCGTATTCTGCCGCAACGTACTGATCTATTTCGACCGTCCTACCAAGACCCGCGTATTGGAGGCAATTGCCCGCCAAATGGCACCGGACGGCATGCTCTACCTCGGCGGCGCCGAAACGGTTTTAGGAATCACGGACAAGTTCGAGATCGTCCCCGACAATCGCGGCGTCTACGAACTGACGAAGCGTGCCGCGCGGCCGGCGCTCGCCACCGCCGCGACCGCGCGTTAACCTCTCAGTGGCATCGGCCTGTTGACGGTGCGAGGAACGGGCGCGATGAACCTGCAGGCAGAGTACGACAATGGCGCAAAAGTCCCGACTTATTCAGCCATTGCCGAACGCTGGCTGGAGCAAGCCGCATTTTTCCGCGCCAACCACGGGAATGCCGAACTCACCGTCCGCTATGGCCCGGCCGAGCGGCAGGCGGTCGATTTGTTCTGGCCGGCGAGTGGGCGGGAGTCCCCCGTTGCGGTGTTCATTCACGGAGGCTACTGGCAACGGTCGCACCGTCTGGCCTTCAGCCACCTTGCACAGGGTCTCCTGGCTCACGGCGTCGCGGTCGCCATGCCCTCCTACGATCTCTGCCCGAGCGTCACGCTGGCCACGCTCGTGGAACAGGTACGCGATTCCGTTGCCTTCCTGCACAATCGCCTCGGCCGGCGGTTCCTGGTTACCGGACATTCGGCGGGCGGCCACCTCGCCGCGATGTTGATGGCAACCGACTGGGCCGCCCGCGGCGCCCCACGCGACCTGGTTGCCGCCGGCATGTCGATCAGCGGGCTGTTCGATCTTGAGCCGCTGATCCAGACAACGGTGAACACGGCCCTTGGGCTCGACGTCACCGAAGCCCGCCGCCTCTCACCCCTTCTGATGCCGCCGCCAAGCAGCAGCCTGCATGCATTCGTCGGTGGCGAGGAGGGGACAGAATACACACGTCAATCCCGCTCGATCGCCGAAGCCTGGGGCGGCAGTTGGGAAAGCTTACCGGGCCTGCACCACTTTTCCATCGTGGAGCAGCTCCAGTACCCTGCTTCCGCCATCGTGAAAAAGGCGCGGGCTTTGATCCCGGCGCCCTAGCGGAACCCTCAGGGGATCATGACGGTGCTACCCGTAGTCTGCCGGGCCTCTAGCGCCGTATGCGCCGCCGCCGCGTCGGCGAGCTTGAAAGTCTGGTTGACGCGAATCTGCACTGCGCCGGAGGTCACGACATCGAACAGGTCAGCCGCGCTGGCGACAAGGTCGGCGCGCTTGGCAGTGTACGTGGCCAGCGTGGGGCGAGTTACATAGAGGCTACCCTTTGCGGCCAACACGCCCAGATCGAAATTTGCCACGGGACCAGAGGCATTCCCGTAGCTGACCATCAAGCCGAGCGGCGCAAGGCAGTCCAGGCTGGTCATGAAGGTGTCTCGACCGACGCTGTCGTAGACGACACGAACCATCACCCCGCCGGTGATCCGCTTCACCTGCGCCGAAAGGTCGGCATGCCCGACAATAGCATGGGCAGCACCGTGGGCGAGCGCCAACTCCGCCTTGGCCTGGGTGGAGACGACGCCGATCACCGTAGCCCCCAAATGCTTGGCCCACTGGCACAAGATCAGCCCGACGCCTCCCGCCGCGGCATGCACGACGATTGTGTCGCCAAGCTTCACCGGATAAGTTTGCCGAAGCAAGTACTGGGCGGTCATGCCTTGCAACATCATCGCCGCGCCCGTCTTGACGTCGATTCCGTCCGGCAGCACCACGAGGCGGTCGGCCGCGATTGCCCGCTCGGTGGCATAGGCACCGATCGGGCCACCGGCATAGGCGACGCGATCGCCTGGCTTCACCTCAGTCACACCGGGCCCAACATCCACCACAACGCCCGCAGCCTCCATACCTGGAGTCGAAGGCAGCGGCGCCTTGTAGAGCCCGGTGCGGAAGTAGACGTCGATATAGTTGAGCCCCACGGCCTCGTGGCGCACCAGCGCCTCGCCGGGCCCGGGTTCAGGCGTGGGCACGTCCTCCCAACGCATCACCTCGGGACCGCCATTGGCATGGATGCGAATAGCCTGGGTCATCGGGCTTCCATCATGTTGTCAGACGCGGGATTGCGTCACGCCGTCGCGGACGAGGCAAAGAGGTCATCTGGCACGCCGGCCTGCTCCAGCGCCAGCAGGAACCGCTTGGTAGACAGGCCATTTCCACCAGAGTAGCCGCCAATGCCCGCGGTGGCGACCACGCGGTGGCAGGGAATGACGATCGGAATCGGATTGCGCCCGTTCGCCCCGCCCACTGCACGCGGACTTCCCCCCACGACCCGGGCCATGTCGGCATAGGTGCGCGTCGTGCCCGGAGGGATATCGCAGAGGGCCTGCCATACCTTCCGCTGGTAGCCAGTGCCGAACGGTGCCAAAGGCAGGGTGAACTGTGTCCGATCGCCGTCGAAATAGGCCTGCAACTGCCCTCGTGCTTCGACCAGAAGCGACGTCTCCGACTGGTCTTCCACCCATCCCCAGTCGATGGCGACAATCGCCCTGCCATCCTCCGAGATGGTAAGGTCGCCGACAGGACTGTGCAGGGATAATTGATGGGGCAAAGATCAGATTCCGACGGCGGGAAGGAGCAGCGATGGCACCGGGCCATTGCCAATGTCAAGCGGTGTCAGCCCCTGGTTCGGTCAAGCCCAGCCGGATGCGCGGGCCAGTGCAAGGGCTAACCCCAGACGTCGGTTCGGCACCCATCGGCGGAAGGTCCGCAGCACGCGGCGCCAACAGGACGCAGACGTTTGGCTCTGCCGTCCGCCAGGCCCACAGTTGCTGCCTCCCCTTGAGAATCCATGGGCCACGACATCGTAATCGTGATACGCTACACGCTCAATCGAACGTAGGATTGGGTTGTCTGTCGTTGTGGCCTCTTGCAACGCGCCCAAGCCCCAAGGACGCCAAAGTGCGGGGTAGTTGCAACGCATGATCTTGCATGTCGGCGCGCCTTCGCGGATAGGTTGCCGGAGAAATTGAAATCCGCCTGGCCATCGCTATCAGCAGTTCGTCGTTCCGTCGTCGACCGACGCAGCCTTGGCGGAAACGTCAACCGGAGACCTATGATGGACCATCCTGCACGCCCGGCGGATCCACCACCGTACTATGACGCTCACGTCTTCGTCTGTTGCAACCGTCGAGAGGATGGGCATCCGCGCGGCTCCTGTGCTGCTGCTGGTTCGGAGAAGCTCCGCGACTACATGAAGTTGCGGGCCAAACAACTGGGACTCAAGAAAATTCGGATCAATGTTGCGGGATGCCTGGATCGCTGCGAACTTGGGCCTTGCATGGTGATCTACCCAGAAGGGGTATGGTACAATGTGACGTCAGAAACTGATGTGAATTCAATTCTTGAACTTCATCTACGCGACGGGGGTCGAGTGGCGGAGTTAATGCTTGCGAACAGTTGTAAGACAATGGTAGAAAACACCTAGTGCACTGACACATTCAGATGTATCGGTGCATTAGCTTGATTTTGTGGGCCGATTCAGCCAACGGATTGAAGCGTCCGTTGGCATCGGACCACTAGCTGCTCGTTCACGGCTGCGGAGCGGAATTTTCTGATGTCGTCGCAGCACGATACTGTCTTCGCGGTAGCATCCGGCGCCGGGCGAACTGCAATCGCCGTTCTTCGTATCAGCGGCCCGGCCAGTGGCTTTGTCCTCGAAAATATGTGCCGCTCCCGCCCACCACCCAGGCGTGCCAGCCTCCGGACACTATATGACAACGCGGGCGGTGCATTGGATCAAGCACTCGTACTTTGGCTTCCAGGACCCGGTAGCTTCACCGGCGAGGATTGTGCCGAGCTGCACGTCCATGGCAGCCGAGCGGTACTTCGCGATGTCGCGATGGCATTGACTGACCTCGGCTTGCGCACAGCCGAACCCGGCGAATTTACGCGCCGAGCGTTCCTCAATGGGCGCATGGGCCTGGTGGAAGCCGAGGGGCTGGCCGACTTGGTCGAGTCCGAGACAACGGCCCAGCGTCGGCAGGCACTCCAGCAACTGGAAGGCGGCTTGGGGCGGGTATTGGACGGCTGGGCTCGATCACTGACGGAATTGCTGGCCCTTCAGGAAGCCCTGATCGACTTCCCGGACGAGGACTTGCCATCTGAAATCGAAAATAGCGTCTGCCTACGTATTCCCACGCTGCTCATTGAAATGCAGGGCTATCTGGCTGACGACCGGCGCGGTGAGCGACTTCGGCAGGGCCTGGTCTTCGCTATTCTCGGTGCTCCGAATGCCGGGAAGTCGACGCTCCTGAATGCCCTGGCTGACCGCGACATTGCAATCGTCTCCCCGGTACCGGGGACCACACGGGATATCCTCGAGGCACGGATAGAACTAGGGGGAGTTCCCGTCACTTTTCTGGATACAGCAGGAATTCGTTCAACAGAGAATGCCATCGAGGCAGAGGGTGTCCGTCGAGCGTTGAACACCATCGATATTGCCGATCTCCTGGTCGTTGTCGAGTCACCATGGGAACCCGCGCCAGGTAACCTGCCCAACCACTCCCGCGTGATCCGGGTGATCACAAAGGCGGATTTGCCCGGTGCCGACTTCGGATCTGGACATAAGGAAGCCACAGCCGTCATTAGCGCAATGACGGGCCAAGGCATGCCCGAGCTGCTGGCAATGCTATCCTCCGCTGCGCAGGATCTCACATTGTCCGATGGCCCGCCGCCGCTTACCCGTGCTCGTCATCGCGCAGCGCTCCGTGAGGCTGCGGAGGATCTGAGTCGGGCACAGCGTGCCAGACATCCCGAGATGCGAGCCGAGGATCTTCGATTGGCTCTACGAGCTCTAGGGAGAATCACCGGCCAAGTCGGAGTCGAGGACATTCTTGACTCTATCTTCCGCCAGTTCTGCATTGGGAAGTGATCAGTCGTTCAGATGGCGGGAAAGAAGGGCATGAGAAGTCATTATGATGTCATCATAGTAGGGGGAGGACATGCCGGCTGTGAAGCAGCCTCAGCCGCCGCACGCCTAGGAGCCGCGACGCTCCTTATCACCCACAAGAAGGCCACTATCGGCGAGATGTCTTGTAACCCAGCCATCGGCGGCATCGGCAAGGGGCATCTCGTCCGCGAGATCGACGCTCTCGATGGCCTAATGGGTCGGGCTGCGGACATGGCTGGGATCCACTTCAAGCTCCTGAACCGGAGCAAGGGACCCGCTGTGCGTGGCCCGCGCGCACAGGCAGATCGCGCGCTTTACCGACAGGCAATCCAATCCCTACTGCGCGACCAAGCCAATCTCGACATCATCGAGGCCGGTGTCGAGGATATCATTATCGATCACGCTGCCGCAGCGGCAGGCGTGACAACGGACAACGGCGACAAGGTCCGGGCGGGCGCTGTGGTTTTGACCACAGGCACATTTCTGCGCGGCCGCATCCATATCGGGCCGCAAAGTTATCCAGCTGGTCGGGCGGGCGATGCTCCATCGCTCGGATTGGCGAAGCGGCTCGAGGAAATGGGATTGCCGCTTGGCCGGCTGAAGACCGGCACCCCACCGCGGCTGGACGGCCGAACAATAGCGTGGGATCAGCTCGACAGCGACCATGGTGATGCTTTACCAGAGTTTTTTAGCACCGTCACGACATCGATATCGAATCGCCAGATTGCTTGCGGTGTGACAGCCACCACCGGTGCCAGTCACAAGATTATCCGAGATAACATTCATCTGTCCGCCGTCTACAGCGGCCAGGTTTCGGGTCGCGGCCCTCGATACTGTCCTTCCATCGAAGATAAAGTCGTGCGTTTTGCCGACCGCTCCCAACACCGGATCTTTCTAGAGCCAGAGGGACTGGACGATCACACCGTCTATCCAAACGGGATCTCAACCAGCCTCCCCGAACCCGTTCAACAGGCGTTTGTCGCAACAATTCCCGGACTTGAGAATGCTCGTATCCAACGCCCCGGCTACGCCGTCGAATACGATTATGTTGACCCCAGGTCACTGTCGCGAACACTCGAACTCCGCGCCATTCCAGGCCTGTTCCTTGCCGGGCAGGTCAACGGGACGACTGGCTATGAGGAAGCTGCCGCCCAGGGCATCATGGCCGGCATCAATGCAGCGCTTCGCTGCGCTAGCACACAGGCATTCACGTTGGATCGCTCAGACGCGTACATCGGCGTCCTCCTGGATGACCTCACAACTCAAGGTGTCAGCGAACCCTATCGGATGTTTACCTCGAGAGCGGAGTACCGCCTGACCTTGCGCGCAGACAACGCAGACATTCGCCTCACAAGCAAAGGGATTGCCTGTGGCGTCGTGGGCGCACAACGGGCAATCCAGTTCCAGCAACACGCGGACGAACTTGGCAATGCCGAGACGCGCGCACGGCAACACACAGCGTCCGCCAGCCAACTTAAACGCGCAGGACTTGACCTACTACCTGATGGAGAGCAACGGCCGGTCTACGCTTGGCTCGCAAACCCCCTCCTTACGGAGTCGGATTGCCTGACTGTATTCCCCTGGCTGGGTCAATTACCACCGCGTGTTGTGTTTCAGTTACGTGCGGGCGCCGTATACGAGGGCTACCTGGCCCGACAGCAAAAAGACATTGCGTCCTTCCTGCGCGAAGAGGCTGTGCATATCTCAGCGGAGATTGATTATCTCGCCGTCGGCGGTCTCTCGACCGAGATGTGCGATCGGCTCAATCAATCGCGCCCACCCACCTTGGGAGCCGCAGGCCGGGTATCCGGCGTCACACCGGCTGCGCTTTCCGCGGTGCTTGCCCACATTCGCAAGCACCAGGCGGCTTGATGTTTCACGTGAAACACTCCGTTCTCGCCAGATACAACGTTTCACGTGAAACAGAGCAAAAGCTCGATGCCTATCTCGGGCTCATCCTCAGCTGGAACAGAACAATCAATCTCGTCTCCAAGGGCGATGAGCCGCACCTCCACGAACGACACCTCCTTGATTCACTGTCTCTGATTCCTCACCTCCCGCCGACATTCGAACGCGCCATTGATCTCGGTTCCGGCGCCGGTTTCCCTGGCATACCCCTGGCCCTCGCCACAGGTCGCCATTTTGATCTGGTCGAAGCCGACCATCGCAAGGCTGCATTTCTGCGCGAGGCCGTGCGGATCACGAGATCCCCCGTCACGGTTCACGCCCACCGCATCGAGCAAACCGCGCTCCCTCGCACTCGCCTGGTGACTGCTAGAGCGCTTGCCCCACTAGCGACCTTGCTCTCCTGGGCGGCGCCCCTCCTAGCGGAGGGTGGCCATTGTGTCTTCCCCAAGGGTAGAAGCGTCGGTACGGAATTGACGCAGGCCACACAAGAGTGGAATATGCAGGTAGAGCAGTGGCCCAGCCCGTTGCGACCTGATGCCTTCATCCTGCGACTGAGCGAGATATCGCGTGTCTGAATCTCCCGTAGGCACCGAGCAATCCATCGGGAAGGTCGATTCCACTCCACGAATAATCGCTGTTGTGAATCAGAAAGGCGGAGTGGGAAAGACCACAACCACTATCAATCTTGCCACTGCCCTCGCCGCATCCGGACATTCAGTCCTGATTGTAGATCTTGACCCCCAAGGCAACGCTTCCACGGGGATCGGCATAGCTCAGGCTCACCGCGGGATCGGTACGTATGCCATTCTCTTGGATGGTACCGCGCCTGATACGGCCACCCTACCAACATTTGTTCCTAGTCTCTCCATCATCCCAGCCGACCAAGACTTGGCTGGCGCTGAGATCGAGTTAGTCTCTGTCGCTCAGCGCGAGTTTCGCCTGCGCGACGCCCTCCTCGTTCCTTCCTTCTCTCGATACGACTATATCCTTATCGACTGCCCCCCCAGCCTCGGCCTTCTGACGCTAAATGGCCTCGTCGCAGCCCATGCGGTCCTTGTGCCTCTGCAATGCGAGTTCTTTGCTCTGGAAGGCTTGAGCCAGTTGATGCGCACCATTGAACGCGTGAGGCAATCCCTGAACCCGTCCCTCAGGGTCCAAGGGATCGTGTTGACCATGTACGATCGGCGCAACAACCTCTCCGACCTTGTTGCCGCCGATGCACGTGGCTTCTTCGGTCACCAAGTGTACGAAACCATGATCCCACGCAACATTCGCATCGCGGAGTCGCCCAGCCACGGCAAACCCGTCATTTTCTACGACTACCGCTCTCCTGGTGCCCAAGCGTATATTCGCCTCGCTCAAGAACTACTGCGCCGAGAACGCGCACTGACCGAGGACCAGACATGAGTAAGGAACCAGGCCCGCGTCTTGGGCGCGGTCTTGCCGCCCTGCTCGGGGAAGCCCCCCGTCCTGCAACAACTTTGGACAACAATGCAACGATCACGTCTATTCCAGTTGAACACCTGGAACCCAGTCCCTTCCAACCTCGCGGGGATTTCGATCCAGCGAGCATGGCAGAACTGACTGATTCAATTCGTGCCCGGGGCATACTCCAGCCGCTACTTGCACGCCCCCATCCCGACCAGCGGGACCGCTACCAAATCATCGCAGGGGAACGCCGCTGGCGGGCAGCTCAGCAAGCCGGCCTTCACGTCATTCCCACCTTGGTCCGAGCGCTGACCGATGCCGAAGCAATGGCCGCGGCTCTCGTAGAGAACCTGCAACGCCAAGATCTGAACGCCATCGAGGAGGCGGAGGGCTACCGGCGACTGGTGGACGAATTCGGGCTGACCCAGGAAAAATTGGCAGAGGCAGTTGGTAAGTCACGCAGCCATATTACTAACACCTTGCGCCTGCGCCAACTGCCGAATTTTGTTCAGGAAGAAGTCCGCAAAGGCACGCTATCGGCTGGACATGCACGCGCTCTGCTGAGCCACCCAGACCCTTCGAAGGCCGCTATTTCGGTAATCTCCCGTGGCCTCAATGTCCGGCAAACTGAGGCACTCGTATCCGGCCGCGCTCCGAAGGACGTTGCCAATGGCGAAGTCCGCCCGGCAAAAGATCCGGAAACAATCGCTCTCGAACGCGACCTACGTGAAAGACTGGGTCTCAAGGTTGATATCGCATTTGATGGCAAGGGCGGTACGGTGCGCATCACCTACCGCTCGCTTGATCAACTGGACAACATCGTTTCCCTGCTGATGCCCAACGGCTAGAGTTCCGGGTTCGGCAGGTTCAACTCGCGGAGTGAATTGCCTCGCGCATTGCTGCCGTCCGCTCTGCAGGCGGCTACCGAATTGCTCACTCCGCGTCGCAAAGTCGTGCATTACTCATAACTGACCGTTCAAACTGTCGGCAACGGTGTCGAGATCGATCTGATCGTAGGCCAATTGCGGCGTGCCTTCGTAGAAATGTCGACGCAGGAGGCCGTTGGTGTTCCCGTTAGAGCGACGGCGCCCCGACGCGTACAGGTCGGAGAGGACGATCCGCACACAGTTGCACAGCGCCAAGGTTCCATCCTACGCCTTTTTCTTGCCTGGATACAGGTTAGCGTCACCCATTGGCTCGCTGGCATCGTGCTCGACGCAACGGCGAGGCCCGGCGTGACCGCATTGGCCCTGGGCAACCACATGTACGCCAGCAAAGGTGAGATAGGTATCGTCCCATCTGGCTGGCTTGGATTTGCCGCGTAGGGAGCCTTTGGTGGCATCCTTCTGCATCACATTCAGGGCCATGTGGCGCAAGACCGCGAGGTTGTTCGGGCAGTTGCCCAGGCGGGTCCTATTCTGATCTTCATTCATCCCGACATCGAGGCGCCAGCGTAGCGGGTTTTCGATCCCCCAGTGCGATCGGACAACCTCCTTGAAGCGATCCGGCGATAGCGCCGTGCTCAGCAGATAATATGCGGTCTCGGTGGTGATCTTGGCGGCGGTTTCGCGACAGCGCTCGATCTTGCCGATGGCCTTCAAGCCGGGCCAGCGGTGATCGTCCTGAAACCAGCCGATCTGCGGCGAGAAAGTTGCCGTGCGGGTCTCGATGCGGCCGTGATCGGCATCGACAGTGGGTGCGGCGGTGACTACCTCGCTAGCCGGATCTTCAAGAAACCGCACGACATCGTCATGCAGCGTAACCTGGTTGCCCTTCAGCGCCAGGGCGTAGTCGCTGCCCTGATCAACGATCTGTTGAGAGGTCACGCGCTGGCAGTTGCGCGCGTCGCCGGCCACGATCGTGCCCTTCAACGACAGCATCTTGAGCAAGGCCGGCACCGCGTTGATCTCGTTGGACTTGGCGTCCGTGGCGATCTACGCCAGCACTAGGCGTTGCTCGCAGCCCCACGCACTGACCATATGCAACGCCGACTTGCCACTGGCGCGGTCGAACGAGCGCCGCAGGACCTTTCCATCGATCGCCACAACACCCTGACATTGCTCCGAAAACCCTGCGATGAAACGCTGAAACGCAGCACTGAACTCCGCCGGATCGAGCTGACGGAACAAGCGGCTGAATGTGTCGTGGCTGGGCACGCCGTTGGCAAGCTTCACGAAACCGCGCAGAAACGACTCATTCGCCTTGGCAAACAACGCCATGTCCACCGCCCCCTGCCCGCCACACAGTACGGTGCAGAGCGCGATCATCAGAAGCATATGGAAGTCATGCAGCCGGACGTTGCCGATACGCGGATCTTCCAGACCTTTCCAACAAGCTGCAAACTCTTCCAAGGCGTCCATCCGGTGCTCGATGTTCACGCGCACGGGTAGAATCTTTTTCGCTCTTATCGTATTCCCTGTTGATATGGTCCGAGCCCGGCGGCAGCCATGACCCAATCGTCTGGCTGCGCGGTTGGGCCGAAGGCTTCGATGGTGCGTCGCCAACTGAGGTAGCTGGGTAGGTTCGCGGTGGCGACGCCGTGGAAGCGGCGCATCCATT
>Ga0163154_10009226_pt1 | contig 11293 bp, 6 predicted proteins | sample OliLakLV19MP9P1_FD_148649 | JGI IMG/M metagenome (GOLD analysis project Ga0163154, IMG submission 148649) | Freshwater microbial mat bacterial communities from Lake Vanda, McMurdo Dry Valleys, Antarctica - Oligotrophic Lake LV.19.MP9.P1 | ecosystem: Environmental > Aquatic > Freshwater > Lake >...
TTTGGGTGCGGGTGAATTGTTGGAACAAGCTCTCTGACGTGGCGGTTCAGTACGTGCGCAAGGGATCGCTAGTGCAAGTGATGGCTGAATGGATGCGTCCGTCCGCATGGGTTGATCAAAGCGGCACCCCGCAGCCGAGCCTTGATGTGGATGCCAACCGCCTCGTTTTGTTAGACCGCGCTGAGAACGGTGACAACGGTCACAGCGAAGACACGGCGGATATTCCGTTCTGAGATAAGTGATGGTGGTGCTGTCGTGGAGGCGACAGCACCACTTTTCTCAAGTTACGCTGGAAAAACAGGAATTTTTCTCAAGTTACATTGGATTCCGTCTCAAGTTACGCTGGAATTCACACGAGCGGCATACCGCAGCCGAGTCTCGACGTGGATGCCAACCGACTTCCGACTTGTTCTGCTTGACCGGCTAAAAAGCGACGAACCAGAGAGTTCAGAAGACATTCCGTTCAATATAGTATAAGACAGAAGCAGCGCGAAAATGCCGCTTCTATAGTTAAACCGCATGTACATCTACAGCCTCAATAGACTCTCTATTCCGCTTTTTATCAAAACTTGGTTTGACAGCAAAATCTACGGTCATCCCTTCATGGTAGTTCCGCGGTAAGTTCCGTGCATGAACGAATATCTTTTCCCCTCCCTGAGAAGCTTTAATAAATCTAAATACATCATCGGAGTTACGTGGCGAAAGAATCACTCCCTGTAAACGGTCTTGTATATTTGAAGAACCTTCAAGCCAGTGTTTCTGACAGAATCGCACCAGCTCATTCTCATTGTCTGGGAGTTGAAGTTGTGATAGACCTTGCTGGTCCAATAATTCGCATATTCTGCTCTCAGCCTGCAAAAGATCAGTTGGAAAGCTCCATTCATTTCTTGTACGAATAGTGCGAGCCAATTTCACATGTGCGCTCGCTACTTTTATTTTGCCGAGTGCCAATGCAATGCAAGCCAAATTAATAAGATAGCCTATTTTATAATCTACACTCTGGTAAGTATTATTTAGAGCAAAACACATCAATCGATAGGCTTTTTCATTGTTCTCCAGTCGATGTTCCAAATTGGCGAGTTCCGCTGTAGCGTACCAAGGGCAGCGAGAATCTCGCTGAAGTTCACGCATCTTTTCAACACCGTATTGTAAATCTCCTGCTTCAGCATGTGCGAGTGCATCAAGGCGTGCAAGGAAGAAGGATCGCGGAAATTCCTGTAGCGCTTTCTGTGTTTGGTCAAACGCATCTTGGTATTGACTCGTTTCCTTTAAAGCTCTGGCTCGCCCAATATAGAATGTTTCTCGATCCGACATTACCTTTTTTCCATTGTATTCTTTTGCTTGAGCATCAAGCATTTGTGGGCTAATCTTGTTTGCCCATTCCAAGACAACATGCCACCGAACATTATTTTGATCTTTGGCTACCTTAATCACAGCTAAGACTGTCCTTGTTAGCAACAATTCATCAGCGTGCAACTCTAAGATTTCATTGGCTGTTCTAATGATTGCATCAAGATCGCTGTCCTCTTTGGCAGGTTTTAGGTGCTTATCGTAAATGACCCATCCCAATTCACGTCGGATAAATTGGTCGTGCGGTTTACGGTTCATTCCATCTTTACCAATAGCCTCAGCATCATCTAGTCGTCCGACTTTTCTAAGGCACTTGATATAGCTACTTAAAATGTAGTCGTCTGGAGCAGCTTGCCAAAGCTTATCAAATAGCTTTGCTGCCTGTTGATACTGTTCCAACTCTGTAAACGTCCAAGCAACTTGCTTAATTGTGTAGGAGTCTTCTGGAAAATGCAGTAACGCATCACGTGAAACGACTTCGGCTTCTGCCAATTGCTTTGCCTTACGTAGGCATTCAATGTATCGCCAACCAACAATTTTAGAAGGTTGATTAAGCCACAGCTCACTAAAAAGCGGTAATGCTCGAGCATATTGCTTGTTTTTACGGAGTTCCTCTGCCTGCAGGTACTTAGGGTGGTTGTTCATAACTATCCTCGAAAATATACTCTAGGGGTGGTTGACCTGGATCTTCTGTGTGGTGACAAAATGAACCTTGGCAACCTTACGAAGTTCATCATCTCCAAAACGTGAAATTATTTCTTTACCGACCAGTATAATCCGGGCGTCAGATGCCCCTTTAGGAAAGTCGATCTTGTACTGGTCGGACATTCGCGTTAAAAACTGCAAGAATTGGGCACGTGCTAGTATTGAAGCTGCTGCTACTGCGATGTTCTCCTCTGCCTTGGGTAACTGGATCAGATTCAGCCTAGTCTGACGCGCTTTACTGAGTAATTTTCCACGAACATATTGCTCATCGCCAAATTTATCAACTATCACAGTTACCTGTTCCTGCGGAAACTCGGTCAGAATATCCTCAAGCGCGCGTGTATGCCCCCAGGCTAAAAGCGTATTGAGATTCTTCCCCTCGCGTTGAAACTGGTCATACAAAGCGTTATAGCGTTCAGGCGGTATCACCACAATTTGTGCACGTTTGCCGCATACGCGTCGGATTGCGTCAGCTAGGTCTACATTTCTTCTATCTGAAAGAGCCTTACTATCTTTAACACCAATTTTCCGCAACTCAGCTGCGATCTCTTCATTGACGAAAACGGCTGCTGCCACAAGCGGTCCAAAGTAATCACCCTTGCCTGATTCATCTGTTCCAATCCAGCTGGTTCCTAATTCGACTGCCCGAACAGCTTTAATTTGCGCATCAAGTTTATTGTCAGCGGCACTCGCTTCGGACGCTGCGTTGGCTACCCCAAGAAGTCCTCTGATATCAGTGTCGATGATGTCCAACAAAGGTGGCGTACCGGCTACAGTTAGAGTCCCATTCGTAAACTGACGCACAAAGCAACTCTGTCCTCCCCGAGTCACTTTAATGCGGAAGATGCAGTTGTTTTCCTGTTCCTGTACGCCATCCCCGCGTTGCAGTAGATGGCGAAGCACCTGATCTTGTAACACTGCATCCTTGACTGAATACTTCCTTGGTTCAGATTTCTTCGAGGGTTCAGTTGAAGCAGGAACAACCTTTTCTCCAAAAACGCGAGAACAGGCAGCTTGGACATGTTGTTTCAGCGTAGAATCCTTGCCTTGAACGACATGATTGAGGCTCTGGGCGTAATAAACTAACAAGGGAACAGTTGATCGGCGGTCGGTGTATTCGACGCGAATGCAAGAATGAGGCTCGTCAGTTTCTCCAACTAGCGAAATATTCTGATCGCGCAGGATAGTCGTAACCTCTTGGATCTTGTTTCCAGCCAGATCGCGGAGATTATCAGTTTCCCTTCTAAACGATGCGCTTCGGAAGATATGAATCACATCGGCGACTGAAGTTGCGGGAATAACCTTGAGACCTGCCGGGTGATCTACATCCCCGAAGTTATCTTGTGGGATGAACACGCGACGAATTCCTAGTTCGACAGCCGCCTGAAGTTTTTCAGCTATGTACTCAACCCGTCTAATTGTTCCATCTGTCTCGACTTTGCCCGTAAACGCCGTATAGGCATCAATGTCAATGCGCTCCAAATTAGCTTGTATTGCAACAGCCAATGCCAATCCGATGGACTCTCCGTCAAAAGATAAATCTGAGCGGCTAATTTCCCAGATGAAGTCCCATGTACGCGCCTGAGGATGTTTTGCAGTTGCGTAAACAACAGCTTTCTCTGCCGAAGTAGCCATTTCGGGGCCGACTTTATTGACACAGTGCGCTCTCCCAGTTCCACTTGCGCGCGTAATGACTTTTACTCCGTAGGTATCACCCTTACCGGATGCTGCGAACAATGGATATATGTGCCAAAGATGGATTCGCCGATATCCTTCCAGAGCCTGCTGAATGATTGAGTGTAGTTGAGACGCCGCATCCTGAAATCCTGCCGCAGATATTGCATTAAGGTACTCTTTAAAGAACAAATCAAGGGCTTGTTCACTACTGGGATTCTGACGGTGTTGATGAAGCCTAGATTTCACAGCTGAATCGAGACTTATTGACACACTTTCAGACAGAATAGACCAAGTCGACAAGGGGCCAAGCACTAGACTCTCTAAATCAATGTTTGCATCCAAGACTGTATAGCATTTGTCATGAACATCGCTTAGCCCTCTTAAATATGTTCTAAATTCTGCCAGATCCTCCTCAGCAGATGAACCTAACACTTCTGTGAGAAGCCGTTCTGTCTGAAGCAGCAATCGTTCATCACCGATAGTACGAAACGCCTCGCGTTCGAATAGTAAGTCTCGAACAGCACTCTCGTTTCTGTCTATCGCGACTTCATCTCCATTTTGTAGTGCTGTGCGGAGAGTTCCGATTGCACTCTCCAATTGCGACGCAATATCTGCCATACTCTTTACTCGAAATCGATATTGACGAGGACAATGTCATTCTTATCGAAGCGTAAAACGTTGCCAATGGTGATTTGCTCATCAGTTCGCATAATTGCAGTCACGGATCGAATCTCTTGCTCTCTCAGGACTACAGTAATCACGAACGATAGCCCTTCAAGACTAGGGGAAACTTCGTGAACTAAAGCATAAATGAGTGTTTCACGTCTACGCTCAAGAATCTGCAAGACGAAGGCGTCTTCGCCAGATGATGTACTGACAACAATGTCAGATGTTGTGGAATGACCAGCTGCGAATGCTCGTCTTGATCCCTTCAAGAACTTTTCCACATTGCTGAAGACTGGCTGAACTTGGAAACGCTTTTTTCTTGCTGGCTCTGCTACAGGTGAAGGCAGATCCGCAAACAGCGCCGCAGTTGCTGCGTTGGCGAGGTACTGCACTGCCTCAACCTCCGCTTCCTGAAAGGCAACGCGCAAATCGTTTTCTTCGATAATTGGCAAACCCACCCACTCTTGAGCTTTCTGGGGAAGATTTTCATCAAGCAATAGCGATAGATGAACACTACGCATTACCTTAACTGCATTGTCAGATAGTTTGCCAATGTAGGTTCTGAGATGTGCGCGAAGTACTGGGGTCTCATTCCATACTTCAACCATATACTGGTAGGGTAGTGAGCTTTCGGGTATTGGAACAAGCAGATCAAAGTTAGTTGCCGCCCATATCATCATTGAGATCGGCACAGCGGTCACTTGATCGTAAAATAATCCTGTATCTTCTGAAGTTGACAGAATTACAATTAACCGAGGCTCCTCTGTAATTACCTCCCCGATTTCAGGTAACATCAGTGTGCTTTGGGTAGACCAAATCTGCCCGATTTCAATGATTTTAGGTGGAGGCACTTTACGGGTAAGATTGAAAAATTGAGGAGCACGTTCGCGAGATATCTCGCGAATAATCTCCGGTATATGTTTTGACATGGGTTTGCTCCACATGTGACTTCGCACACTAATTAGTTTTCTCGGTCAGCGTCAGCACAAAGCTCGGACAATTGTTCAAACAACTTCTGAGCTTCTTCCTCGGTCAGCTCAGCAGCAGCAATGAACTCAGTAACCCTGTTTAAATCATTTTTGACTGTGCCTTTGGATATACCTAACCTATTGCTTGCGATTTCCAATGTTGCATCTTCTAGGCTCAAGTAAAGAGCCAACGTGTGACGTTGACGTGTAGACAGTTGTGAATATATGCGCTGCGCAATGTCAACAAGTTCGATCATCGCAATTTCTTGGGCAGCCGGTATAACTTCAACATAGGACTGTGAGTTCTCGTCTCGTATATCAAGGACTTCATCCATAGAGAATTCCTGTATATCAAGTACGTTCATGCGAAAACGAAGGGACTGGATGATTAGACCAAAATCAACGCATCGATCTAAATCCCGTAATGTGTTTAATAGGAGTCGTTCAAGGTCTGGGGTGCTGATTAGATGGTCAATTTTGCGACTCGTTATCTTATATCTAGTTACGGGAGGAAGAACAACTTTATACATTGCTTGCACTACCTCCTCCAACTTCTGAACAATGGTCCGCGAGTCCCAACCATAAAGTCCCCACTGGTTGGATCCATTACAGTTTGCAAAGTTGGGGTTGTTATTTAATATCTGGCGTACTCGGCGGACAAGATTTTGGAATTCATCTTTTTTCCGACGATTTATCAAGAAATGCCTAAAGTCCCTTTGAAGCGCTCGGTGCAGTTGCTCCGTTGTTTCAAGAGCGATAAGATAATGTTCAAGCAAACCTGTACGTAATAATTTCTCGATAATGAAATCGTGACATAACCCGCCGATGGCGTCCTCATCCCAAATGCCATTTGAAGAATAGTGTGCTGCGGGATAACGGCGGGTTGCACTTAGGACAATATTCCAGATGAATGTATAAAGAATTTCCCCTACACCTTCAGACTGATATTCTAAAATAAGGGCTTGAAAATTAGGGGTTATCATCGACTATCCCCATTCTGTTTTTTGATCTGGTTGCTAATTTTCTGTATCCAAACATCAGATAATCGACCTATATAAACAAACTCGCGAAACTGTTCTGCTGGAAACGGTCTCCTAAATCCCAAGAGAATTGCCCCCTCCTTGTCTAATTCTGGCAGCACTTTGGCTGGGGTATACAATTCGTCTTTACGTCTGCCTCGTTTCGTTGTACGAGGACATGCTAGTACCGGTGGACGATTTGGTTTGGAGGGCACAACTACGACCCAAGGGTGATTTTTTCCCTGCCCAAAGCCGCTCACCGAGTCTGGAATCCACCACATATCGCCGATACGCAATCGATTATAAACATGTTCTTTCAGCCCTTCTTCACTTGAGTAACTAAAAGAAGTAGCTGCTTTAAGTCAGTGACTTTTTTAACGGGGTCGCTCAATCTCCCGTCTCCTTTGGTGAAGAACACCTAGTATATATACACAAGGAATCGCCGATTTTTTCCAAACCACTTTCAGATATTGATTTGGCTGTGGGTTAATCTGTATTTTGAATGCCGTTTTTACAGAGAGAGGTTGATCGGATAGCCGCGATACTTGCTGCCCGTTCTTTAATGACGTTAGGTTTTTATCTACAAACTATAAAGTACCCCATTCTCCGCCAACCATCGCTTTCTATCCCGCCATTCGGGAATGATACGTTCGATAGTCTGCCAGAACTGTTCACTGTGGTTAGGAAAAACAATATGAGCAAGTTCATGGATAACGACATATTCTAGAACAGGAAGGGGAAGCATGACGACGCGCCAGTGAAAATTAACTTGGCTCGCGCTGCATGATCCCCAACGATATCCTAAATCTGCAACAGTGAGCGGTGGTAACTTCACATCTAACCGTTGTGCGAATGAGGGTAGTTGACGCTGGAGCCATGTTCGACATTGTTTTGTGTACCACGCCATAAAATGTTTGCGTCCGTTGAAGCGCTCATCTGCTCTCAAAACGAACTGTCCCCGAAAGAATTGCAGTATTGGGGTTCGAGCTTGGTTAGGGTCAGGCGGCACAATCTGTAAGCGATAACTTCGTCCCAGATAGAAAAAACCTTCGCCACTCACATATTCCTTTAGGGGTGGGATGAGCGTCAGATTTTTCTCTTTATCGAGGAGTTGAGTATAGATCCATTGTTTTTTGGACTGCACAACGGAGCGCATGAGGCTTGCATCGCAATTCATAGGAGCAGCGATGACCAATTGCCCTCCGCGATCCACGATGAGCGCTATAGTTTTGCGCCGGTCACTGCGACGCACCTCGAAAGACAGGTCATCGACCTCAAGTATCTCAGGCATTGACCAAATCCGTATGACGACGTTTCGCTAAGGCAACGATGCGGTCAGCGGTTGCATCCAATTTCTCGAAGGGCAGAATATCATGATCATCCATAAATATCTTGACCCTAGAACGAAGCTGTTGGCGCAGTTGTGCTGTGGCCCAGAAATCCTGTCTGCCGATCTGATCGCGCAATATCCCGGCGATTTCAACGGTCAAACCCGCAAGATGTTGCAGTGCGTCACTAGACAGAACCGCCACATCCAAGCCCATCGCATCGATGAGCAAGCTCATGAACGGCTTCAGCTTCTGTGCATCTCTATCCGGCAGGAACTCCAAAGCTCGATCACTTGGCGGACCCGCCTGCATATCATGGATGAATTCGCGCAGTGCCTGCACCAAGGCATCCCAGTTGTGCTCAAAGTCAGTCAGGATTTGCTCAAGCCGTTCGCTGAGCTTTTCATAATGCACCGGATCGGTTTCGATTTTGACCGCAATCTCATGCCGTGCGGCGTGTTCCATCTCGGCTGCTTTCGCCTCACTTGAGGGCAGTGCGTTGACATGTGCCTCAAAGTTCGCATCGGTGATCGAAAGCGGGGCGATAATTTGCTCTGGGTGATAAGCACGGATGTGATCATCAATCAGTTGGCGAACTTTGTCCCCTAAGCCTGCGATTGCCTGATCGTTTTCCTCGCGCAGCATGTTGGTGACGGTACGACTGATCACGCCGAAGTATTTTGCATCATCGACATAGGGCAGCGCTTTGGGGTTCGGCAGGACAATATCAAGGCTGACCAAGAACTCTTTGAATAGCCGTGCAAACTCCGCACGGGCGCGCTCATCCCCCACCAGCAGGAGGACACAGGCAGTCAAATTTTGAATATCGTTGATGCCGTTGTCACGGAAAAAAGCGATGACTGCGCCATGCCGATCCTGCAATTTCGGCAATTCGTCCGTGATGCTCGTCATCGTGCCTTCAACATCTGACTGGCTGTAGACTGCCAAGGCGGTCGTTAGATGCTGCGTCACGCCGTAGTAGTCAACCACATAGCCGCAGGTTTTGTTTTTGTGGGTACGGTTGACGCGCGCGACCGCCTGCAAGAGTTCATGTCCCTGAATGAAGCGATCAAGATACAACGCCTGCTCAATCGGCGCGTCAAATCCGGTCAGGAGCATGGTGCGCACGCACAGGATTGCCAGTCCATCGCGCCGACCGGGATCAGCATGTTTCAGGGGCTTTTTGAATCGTTCAATCCGCGCGTCAATGTTTTCGCGCAGCGTCCACTGACGCCGATCCGGTGGGTCATGTTGGTCAGCAGAAATCACTGCAGCGAACTCCAGCGTGCGAATCGTCTCAAGGTGCTTCAATGCTCCGCTCAGGAACTGCGTCTCATCGTCATATTCACGAATTTTGTCCTCTGGCAGTTCAGCCAGTGAGGGATCCATGCGCTCAAGCAGTTCGAGCAAGGTTTTGTGTTCGACTGCCAACGCTGCCTGATAACGGATAGCTGCCAGACGTGACACGGCGACAAGCTGCGCCTTAAAGCCGTTGGGCAGCACGGTGCTGATGTAATGGCGCAGAATATCGGCAGCCTTTTTCGCAATGAGATCAGGCGCTTCCAGCACTTCCTGCTCACGGGCATACTTGTCCTTGAGCGCCTGCTGCTGCGCGGGAGTCAGATGGGCAAAGTTTGCATCAAACAGTTGGTCAAGGTCGCTGTGATCGAGAACTTCGGCTTCGACCTTTCTGCCTTCGTAGACGATAGGAACTGTTACCCTGTCTTCCTCCGCCATGCGAATATTGTAGGTATCGATGTAATCGCCAAAAATCTCGGTGGTTCTCTTCTGTGCGCCCATCATAATCGGCGTGCCAGTGAAGCCGATGCGCGCGCTGTTAGGCAGCGCGGCGACCATATTGGCATGCCATTCATCGGTATGTGAGCGGTGCGCTTCATCGATCAGGATGAGGATGCTGGTTGAGGTATTAAGCGGCTCAAACCGATCCTCTGCCTCGACAAGGCGCTGCAAGTCGTCCTCATCGCCGGTAACGGCTTCTTCGCGCTCTTTGACTTCTTGGCGGCGGTACTTCTGGATCATGCCGAAGATCAGCCCCGGCGCATCTTCTCGCAGCAGCGTTTTCAACGCATAACTGTTCTGCGCCCGCCGCACGTTCTCGCCGGTGAGCTGCATCGTCTCGCTGAGTTGTTGTTCCAAATCCACGCGGTCGGTAACGACCACGACTTTGAACTGGCGCAGATCGGGCAGTGTGCGCAGCTTACGCACGAGGAATACCATCGTCAGGCTCTTACCCGATCCCTGCGTGTGCCAGATGATCCCGCCGCGGCGGTCGAATTCCCCATCGAGCAAGCGCGTAGGCGCGTTACGCAGCTTATAAATGGCTTTCTGAACCGCTTCCCACTGCTGATAACGGGCGACCACCTTGATCTTGCGTCCTTCATCGGTCTTGAAGAGCGTGAAGTGCCGCACGAGGTCGAGCAGGCTTTCCGGGCGCAGAATGCCGCCTACAAGGATATGCTGCGCGATGAGAGTCGAGGTCTGGACTTCCTGCTCGATTTTCTCTCGCCATTGCACTACGTTCGTCTTCCAATCCATATAGTGCTCGTAACTGGCGCCGATGGTTGAAATGCGCGCACCGTAGAAATAAGTTGCTACCAGTGCTTGGTTGTACCAGAACAGCCGCTCGATCCCCTCCGGTTGTTCGCTGCCCCGCATATTGGAGTATTGCAGAAGCTGCTCAATCGCCTTTTCAAGCGGAGTCGGGATGCCCGGCGCTTTGCATTCGATCACCACGAGCGGGATGCCGTTGACGAACAGCACGATGTCGGGAATATGGCGGCTGTGGTTGGTCACGGCGTCGGACGTATCCACCCGAAACTGGTTGATGGCAAGGAAATGATTATTCTTGCGTTCATTGAAATCGATATAGCGAATCGTGACATCTCTGCCGCCGTGAATGTCGGGATCACCGGGGACAACCACACCCTCCAGCAGCAGGCGCGTCCCCTCGACATTCGATTCCATGAGCTTAGGTCTGCCAGCGCGGTCGAGGGCATCTAGCGCGATGGTGATGCGCCGCTCATCGAGCCAAGGCTCCCCGTCGTCAGTCACGTTGAGCTTGTGGAGTGCCGCTTTGACGTGTTCGCGCAGCAGCACCTGACCGAAATTTTCGCGGAAGGTAAATGACGGCACATCCGTATCGCCCGGAACGAGTTCGCCTTGATCGTCGCGCAGTGTTTTCCAGCCCATCGCACTGAGCTGACGCATGAGGGGCAGTTCAACGGTATTGAGTTCGTTAACTATGTATTTTTGTGATGCCATGCTCTGATTTATTCCTCCGCGCTCAAAAAATCGGCGACGCGAACCCGTCCGGTGAGAAGATCGTCCATTAGCCCTTGCTTAAGTAGCAGTAGTTTTGACAAGAAAATGCGCTCTTCTAATACATTGCGGTCAAATACCTCAATACGCAGTGCAATCTCAATCCGTTCATTTCGTGACTGAGGCCATGGAAGTACTAACGAGCGCACTTGTTTGTAGTTTAATCCCTCTCGACTTCCACCAGCATTCTGTTGGGTAATTTGTGACTGCCCAATGTATGAGCCAAGAACTGCCGAGACGT
>Ga0163154_10009229_pt1 | contig 11290 bp, 8 predicted proteins | sample OliLakLV19MP9P1_FD_148649 | JGI IMG/M metagenome (GOLD analysis project Ga0163154, IMG submission 148649) | Freshwater microbial mat bacterial communities from Lake Vanda, McMurdo Dry Valleys, Antarctica - Oligotrophic Lake LV.19.MP9.P1 | ecosystem: Environmental > Aquatic > Freshwater > Lake >...
GCTGGGGCTAAAGGGGGCGGGATCCTTAGCGATGAAAGCGTCTTCCTCGAATTCCTGGATCTCCTCCACCTGGGCATCTTCGATCGCCATGCCCTTAAGTTTCTTGAGGGTGGCTGTGGGATAGCGCAGGAAGCGGCGGGCTTGACTCTGGTCCAATTCCCAGATCTCTAAATTACTCAGGTATCGGGTTTCAAAGTTGCCGCCCTGTTCTTTGGGAGTGAAATAGGTGGTGCGTGAAATGAGGTAGTACAACCGTTGCTCCTGACTTGCCCCTTGAGTAAATTCCAGCGTACTGCTTAAGGGGCAATGTGTGAACCCATGCTGTCATAAGCCTAGCTAAAAATTACATAGTTTGAGGCCAGGGACGGTCCTCGTCCCTGGCCTCAGTGCTTAACTTTCGTCAGCTTAGCAACGGTCGCCGACCCGCGCATTACGGTTGAGAGTTACAGAGCGATCGCTGGTGCTATCGCCCTCGCCGGTCACAGTTCCGGTGCCCGTCGCGCCTTTCACATCACCCGTGGCACTGCCTTTACCAATCGCTACACCGTTGCCGCTGACAGTTCCGGTGCCTTTCTTAGCGCGGACCCGCCCGTCTTGGCAGTAGAGGGCAACCCCCTTACCCGTGGCCGTACCACCGCCTTTAATTGCACCTTTACCTGTGCCTGTGCCGGTCCCCCGGACGGCTCCACTGCCATCACGGGTCTGGGCCATAGCCAAGGGGCTCATCAACAACAAAGACAACCCAATCGCTGCAAACTTTTTCATAACTACCTCAACCGATGGTTTACCTATATACTGACCCCACTCACACCCCGTTTAGTTCAGTCCAAGGGGCTAGCCCAACTAAAATCCGCCCGTAGAAATAGATACTAGCCAATTCTTGAGAGACGATTATTCACCCTAGGGCCTACGCTAACCTGACCTAAGTGCGGCGGTGAGAATGGGTTTTTGGGAGTAGGTGCGGACTGGGTAGTTATCATGAGTGAACAATTTCTGTAGCCCCATGACCCAGACCCATCCCCAATACCACCACGATTTATACACCCTCCAGACCGTTGCAGCAGCCCCGGTCAGCGACCAAGCCCTAGCAGAACTGGCCCGTCTCTACATCCGTTACCAGGACTTCAAGGGTGCTCCAGAGATCCATAGCTTAATCAAGCAGTTATTCAAAACTTGGTCACTGACTCCAGAGACGTTATTTCAACAGACCCGGGTGATCCACCACCAGCGTCCGGTTTTCCGGGGGGATAGTCTGCGTCAGGATGACTGGGCCTAGTTAACCGTAATAGCCCCAGGCGCGGGGGTCCACGCGGTCTAGAGGAATATCTTCTAACCCATACTCCGCCCAACGGCGTGTGACCAAATCCTTAGTAGCCCCATCCATGACCAGTGGTTCACCCCAGGCGTGGTCCGTCTCGGGGGGGATTTTGGTCGTTGCGTCAATGCCCATCCGTGCCCCCAGGCCAATTTTGGGACAGGCAAAGTCCAGACTATCGAAGGGGGTATCCTCCAAAATAAATACATCCCGTGCCGGGTCTACTTTAGAAGCAATTGCCCATACGACTTGGGAAGGGTCGCGGATATCAAGATCAGCATCCACGACGACCACAAATTTGGTGTAGGTGAACTGGACCAAGGCCGTCCAAAACGCCATCGCCGCCCGCCGTGCCTGACCGGGGTAGGACTTCTTAATCGAGATGACCGCCAGCTTGTAGCTCAGCGCGTCCATCGGTAAAAAGAAATCCACAATCTCTGGGACCTGTTGGCGCAGCAGTGGCGTGTAGACCCGGTTGAGAGCAATAGCCATCATCGCTTCTTCTTTGGGCGGACGGCCCGAGAAGGTGGCGAGATAAATCGGGTCCAGCCGGTGGGTGAGGGTGTGGATTTGGACCAAGGGCGCGGGTTCTGGGAGTCCGTAGTACCCCATGTGGTCGCCAAAGGGACCGTCCACCTGCATCTCCCCGGGCGTAATCGTGCCTTCGAGGATAAACTCTGCCATGGCGGGTACGAGCAGGTCTGAGGTCTGGCATTTCGTTAATTTGACCCCCTCGCCTCCGTACAGTCCCGCAAAGAGCCATTCCGAGAGTTCGACGGGGATGGGGGTCGCCGCCGCCAAGATGAGGAGGGGGTCCACACCGACGGCGATGGCAATGGGCATAGCTTGACCCCGTTCGGCCCACTTGCGCAGGTGTCTAGCCCCGCCGCGCACCGAGAGCCAATGGACGGTCATCGTGTTGCGACTCTGGTACTGGAGCCGATAGATCCCGACGTTGGGGGTGCCGTCCTCGGGGTCTTGGGTGATGACCAAGCCCATGGTCAGGTTGCGTCCCGCGTCTTGGGGCCAGGGCTGGAGCAGGGGCAGCAAATTGAGATCTACTTGGTCTTGGTTGAGGATGACCTGTTGACAGGGAGCGTTGAAGAGGACCCGGCCCGGTTTGGCTTTGAGGACATCCAACAGCAGGGGCGCGAATTCGAGTAGGCCCTGGAGGTTGCGGGGGGGGCGGGGTTTTTGGAGTTTACCGAGTTTTTCGCCGAGGTCTTCGAGTTGCTGCTGCTGCTCTAGGCCCATTGCCCAGACCACACGCTCCACGGTACCCAGGAGGTTGACCACCACCGGGAACTTAGCCCCCTTCACCTGTTCAAATAACAGGGCCGGACCGCCACAACGCAACATCCGCTCGGCAATCTCAGTAATCTCCAAGTAGGAGTCCACGGGGGCCTCAATCCGGCGCAACTGCCCACGCGCCTCCACCAACTGTAGAAAACTACGCAGGTCACGGGTCACAAGGAGTCCTCAAAGGCTTTGTCCCATCGTACTCGGGGGAACTTAGGCGTAAATGAGATCCGTGATGGCTTGAACTAGGCTGGGTTGGTTGGATTCAACTGCAATCAGTCTGGATGGTAAGTTAACCTGTTCTAAATGAGGTGCAAGCTTTTTGTAAGCATGATCTGGGAATGCAGCCAACAACCGATTCTCAACGCTCCCTAGGGAATCCTCTGACAAAGGTATTCTCCGTATAACATTGTAGGTATTAGTTGGTTTTTATGCCACTACTTGCGTATTATTTACATATGTAGAGCGTATTTCCTGCCTTAAATCGAACGTGAAGTATGAGCTTGGGCTCGTCGCTCGGTGTAAATTGTAGATTTTGTACTGACTGGCATGAGTAGAATGCATAGACCGTATATAGACTGGCGTAGACCTTCTACCAAACCAGCGTCCTAAAAATCTTAAATATTGATAAAATAAAATCATAAAGTTTTGCCTGGAGGATTGGCAGTGACCCCTTCTTTAGTGAATTTCCTGTTGAGCTTGGTGGCGGGCGGCATTGTAGTGGGCTTGGGCGCGTTGGGGCTGACCCTGGTTTCCCGTATTGACCGGATTCGCTAGGCCCGGTGGTCTTTGCTCCTGTTGCCGTCGCCTGTGGTTCCTATTGGGTAGTTCGTGCCCTGAGTGAAACCCTCTGTGAACCCTTGGAAATTGAGGATTATGGCATCCAGTCCATGGCGGATGTTAGCCCTCCGAAGTGGCACCTTGCCCATACCTCTTGGTTTTTTGAGACATTTTTGCTAGGACCCCTCCTAGCGGGTTATCAGCCCTTCCATCCCCAGTTCGGCTACCTGTTCAACTCCTATTACGAAGCGGTGGGGGTGCGCCATCCCCGGCATCAACGGGGTTTGTTATCGCGGCCTACTGTGCATGAAGTCTATCGTTATCGCGCTTACGTGGACCACCACATGGGTGAACTGATGGCAACGGTCCCCCCCGCGCAATGGGCACACCTCGTCACCCTGGGACTACACCACGAGCAGCAGCATCAAGAGTTGCTCCTGATGGACATCAAACATATCTATGCCACCAATCCCCTGCGGCCCGTCTACTGTCCCCGTCCGGTCGTCCTTAGTGAGACCACTCCCCTCGCTTGGACTGAATTCCCGGCGGGCTTGGGGGAGATTGGGCATCAGGAAGGGAATTTTGCCTTTGATAACGAAGGACCCCGCCACCGGGTTTACCTCCAACCCTTCCGGCTGGCCCAACGGCTGGTCACGAATGGGGAGTATTTGGCGTTTATGGCGGACCAGGGCTACGGGCGGCCTGAATTTTGGCTTGCACAAGGTTGGGAAACCTGTTGCCGCGCGGGTTGGACGGCTCCGCTCTACTGGGAACAACACGGCGATGCATGGTGGCACACGACCCTCGCGGGGCTACGTCCAGTGGTCTTAGCCGAACCCGTGTCCCATGTGAGCTTATTTGAGGCTGATGCCTATGCGCGGTGGACGGGGCAACGGTTGCCCACGGAGGCGGAATGGGAAATCGCCGCGAGTCAAACCCCTACGCCAACACCGAACTTACTCGAAGCCGGACATTTACATCCCCAACCCGCCCAGGGACCGCAATTTATCGGTGACCTGTGGGAGTGGACCCAGAGTCCCTACACGGGCTATCCCGGCTACCGCCCGGACCCCAGTGCCCTGGGGGAGTACAACGGGAAATTTATGTGCAATCAGTTCGTCCTGCGTGGGGGCTGCTGTGTGACGAGTAGTGACCATATCCGCCTGACCTACCGCAACTTCTTCCCGCCCGAGGCGCGGTGGGCCTTCAGTGGGATTCGCTTGGCTGACTAATCCCCTAAAACCCGATTGGTTTAGTGTACAATCGAAGGACCACAGGCGAGGGGTTGTCAGTGATTGCCATTTCAAGTGCAGGCACCTGGGTCGACCAACGGGCTGAAGAGTTTGCTGAAGCTCCAACTGAAGACCTATTGCGTTGGGTGATTGACCAGTACGGCGCGGATTTTACCGTGGCCTGTGCCTTTGGTCCTGAGAGCATTATTCTGATTGACCTGTTGAGCCAGTTGCAACCCGTCGTCCAGGCTTTTTTCCTGGATACGGGCTTCCACTTCCAAGCGACCTTGGATCTGCAACAAAAAATGACCGAGCGTTATCCCAACTTGGCCTTAACCGTCGTCCGGCCCCGCCTGAATGTCAGTCAACAGAACGCGGTCTACGGGGCAGACCTACCCCAACAGAACCCGGACCAGTGCTGCCAGTTACGAAAAGTCGAACCGCTACAACGTGCCCTCCAGGGCTACCGTTGTTGGCTGTCGGGGTTGCGCCGGGAACACGCCCCCAACCGTAGCCAGACCCCCTTGCTCCACTGGGATTCCAGGCAAATGCTTAAGGTAAACCCCCTAGCTGATTGGTCCAAGGGCCGGATGTGGCAATATATTTTGGAACGGGGTCTTCCCTACAATTCCTTACTAGATGAGGGTTACACCTCAATTGGTTGTGCTCCATGTACGCGACGCCCGTTGCCGGATACTGATGAGCGTTCGGGACGGTGGCAGGGTACGACTAAACGCGAGTGCGGGATTCACCTGTGATTCCCTAAAATGTATCGGTTGCAACAAAATAACGGGGATGGGCTACCGTACAGTGAATTTACCTACTGATACTGCTGCACCGTGACCAAACAGATTATCCCAAAACGTCGTTCCTGGCAGGTGGCTGACAGTCTTTTTGCAAGCTTTAAGTATGCTTGGGCTGGGGTGGTTTACTGTGCGGTGACCCAGCGAAATTTTCGTATTCATTTGATGATTGGTTCTATAGCCGTAGCCCTAGGCATTTATGTCAGGATTTCCCCCTTAGAATTTGCGGTGATTAGTTTGACGATTGCGCTAGTCCTCACGTTTGAATTACTCAATACGGCTCTAGAAGCGGTAGTGGACCTGACCGTGGGCGAACGGTACCATGAGCTTGCCAAGATCAGTAAAGACACGGCGGCGGGTGCAGTTTTGATTGCGGCGATTGGGGCGATGTTTGTGGCCGGTTGGATTTTGTTGCCACCGCTGTTGACCCGCAGTATTCCCTAGCCTGATAAGCTATTGCCATGAAAGGGCAAGGGGCTTCTTTAGCACAATTCCGTAAGACACTCCTGAATGGTTTTTTAGGAGTAGCGACGTCTGGTTTGGTCCTGAGCGTGACGGGAATGGTCGGGTTTAATTATTTCGCCCGCGATTGGGTGAATGAGCAGTTACGACCGGGTGTGGAACGAGAATTGACCCGGAGTCTCAAGCGCAAAGTCGCTCTGGGTCCGGTCACGGCCTTGCTGCCTTGGCGGATGGAGTTGGGAACCTCAGCGGTCCAGAATCTGGGCACTGTACAGGCGGTGGCGGTGGGGTTTAGTCCCTGGGACCTCTTGTCGAAACGGCCCATTCCCCTGAGTCTGGCCTTGATTGAACCGGATGTCCTCTTGGAACGGGACCGGGCGGGGCGTTGGGCGATTGAGGATCTTTTTGTCAACCTCGAACCCACGGCTGGAGCGGTGGTGGTCGAACGGGTGACGGTGCAATCCGGGCGGGTCCGGGTCCGCTCTGCCCGGACTGCCGCTTTTAATTTGGTCGGGGTCCAAGGGGATTTTGCGGGGCTGGCGCGGGTTAATTTCAACCTCAAGGGGACGCTTGATGGGGCCAGTTGGGAGGGGCATGGCTGGTTTGAGGGGGGGACGCGGCGGACCCATCTCAATCTCCAACTGGCGGGGGTACCCGTTGCGGCTCCCTTCGGCCTGTTGAACTTGGAGAAGTCTTTTGAAGTAGAGGGACGGGCTACCGGGTCGGCGGTGGTGCGCTGGGATAATTCGCTCCGTCCCCGGTGGGATGGTCAGGTGCGCCTGACGCAAGCCGTAGCCCGTCTGGAGAGCTTGAATCATCCCGTGCGTAATCTAGAAGCCAATCTTATTTTCCAGGGTGAGGATATCCGCTCGTCGGGTTTGAGTGGACGGTTCGGGGACCTGGACTTGCAGGCGATGGGCGAGTTACGCGGTTTGGATGATCTGGACTTGAGCTTACAGGGCAAAACCTTGACCCTGGGGCAACTCCAACAGACGTTTAATATTCGTCCGCCAGTACCTTTGACGGGTCGGGTCGGGGTGCAGGCGGGGGTGCGCGGACCCCTTGGTGCCTTGGTCATGACGGGGACCTTCCGGGAGACTGGGGCGGGGCAGGTGGACCGGATTGGGTTGGACCGCTACCGGGGTACATTTCGACTCCAGGCGAACCGGGGGGTCTTGGCTTTTCCTGAGATTGCGGTCCAGGCGGCGCAGGGTCAGTTGACCGCACGCGGAGAAGTGCAACTGGGGACGGGGGTGGTCAATTTCCAAGGCGTAGCGGCGGGGCTGACCGGGGCGAAATTGTGGGACCTCTACGACGGGGATAGTCGGCAAGGCCTTGGCACGCTGGGCGGGAATTTCACGGTTCAAGGACCGGGGGCGACGCCAACGACGACAGTGGACTGGCGGTTGGCGGGTGGGGATTGGCCCGGTCAAGGCCGACTGGTCAATCAGGGCAGCCGCTATGACTTGACGGCGACGCAGTTTCAAAAAGCCGGGGGGACGCTCGGGGTCCAGGCGACGATGGTTAAGGAGCGGTGGCAGACCCGGTTGGACTTAGGTGGTCTGCGTTTGGAGCAACTTTTCCCCCAGGGTCAGACGCTCCAGGTGCCCTGGCGGGGAGCAGTCCTGGGTCAGGTGGACTTGACGGGGCAGTGGGGGCAGTTCCGGTTGGGGCAGGTACGTGGTGGGGGAAGGGTCCGGCTTCCCCAGGGCTTCGGGCTGGTGGATGTCCCGATTGCCAACCGTTTCACCTGGGATGGTCAACAGGTGCAACTCAGCAATCCCCAAACGCCCGTCCAACTCACTGGGTCCGTGGCGGTGATGGAAGATTGGCAAGTGCCAAGCTGGGACCTCCGGTTACAAACCCAGAATTTTCCGCTCCAAGGGCTTTTAGCTCGTCTCGGGGTGCCCGTGCCCGTGACGGGAAGAGCCACGATCAGCGGACAGTTGACGGGGAGTCCGACCGCGCCGACTTTCCAGGGCGTGGGGCGTTTTCAGCAGGTAGCGGTGGCCCAAATCCCTTTTCCTGTTTTGACCGGACCCCTCGCTGTGCAACCGGGAACAGCTCAACTGGACCTGATGGGTAAACAGAGCCGCGTTGCTTTGACCCTGGGGGAGGAGGGGGTGCGTTTCTTGCAAGCTGAGCGGGGGACACTGCGGGTAACGGGGACCCGGCAGGGCAAGGAACTGGTCGGGACGGTGGCGGGGCTACCCCTAGAAGTAGCAGACCAAATTCTTGACCGTCCCCTGCCCCTGGGTCTAGTGCGCGGGGTTGTGGGGGGCAGTTATCGCCTGGGTCTGGGCACAGAACGCCAGTTCTCTGGCAAGCTCACGGTCCGGCAGGGCCGCTGGGGACGTTTTACTTTTAAGCAGGCCCGTCTGGAGGTTGGTTATCAAGCTGGACAGTGGCAACTGAACCGGCTCAACCTGGGTCGTTATACGCTTCAGGGGACCTGGGACACGATTACCGACCGCATCCAGGGCAGTCTGGTCACCACCGGGGGGACGTTGGAAAGTTTGTTGAGTGGGTTGGGTATCCAGACCTGGGATGATATCGCCCAACTCCAGGAGGGTCTTGTGCCGGTCAACCTGGGACGAGCGGTAGACTTGACCCCATTGACGGCTCTTCAAAATCAGGGTTTGACGCTACAGGACCGCTTAGTTAGCTTTGGACGATTCCTGGCCCAATACAAACCTCCAGTGCGGCGTGGGGAGCGGGTGCTGGGCGATTTGACGGGCCGTTTTCAAGGCCGAGTAGATCTGGACGGGACCCTGGGGAACCCCCGTTTTCAGTTTGCCGTGACGGGGAACAACTGGCGGGGGCGCGGGCTCGAACTCAATCAACTCCAGGTGCGGGGGAGCTACCAGGACCAAGTGCTCCGACTCGACCAGTTCATGTTTGCCCTTGCTAAGGGACAAGGTCAGTTCCAGGGGGTGATTAGGCCGACCGGTCAGACTGGGGAATTGGCCATCACAGATTTCCCGGCGGCGTTGTTGCAACCTTTTTTACCCCCGGATTTCAAGTTGAGCGGGGACCTCTCCTTGACCGCTGAACTCAGGGGGGACCGGACCTATCCCCAATTACGCGGCAATTTCCAGATCAATAACGGTTTTTTGAATGAAGTCCCGCTCAAACAGGCCGAGGGCGGCTTGGGCTACCGGGAGGGCCGCTTGAGCTTGCGCGAGGTCCAAGTGGCGACGGACGCTGAACCCGCCCGTATCAACGGCAGTTTCCCCCTCCCGGCCTTCGGCAGCCAACCCACGGACAACCGGGTACGGATGCAACTCGTCGTCAAAGACAGTGCCCTGAGCTTAATTGAACTCTTCACCGACCAAGTGGCTTGGCGAGCGGGTCAGGGGACCCTAGATGTACAAATCGGTGGTACTACCCGCGCCCTCAACCTCCAAGGAAGTCTGACCTTAGCTCAGACCAGCCTCAATCTCATCGGGTTCGCTGAACCTTTGACCAACCTCCAAGCCCAGATTACGTTTCTTAGAGACCGGATTCGGGTAGATGAATTCACGGGAGACCTGAGTGGGGGCCGCGTCCAGGTCGTACCCGGTTTTGTCGCCCTCAATCCCCGCCTAACGGATCTAGACCCCTTGGCCTTCAACTTAGAAAACCTGCGCCTCAACTTACCGCAACGCTACGAGGGCGATGCCGGGGGTCAACTGCTCTGGAGCGGGACAGTCCTCGCGCCGAGTTTTAGCGGGCGGGTCATGCTAGCGAATGGTCGGCTCAGTCTACCCGAGCGTCCCCCGAAAGTGACTACCCCCACCCGGGCAGGCCGTTTCACCTCGCCTAAGTTGGCGGATTTAGAAGTTGTCTTGGGCGAGCGCGTCACCCTGGTCCAGGCGCCGGTCCTGCGCGTAGACACCCAGGGGACCCTAATTTTCAATGGCACCCTCGACAACCCCAAGGCCTTCGGGACGGTGCGGTTTGTGCGGGGGCGGCTCAGTCTATTTGCCAACCCTTTTTACCTCGACCCCTTCCAGGAGAGTGTGGCGCGTTTCCGCCCAGAGTGGGGCCTCGATCCAGAACTGGACTTACTGGCGTTTGCGCGGGTTACGGAGGTCAACCGTTTCGCCGTCGGTCTACCCACGGACCCCAGTGAGGACCCCAACCGCGTCGCCCTCAATTCCTTCAATACCCAACAGGTGATCCGCATCAATGCCCGCGTCACCGGACGGGCTACCAAACCCGAGTTCAATCTCCGCAGCGTCCCGCCCCGCAGTGAACAAGACATCCTCGCGCTATTGGGGGGCACCAACGCCGCCGACTCGATCCTGGGAGCCGGGGCCGCGATTGTCAGCAGTCCCTTATTGAGTCCCCTCGAAAACTTCTTTTTAGAGAATTTGGCCCTTGACCAGTTCAGCATCAGCCCCACCACCCGCACGATCCCCGGCAGTCCCGGTGCTTTTGCCCTGGGTGTCGGTCTGGAGGTGGGCAAAGACATCAACCGTGCCCTCTCGCTCTCCCTGTCCCAAAACCTGACTGACCCGACCCAGCGTACCCGGCTCAATATGCGCTACCGCATCAGTGACGATTTCCAGTTCCGCCTGAGTACTGACTTCTTCCGCGATGTCTCCGGCTCCATCGAGTTCGAGACCCGTTTCTGAAGCCCAAAGTTCTAACTGTTGTCCATCAGGCAAACTGAATGAGTCCTCAGCCGGAGCATCTATGTTCAGCAGACTCGGTTTGGTACTGTGCTTAGCGTTAATGAGTTCTACGGTGCTTGCTCAATCCCAGCGTGAGATGAACAACACGGCTTGTACGCAGTCCAAGAGCGCGGATACCGAGCTAAACAAAGTCTACGGGCAGATTTTGCGTGATTACAAAGCTGACACGTTGTTTATCGAGAAGCTCAAACAAGCGCAACGGGCTTGGCTCCAGTACCGCGATGCCCACCTAGCCGCCCTTTACCCCGGCGATCCGAGTCAATACGGCAGCGTGAACTCAATGTGTCAATGTCAAGTGCTGGAACAGCTTACGGCTAACCGGGTCACGGAGTTAAAACAATGGCTGCAAGGCGTAGAGGGAGATGTCTGTAGTGGCAGTGTCCAACCCAAAAACGATTTACCGAAGGGTGATTAGCCCGCCGCGAGGATAAGGGCGGTAATCCCCAACATCCCCAGCCCCAAGAGTCCCGCCAAGGGTTTCCCCGCCAACCCCGTCACCCAAGTCGGGACCCGCCCCGAATAACTAATCGCCCCCGTCGTATCCAGGACCGTCATCCCCCAGACCCAACCCGCATGGAGTCCCCAGGCCAAGTTGAGACTCCCCCCCGCCACGACGACGGCCCAAATCAGGACCAACCCCATTCCCGTGAGTCCCGGTAACTGCCAGCCCGTCTCCCGACTAGGTGCCCAGACCAAGTGCAGGAGCGCGAAAATCACACT
>Ga0163154_10009233_pt1 | contig 11288 bp, 6 predicted proteins | sample OliLakLV19MP9P1_FD_148649 | JGI IMG/M metagenome (GOLD analysis project Ga0163154, IMG submission 148649) | Freshwater microbial mat bacterial communities from Lake Vanda, McMurdo Dry Valleys, Antarctica - Oligotrophic Lake LV.19.MP9.P1 | ecosystem: Environmental > Aquatic > Freshwater > Lake >...
CTTCGAACCAATCCACCTGGCCTTCCTGGCCCCAATCGTAACTCTGCGGAATAAATACCTCGCGCTTATCCAGCCCCATCTCCCGCCGTCGCTGTTGCACATAGCGCCGCACGGTCGGCTCGCCCACCGGATGCGCCGGATGCTCCTCACGCAAGCGCGTCCAGATCCGATGCGCCGTGTGCCGCTGCTTGCGCGGCGCCTCCCGGTCGGACTCCAGCATCCCCTCGATTACCGCCTTCACGGGGCCCAGTTTGGGTTGCTCTCGGATCGCCTTTTTCCGCTCCGGTGGGATCGCCTGGCTGATCGCCTGCCGCACCATCCGTCGATGCAGCCCATACTTCTTCGCCAGCCCCTGAATCGTCTCTCCGGCCGCATACCCGCGCCGCAGCTCTTCGAATAGTTCCACTTTTCGTCTCCTGTCCATTCCCGAATCTTGTCATCCGGGGTTGTCCAGGTGGGCCAAATCAGACGATCAAAGTGGGCCAAATGAGATGAGCGAACTCAACCGGGAGCAAGAAATGCGGCGGAGTGCCGGTCCATCGCATTTTCGCGCCGATAAGTGCTTGATTGCCAGTGAGTTGAGGATAAGTCAGGGATGCCGGGCGGTGCCCCGATTTTTTGATCTCCGACACCGATCTCCGTGGTATCTCGGGTGCCAGTCAGCCAACCTTGTCGCAAATGGTACGCTATCAGTTCCGAGGATCGCTGATTTTCGGCGCAGTTTGGGCCCACTTCACCGAAAACCGGCAGATATCGGCAGGCAGCTAGAAAGGGAGACATGGACGACTTAGCCGAATTCGCGGCCCAATACTGGCTTTTGATTATCGTTGGGTTGTTTCTTGTCGGTTTTTCAGCCAACTTTCTGCTGAGTTTTGTGCGCGGAGCTTTGCGCCTTTCCGGGGAGCTTGAGATCTCGATTGTAGCCCTGCGTAAGCACACAAAACGCGCCGATGGCAACGTTATCGACCTTAATGAGATCGCCACTCAAGCCATGGCTGGGCCGGCCCTGTCTCGACTTTGGCTCGAATACGTCAAGACCCTCCATCCAGAACGTAAGGACGATGAACGGGGACAAAGTCGAATTGTCCGCTGGCGGGCGACGGCTCTTGCCGAGACTTTTTTTACTGATCAGGCAGTGGTTGACACACGGCTTCGGACAGAATTCTACAAACACATGCCCGGCATTCTTACTGGCCTCGGGATCATCGGGACATTCACCGGTCTCATAAAGGGACTTCGTCAGTTCAATGTTTCGGATCCGACCAGGGCGCAAGAGCAGCTTGGCAAGCTGGTCAGTTCGGTCGGCGACGCATTCTTCGTGTCGGCATGCGCAATTGGTCTAGCAATGTTGTTTACTGTGTTTGAGAAGGCACTTGTAGCCTCTCGTTACCGGCAAGTTGAAGAGATCCGCGAACTTATCGACAGCCTCTTCGAATCGGGAGCCGGTGAGGAATACCTGGAGCGGTTGGTAGTTGCGTCGGAGACATCGGCCACGCAATCAGCCCACATCAAGGACGCACTCGTTGCCGACCTAAAGGATATCTTGACCTCATTGACCGCCCAGCAGATTGAGGCGCAATCGAGGCAAACTGGTCAGATCTCAGTTGACGTTGGCAGGGCAATCGCCGACAATCTAGGCGGTCCCATGATCGCAATCTCCGAAGCCGTAAAGGGTGTAAGCGCCAATCAGGGCGAAGCGGTCAATCGGATGCTGACGGACGTTCTCGCAAGCTTCTCCGCTCAAATGCGGGACATGTTTGGTGGGCAGATGGATGGTATGTCGCATTTGCTCAGGCAGACCAGCGAGTCGATGGCTGCTACAGCGGTGCAATTTGGCCAGCTTGCGGCGAATATGGACGCGGCGGGGACCGGCACAGTGCATGCGATGGGCGAGAGTCTGAACAGAGCGATTGACACGATGGAAGCACGCCAGCAAGTTATGAATACCCAGATGGGGGCATTCGTAGAGCAAATCCGCTCATTAGTTGCGGAATCCCAGAGCGAGTCGTCCAAGAAGTTGCAAGAGGTCCTGGGGTCTATTGGACAGCAAGTCGCAGGAGTTGTAGTGGAATTGCGCAGACAAGCGGAGGCGTCCGCCGAGTCGCAGGGCCATCGTCAGGAGCGATTCGAAAAGAGCGCGGGTGAGGCGATTGGGTCGCTCTCTGCGCAGGTGGAGAACCTACTTTCGCAGTCGCTGGAGACGAGCAAGGCTCTGCAAGGTAGCGTCGCGCACCTGGCGTCTGCAACTGATAAAGCAATCTCTGGGATGAACTCGGGGGCCGAGATGCTCTCTGTCGCAGCAAGTGATTTTGCCAAGGCAGGGCAGGGGGTCTCCGAAACGATGCGTTCGTCATCCGCAGCGGTCGATGCGATCAAAACTGCGGCTGGCCAGCTCGCGTTAGCTAGCGATGGCACAAAAGGCATTTTCAAAGACTACGAACGGTCCGGCGATAAATTCACCTTGATGGTGTCTGAACTGAAGGTAACGATTGAGAACGCCAAACGTGATGCCGCTATGACGTCGGAACTCATTGGGCGTATCGAGGCCGCGACCGGTCAACTCGCCCGGGCTCAAGAGCAGTCTAAGGATTATCTTAATGGCGTCAGTGAGGTCCTGGTCAAGGCTCATGAGTCGTTCGCGCAAAACGTCCAGCGGACTCTGCGCGAGGGCAATCGCCAATTTCAAGGCGAATTATCGACCGCGGTCCAATTGCTCTCCGGTGCTATCAGGAACTTAGGCGATGTGGTCGACGACATTCCTTCCAGGCGGTCATGAGTAATGTTTGGACTCAGGGCTCAGCGTAATAGAGGCGGTAAAGATGAGGCAGAGAAGCCATTCTGGATTTCCTTCTCTGATCTTATGACCGCCCTCATGGTTCTTTTCTTGGTCGCCATGGCCGTCGCACTAATGGCGGTTACCCAGGTTACCCAAAAGTTGGCAGAAAACAAGAAAAAAGAGCAAGTGCGGCAAGAAACTATAAGCAGTTGCATGGTTGATATCGATAGCCTCACCAAAGGCGAGGAGTTCAAAGGGATCACAATTCGGGGTTACTCGATTGAATTCGGCACTCTTGCGGAATTCAAGAATGATGATCACCGATTGGAGCGCGATCAAGAACGATTCATTCGTACTTTCGTTCCGAGAGTGTTGGAAGTCGCGCGCCACAAGAGCTGCGAGCAGTGGTTAAAGCGCGTCATCGTGGAAGGCTTTGCCAGCCAGGTCGGTTCATACCTCTACAACCTAAATCTGAGTTCCCTCCGGTCGCAGCGGGTACTTTGCGCCCTGCTCGACTCGCAGGCGCAAGACGCGCTCTCACTCGATGATCGCAAACAAATCAGGATCTTGTTTCTCGCGGGCGGCTCGTCATTCAATACCGTGTCGAATAGCCCCGCGCAAATGAGGCGGGTAGAACTGAAATTGGAGTTTCGAGACCTTAACGCGGACAAAGAACTGCCGCGCGAGATTCCTTGGGACGAGGATGCTAAATGCCCCAACGACTCGCGATAAGCAGTGAACTCGAGGATTTGCGGACTGAGTTGGCTCGATCTTTCGTCGGCCGTAGTAGCGAGCCTAAGGGTTGGGCCGACCCCGGCGGAATGGCTCGCGCGCTTGCTCAGGTACAACGCGAACACGAAGGAGCTGGCATTCCTGCTGATCCCCGTTCGATCATGTCCGCAATCTCGGCCTTTCGTAGGACGGGTGTCATCGTGGGCGCCAGGGATCTCAAATATGTATGCCTCGGACTGGGACAGCCCGATGAACGGGACTGGTGCGTGCTTTCCGATCCCAAAATGCGAAAGCAGGTGCTCGAGCTCGTCGAGCGCCAACCTGAAATGCGCCGGCGCATCCGTTCTTTTCAAGCTTTATTGTCGAGTTACTGGACCTTCCCGCTCAATGAGCATCAGCCCAAGGTCGAAGCGATGGAGGGATGGCGCGAACTTCGGTCCTGGCTGCGCACCGAGCTCGAACGAATTGTGAGTTCCGAGGAGTCCAAACCTCAGTGGTTCGGCGCACTGACTCGTTATGTTGAATTGCTGAGTGAGCACCCCTGCGAAAAGCTTGGTGCCGCTATCCTTCGCGGTGACGCTTCGCCGCTGAATGATGCGATAGACAGTTTAGCGATTCCTCAAGAATCCTGGGTCATGGACGAGGCAGTTTTCGCGCAAATGAAGGCCGCAACGGCCCTGGCCGACGAGACCTTCAAGAAGGCGCTGCCGGAGCTTCTGCCAATTGTTATGGGTAAAGGCGGGGTTGAGACCGGGAAGAGGTTGCAAGTTCGCTGCGTCGCTCAGTTCGTGTCACGATACGCCAGATGCAAGAATCGGCCCGAACAAGTGGCTATGCGTGACGCCGCCATTTCAGCCATAGGAAATCCGTGGCTGCGTAGGGCGAATTGGGACGCATGGGTCGTTGACCAAAACAAAAAGCCCGACGATCAGGCCAGAGAAATGGTAAGCGGGTGGCTCAAGCGACGCCTCATCTCGGACTTTTTCGAGCTGCTTAGCGTCGACGGGACTGGCGACCCTCGAAGACTCGAATACTGGCTTCGCTTCGAGCCGTTCATTGATGACATGTGGTTCGCCCTCGGGAATGAGGCGCAGCATCGAAAAGGAACTGATTTCGACGATTTCAAGATTCGTGCCATGGGCCGCCTCTTAAACTTGGAAAATTCGACATCTGATAACAACGCGTTTGTAATGCGGATCGGCGAATATCTAGCAGTCGAGTTCGGCGCCACCGGCAACGCCTTCTATTTGTTTAAGTGGGATTCTTTAGACGAGTCATTGGTCAAAATGTTGACTGCTGGACACCCGCGCGCTTATGTAAGCCTTCTTAACCTAAAGGCCAAAAACAGTGAGGCTCGACTCGTTCACCGAGACTCGACTGAGGAAACCTGGGAACAAAAATTCGATGAGCGCATTTGCCCCTTGTTGGGCCGGCCAAAGGAGCCGCCGCGCCGTTCGCAGTCGGCTCGTGTGCGCCACGGTACGGTGCGCGTTGGAAGCGCGCGCAATCCCACGCCGACCGAGTGGAGTGCATTCGTCAGAGGGTACCGGTTGGAGGTCGTAGACAATCGGAGCCTCAAAGGTGCGCTTTGGGTCGAAGCCCTAGACCTTCATCCGGTGATCGCCAAACAGCTTGAAAAATGGGGATTCCGCCGCAAAGCGGTCCGCGGCTGGTATAAGGAGTAACTGATGAATTGGTCGAAGTCCACTACGGATCACAAATCGACAGACTTGACTCAAGCACAGTTCGCAAGCATCCGCTGCTCATGGAGCAGCCAAGGTGTTGAATTTCGTTCCGAGCCAGAGTTTGAAGGATGGCTATCTTCGCCTTCCCACTTTGGACCGAGCAGCACGGAACTAGCTCTGCTCTTGGGCCAGCTTGAGGAAGAAGGATTCGCAGAGCGGAACGCAAACATCGTCGTTCTACCGTGGGCCGAAGTTTACAAGATCGCGGGCTCGCCCGATTATCGCGACAACACACATCTGATGGGGCTTCCCCCGATCGAATTGTGGCGTCCAACTCTTGTCAGTCGCGGAACCCTCACCGACGCTGATTTTTCGGTCGCCATCAATGGATGGATTGATCCGGAGGGTCGGCCACTTATGGGCAACGTGGAGATCCTTGGCGCGGTCATCATTTCGGGAAACCGATCATCGATTCTTCCAGAGCGCGTATGGCGCGTCGTGGAAGCCGTGGCGGCGCTCCGAAGCCGACCAGTGTCAGAGCGCGGGGCCGACGCAAACCGCCGGGCTTGGGCTGAAATTCGGTCGCACGCCACCTCGGTCGCGGATATGGCCGACTTTCTCCGTAAGACCGTCGTATTGACACCTGAGCGGCTCAAGATCGACATGCGCAAGAGCGACGTGGCTGACGGAAAGATGGTCGAGGTGTTGCCAGGATTCGACGGTGCGCCCGAACGTTGGCTTGAGTTTTTTGACAGGCGGGCGGACGTTCCTGAGCGATATGAGATTCCCGATGGCAACGGCCTCGTGCACGTCCTCCTCTCTCCGGAGGTCCGTTCAGTCCTACAAGAAGTGCGCCGTATGCCTGGGCGTCGCGTGGCAGGAGTGCGGGCAGAGGCTTTCGTGCGCAATCCATTCGCAGCCCTTGGACCGGACGCCTCCAAGGTAATCGACGCTGGGGAGTTCGAAGCTGCGCGTGAAAGTGCGGGAATCTCATTCGCGAGGTTTACCGCCCGAGTGCAACGAGACGACAAAGGATTCCCATACGATTGCGCACTCCTGGTGGAAGAGACTATACACGGTGCGGTCCACTCCGATGAACTGCGCTTTCAAGGCCCGGAGCACATCGAGCGGTTTCTCCTCAAGCTCCAAGCCCGGATGGACTCGGACGCCCAGTGCTGCCATTGGGAGGGGTTTGATCTCGAAATTCTAGGTGATACTCCGAACCAAGCGCTCATTTTAGGGGAGGCCCTCTCCGATATGCGCGAGCCGCGAGGACTTAAGCTATCGGAAATTTTTGATTTGTCGAAGTATTCCGATCGTGTCGAGGGCTTCGGGGTCGAGAAGCCTTACTACTCACCCTTTATTGCGCGCAAAACAGAGGACGCAGGATGGTTCCCCGAAAATGTTGACTTCGGCCTCTGCTACACGCCTGAGGGTGGCGAAACTGCGGCCATCGTGCTCGACGGGCAGTCGACAATACGCTTCCGCGAAGAACTTATCAGTGCCCAAGAGGAGGGGCGTGAGAACTTCACCTTTCCTGGATGCCCCAAGCCTGTGCCGGTTGATTGGGCGGCTGAGGCGCTGGAAACTTTAGATAAGACTAAGGGGGATATAGTCAGCGGATCGTTCGACCCGAGAAAGACTTCATCAACTAGCAGAACTTCGGAGCGCAAAGGGCTGGTAGTCAAATCGAACGTCAATACGCTCGACTACGAGGAACTCCGAGGCGCACTCGTGCCATCAGGAGAGCCGCCCAAGTTGCCCTCTTCACTGCTGCCAACTATCAGTCTCAAAGATCATCAGCTCGTCGGCGTGGCGTGGCTTCAGCATCTGTGGCGAATGTCACCTAGTGCCTGCCGAGGCGCGTTGCTGGCCGACGACATGGGACTGGGAAAAACGATCCAGCTCTTGGCCTTTATTGCCTCGGTTATCGAAGACGAGCCAAATATCGAACCGTTTTTGATAGTGGCTCCCGTGTCGTTGCTGGAGAACTGGAAGGAGGAAATATCGAAGTTCTTCACCCCCGGAACCTTGAGGGTATTGACGCTCTATGGGCCCGCGCTCGCGCAGAAGAGAGCGCCGCAGCGAGACATCGAAGCTGACCTTGTTAATGCTGGCGTTACGCGACTGCTGAAGCCGGATTGGCTGGGGCCGGCACAGATTGTATTGACCACTTACGAAACCCTGCGCGACCTGGAATTCTCGCTAGCCCGGCAACGCTGGTCGGCGATGATTTGTGACGAAGCGCAGAAGGTAAAAAATCCAAACGCGCTGGTCACGCGCGCCGCAAAAAAACAGAATGCACGTATCAAAATCGCCTGTACAGGTACGCCTGTCGAGAATACGCTGACAGACATTTGGTGCCTGTTCGATTTTATCCAACCTGGCTTGCTTGGCGCATTGAAAGACTTTGGCCAGCGCTATCGCAGGCCCATCGAGGCAGAGACTGAGGAGGAAAAGGAACGCATCGAGGAACTCCGGACGCTCATCGAGCCGCAAAAACTCCGCCGCATGAAGGCTGATGTTGCCAAGGACCTGCCGCAAAAGATCGAGGTAGAGTCCTGCCGAGCCCTGCCCATATCAGACCGGCAGCGAAGCTACTATGCAGATGCTATTGCCGCGTTCCGGACTAGAGACAAAGGCAGCAAAGTCACCGGAATTTACTCGCCGTTGGGGTTACTGCAATACTTGCGCAGGCTTTGCTCCGACCCGCGTGCACCAGGCCACGTATCGAGTGACTTGGAGTCGGTGGCGGATATCGAACGACATTCGCCGAAGATGTCATGGCTAATGGGGCTGCTCAGGACGGTTAAGGGCCAAGAGGAAAAAGTTATCATCTTCTGTGAGTTTCGCGACCTCCAGCGGACGCTACAGCGTGCCGTAGGAGAGCGTTTCGGGTTTGTACCCGATGTGATCAACGGTGATACCACTGCTGATTTAGGTAGTAATAACAACAGGCAACGGCGTATCAAAGCGTTTCAGCAGAAGCCGGGTTTCGGGGTAATTGTGCTTTCACCCTTGGCCGTTGGATTCGGCGTCAATATTCAAGCCGCCAACCACGTCGTTCATTTCACTCGAACTTGGAATCCAGCCAAGGAGGATCAGGCTACCGATAGAGCCTATCGCATAGGTCAAGACAAGGACGTATTCGTCTACTACCCTGTGGTGGTGGCCCACGACTTTATGACATTTGACGCCAAACTCGATAAGCTACTTGAAAGGAAGCGCGGTCTAGCGACGGACATGCTCAACGGCACGGGCGATGTGAGCCCAACCGACTTTGGTGACTTGGAGGCTCCCGACGGCGGCCATGCATTCGCGGAAGGGACAATTGGTCTCGACGACCCAAACCCCCTCCCCTAATGAGCGATGATTTGTGATCGGATTTGTGGACACCCTGACGCGCCCCTATGCGTTTTATTGGACTTTTTGCTATTTTTCTCTGGAAACCGGGCCATCCACGGGCATGCACGGGGTGGTACATTTTTTTTCGATCTCCCGACCCCGATCTTCCTGACCCCGATCTCCTGGGGGAAGATCCCCAAACGCCAGGCCTCGCTACAACGACTAATTTTCGCCTAATAATTCGCTTGACGAAAGGGTAGGGAGTGGGATCTCCTGCCTGGCACCATCCATTCCCCCGTTCGCCGGGGTCGGCCTCTCCTTGTGGTGCCGGACACGGTTTTTTCCCGACGGGTGTGAGCCGATCAACGGTTAGCCGAAACTCGCTCCGGTCGAGTGAACTACTAGGACCGCAAAACGTAATAGCTATTATTATGTATGTTGACTTCCGTCATCCCGAATCGCTCACTAGCAGACTTATCGGTGCTCAGCAAACTGTGAATGTCTGAAAGGACCGGCCAATTGTCGGCGAAATATGAATGGAATAGCCAGTCTTCGCCCGCAGTCGAGGCATCTATGCATTCGACCCCTGGCACAGATAGGATAGGAGGCGGAGGCTCACCTGCTCTTCGATAGTCGTGGACGAGGTTTGAAAGCCGAATAGCCTTATCCCTTGACGAAGCGTACAGCGTCACGAAGCTAGCGACTTTCTTGAGGGTAGCGGCAAGTTGTTGAAAAACGCCGGCGTCAATATCCGGAGCCGCGAGCACCAAATGGTGGACTCGCGGGTATATCCGCTGCCTCGGCTTTAATTTGGCGCTCATGCTCTTCAAGGCATTACAAGCCACGCGATTTCCCATGCTATGGGCGATGACATGAATCTTTCTTGCTCCAACCTTTGTCGCGAGAAGCGTCAAGAACGCTTCGAAAGTAGGCGCTGACCATTCGGCGGTTGCTTCGTCCGCTGTGTAAGCAGACACGTTTCCCTTAGACGGCCAACTATACAGAATTGGGGCTCCGACGAAGTTAAGGTCAAACGCGAGTTGGGCCGTTCTCCGCGCGGCATCCGCGAAAGAAACGTTAAAACCGTGAATGAAGATGAATGCGTCTTGGACAAGAGATTTTCGGACCGACTCTTTTACCCGGAGAAGAAACTCCTCCTCCTCCAACGTCAGTGTCGTTTGGAGTATTATGTGCTTGTCAGGGTTTGGGCGATACTCAAAACCGAGGAACGAAGGACTTTCTAAGGAACCGATCTTATGCTTCTTGGGGATGCTTACATAACATTCACCGAGAGTGAGAGCATTGCCTCGATCTCCGCCGAAGGCGACGGTCGACCCATCTGTCGGCTTACGATCGGTCGCGAAAAAAATTCGCGTCCGAGAATGAGCCGACCTGCGATCTTCTGAGACGACGGTGCGAGCACCTGATCTTACCCCTCGCGTCGTCCTCTTAACGGGAGCCATCATCTTGCGCGCCGCTCGGGCAGCGACTTTTTGGTATTGTCGGCGCGGCAATTTCTGAACTGGCGCGCGCCGACCTGAACTCATAGGTAACTCGCGTCCAGGGTCAATATTCAGGCTGAAGTGAGTATCAATGTCTAGAAGTTCTTTCACGACTGCAAGAAGATCGTGACCAGTGACGATTCCACCGCTTTTGACGTCACCTTCAATGGCCGTAAGTGTATCCCTGAGCCCAGTGGGCGATCTACGCCCGTCCGCGAAAGCCCTTTCCGCTGAAGGGATCAAACGGGCGAAGAACAAGGTACATCTCTCACTAGTATTCAACTTCCCGGCGAGCCGCTCATCTAGCCATGATTCAACAGTTTGAATCGAAGTCGAGGTTATCGACTGAGCCAACAATTCCAGGAGGATGCGTTTGATTTGCTGTAGGGGATCCATGTAGCTTCACGAATCATAACAGACGTCCTTTTCGGATGTTCGCACTTCGTGAAATTCGGGGCAACCCCCGGCATCCTGGGTATCGAGGCAAGTTCATTATAATTCAACAGTTTAGCGGCTTCAGGATGCGGTGGGTCCCGACTCCACCGCATTTTTCTTGACAATAAATGAGAATAATGGATGCGAAAACACACTATCTTACGGAGGCTCCATGTCCCGCAAGAACCGATTTGCCCCGCCAGGGTATTGGCTGCACGTCACGCAGCGAGGCAACGACAAGCAGCGCGTGTTTGTGACCGACGCCGATCGGGAGTATTTTGTGGCACTGATTGCCATAGGCAGTGAAGAGTGTGCGGTGCGGATCGCCGCCTAGGGCTTGATGTCCAATCACTTTCACTTGGTCGCCGTCGGGGACCAAGCCGATGCCGTGTAAGAACCGGTGTCAAAGCCGCTATGATCCAATTTTCTATGATCCAATTTTCTCTGAGCAATAGCCCAAGCCCACTTAAGCACCTAAATTGAAGGGAGATAACTTCTACCCCGCCAATGCGGGTAGCGCTACCTACCCTGGGCGTATGGGCCCCTACAGGAAGTCGCGGTACTTGTCTAAGGCGACCTTCACCAGTTGACTGCGGCTCCGCACACCCAGCTTATCGAACAGCCCGCGCAAGATCGCCTTCACTGAGCTTTCCGAAAGGTTGATCTCCGCCGCAATCTCCTTGTTCCCCAGGCCCTGCAGCAGACCGCGGAGGACGGACCCTTCGCGGTGAGCCAGCCTTACGCGTCCGTCAATCATTTGAGGATCGACGGCGGCGAAAAGGCCCTTCAAGTACTCGTGCTCGAGTACTTGAA
>Ga0163154_10009236_pt1 | contig 11286 bp, 4 predicted proteins | sample OliLakLV19MP9P1_FD_148649 | JGI IMG/M metagenome (GOLD analysis project Ga0163154, IMG submission 148649) | Freshwater microbial mat bacterial communities from Lake Vanda, McMurdo Dry Valleys, Antarctica - Oligotrophic Lake LV.19.MP9.P1 | ecosystem: Environmental > Aquatic > Freshwater > Lake >...
GCATGCGGTGCTGGAAACTGAGGCCCACAAACCGACTCTCGAACACGCCAGGACGTGCTTTCTTCAGCCCATCCGTAAGAGTGCTCCGTCGCTTCGAATGCTCACCGCCAATTCCTTCTTGGACTACTTCCATGATGCTCGGAAGCGCTATGTCGTACACCTCATGCACATAGTCAGCAACCTCGGGCGGATCATCCGGAAGATATTCGTTCAACTGGCCGATGAGCCGCTGCTGTTCGTCGCGCCCATTGAGTTTCAGTTCGTGGATGCGAGTCAGCCTCCATGCCACTTCGCTCGCCCACGACTTTTCGGCTAGCCACTTGCGTTCGTTCTTCTCAAGCTCTTCGGCGGTTCCGATCTCTCGTCCTCGCTCACTGATCGAGGGCAGCCGGCGCTTGAGCGGACGCCGGCGGCGGAATGGCCACAAGTGATCGTCGGCGAGCTTCATCTGTCCGGCCTGCAGGAGGTCACTGGGCAGCAGATGGCACAGCCGCTTTGCCGTAGGCGGGTCCAGCAGCACGAACGTCGCGGCCGCCAGCCACAGCGAAGCCGTCTCGCCATTTAGTACTTCCTCAGCGGAGCACCGGCGGATCCCATTTGGCTTGCCGTTCGGACGTCCCTCGCGGATGCGAACCACCTGCGATTCAGTGTCCGTTCCAGCAAACTCTGACTCAAGCGCGTCAAGAACTGCGGGTTCCCGAACAACAAGCCATCGCGTGTCGGTGTTCTGAAGTGGCCGCCGAGTCAGTCGCAGCCTCAGGACTCGGGCCTCTTGCTGTGCCTTGGTAAACAACTCGCGAGCCTCGCCGACTCCATACGCATTTGGATCCTTGATGAACTCCAGATTCGCCACGAGGTCTCGCCGCTCAGTGAATGGCGGAAGCTGGTGAACGTCCCCAACGATGACGTACTTTTTTGCGAGAAGTGCTGGAACGAAGAACTCGGAGATAGTTGTCTTACTGGCCTCATCAACGATCAAGAGGTCCCAGGGAACGAGCGTGGTGATTGGTCGGTACTCACCTCGCTCGAATCGCTTGTCGAGCTGCGGATGCTTGAGAATGCCAGTGGTGGTGCCGCACGTCAGGTTCGCCGCCATGAGTACCACGTTTTCGGCCGCCGCTTCTCTTTGCTCAGTAGACAGTTCTGCGAAGGACCCTGCTTTGTCCCATGCCTCAACCAGCCTCTTGACTCGCTCGTCCATCTGACATGCAAGCACTTTGTCGTCGACCCGATCCGGATGGCCGATCCGTACCGCATACACGTCGTCGGCAGCCTTCTGAAGCAACTTCTCGAGCGCATTGTCGATCGCCACATTGGTCGATGCACATAGGAGCACACGCTGGCCTCTCCTGATGCACTGGAGTACCAGCTCGCAGATGGCCGTGGTCTTGCCTGAGCCCGGGGGCCCTTCGAGCAGTGCAACATCTGGGGAAGCGAGTGCTTTCTCCACGAAGCGTCGCTGCTCATCGGTCCCATCCCGGGTCGGGGTATCGAGCCATTCCCATTCAATGGGCCCGACGGGCGGGGGATCCGGCCATCGCATCTTCTCCGGGTCTTCACAGAGACGAAGCAGCGCCCGATGCGCGGGCAGTGGTCCCCGCTGCAGTTGCTGCACCGCACGCTGCTGAAGCTCAAGCGCTCGTTTATCGACGGGCAGATACAGGTCCGTATCAGTGGGTGGAAGCCTGTCCAGTCGAAGTTGGAAGTTATCGCGGTCAACTGCCCTCACCTTGAAGGTGGTGGCGACGTCGAACCGTTTCTGTGTCCAAACTGCATCAAGATCGCCGTCGCAAAAGGCGGCGCGAGGGTCCAACGTGCCACCCGAATCTTCGTCCTCATCGCCTGGGTCAGGCGGCAACAACTGCACCCAGTGACCCTCACGACTCGCTTTACCCTGATTGCGCCATCCAAAGCGAACGCCGTTCGATCCCGTCACATATTGGCCCGAAGGCAGCGAGTCGACTTTGAGCATGCCGCCAACGAGCTTGTGCTGGTTCCTGGCAGAATCTTCGACCACGCCATCATCTGGCCAGGCTCGAATCGCCTCAGCGTCGCGGCGCAGGCCGTTCACCAATAGAGGGCCGTTCCCGTGTTTCCCTTCAACGCACACAACATCGCCGCCCTCGTCGCGCCATGCCCGACGGAGTTTCAAGGTGCCTCCATCAGGCAGTTCAAGTTCTCGCGGCTCACCGGGACTCGCTTGCTGTTGAAGTTCGCACGCGTGCCCACACCAGAACAGCATCTCATCTCCCACCAACGACTCGGCGGGAAACACCACGACACCGTCGGAAGTGTGAGACCATGAATCCACGGCGACTTGCCGACTGCGAGGCCGGACGACTGTGAGTGGTTCTCCATCCTGCGGTGTGAGGCCCGCGGGCCAGTTCTTGATGACCCAACCCAACTTCGGGTCACTCAGGCGAAACACGGTGTCTTGCGGGTCGAGCCGAAGCTGGAGCTGGTTTCGAATTGGTTCCCACGGAACCACATACCGGAACTGCCGCTCCTTGGCGATGTCAATGGCGCGGCTGACATACCTCTCGAACGGCCACATAGTCGCTCGGGTCTGCGGCTTGAGCGCGGCAACACGCCGAGCTGGTTCCATCGCGAGAAAGTTCAGCAGGCTCACGTGGCCGCCCTGCCTTCCGGTCGTGCAAACGGATTGCGGCGTTCCTGTTTCAGCACGGGCACAGCGGTGCCGGCATCATCCGGGAGCGGCTCGGCCGGTTCGCTCGATGCAAGGCGGGCGCGAGCCTTGGCCCACTCGCGCAGGCCGTTGATTGCTTCTCGCATGGTTCGCGAGAGCGGATAGGTCGCCTCGATCGCCTTGGCGATGTGCGATGTCGAGAGTTCCTTCTGTGAAGCAAATGCATCGAACATGCCCTCGCGAACGGCTTCCTCCAGTTCGGCACCGGAGAATCCACGCGACAGGCTGGCGAGCTTCGGAAGCTCGAACGCAGCCGGATCACGCCCTTTCTTTGTGATGTGAATCCGCAGAATCTCCTCGCGGGCGTTAGCTGTCGGCAGATCGACGAAGAACACTTCGTCGAAGCGGCCCTTCCGCAAGAGCTCCGGCGGAAGAGCCTCGATGTTGTTCGCGGTTGCAACGACAAATACAGGTGCTTTCTTCTCCTGCATCCACGTCAGGAGCGTGCCGCCGATGCGAGCCGACACCCCGGAATCCAGATCGCCAGAGCTGTTCATCCCCGACAGCCCCTTCTCGATTTCATCGATCCAGAGGACACACGGCGCGAGCGCCTCGGCGACCTGCAACGCGGTTCGGATGTTGGACTCCGATTGGCCCACGATGCCACCAAACACACGGCCGAGGTCGAATCTCAACAGCGGGAACTTCCAGGCAGCAGCGATCGACTTTGCGATGAGACTCTTGCCACAACCTTGGATGCCGAGGAGTACAAGTCCCTTTGGGGCGTCGAGACCCCATTGGCGAGCGCCGTGGCCGAATGCCTTGCCCCGACGGTCCAGCCACACCTTCAGATTCTCGAGTCCGCCTACATCCGCCATCTGGGCGTCGGCTTCAAAGTACTCGAGGATGCCGCTCTGGCGGATCACCCGCTTTTTTTCACCAGACACGATCGAGACGGCGCTGCCATCAAGACGCTTGAGTTCGTGGGCTGCAAGACCAAAGGCGAGGCGGGCTTCCATCACGGTCAACCCGCGTGCCGCTTCCAGCAGGCTGTCATCCCGATTGGCCTTGACTCCTTTGTCGCGTGCCACTTCTTCGCAAACGGTCCAGAGATCATCAGGCCCGGGCAACGGAAGTTCGACGACCGGAATCTCCTTGCTGACTTCGATGGGGAGGCCAGGAACAGGACCGGAGAGAATCAGGATTCGACGCGGCGCTAACGGCAAGCGACACGCCTCTCGCAGTTGGCGAGTGACCTCGTGTCGGCGATCGGAGTGGAGGTAGAAGTGGTGTGCGTCTTCGAGAAGCAGGATCCCGCCTTGATCGCTGTTGACGTGGGCCTTGAGCACCTCCTGGGGGTCTGTCTCGCCCGCCTGAACGTCACTGACCACAGCGTCAGTGTTCATCACGCCGAGTCCGGTCGGACAACTCCAGACCTTGACTGGCAAGCTAGTCTCTTCGGCGAGTTTGGCGATGAAGTGTCTGACTCGCTCCCACTCGTGTGAGACGATCTGAATTGCGCCGGCTCCGGCGTGGGCGAGGGCAGAAATCTCGGCGTAGGGATCGTTCATGGCGGTCGGTTCCCGAAAGCAGGGCTCTTTGAAACGCGCCCCGGCAGAACGCTAACGGTAACACGCCGACTGTCACTCTGTGAGATGTGCCGTAAGCCTGCCAGCCGCCAGGATTTTCGGTGCCTGGCATGGGCATTGATGCCAAAGTGCTCCCAGCCTCAGCCCTGTCGCAGCCGCGCAGTTGATCGAACTGCCGCTCGGTCCAGCGAGCTTGCTGCGAACGCCCAAGTTTCGCCAGCCATGCCCGTTAACCCCCAACCCCGTCCACCCGAGAACGCGAGAGTTTGAGAGGTTTTGGCCGCAATCGTCCCGACACACATGATGTCCGGACTTCATGCCTCTGGACCGGCCTCGAACCGAGAGCGCAGACGCGCGGGGGGCCAAATCGCCAAACGACGCGGATTCTGCGGGGGTTCGGGCCAACCCGCGCGAGCGGGCCAAAATGACCCGCCCGTAAACCAAAACGGCTCCGCCAGAGGCGGAGCCGTTCAGAACTCCTCCATCAGGGCTCGAACCTGAAACCTATCGGTTAACAGCCGATCGCTCTACCATTGAGCTATGGAGGAAAGGAAAGCAGGGGGAGGGGACCAAGGGATCAAGGGACCGGGTCAGATGGCAAAGCAGCAAAACAGGCGGACCGGTCGGTGATTGGACGGGTCAAAAGAGCGGATTCAAGCGTAGGCCGGCACAACCATCGGTCAAGCAAAGAGGTTGCGTCAGCGGATGGCGGGCCTATTGTTGAGGCCGATTTTGGGACTTTGGATTTTGGATTGCGTATTTCGGATTGTCGAGCCGGGAAAGGCCCGCCGATCACCGACGAAGGTCAAGATTTACGACACGCGGCGGACCGGCCGCGAGATGACGGAGACGGCTATGAAGGACAAGATTCACCCCCGCTACTACCCCTGCAACGTCTACCACAACGGCGAGGTCGTGATGACCTGCGGCGCGACCGTGCCCGAGTTGCACGTCGAAGTGTGGTCGGGGTCGCACCCGTTCTTCACAGGCAAGTCGACGCTGGTTGATGCCGCGGGGCGGATTGAGAAGTTCCAGAAGAAGTTCGCGGGCAACTACTTCGCGGCGAAGAAGAAGTAAGGCTGCCGCAGTCGCTCCCCGCTCTGGAGAGCGGGGCCACCACATGGCAAAGATGCTGGCCCGTCGCTCCCCGCTCTGGAGAGCGGGGCCACCACATGGCAAAGATGCTGGCCCGGCTCGGGTGAGTCGGGCCGTGTGTGTTTTTTGGCATGAGCCGTGAATCCCGCTCTGTAGAGCGGGGCCACCAAAGGCAATCCACCAAAGGCAATTCACCAAAGGCAATTCACTAAAGGCAGGCCGCCAAGAGCATTCCATCCGTTGATCCGGATGAACGGATGAATATGATCGGGAGCATTCGTCGGAGTGCTTTCATCAACAGGAGCTGGCACCGAGTGCCCGCCACCCAAAGGCACAGGCCCACAAAAGGCGAACATGCACAGCCGCTTTCTTGCCGAACTGTCGCGACGGGTGCTGGTGTTCGATGGCGCGATGGGCACCTCGATCCATCAGCACGACCTCGATCTCCACAAGGACTATCTCGGCTGCGAGAACTGCACGGACCTGCTTGTGCAGACGCGCCCGGATGTGATCCAAGGGATTCACGAATCGTTCCTGCGCGTCGGAGCGGACGTTGTCGAGACCGACACGTTCGGGTCCAACCGGCTGGTGCTGGTCGAGTTCGGACTTGAGGGTCGAGCGTTCGAGTTGAACAAGTTGGCGGTCGATGTCGCCCGCGCGGCGTGCAACGCGGTCGAGACAGAAGACCGGCCGCGGTTTGTCGCGGGGTCGATGGGACCGGGGACGCGGCTTGTCACACTGGGCAACACGGACTGGGACACGATGGTCGCATCGTACCGCGAGCAGGCGCTCGGATTGCTTGCGGGCGAGCCGCGCCGGGGAGGAGGCAAAGCCGGCGTCGATGTGTTCATCATCGAGACATGCCAGGACATCTTGCAGGTAAAGTGCGCGATCAACGCGGTGCTGTCCGCGCTGCGCGAGCGCGACCTCACGCCGCTGGATGTTCCGATCATGGTGTCGGTCACGATCGAAACCACGGGAACGATGCTGCTGGGGACTTCGATCGAGGCCGCGGCTGCGGCATTGCGTGGCTACCCCATCCTGTCACTTGGACTGAACTGTGCAACGGGCCCGACGGAGATGGGCGAGCATGTGGCGTGGCTGGGGAAGCACTGGGGTGACGCTCCGGGTAGCACGGGCTTCCAGCCCGTGCCGGGTGCGCCAATCGGGCGCGTAGTGAGCGTCCTGCCCAACGCGGGCCTGCCCGTGCTGGTCGAGGGGCGGACAGAGTATCCGCTGACGCCGCGGCCGTTCGCCGAAGCGCTGATGAAGTTTGTCGAGAAAGACGGCGTGCGGATCGTGGGCGGGTGCTGCGGGACGATGCCGGCGCATATTGAGGCGCTGGTGCAGGGGCTGGAATCGCGCGACCTGATGAAGCCGCGTGCGCGCCACATCGATGCGCCCAAGCCCGCGGTGACAAGCCTGTACACGCCGACTGAGTACCGGCAGGACAGTTCGTTCCTGATCGTCGGCGAGCGAATGAATGCCTCGGGGAGCAAGAAGTTCAAGCAGTTGCTGGAGGCGGAGGACTTCGACGGGATCGTGTCGCTGGCGCGCGAGCAGGTGCGGCACGACGGGGCGCACGTGCTGGACCTGAACGTTGATTATGCCGGGCGCGACAACGCGCGCGACATGGCGGAGATCGTCAAGCGGCTTGTGCGCCAGGTGGATGCGCCGCTGATGCTCGACTCGACGCAGATCAAGACTGTCGAGGCGGGTCTGAAGCACGCGGGTGGCAAGTGCATCATCAACAGCGCGAACTTCGAGGATGGGGAGGAGAAGTTCGACGAGTTGTGCCACCTGGCCAAGAAGTACGGCGCAGCGCTGGTGATCGGCTCGATCGACGAGGACAAAGAGGCGTCGATGGCACGGACGGCGGATCGCAAACTGGCGATCTCGCAGCGGGCGTTTGAGCGCGCGACGAGCGTGCATGGGCTTGCCGCGGCGGACCTGCTGTTTGACCCGCTGGTGCTGCCGGTCTCGACGGGCATGGAGAGCGACCGGCGGAGCGCGCTCGAAACGATCGAGGGCACGCGCCGCATCATGGCGGCAATGCCGGAGTGCCAGACCTGCGTGGGTCTTTCGAATGTCTCGTTCGGCCTCAAGCCGCAGGCAAGGCTCGTGCTGAACAGCGCGTTCCTGCACGAACTGCGGGAGGCGGGACTGACCGGCGCGATCGTTCACATGAGCAAGATTCTGCCGGAGAACCGCATCCCGGCGGAGCAGTGGCAGGCGGCGATGGATTTGGTCTATGACCGGCGGCGTGAGGGTGTGGACCCGCTATCGGTGTTCATCGAGTTGTTCAACGATGTCGGTCAGACGAGCGTGGTGGACGCGATCGCCAAGGCGGACCTGCCAATCGAGGAGCGCCTCCGCGCGCACATCATCGACGGCGAGAAGCAGGGGCTGATCGATGCGCTGGAGCAGGCACGCGGCAAGTATGCACCGCTGGCAATCATCAACGATCACTTGCTCGACGGGATGAAGACGGTGGGTGAACTCTTCGGCTCGGGGCGGATGCAGTTGCCGTTCGTGCTGCAAAGCGCTGAAGTGATGAAGATGGCCGTGTCACACCTTGAAACGTACATGGAGCGGGTCGAGGGTCAGACCAAGGGCACGCTCGTTCTCGCGACCGTCAAGGGCGATGTCCACGACATCGGCAAGAACCTCGTTGACATCATCCTGAGCAACAACGGGTACACGGTGGTGAACCTGGGGATCAAGCGACCGATCGCGGACATCGTGAAGGCGTGGCGGGAGCACAAAGCCGATGCGCTGGGGATGTCGGGCCTGCTGGTCAAGAGCGTGAACGTGATGGAGGAGAACCTGCAGGAACTCAACACGCAGGGGATCAGCGTGCCGGTGCTGCTGGGCGGGGCCGCGCTGACGCGCCACTACTGCGAGAGTCATCTGCGCAGCGTCTATAAGGGACCGGTGTTCTACGGCAAGGATGCTTTCGAGGGCCTGTCGACGATGGACGGGATCGTGGGCGGCGCGATGGCAGCGCTGAACGCGCAGATCGACGGCCGCGTGAGCAAGCGGAGCAATGCCGAGGATGTGATCGCCGCGAGCAAGGCCAAGCGTGCCGCGGCACAGGAGGCCGCGCAGGGAGGCGGCGCTGGCGGGCCAGGAGTCGGCGCGGCGGTTCTGGACGCAACCGATGCGCCCGCATCACGCGGGGTTTCGTGCTGCGCTGTTCACGCCGGAGGAATGCGAGAGGGGAGTGGGGGGGGTGCCGGGCGTGGCGAGGGAGGTCGCTCTGCGACGCCGGTGCTGGAGGCCAAAGACATTCCCGTCCCGCCGTTCCTGGGCTCGCGGGTCGTGACCGACATCCCCCTCGATCAGATCTATCCGTTCATCAACCCGGTCGCACTCTTCCGCGGCCAGTGGCAGATGAAGAAGGGTCCGATGACCGATGCGGACTACGACGTGCTCATGGAGGACAAAGTGCTGCCGGTGTTCGAGCGGCTCAGGGCGCAATGTCGCGATGAGAAAATCCTGCGGCCCGCGGTGGTCTACGGATATTTCGCGTGCAACAGCGAGGGTGACGACTTGGTCGTGTGGGATCCGGCCGCGCCGGGAGAAGGGAAGAGGGCACGGCGGGAACTCGAGCGCTTCACCTTCCCGCGCCAGCCGGATCGTCAACGCCTGTGCATTTCTGATTTTTTCCTGCCGGTGGAGTCGGGACGAACGGATGTTGTCGCGTTCCATTGCGTGACGATGGGGCCGCGAGTGACTGAGGTCTGCCGCGAACTGTTCGCGAAGAACGACTACACGGAGTATCTGTACATGCACGGCATGGGGGTCGAGACCGCCGAAGCCCTCGCGGAGGTGTGGCACAAGCGCATCCGGCAGGAGTTGGGGATCGCGGGGCAGGATTCGCCGCGGATCAGGGACTTGTTCACGCAGAAGTACCAAGGCTCGCGGTACAGTTTTGGGTACCCGGCGTGCCCGGACATGGCGGATCAGGAGAAGCTGTTCCGGCTCATTCAGCCCCAGCGGATCGGATGCGTGCTGACCGAAAACTGGCAGATCGATCCCGAACAGAGCACGAGTGCAATCGTTGCGCATCACCCGGCGGCCAAGTATTTCAATGTGTGAACTCTTTTATTGGCACTTCATCTCTTAATCATCGCATGTGTGGATTCTTCCATCGGCGCAACGGGAGACTTGGATGCCTCTCCGAATCGGCGGGACCTCCGGAAGTATTTGCTAGATGTCGCTTGGAAGTCCCTCCCGTTTGGGGTATCTTCTCATTGTCTTGTGGTCGTTTCCCACACGTGTTCGCACACGCTCGGGCCAGTCTGCTAGGACAAAGTGCGGTGCCGGTCACATGAACTAGGTCAGAGGAGTGGACATGTTCTCGAAGAAACTCGGTGTGGCGGCCTTGACGCTCATAGGTATGGCCGGCAGTGTGCAGGCGGACATCGTAACGGACTGGAACGACGTCTGGCTGGACACCATCCGCGCTACCGGCGGCGGGCCGTGCCAGATCACCCGCAACGGCGCGATCGTGGCCGTCTCCGTGTACGAAGCGGTGAACTCGATTACCCGCACCCACGAGCCGTTTGTCGGCTTCATCGATGCTGGCGGAAACGCCAACATGAAGGCCGCGGTCTCGGCAGCAGCGCACCGCGCGCTCGTCGCGCAATACCCGACGCGCGTGGCCATTTATGATGCCGAACTCGCCTCGGTGCTTGCGACGATCCCGAACAACCCCGCCAAGACCCGCGGCATCGCTCTGGGCGAGGCGGCGGCGGATCAGATCATCGCCTCCCGCGCCAACGACAACAGTGACATCGTGACGCCGTACACCTACGGGACCAGCCCCGGCGACTTCGTTATGGACAACCCCGAGTTGTTCGCCTCCCCGCACGGACCCAACTGGTGGCAGTCGTCTCCCTGGGTCATCCCGGCCATCGCGCCCTTCCAGCCCTCCAAGCCTTTGCGCTTTCGCAACAAGGCCAACCTGCTCGCCAGCCCCGGCTATGCGCGGCAGGTCAACGAGGTCAAGGCCATCGGCGAGAGGAACAGCACCACGCGAACGGCCGATCAGACCGAGTACGCCTGGTTCTGGGCCAACGATCGCGACGGCACCTTCAAGCCGCCGGGCCACATCAACTACATCGCGCAGGTTGTGTCAGGACAACTCGGCCTTTCCGTTCCGGAGAACGCCCGCCTGCTCGCACTGCTCAACCTCAGCCTGGCCGACAGCGTGCTGGTGACCTGGGCCACCAAGTACAAGACCAACATCGACCTGTGGCGTCCGGTCGCGGCGATCCGTCATGCCGACCTCGACAACAATCCCCTCACCGAGGCCGACCCGGACTGGAATCCGTTGCTCGAGTTCACCCCGCCGTTCCCCGCTTACGCCTCGGGCCATTCGGGCATGGGCGGCGTGTGGGCGGGCATCATGCAGAACTTCGTCGGCACCGACGACTTCACCTACACGATCGGCACGGATGAGCCCATCGTCGCCAATGTGACCCGCACGTTCACGTCCTTCTCTGCCGCGGGCCAGGAGAACGCGCTCAGCCGCATCTATCTCGGCGTCCACTTCCGCATGGACTGCGAGCAGTCGTACGCGTCGGGCGTCAACATCGCCGACTACATCTACACCCACGCGCTCCGTCCCATCTGCCCGGCCGACTTCGACTCCGACGGTCAGTTGACCTCTCGCGACATGTACGGCTTCGCTGCCGCGTACTTCGCCCACGGGGCTGCCGCCGACTACAACGATGACGGCCGCGTGACTTCGGCCGACATGACCAAGTACGTCCGCGACTTCCAGCGCGGCTGCGGCAACTGATCCCGACTGGGTTCCCTCTTGATCTTCAAGGGCCGTCCGGAATTCCGGGCGGCCTTTTTTTTTTTCATTGGTTGCAGGCCAAAACCGTCGAAGGTGTTAGATATGATGCGTCGTTCCGGGGCCGGGGAGGACTTGTGTGTGTAGGG
>Ga0163154_10009238_pt1 | contig 11284 bp, 12 predicted proteins | sample OliLakLV19MP9P1_FD_148649 | JGI IMG/M metagenome (GOLD analysis project Ga0163154, IMG submission 148649) | Freshwater microbial mat bacterial communities from Lake Vanda, McMurdo Dry Valleys, Antarctica - Oligotrophic Lake LV.19.MP9.P1 | ecosystem: Environmental > Aquatic > Freshwater > Lake >...
GAAGGAAATTTAATTGCAACATTTTGTTGTTTGTAAAATTAGTAAGAACTAAAATTGAAAGCAAATCACAACTAGTATTGCCTACAACGATTTGGTATTGCGTTGTTTGTAAAATTAGTAAGAACTAAAATTGAAAGCAAATCACAACAGCAAGTTTTACAGGCACAAGGAACAGAAAGTTGTTTGTAAAATTAGTAAGAACTAAAATTGAAAGCAAATCACAACAAAAGGGATTGAACTCCCGGAAATCGACATGTTGTTTGTAAAATTAGTAAGAACTAAAATTGAAAGCAAATCACAACTTTACCTGCAAAAGGTATTTCTGCATCTAGTTGTTTGTAAAATTAGTAAGAACTAAAATTGAAAGCAAATCACAACTACCCGCTTTCTACTTCTCTGCCCAAATCTGTTGTTTGTAAAATTAGTAAGAACTAAAATTGAAAGCAAATCACAACTATCACGCTTTGTGATCCTTCTAAAAAACAGTTGTTTGTAAAATTAGTAAGAACTAAAGTTGAAAGCAAATCACAACTTACCGGCGTAATAACACAACGCTTTTAACGTTGTTTGTAAAATTAGTAAGAACTAAAGTTGAAAGCAAATCACAACTTATATTCCTGATAGTTTGAACGTACCCTGGTTGTTTGTAAAATTAGTAAGAACTAAAGTTGAAAGCAAATCACAACTGTCGGGGGTAATGGCTCCGCTTTATGGCAGGGGCATAAAAAATGCCCGTATAATTGGGCTTTGCAGCCCTCTAAAGAAGTTTGCGGAAGAAAGGTAGGGGAAAATGGGAATTAAGAGAAAATTTTATCGAGGATGGATTTTGACTTTTGGGAGGTGAGATTTTTGGCTTTGCGCTCTGCAACCCATTTAGCTACCTTTTTTGTTTCGGCTGCTGTCATTGGTTTGTAAACCATCATTGCACCGGTTACCTCTTTTTCGTCTAAAATTTGCTTAGCTTTTGGAGTACTTTTCATGGTGTAAATTTAAGTTTTTTAAAAGTATAAATCAATTAATTTTTGTGCTGGTTTTATATCAATTGCCATTCTTAACCCAAATATTTTTTCGGCTCCGTGCCGCATGTAGTAATCTTGCAAATGGTTTTTTGCAAAGAACGATATAAAGCCATCGTAGCCTTCATCCTGAGATATTTTACAACATAATGCAATGATACTTTTACCTACATAGGTGTACAGGCTGATAGGGCTTTTGTTAAAATCGTTTGTTTCCATATTGCCACACTCTAAAAAGCCTGTGGAGTGCTTTACTGCAACCATGCCTTGTAAAATATTTTCGTCTCCTGCCAGGCAAATTTTATAAACGGTATAGCCCTCCTTGAGGGATTTTGTAAAATCGAAATCTTTAAACTGGTGCTGGTGCTTTTTTATTTCTACTTCGCTAATTTTTACAGCTACTGCATTGTACTTTTTGCCGGTAGCGTTTAAAGCGATAGCGTTTTTTAAATAATATTTATTGCGCATGTTGTGAAGATATTCGTTGTTTGTAAAATTAGTAAGAACTAAAGTTGAAAGTAAATCGCAACAGATTTACAGGCAACATTCAAAGAACTACAGTTGTTTGTAATATTAATAAGCACTAAAATTGAAAAAGATTACCAGCACCAAAATGCTGATGACAGAGCTTGTTGAAATTTTATGCTGTTCACAATTAAACAGCAAGCCCGGCTGCTGCAATACCTGCCAACAACTGTGCTGCTTACCAAACTTACAAACAGCCTTAGCCTCACCGGAAAATTCAAAACCTGTTGATTACTGTTTTTTTGTTGTGTCTTTCTTCTTTTTAAACAAATCGTTTATCAATCCTTTTACAGATTCTGCCGGCTTTACAACAGGCGTAGCGTTGCCGGTACTATCCGTTTTATTGCCCGCTATTTGTTTTATCAATGCGTCTTTGGCAGCTTCAATGGCTTGTTTTTTTACAGCGGCAATCGTATCCTTTACAGCACTCGTTACCGCCTGTTTGGTACTGTCGAACTTGGTTTTTGCAAAATCCAGCGCCTGCGCTTTTAACTGGTCTGCAATATTTTCTGCACCTTGTTTTAAATCTGTTTTTATGGTTGGTTTGGTAATAAATCCACCCAGTTTAATATTTAAATTAATAACCTCACTCACTTTTAATGGAACGCCTTTACTGTTTACCTGGCTCACCAGATTGTTCACCAGTTGATTTCCTTTTTCACCCATCAGCGCACGGGGTAATTTCATGTTAATCACATAATCTATCGACTGGTCAAATCCCTGCAAGCCGCCAATCTCCATATCTATATCGTTTATTTTAAGTGGAAAGGGTTTCACCAATACCTGCCCGTTACTAAATTCAATGTAGTTCTTTACATCCTTTAGGGAAAGTTGTTCCAGTGCCCGTACATTTAAGGTATTGGCAATTTTTTCAAGTGGCGCAAACTTGCTTAAAAAACCCTCAATCAGCAAAAGATTTCCATTACCGTTCAGTGAGTTTAGGTCGGGCATCATATTGTCTCCAAGCTTGCCATTCATCGTGAGCTGAGACGTTAATTTACCCGCTATATATTTACCAATGGGCATTAGCGCCTGCACAGTATTAAATGCGTTGAAGGTTTTTTGTACATCAACTCTATCCACGTTATACATCAGTGAAATAGCGGGTTCTGTTTTACTCGCCCTGGTTGAATAGGTTCCGTTTATCATGATGCTGCCATCGAGTGCATTCCCTTTTACATCGGCCATGGTTACAGTTTCATCGCTTACTTTAAGGCTGCCGGTAAGGTTGGTAATGTCCAGCTTATCGTAATGCACTTTATCAACCTTTGTATTTACGAGCACATTTAAATTAGCAGGTACCGCAAACGGTGCGGCAGCAGGCCCCCTGGCAGCAACGGTATCGGTGGAGGTGCCCATCCAGTCGTTTAAATTTATATTGTCGGCACTTACATTCAGTACTGCATTTAATGGTTTGCTCTGCAGCATATAATTAAGCAGGTTGTTAATTTGACCGCTGCCATTAAAATTAGATCCCAGGTATTGCCCGCTGATGTTGCTGATATCAACTTTAGCCGGCGTAAAACTTGTTTGCAGGTTATTGATTGTAACACCGGTAGGATAGTCTTTGGCGATGTACAAAAAGTTGTTGAGATTAAGTGTTCCGCCGGCAGTAAACTGATCCAGTTTTTGCTCCTCAATGGCTTTTACTTTTCCTTTAACAAACAAGTCGGCATTTAGCAAACCAGTTATTTTTGTGCCAGCCTCCAGCTTTACCAGTTGTGCCACTTTATCAAGATTAAGCTTGCCCTTTGCAGCAGCATCTACAAATAAATTGCTGATGGGATTTTTTACCAGCAGCCGAATATCAAAAGGCTCATTGTCCAGCTCAATATGTGCTTTCTCTACATTTATTACAGTGTTATCCGTAATGCCATCGGGATTATCTACCTGTGCTTTTATATTGATGTTTTGCAATGGTTTTGGCAAGTCGGGATATTGAAAAAATCCGTCTTTTACCTCCAGGTCTACATGGTAGGCAGGCATAGTTGTTTCATTGTAAATGCCTTTTACAAAACCGCTGAAAATAGCGCTGCCTTTGGTTTTTATTTTATCAAAATCATGTTGGTAAATGGAAGGTACCAGGCTTAATAAGTTTTTAAAAGCTGTTGAGGGCGCTTTAAAACTAATATCCATTTCATAGCCTTTTTCAAGCAGGTTTTTAACTGAACCCTCGCTTGCCAGCTGCAGGTCGTTCACCGTTATTTTATCGGTGTTAAACCGGTAAATGTTGGTTTTGTTATCCACCTGTATATCCGCAGCAGCAGCTGCTTTTGCATTTGATAAATAGGAAATACCGCCATAGCTTACGTTTACGCTTTCCGCAGTGGTATTGGTTTTTAAAGTAAACAAGTCAGCCGTAAAATCACCGCTTCCGCTATGGTTAAGATTAAATATCTCTGTACCAATCGCTGCTGTTTCATCTTTGTAACTGATGTAAGCATTGTTGATTTCATACTGTTGCAACTCCATTTTAAATGGCTTGTCTGCACCCGCTGTTGCGGCAATTGTATCGGGCTTTACAATATCCCAGTTAACCAGGCTGTCTTTTGTAACAATGGCGTGTATCCGGGGCGATTCAACAAATACAGAATAGATGGTCATGTTGCTGCCATTAATCACACTCATGATGTTTACCGCAGCATCAATTTGTTTGGCAGCCAGCAAGGTATCGGCAGCAAATACGCCGGTACCAGTAATGTAAAGCTCATCCAAACCAACTGCTACTCTTGGAAAGTGGCGAAAAAAGGAAATATTCACCTCTTTAAAATCAACCCTGGCATTTAGTTTTGCGTTGATTTCTTTTTTTACTTTAGCAATAATCTGGCTTTTAAACAGATAGGGAACGGCAAAGGCAACTCCAATTAAAACCAGTAAACTAATCAGTACAATTTTAAATATTTTTTTTATCATTGGTATTTATTTATTTTTTTCAACTACAGTTATTATTTCAGGCAATAAGCATTCCAAATGATGTGTAATGGGTGGGCAAAAATAGGGTAATGTAAAATGTTATTTCATAAATACATGCTAATGTGGGCTGAGTATTTTTTAAAAATCATCGAGGAAAGGAAAAATACAATTTACCGGCAGGCATTCACCAATGATGGACAGGGCCGGATCTGGCATTCCTGATTTTAAAGAAGAAAAGGGGCAAGCTTAGTGTTAAAAGAATTGTTGTCAAAATCACCCAAACTAAAAGTACAAATCATGTATGCTGACGGATCTGTTTTTTAAAAGAAACTATTTCAATTATCAAAACCAATGCGCAATTGTATACAGCTATGTTTGCCATCAACAACCCTGATATTGTAACAGCCACGGAGTTTAAAAAAGTGATAAATGCATCATGGAAGCTTGCTTAAAAGACGGGATGCTCTTTGGTTGTGATAATGGAGAAATACAAATATTGATGGCTTAAATGCCTGTACAAAAAAACAGCGCAACCACCGCTGCGCTGCTTCCCGTTAAATTTATTGATACCGGTGTTAAGTAAAATGTGAGTTGAAAATGGTACCCCCTATAGATTCGGATGGTTAATATGTCAATCAACTATTCACTATTCACCATTCACCATTCACACAACACAGCACTAGTTTGTAGTAAAAATACTTACTGTTCCGCTTGCTTCATTGCTTACAATGAGCAGGCTTTTTCCATTAGGACTTTCGGCAGCTGGCACAAATAAAACACCTTCCGGAGCTACCCCTGTATCTAACAATTGCAAAAAAATTGGCGTTGTGGGATTCGTCATTTCAAAAACCATCACCGCATTGGCTCTTTCCAGGCCCACAAACAATATGTTTTTATTGCCTACACGCCCGGTAGTAATGCCTTCGGGTTCGCATCCTTTATCGTCACTTCTGCCATCGGGATATTTGTTTAACTCAAATGCTTTTTTATCAATAAAATCCTTGCTGTCGTACAACAATTTCCCTGTTAAACCATGCCAGATACTGAAAGAACGAGCGCCATAACTGTACAGTTCATCCAGGTCGCCGTCGTTATCCGTATCACCAAGGGTGTTGGTAATGTTAAGCCTGCCCAGCTTGGCTGGTGTTTTTAATACGGCTGCGTTGGGGAAAGCAGCCGGATCCAAAATAATTGAATTGCTGCTGATTCTTTTTTGTTCAGAAAAGCCTGGGTAATCCCTTGAATCGCCTTCGTTGGCGGTAAAAACAAATGGAACATTACTGTTTGGAAGAACCGCAATACCATCGGGCATATAAACCCCTTTTACTTTCCAGGGGTTAAAAAATATGCCTCCATCCTGGTCGCTTGGATCAATGCTGTTCATTGGATTGTTGTAGTCCTTAAATCCCAGGGGAAATATATCAACAATTGTTTTTGTGGTAAGGTCAATCAAAGCAATTCCATTATTTTCCTGCAGGGTAACCCATGCTCTTTTTGAGTTTTCAGCAACAGCAATATATTCCGGTTCTATATCCTGTGCAAAGCTGGCGTTTAATCCAAAAATGCGGAAGCCTTTTGATTTTAGCTCAGCAGCACGGGGTTCAAAACCCGAAAAATTGAGGGTGGTTACTGCATAATTATCAGCTACGCTGATGATAGAAACTGTACCGATGGGGTCAATGGTATATGCATTGTTTGGTTCGCCTTCGTTGGCACTCAGGATGAGTTTTCCATCGGGGGAAAATGTAACCATATCAGGTAAGGAACCAACAGTTACGTTGGCAAGCACTGAATTATCGCAGATATGAAATACCAGTATTTTACCAGCACTTACTTTGTCCGGAGCTTCGATAGCTGCAGCCAGTTTACCGTGACTTACGGAAATACTGTTAACAATTCCGCCATAAACCGCTGTATTAATATTGCCTGCAGTCACTGGGTTTGCCGGGTTGGCAAGATTGTAGATATCAATACGGCTTACACCTGCACTATTGTTAACTACAAAAAGTTTTTTGGTTGCAGGGTCATAAGCGCTGATCTCCGCTGCACCTTCACCACCGGCTAAAGTAATTGATGTAAGTAAAGAAAATGAAGCAGTTTCCGGTATGGCTGATAACCCATTTCCTTTTTCATTTACTAAATTTTCGGTGGTAATGCCCCGCTCTTTAAAATCCCGTTTGTTACATGCCTGAAGAACAAATACCAAAAGCAGCAACGACATTATTTTTCTCATAATATTTTTTTAGGGGTTAAAAGTAATTCCCCTATATTAAGAAATATTTAATTCTGTGTTACCAAATTGTAAAATAACATCGCTTGGTTATTTTATAATTTCTATAGGTCGTTGATAAGTACCATCAAGGTTACTTTATGTTTGTCATCTGCATTCTGGCTATTTAAGGCAGGTGTCTTTAACAAAAGATAAAAAAGTGAAGAAGACATTAAATTACTGGTTATTAATATGACGGTAGAAAATACCTGGTAAATTGAATGAGCGAAAATTATCCTGTCCTGTATGACCATAAAGTGGGGAATATTTTAACGGTATGGTAATTGCCACCACTCCATTACATTAATATATATAAACATGAGTAATCAAAAACAATTTGGTATATGGATGGATACACAGGCAGCGGTTATTATAGGAAAAGAACAGCCGGAGTCTGATTCCGTTTCCATATTAGCTACAGTAGCCGGAGAAAAAGCAACCTCCAAACCCAGCGAAAAAACAACACACAACCACGAGAAATCCCTGCAGGCAAAGTTTTTTAAGGAGATTGCTACCCATCTTCAAAATGCTACCTATATACATGTAACGGGAACCGGGCAGATTCAGGAGCAGTTTATCCACTACCTGGCAGATACGCCGCAGTTTAAAAATACCCGTACTGATGAATCGACAGTTAATAAAATGAGCGACGACGGACTTGTAGCATTTATGACTGACAAGCTGAATTAGCATGGATGACGAAGAAAAGTGTACACTTAAAGCAATAAAATAGTAACAGCCCAAGCACCTTTTTGCCTTTAAACCTTAGTAGAATTGGTAATTAAAAATAGTGGACCTTATTTCCTTATTTTGACTGCTTGAATTGTGATTGTTTTGTTTAGTAATAAGGATATTGGCTCATTCAATAACTATTACATTAAGTTTAAATAGTTTATGGTGTATGGTCAATATCTCAGCATTGACCATACACTATAAACTATTCACCATTCACCATTCACCACCCGATAGCTATCGGGTCACCATTCACCTCATTTATAAATAACATAGTGTGATTTTTTTCTCACATACTGCCTTTAACTCCTCAGTTAGTATCTACAAGAGCCATGCTTTTTGGAAGGTAAAACAGGCAGGCAAGAAGTTAGCGGGACTATTTTACCACGAAAAACTTGCTGCAATAAATAAAAATCATTCATTATAATCCTCTATCCAGGCAAAGTTCTTTTTATAAACAGCATCCTTGTTTTGTTTTATAAAAATGAGAAATGCTTTGGCTACTTCCGACATTTTTTTTTGCTTTAACCAGATCAATCTCCAGTTTTCTACCAGTGGCAAACCTTTTACAGGAATAATTTTAATTTCTTTTAGTTTCAATTCATTTTTAATACTCAAAATAGATTGTATGGAAAAACCAAGACCAGCCATCACTGCTTGTTTTACCGCTTCGCTGGAAGTTAATTCCAGTTTTACATTCGGCACAATATTGGCCTTTTGAAAATACCGCTGCATGGTAACCCTTGTACCTGAACCTTCTTCCCTGTAAATGAGTGGCAGGTTGTCGAACACAGCTTTGCTGGATTGTTTTAGAATTTCAATATCCGACCTGGCAGCACTTGTTAAAAATAATTTATTGGGCAACAATATCTCCTGTTCTATATCCAATGTTTCCGGTAATACAGAAACCAAAGAAAAATCAACTTCATTGTGCTGCAGGCTTTTAATAACTTTTGTTTTGTTGGTTACATCCATTAATAAATCTATGTTGGGATTGGCCTGCAAAAAACCTTTCAAATAATAGGGCATTACATATTTTCCGGTAGATGCAACGGAAATTTTAAGCCTGCCGGAAAGCATGCCTCTGAAGTTTTGGGTTTGGTAATTAATGGATGCCACTTCCTTTAAAATCCTATTGGCAATCTGGTACAGTTCCTGGCCAAAATCTGTGATATATAACTTTCGGCCTACCACTTCTGTTAGTGCGATATCAAACTGAGCCTGTAAGTTTTTTAGTTGGATAGAAACGGCAGGCTGTGTCATGTGCAGTTCTTCAGATGCTTTGGTAACGCTTTCATTTTCTACCACTATCATAAAAACCTTTAGCTGATGCAAAGTAAAGTTCATAAAATTAGTTTATGGTTCGTATAATAAAGATAAATGAAAGTATATAACCAAACCAATGCAATTTTACAGCACAAAAAAAAATTTAACAATGAACAAATATTACAATTGCAAAAGGTGACGGTATCGGTCCGGAAATTATGGATGCCACTTTAAAAATTATTATGGCAGCCGGTGCAGACATTGCCATCGATGAAATTGAAGTGGGCGAAAAAGTTTACCTGGCAGGTAACCTTGCAGGTATTGCCAAAGAATCCTGGGATATTATCCGCAGGAATAAGATTTTTTTGAAAGCACCCATCACTACCCCACAGGGTGGAGGCTACAAAAGCCTCAATGTAACTACCCGTAAGTTTTTAGGATTGTATTCCAATGTGCGGCCATGCATGAGTCTTCATCCGTTTGTAAAAACCAAACACCCACAAATGGATATTGTAATTATCAGAGAAAATGAAGAAGACCTTTATGCAGGAATTGAACACCAGCAAACAGATGAAGTGGTGCAGTGTTTAAAATTGATTAGCCGCCCCGGTTGCGAAAAAATAGTACGGTATGCTTTTGAATATGCCAAACAGTATGGCCGTAAAAAAGTAACCTGTTTTACCAAAGACAATATCATGAAACAAACAGATGGCTTGTTTCACCAGGTATTTGATGAGATAGCTATAGCGTATCCCGGTATTGAAAATGAACATTGGATAATTGATATTGGCGCCGCAAAAATGGCTGATACGCCGGAGATTTTTGATGTGATTGTAATGCCTAATTTATATGGAGATATATTATCTGATGTGGCTGCACAAATAACCGGTTCGGTTGGTTTAGCTGGCTCAGCTAATATTGGTGAGCAATGCGCCATGTTTGAAGCCATACATGGTTCTGCACCAAGAAGGGCAAATCAGAACGTAGCAAATCCCTCCGGCTTATTGCAGGGCGCTGTAATGATGCTGAACCATATTGGACAAGGAGCCGTAGCAGAAAAAGTACAGAACGCCTGGCTTAAAACCATCGAGGATGGCATACATACTTATGATATTTACAAGGAAGGCATCAGTAAACAAAAAGTAGGTACCAATGAATTTGCTGAAGCAGTAATCAATAACCTGGGGCAACAGCCCGCCCTGTTAAAATCAGTTCAGTTTGATAAAAACGCTGCTTTGATTCTTCCCAAATATCAAAGAAAAGAGCCAAAAAATAAAGAACTGGATGGCGTAGATGTTTTTGTACACTGGAGTGGAAGCAACCCTGATGAGTTGGCTGATATTATCGGGCAATTAAATAGTACAGATGCAGCACTTACCATGATTACCAACAGGGGAATAAAAGTTTGGCCGGAGGGTTTTGAAGAAACTTTCTGCACCGACCACTGGCGCTGTCGTTTTAAACCAGTTAATGGAAATAATTTCAATAAAAACCATATTGTAGCATTACTGGCCAAAGCAATAGAAAAAAATATTGATACAATTAAAACAGAAAACCTTTATTCATTTGATGGCAAGCCATCCTTCTCGCTGGGGCAGGGCCAATAAAAAATAAAAAGAAATAGTATGAACATACAACTTATGCAAGGTCAGTTTAGCGCACAGGATGCTGTTGACATCATCACCCAATTAATTAATGTGAAAATAAAGTTTCATGAAAATAAAATAGAAGCCAACGATGGAGAAGAAGCTACAAAAATGAGAGAAAAGAGAATCAAAGATTTACAACAAGACCTCCATACAGCAAGGGAATATATTCTTGCAAATGGGAAATCAATTTCAATAGAATCTGTACTACAGCTTTCTTAAAGGATGTAACACCTATTTTTTATAAAAAAAACAAAAAGAATGCAAATTTCATTTCAGATTTTATTGAGTATGCTGTTATTGCTTTCAGGGCTTTTTCTATCTTTTTACGTGCTGGATATTACCATTAGCTATCTAATTAGCGCTCTTACATTAATAACAGGCCTTAATCTTTCCCGCCTTATTTCAAATAAACCCCAATAGTAAAATAAATTATATGAAATTAAAAGAACCCATCAAATTAATTGAAGGAAAGTTTACTCCTGAAGAAGCAAAAGAAGTATTAATGGAACTCATAAACCATAAGATTAACTTTCATTCATTAAAAAATTTCAGTTCAGAAGAGCGTTTTGGCAAATCAATTGAAGGATCAAAGAAAAGAATTGAATACCTAAAAGAAGCCAAAGAAAAAGTTATTGAAATAATTGATAAGGCAAAACATACTAACAGCAACTTAAGGTTAGAATCTTTTATTAATATTTCTTTCGAAAAATAATAATTTTAAATTCCTAAACCACCTAATATCCAATTTCAGGAAGATACTTTTATCTCTCCTCATGAAAAATCTACATTGAATCACCAGGTAGGGGCAAATATCAGCGCTGAGCCAGGGGAGTAACAATAGGGCAACTACTCCCCTGCTCAGTTTCTTATTGCCTTACTGCTGGCAAATTCTCTTGTTCTGCCAATACTAAAAT
>Ga0163154_10009241_pt1 | contig 11282 bp, 9 predicted proteins | sample OliLakLV19MP9P1_FD_148649 | JGI IMG/M metagenome (GOLD analysis project Ga0163154, IMG submission 148649) | Freshwater microbial mat bacterial communities from Lake Vanda, McMurdo Dry Valleys, Antarctica - Oligotrophic Lake LV.19.MP9.P1 | ecosystem: Environmental > Aquatic > Freshwater > Lake >...
CCAGTACACTTGCGAACGTTGCAGCGCACATCCGGATCCATGTTCGGTCGCTCAGCCCGATGCATCTCAACCATCGCCGCAACATTGCGACACCGTCATGAGACGATCATGAAACCTTCACCTGCCTCACGATGATTGACACATCATCGCGAATCCTCAAGCGAGTAGCAATCCAACCTGACATGGTCGCGTAATGCACCGAGCCGATGATGGAGGGGTCAACGCTCGACCCGCATCCGACGCTCAGGAGACGGTGCATGCTGAATCAGCTGCTGGAGACGAAGCAGGTCACTCAACGGAAGACCCGCGGGACGCTGTTGTCGGTGGTGTTGCATGTCCTGATGATCGGTGCAGCGGTTCAGCTGACCCAGCGTACGGTCGTGGCGTTGGAATCACCAGTGCAAGTCGATGTGCGACGGATCCCGCTCGAGCCGAAGCCGGACCAACCGCATCAACGGCGCACGCCGCAAACCGAGGCAACGACGCGCCCCGTGTTCGGGCACCAGGTGCTCATTGCCCCAGTCGATATCCCGATCGACATCCCGGCGGTGGATCTGTCGGCGTCGCCGACCGACCCCGCTGACTGGCTGGCTCGAGGGGCACCTGGCGGCCGCGGCAATGGCGACAGCACCGTGACCGCGCCGATCGCCGGCAGCCAGCCGATGTTCGTCTTCGAGGTCGACAAGGCGGCTGCGGCACTGCCAGGATCAGCGAGTCCCGCGTATCCGGAGATGCTGAAATTTTCAGGCGGAGAGGGGAGCGCGCTGGTGCAGTTTGTCGTGGACACCCTTGGCCGGGCTGAGCCAGGGTCGTTCAAGGCGCTCTCCAGCACGCATGACGCATTCGGCACCGCGGTGCGAATTACGTTGCCGCGCATGCGGTTCCTCGCGGCTGAGGCTGGTGGGCTCAAGATGCGGATGCTGGTGCAGCAGGAGTTCGCGTTTGCGCTGAACCGGTAGTCACAGGTCGACCCCGAAACCGGCACGGGGCGACGGCCGTATTGCCACCGTCGCTCCCTGCCTGTGGAGGCACCCTATGCGCCGTTCGATCCCGCTCGCCCTCTCCGCTGCCATCCTGGTGTCGGCTCCGCTCGTCTCTGCGCAGGCACGATCTGCTGCGTCAGCCAACCCCGCCAGCCCGATTGCCCCGCGCGCGATGCCGGCCGGTCGGTACGAATTCACGAGTACCGACGACGACGGCGATGTGACGTCGGGCGCGGTGGCGTGGTCCGGGCAGCAGATGCGCATCGATCTCGATCGCGACCGGAATCGCGCGCGCCGCGGCAACGGCAACGCCGTCAAGGTCTCGAGCGGCAATCGTCGCGGCGAATACATGCTGGTCGATTTCGCGACCAACACCGTGCGCACCGTCAAGCCGGAAGAGCACGAAATCAGTGAGATGCCGCTGGCGACGTTCGAGCAGATCATCGGCACGGCGCTCGGCATGGTCGGGAGCGTGGTGCAGATGCAGGTGCGCGACGCCGGCATCATTGCGAAGGACGTGGGCCCTGGTGGCGAAGTGGCCGGCGTGCCGACGCAGCAGTTCCGGATGGTCGAGGAGTACAACGTGCGCATCGGTGTCTTCGGTATGAACGCGGAAGAGAAGCATCACCGCGTAGTGACCGACTACTGGGTGCCGACGCAGGCGAGCATGCCGCGCAATCCGCTGTTCGAACTGTTGATGCGTGGTGCCAGCGCGATGGCACAGCAGGATGCGACGCACCAGGCGAATGTGTCGCGGGCCCGGATGGCGCTGTTTCGTGGCTTCCCGATGAAGGCCGTGGTGACGGTCACCGAAACGGGCGAGTCACCGAAGCGAGCGATGGTGGAGATCACGTCGCTGTCGTCAGCGCAACCTGACGCTGCGCTGTTTACAGCGCCGTCAGGCTATCGCGTCAAGAAGAACGATCTTTCGTTCACGCTCTAGCTCGCAATTACGCGTTTTCGGAAGCGGGCGGTTGAGCCAACTGCTTTGATGGGAGACGCAGAGGCGCAGAGACGGCAACAGACTTTGATTGAGTCGGCCCACGTGAAAGCGACCTATGCGAATCGAAATGTCATGCGTGAATGGTCATCTGCTCGCGTCGCCGTCACGATGCAACGATACCTCTGAGTCTCTGTTCCTCTGCGTCTCTGACCCTCTGCGTCTCCCGTCAAAGCAGTGTGTTTCTCAGTACTGCGATGCGCATCCGCAGAATGTCGGATCAGCAGGTAGCTCGTCTAGCGCGCCTTCTCGAGCGCGTCCGAGAGCGTTCGATCGTGACCGTACACGTCGTTGAAGTAGCGCAGCGATCCATCCGGGTCAGCGACCGCGGTCTGGTACACGATCAACACCGGAATCGGTCGTGGCACGCGGACGAACGTCTCGATGCCGGCGTTCATGGCCTCGGTGATCTTCGAATCGGTCCAGGCCGGTTGGCTACCGAGAACGTAGCGCGCCATCGCCATCGGATTGCCGAGTCGGACACAGCCGTGGCTGAAATCGCGGCGGTTGCGCGAGAAGAGGCTTCGTGACGGCGTATCGTGCAGATAGATGTCGTATGGATTCGGCAGCAGGAACTTCACCTTGCCGAGCGAGTTGTCATCGCCGGACCGTTGACGCACCCAGACCGTGGTGCCGATGTTCGCGACGTTCTGTCTGCTGCTCGGCAGCACCTTGCCACGAGGGGTGACCAGCTCGTAGTTGTGCTTCGCGAGATAGCCTGTGTCGCGCATTGCGGCCGGAAGGATCTCTCCGAGCATGATCGACTTTGGCACATGCCACTGCGGGCTGAACACGACCTGCGTCATGTTGGCTGCGAACACTGGCGTGGCGTTGGAATCGGCACGACCGATCACGACGTTCATGCTCAGCGGGTCGGCGGAGTCGCCCTGGAACCGCGAGTATGTATGCAAGCGGTACTCCGGGAGGTTCACGACGAGGGGATCGTTGGAGAAGCTGCGCGGCAGCCATCGCCAGCGTTCGATCGCCATCGCGATCCGGTCACCACGACCCTCATACTCCGCCAGTAAGGTCGCGAGCACCGAGGCGCTCAGCGTGCCAGCCACGCTTCCCTTCTTCAATTTGCGATTCTGCCATCGCGCGATCGCATCCGACAGCGGTTTGCTGTATGTCGTGCGAACTGAAGCGAGTGCGAACGATGGCGGCAGCTCGCCGAGGCGCTTGAGGATGCGAGCGAGCGCGCGCGCATCGGAGTAGCGGCCGCCGACGCTGAGTGGTCGCGCACGCGCCGCTGGAAGCTGTTCGCTGGTATCGCTCTCCTGCCGCCGCACCTCTGCCAGTGCTGCCACCAGCATCGCGTAGGAGCGCGTTTGTGGTTCGAGGGCGCTGAAGACGTCAGTCGGTGATGTTCCGGCACTGAGTGACGTGCGCACCGCAGTCAGATCGAGTTCGGCCGCAGCGAGCGACCACTCGGCGTGCACCCGCGACGGGTCGATCCGACCCTGACGGTGCACGAACGCATGCCTGGCGATCGCAATGTCCATCCCGATGTCGAACAGGCCACGTTCGGGCGCTGATGCCCAACGCGTCTCGAACCGCGCCGCGACCGAGTCCAGAATGGCGATGTCCGCGAGTTCGGCGCGTGACGACTCGACGTCCTGCGCAAAATGGGCGAGGACAGCGCGGGCAACTGAAGTTGGCGCGCCAGTGCCTGCGGTCCACCGGAGATCGCCGACCGAATCGTTGGCGCGCGCATCACGGACGACACGTTGCACGTCGACGAATCGCCCGCCATCGCTGAGCCAGGGGTGTGACGCCCGGAGCAGCGTACTGCTGACGGTGTCAGGCAGCGCCTGTGCACCGAGTGGCGCGCCGAGCAGCGCCGCCGAGACAAGCGCCGCAGTGACGAGCGCCGAGTCGCCGAGGCGTGAGCAGAACGCAGCGACGGAAAGCACGACTGGAATGCGGGTTTGTGAGAATGGCTGGAACACGTTCATGGAAAGATGATGGGCGGAGTGACACAGCAGTAGCACTCCGCCCATATCAGACGCGCTTCAGCCCCTCAGCGTCATACTTCAGACCGGGAAAAGGATCTCGCGGTACTTCGGGAGCGGCCACATGGAATCAGACACGACGACCTCGAGCGCATCGCATCGCTCCCGAACGGCCAGCGCCGTGTCGGAGCCCTCGCTGGTGAGCAGCTTGGCCTGAGCGGTGGGGTCGTGATGGAGCCCTTCGGCGCGGTCGATCACGCTCGAGAGCGCATCTCGCCTGGTCTGCAGCTCCTGAATCATGGTGCCGATATGGTTCGCCTGCGCCACCTGCGGGATGACGGTGATGCCCGCAGTCACGGCATTGCCAGCCGCCTCGGACAGCATGCCATAATAGCTGAAGGCGACAGGCAGGATCAGCGTATCGACGATCTCCTTCAACGTGATCACCTCGATCATCACGTCCTTCACGTAGCGCTCCATGCGCACGTGAAAGCGGCTCTCGAGCTCCGCATCGGAGAGAATACCGAGGTCCGTGAGGGTCTTCCGCGACTGCGGCGTAATGAGCTGTTCGAGGGCTTCCGGCGTCTTGCGGAAGTTCGGCAGGCCGCGCCGCGCCGCTTCCTCGACCCACTCGGCCGAATAGCCGTTGCCTTCGAATCGAACGGCCTTGGTTTCACGGAATGCTTCACTCACAACCGCGAGCACCGCGTCATCGACCGGAACTCCTTCGGCGATGTGCTGACGGAGCTTGACGGTCATTTCCGAGATCGCTTCGGCGGCGGCGGCGTTGAGCAGCATGACCGGGAAGGCGATGGATTGTGACGAGCCGACCGCGCGGAACTCGAACTTCATGCCGGTGAAGGCGAACGGCGACGTGCGGTTGCGATCGGTGTTGTCCTGTGCGACTTCCGGCAGTTTGTTGACGCCGAGGTCGAGCATGCGCTGTGCGGCCGTCTTGCCGCCGGTGCGGCCTTCGGCGATCTCATCGATCACCTTGGTGAGCGTCTCGCCCATGAAGATCGAAATGATCGCAGGCGGCGCTTCGTTGGCGCCGAGGCGATGTTCGTTGCCGCTGGTGGCGATGCCCGCGCGGAGCAGGCCGGAGTGCTTGAAGACTGCCTTCTGCACCGCCGCAAGGAACAGCAGGAAGCGGACGTTCTGATGTGGCGTCTTGCCTGGCTTGAGCAGGTTGAAGCCGTTCAGTTCCGGATTGCTGGCGGCAATGGCGAGCGACCAGTTGCAATGCTTGCCGGAGCCGTTGATGCCGGCGAACGGCTTCTCGTGCAGCAGCGCCTGCAGGCCATGCCGCAGCGCGACCTTTCGCAGCACCGACATGACCATCTGGTTGTGATCCACCGCGACGTCGGTCTCTTCGTAGTGCGGCGCCATTTCGAACTGGCACGGCGCAACTTCGTTGTGGCGCGTGGTGATCGGCACACCGAGCTTGTACAACTCGTGTTCGACTTCAGCGATACAGGCCTGCACCCGCTCGGGAATACCACCGAAGTAGTGATCCTCGAGCTGCTGACCGCGCGGTGGCGGCGCGCCGAGGAGCGTACGGCCACCCATGACGAGGTCGGGGCGCATGGCGAAGAAGGCGCGATCGATGAGGAAGTATTCCTGCTCGGTGCCCATGGTGGTGAACACGCGCTGCACACCCTTGTCGCCCAGCACCTCGAGGAGCTCGATGGCCTTCTGCGAGAGGATGTCCGTGCTGCGGAGCAATGGCGTCATTTCATCGAGCGCTTCACCGTTGTAGCCGATGAAGACCGAGGGGACGCAGAGCGTCTTGACGCCGGCGGTCTCGATGATGAAGACCGGGCTGGCGGGATTCCAGGCGGTGTAGCCGCGGGCTTCCCAGGTGGCACGGAGTCCGCCGGATGGAAAGCTCGATGCATCGGGTTCGGACTGGATGAGCTGCGCGGCGCTGAACGTCTCGAGCGGTGTCATCGAGTCATCGAAGCTCAGGAACGCGTCGTGCTTTTCGGCGGTGAGGCCGGTCTGCGGCTGGAACCAGTGCGTGAAGTGCGTGACGCCCAGCGCCATCGCCCATTCCTTGATCGTCTGCGCGACGACCGGTGCGATATCGGTGTCGAGCTTTTTGCCAAGCCGGATGGAGGCCGAGAGCTTCGCATAGACATCGGGCGGCAGCTTGGCGCGCATCTGCTTGGCGCCGAACGCGAGGCTGCCGAAGTACTCAGAGGTGCGTGGCGGGAGACCGGCGTTCTCTGTCTGCGTCGGTCGCGTGGCGATGGCCCGCAGGGCTGACGTTCGCGGAGTGTTCGACGAGGGCATGATGCAAACGGGGCAGGAAGGATTGAATGACGTTTTTGCGGCCGTGATCACCGTTTCGTGCAAGAACTGCAAAAGTAACTGCTCATTGAGGCGATTTCCGCCCCTGAAACGCACGAATGTCGATCGGGACGTGCAGCGTCTGAACGAATATCTTATTGCTCAGATCGCCAGACAGGTCGTCGGGCCTGGTGGAATCGTCCCGCTCGCGGGGTCACGAGGCGACGACGCCGGGCCAGAGCTCGTTCTGGGGGATTTCCGGCTCGAGCCGCCGCCGGACGCTCGTTGCGATCTCATCAATGGCAGCAGGATCGCGAAGGAGGTCATAGTCGCAGATGTCCAGCTGCAGCACCGGACACCGCCGGAACTGGCCGATCCAGGTGGCGTAGCGCGCGTGCAGGGCCTTCCAGTAGCTGGGCGGCATGTCGCGCTCCGCCTCGCGGCCCCGTTGTCCGATTCGCGCGACCACGACGTCGAGTGATCCGTGCAGGTAGATCAGCAGGCGCGGAGGACGCGCCGCGGGTCCGGTCAGCAGCTCGGCATACAGCCTGGTGTACAGCTCGAACTCGTGCTGTGACATGACACCGGACTCGAACAGGCCACGAGCGAAGATCTCCGCATCCTCGTACCAGGTCCGGTCGAGGATCCAGCCACCGCCCTGCGCACGCATCCGGCGCATTGTATTGAAGCGCGTGGCAAGAAAATGCAGCTGCAACCGGAGGGCATACTCCTGCTGCGCGCCGGGATCCGCACCGTAGTAGGCGGTGAGCCACGGGTTCTCGTCGTCGACGGACTCCAGTGCCATCCGCAGTCCAAACCGCCTGGCGAGCGCGCGCGTGAGCGTGGTTTTGCCGGTGCCGACCATGCCAGCGACGGCGAGGAGCATGCTCTTCGGCGGCATGAAGTTCCGGACGGCACGGTGGAAGGGACGGGAAGAGGACAGAGAACAATATCGGTGCAATCGGACGACGGTGCCCTTGTCGCGCGGGCTGGGGAGGACCAACTTTCCGGTCCACCGAACTGCTGGTGGACGACACGGCGCGGTAGCCAAGTGGTAAGGCAGCGGTCTGCAAAACCGCTAATCGCGGGTTCGATTCCCGCCCGCGCCTCTGATGCAGGTGATACACGCGAAGCACCCGGCGGCCTTGGCCCCCGGGTGCTTTTTGTTGGGTGACAGTCTGACGTGTGCCCTCGATGCGGACGTGTGCTGGCTGCCGCTACGGGGCGCGCTGCCGACCGCCGGGGACCACGGCGAGTGCCTCGACCTCGAACAGCACGGCGGGGTCGTCGAGCGCCTGCGCGACGACCAGCGTGTTTGCCGGTGCGGGGCGGTTGGCGAATCGCGTCGCCCGAAAGTCGCGCAATGCCGCGATATCGGTTACCCGGGCAGCAACGAATGGGGTGTGGTGGCACCCGCCGCGTGAACTTCGCCGCCGCCGGCCAGCCAGAGCGGCGGACAACCCGACTGCGTCCGGCCTGTCACCGTCCTCGCGTCGAGCGACTATTGTACGCGACATACAGACGCACTCTGCATCACACGAACGTCATCCTCATGACCGCTCCTTCAGACGTGCCGTTCTCTCTCGCCGGAAAGACCGCACTCATCACCGGCGCGTCGCGTGGCATTGGCCTCGCCATCGCCAGGACATACGCCCGCGCCGGAGCAAACGTCGTGCTCAATGCGCGGAAGGTGGACGTGCTGGCCGGCGCGGTCAATGAGATCACCGATCTCGGGTACAGCGCCAAGGCGCTGGCGATGAACGCAGGCAAGGTGGAGGACGCGCCGCGGCTGATCGAGGCGGCGGTGGCCCTGTTCGGCGGACTGGACATTCTCGTGAACAATGCGGCTGCCAATCCGATCTACGGGCCGGTGGAGCTGGCGACGCCCGAGATCTTTGCCAAGATCATGAACGTGAACCTGCATGCCCCATTTGAGCTGGCGAAGGCGGCTCGGCCACACCTGCAGGCGCGAGGTGGGGGCAGCATCATCAACATGTCGAGCATCGGCGGCCGGACTCCGGAGCCTGGCCTTGGCATTTACAGCGTCAGCAAGGCGGCCCTGCTGAGTCTGACCCGCGTGCTGGCGAAGGAGTGGGGGCCGGACGGCATCACCGTCAATGCGATCTGCCCGGGCCTGATCAAGACCGACTTCAGCGCCGCACTCTGGTCGGATGAGAAGACGATGCAGCACATGCTGCGCCAGCAGCCGGTGCAGCGCATCGGAGAAGGCGACGACATCGCGGCAATGGCATTGTATCTCGCCAGCGATGCCGCCCGCTTCACCACGGGCGCCACGTTCACCGTCGACGGCGGGTATCTGGCATGACGACGTCACCGGCACGCGGGGCCGAAGTCGACGCATTGGTCGCGAAACTGCGCACGCTTCTGGATGGCCCCGGACTGGTTGCCGAAGCACTGATGCTGCGCGATGGCTGGCGGGCCGCATTGCCACAACTCCACACGCTCCGCGACGAGGTCAAGCGGATCGGCGCCTGGGTGCCGCATCTGCCGCCGGCGCACGGCGGGCTGGGACTGACGCTGGTCGAGTTTGCGCGGATCAGCGAAGTGCTGGGCCGCTCACCGATCGGGCACTGGCTCTGCAACGCGCAGGCGCCGGATATCGGCAACATGGAGTTGATGCACACGCACGCCGACGCAACACTGCAGGCACGTTGGCTGGCGCCGTTGATGCGCGGCGAGATTCGGAGCTGTTTCGCCATGACCGAGCCGGAACATGCGGGCTCGAATCCGGTCTTCATGTCGACGCGCGCGGTGCGGGATGGCGACAGCTACCTGATCGACGGGCACAAGTGGTTCACGACCGGCGCCGACGGCGCGGCGTTCACGATCGTGATGGCCGTCACCGATCCGGACGCGGCGCCGCACAAGCGGGCGACGATGATTCTGGTGCCGCTCGACACGCCTGGCTTTTCGATCGTGCAGAACATCATGGTCATGGGCGAGCGAGGCGGGGATCATCACTCGCACGCCGAGGTGCGGTTCGACGGCGTTCGGGTGCCGATCGCGTTTCGTATCGGCGGTGAAGGGCAGGGGTTCGAGCTGGCGCAGACGCGACTGGGACCAGGACGGGTGCACCATTGCATGCGATGGATCGGTATCTGCGAGCGCGCCTTCGATCTGATGTGCACGCGTGCGGTTCGCCGTGAGCTCTCGCCGGGCGAGCCGCTGGCCCGGCGCGAAACCATCCAGCACTGGGTGGCCGAATCGCGTGCCGAAATCGACTCGGCGCGACTGCTGGTATTGGAGGCGGCCGAGGCGCTCGAGACCAGGGGGGCGCTCGGTGCTCGTGAGCAGATCTCGGCGATCAAGTTTCACACCGCCGCCGTATTGCAACGGGTGCTGGATCGCGCGATTCAGGTGCATGGCGCGCTGGGCCTGACGGACGCCACGCCGCTGGCACTGTGGTGGGCGCATGAACGCGGCGCCCGGATCTATGACGGACCGGATGAGGTGCACAAGCAGTCGCTCGGTCGCGCGATACTGAAGCGGTACGCTGCCTCGTGATCGCACCGACAGCGGAAGTGGATCTCGAACGGTTGCGCGGATGGCTGCAGGCGGACGTACCGGGATTCGACATGGCACCAGACACGCCGCTGGCGGCGAAGCGCGTTGGCGGTGGCTATTCCAACCTGACCTTTGCCATCACGATCGGCAACGGCGAGGCGGCGCGTCGGGTGATCCTTCGCCGGCCGCCAGTCGGCGTGCGTGCCGATCGCGGCGCACACGACATGCGGCGTGAGTTCCGCGTGCTGTCAGCGGTGCATGGCTCGCCTGTGCCGGTGCCGACACCGATTGCGCTGTGCGAGGACGAATCCGTGCTTGGCGGAATGTTTTTCCTGATGTCGCTGGTGCCCGGCGTTGCAGTGCGAACGCTGGATGACGCGCCTGTGCTGAAGGATCCGGCGGTCATGCGCCGCATGAGCGAGGCGTGCATTGATGGACTGGCGGCGTTGCATGCACTGCCGGCGACAGAAATGCCATTTTTCGATGCGACGAAGCTCGACGGCTTTGGCGCGCGTCAGGTGAGCAACTGGGCTGCGCGATGGAGTGCGGCGCGCCCGCCGGATGTGGCGGACGGGGATGCGGCGGTGGTGTTTGCATGGCTGGCGGAGCGGCTGCCGGCGCCGATAGCTCCGTCACTGCTGCACAATGACTGGAAGTTCGACAACCTGCTGGTGGATGCCGCCGATCCGGGTGTGATTCGCGGCGTGCTGGATTGGGAAATGGCGACGATCGGCGATCCGCGCTTCGATCTGGCGACGTCACTGGGCTACTGGGTGCAGGCAGACGATGCGCCAATGCTGCAGGCGATCGCACTCGGGGTGACCACGGCGCCAGGCTGTCTGACGCGCGACGAGGTGGTGGCGCGATACGCGCAGGCGCGTGTGATCGAAGTGGACGATCCCGTCTACTGGTGGGTGTTCGGACTGGCCAAGGTTTCGGTGATTGTGCTGCAGTTGTATGCACGCTACGCGGCCGGCACATCACAGGATGCGCGATTCATGTTTCTGGGTGGCATGGCGGAGTTGCTGATGCAGACGGCGCGTACTGCAATCCGTCGGAACTCGCTCGCGGCGTATTGAACGTGCGCGGGGCGATGCCAAAGGGGCCGGAGCCACATTGCTGTGACTCCGGCCCCTCGTTGATGTGTTATCGCGCTTCGTGGCGCGATCGAGTCACATCTTCGGTGCCTTGGCCTCGACTTCGATCTGCAGCGTGACGTCATCGGCGACCACGGCGACACCTTCGGTCATGCGATCCCACATCAGGCCGAATTCCTTGCGCTTGACCGTTCCGGTCATGTTGACGGCGGCCAGCCAGCCATCGGCCGTCTGACGCGTACCCGCCAGCTCTGCGTCGAGCACGATGGGCTTGGTCACGCCACGGATGGTCAGATTTCCGTTCATCTTGTACTTGTTGCCACTCACCTTCTGCATCCCGGTCGAGACGAAGGTCATCCTGGGAAAGCTGTCGGCGGCAAAGAAATCAGCGGATTTCAGATGCCTGTTGCGAATCTCGTTCTCGGTGTTGACG
>Ga0163154_10009242_pt1 | contig 11281 bp, 10 predicted proteins | sample OliLakLV19MP9P1_FD_148649 | JGI IMG/M metagenome (GOLD analysis project Ga0163154, IMG submission 148649) | Freshwater microbial mat bacterial communities from Lake Vanda, McMurdo Dry Valleys, Antarctica - Oligotrophic Lake LV.19.MP9.P1 | ecosystem: Environmental > Aquatic > Freshwater > Lake >...
GTGCCGGGCCCGCCGGGTCCTTGCTGGCCGCCGGGGGGCCGAGCAGCGGCGACCTGCCCGGCGAGCTGGCGATCGAGGGCACCTCGCCCTCGTGCAGCCGAGGCAGCGGGGCCGTCGGCGGGCTGCTGGCCGAGAACGTGACGACCATGGCCGGGGGCGACTACCGGATCCGCATCGTCGCAGCGCTCCCGCTGTCACAGGTCGTCGCGCCTGCGGTGGAGGGGTCCGCCTCGATGCTCGTCGTGCGTGCCGGCAACGACGATGGTGCCGCGCTCGCCGTCGAGACGGCCGGCGCCGGGCTCGATTCGGCGCTTCGCGACGAGATCGCCGATGAGGTCGCCGGTGGGATCGCCGCGTCCGGGCCGGCCGCCTCGGGAGAGGTGGCCGGCAGGCAGTACGCCGCAGGTCCCCGGGTGGGCAACTTGACCACCGTCGCGGTGGCGCCGCGTGCCGCCACCGCCAGCTGGCCGCTGCTGCCGCTGAGCGTCGCCATCCTGCTCGTCATAGGCCTTCTCGCAGTACTGGTGGCCAGGGCGATCGGCCGTCCTGTCGTGGCCTTGACCCGGCTCGCCCGCCGGATCAACGATCCCAGTGACCCGGTGACCGAGGCGGGGCTGCCTGCAGCGGAACTGACCGAGTTGCGACGCTCGGCTCGGCAGCTGGAACGTGAGCAGCCGGACGAGCTCGCGGTAGTGCGCACCACGTTGCTTGACCTGCGCCGCGGTCTGGAGTCCTCGGAGGCCGACGTGCTGCGCGCCCGGGAGGCCCTGGTGGCGTCCTTCGAGCGCTTCGGGCTCGCCCTGGACAGCACGCCGGACCGCGTGGCATTCCTGCGGGCGGTCGGCGAGGCGGCGCTGCTGACCGTCGACGGCTGCGTGGCGGCAGTGAGCCAGGTCGACCCGGCAACCGCCTCGGAAGTGGCACCCACAGGGGTGACCGTCACGCTACTGGCTCCCCGGGTCGGCGGCCGGCCGCCGGTGCTGCTCGACGGTCCGGCGCAGGAGATCGACCTGACCGATGCCGAGGACCTGACGGCGGCCACCGCCGGTATCCGGCAGTTGCGCGACATGGCGCCGGGTGACGCAGGCGAGGCCGAGGAGGGCTGGGCCGCGCTGCTCCCGATGCGTCACCTGGGGGCCACTATCGGCCACATCGGGGTGACCCGCCGGCCCGGGCAGGGCAGCCCGGAGACCGCGGCGCTGGTCTCGCTGGCCAGGTTGTCTGTCAACGTGACCACCGCATTGGTCAATGTCGGCCGGCTGCAGGAGACCGCCAAGCTGTCGGTCACCGACCCGCTGACCGGCGTCGGCAATGTGCGACACCTGACCGCCACGCTGACCCGGGAGGTGGAGCGGGCGATCCGGTTCGGCCACAAGCTGGCGGTGCTGATGGTCGACCTCGACCACTTCAAGGAGATCAACGACACCCATGGTCATGCCCGCGGCGATGAGGTGCTCGTCGAGGTGGCACGCCGGCTCGCCGGCTGCGTGCGCGAGGTGGACACCGTTGCCCGCTACGGCGGCGAGGAGTTCTGCCTCGTGTTGCCCGAGACCGACGGTGACGGCGCGGCCGTGCTCGCCAACCGGCTGCTCACCGTCATCGCGGGCGAGCCGTTCAGCAGTGCCGGCGCACCGGACATCAACCTCACGATCTCGGTCGGCATCGCGGCGCACCCCGTTCACGGCCGCTCCGGTCCCGAGGTGATGCGGGTGGCGGACCTGGCGCTGTACGAGGCGAAGCGAGCCGGCCGCAATCGTGTCGTCTCAGCGCCATCGCGACAAGACAAGGGAGCAAGGAGTACGAAGGCCGCCAAGGGCCCCAAGGGCAGCAGGGGGGCGACGTGACCGACTGCGCCCGGTCGCGGGTGCGCCCGGTGCGGGCTCACTAGGGTGACGGCATGAGCACGCCGGTCACCAAGGTCATCATTCCCGCTGCCGGCCTCGGCACCCGATTCCTGCCTGCCACGAAGGCCACTCCCAAGGAGATGCTGCCCGTCGTCGACACACCTGCGATCGAGTACGTCGTGGAGGAGGCCGTCGCCGCGGGGATGACGGACATTCTCATGATCACCGGTCGGGGCAAGCGGGCGCTCGCCGACCACTTCGACCGCGCCGCCGAGCTCGAGGCCATCCTGCAGGCCAAGGGGGACTCCGAGCGGCTCGCGCTGGTACAGCGCTCGACGGACCTGGCCGACATCCACTTCGTCCGGCAGGGCGATGCCCGCGGGCTGGGTCATGCCGTGCTCTGCGGCGCCCGGCACGTCGGCGACGAGGTTTTCGCCGTGCTGCTCGGGGACGACCTCATCGATCCACGGGACCGGATCCTGCCCCGGATGGTCGACGTGCAGGCCGAACACGGCGGGTCGGTCGTGCTGCTGCTCGAGGTGCCACATGACCAGATCCACCTGTACGGGTGCGCCAGCGTCGAGGCCACCGGGACTCCCGACGTGGTCAAGGTGACCGGCCTGGTCGAGAAGCCGTCGGTGGACAAGGCACCCAGCAACCTGGCCATCATCGGCCGCTACCTGTTGGATCCCAGCGTGTTCGGCGTGCTGCGTGAGACCCCGCTGGGCCGCGGCGGCGAGGTGCAGTTGACCGACGCCCTGCAGACCCTCGCCGTGGGCACCGGTCCGGGCTCCGGGGTGCACGGCGTGATTTTCCGTGGCCGGCGCTACGACACGGGGGACCGGCTGGACTACCTCAAGACCGTGGTGCGACTGGCGAGTGAGCGCGAGGACCTCGGCCCGGACTTCAACCAGTTCCTGCGCGACTTCGTCGCCGAACTGCCGGTGGCCTAGGCCGTGCCGCATGCCCGGGGCAACCTCTCGCCCGCCGAGGCCGGTCGGGTCAGCATCGAGGACCATATCGCCGACTGCCTCGCGCTTGTCGCGCCGCTGTCGGCCATCGAGGTGCCGCTGCTGGAGGCGCTCGGATGCGTCCTGACCGCCGATGTCGTGGCGCAGGCCCCGCTGCCCGGGTTCGATAACTCGGGGATGGACGGGTACGCGGTGCGCGCTCAGGACGTCACCGGTGCCGCGCCGGGGTCGCCGGTCCGGTTGCCGGTCACCGGTGACGTCTTCGCCGGCGCGGCCGGCAGCGCCCGGCTGGCGCCCGGCACCGCCATGCGGATCATGACCGGTGCGGTGGTGCCCGACGGTGCCGACTCGGTGGTGCCGGTGGAGAACACCGACGGCGGCCTGGCCGAGGTCGAGATCCGGGCTGCGGTTGCTGCGGGCCGGCACGTCCGGCGTGCCGGAGACGACGTCGAGACCGGCGACACGGTGCTGCGGGCGGGCACTCGGCTCAACCCGCGGCAGCTGGCGCTGCTGGCGGCAGTGGGACGCACGCGGGTGCAGGTCCACCCCCGGCCCAGGGTGGTCGTGCTGTCCACCGGCAGTGAGGTCGTCGAGCCGGGTCAGCCGCTGCAGCGTGGCCAGCTGTACGACTCCAACGGCATCGGCCTCGTCGCGGCCGCGCAGGAACTGGGCGCGCGAGCCGAACGGGTCGGCATCATCGACGACGAGCCCCGCGCGGTGCGCGCTGCGGTCGAGGACCAGGTCGGCCGGGCTGACGTCATCATTACTTCCGGCGGGGTCAGCATGGGTGCGGCGGACATCGTCAAGGCTGTGCTCGGCGAGATCGGCGACGTGACGTTCCGCAACGTGGCGGTGCAGCCGGGTGGTCCGCAGGGGCTGGGGACGCTCGGCGAGGAGCGGGTGCCCGTCTTCTGCCTGCCCGGTAACCCCGTCAGCGCGCTGGTCTCGTTCGAGATCTTCGTGCGCCCCGCGCTTCGTGCGATGCTCGGGGAGAGCCGGTTGCACCGCCGTCGGGTGCCGGCGCGGATGCTGCGGGGCTGGTCCTCGCCGGCCGGGCGGCGGCAGTACGCCCGGGTGTTGCTGATGCGTGACGCGACGGCCATCGCCGGTGCGGCCACGCCATACGTAGCCGAACCCGCCAGCGGGCAGGGCTCACACCTGGCGGCGCAGCTCGCGCACGCCAACGCACTCGCCGAGGTGCCCGAGGATGTGACCGAGGTCTCCGGGGGCGATGTGCTGGAATGTCTCGTGCTGGAGAGAATGCGCCGGTGACTCACACCCCGGCTGCCTTCCCGCACCTCGACGACCGGGGGGCCGCCCGGATGGTCGACGTCTCCGCCAAGGAGATCACGGCGCGGACCGCCGTCGCGACCGGCCTGGTGCGATGCTCGGCCGAGGCGGTGGCGGCGCTGCGGGACGGCGCGGTGCCCAAGGGGGACGCGCTGGCGGTAGCCCGGATCGCCGGAATCGCCGGTGCGAAGCGGGCGCCGGACCTCATCCCGCTGGCGCACCCGGTGGCGCTGCACGCCGTTGACGTGCGGGTCGAGGTGATCGACGCCGGCGTGTCGATCCGGGCCGAGGTGCGTACCGCCGACCGGACCGGAGTGGAAATGGAGGCGCTGACCGCGGTGGCCGTCGCGGGCCTCGCGGTCATCGACATGATCAAGGCGCTGGACCGCGACGCGGAGATCACCGATGTTCGAGTGGTCGAGAAGCGCGGTGGGCGCAGTGGGGACTGGCAGCGCGGAGATCAGAGGGATCACCACAGGTGAGCAGCAGGCGGGGGTGGCCGGTCGTGCTTGATCATCCGCCGCTGCGACTGCGGCCGGTGCGGGTCACCGACGTCGGCGACTGGGCCGAGGTACAGACGCGCAACCGGGGCTGGCTGGGCCCCTGGGAGGCGACGAATCCTGAGGAGGGCAACTCGCCGTCCTTCGGCGCGGTGGTGCGCGGGTTCCGGCGTGAGGCCCGCGCCGGGCGGATGTTGCCCCTGGTCGTCGAGGTCGACGGACGGCTGCGGGGGCAGGTGACGGTCTCCAACATCGTGTGGGGGTCCGCCCGTACCGGGTCCATCGGGTACTGGGTCGATCAGGAGGTCGCCGGGCGGGGCATCATCCCGACCGCCGTCGCGCTCGTGATGGACCACTGTTTCGGGGTACTGGGGCTGCACCGGCTGGAGGTCAACATCAGGCCCGAGAACACCGCGTCCCTGGCCGTCGCCCGAAAGCTGGGACTGCGCGAGGAGGGGATCCGCCGCGACTTCATCCACATCGACGGCCGCTGGCGGGACCACGTGTCCTTCGCCATCACGGCCGAGGAGGTCGGCCCGAGCGGCATGATCGCCCGAGTGGGCATATCGGGCGGTCAACGCCCCGGTTGACGTGCCCGATCGGCGACACACCCTCGTGCCTCCGCCGCCGGACGGGGGTGTCGGCCTACCGTCTGACGGTGACCCCCGGCGGCCTGATCTTCCTCGCGATCGTGGTGCTGTGGGCTGTCTATCTTGTCCCGGTCTGGGCGCGCGACCGGGCCAACGCTGCGGCGGCCCGAGAGGCGAGGCTGGAAGCCGAGCAGCTTCGCGGATCAGACCGAAGTCAGCCGCGGGTGCTGCTGTCGGCCGGGCGTCCGACGATGACGACGTCGGCCAAGATCGGTGCCCTCGCATCGGCGAAGCGTGACCTCGCCGCCCAGCGCCGGGCGATGCGGCGCCGCCGCGCCGGCCGTTCACTGGGACTGCTGCTTGGCCTCTTGGCGATCGTCGGGTCGACCACGGCGACGGTGCTGGCAGCGGCGCCGTGGTGGTCGATCCTTGCTGCCGGAATCTGGGTGACGACCGCTGGCGTCTCAGGAGTTCTGGGCGCGGCGCATGATCGCCAGGTCCTGGCCGCCGCCCGTGCCCGGGTCCGTTCGGCCACCACGCTGCAGCCGGCGCCGTCGCTGTACCCCACCAGTAGGGCCGTGCCGCTCTTCGACCGTGGGGCGGGGGCCGAACCGGTGGCGCCACGCGAGTCCGGACGGCCGTCCGACGGCACCTGGACGCCAGTGACCATCCCCCGCCCGATGTACACGATGGCGCCCCGGGTGGCGCACGCCCCGGTCCTGCCATGGGTCGAGACCGCTCCGGCCCCGCGCCCGGCGCCGCAGCCGCTCGACGAACCCGAGGCCGCGCCACTCTTCCCGGCGGAGCGTCGCCGGGCCGCCGCCGGCTGATCATCGCCGAGGCTCGGGCCCCGGTAGTCGCCGGGAAGCGGTGCTACCCTCTTGCAGTTCTCGCCACCGTTGATGCGGTCGCGGGGGGGCTGTAGCGCAGCTGGTAGCGCACCTCGTTCGCAACGAGGGGGTCAGGGGTTCGAATCCCCTCAGCTCCACCCAGGTCAGGAGCCCTTTCTCCCCCCAGAAGTGCGGCTCCTGACCTGCCCACCTCCGAAGTACACCTACGGTGTGTCCTCGGGACGGTTGAACTCCTCACCTCCCGCACCGATGCTGTTCGCAAGGCGGCTCGCCAGGGGCTCAACTACGAATGATGCCGCGACACGGGCGACACGGGTGGGGCCTGCCGGTTGTCACGGTTTGCGGGAGACGACGAAAACCCGCCGGAACCGGAGACAGTGCCGTATGGGCCGGCCGGGTAGGCATTGCGGAGCAATCGCGCGTACTCGGCCTCGAAATCGGCGGCCCTGTCCTCGGGCAGCGCGGCGAGCACGGGGCGTAGTCCGGTTCCGCGCACCCAGTCCAGCACCGGGTCGGGCCCCTGCAGGACGTTCACTGCTAGACGGATGATCGCAGGACTACTAACCGGACAGCTGCAGGATCTGTGGCCGGATGATTGCAGCCGTCGGCAGGGGTGGAGACGAGATAGACCTATGTGTCACGCATGTATATGCTCGATGCATGCGTAAGCAACGACCCATCGGCTACTGGATCAAGCTCCTCGACAGCCTCATTGAAACCGACCTCGGAGTCAGCCTGCAACATCTCGGCATCAGTCGCCGACAGTGGCAGATCTTGAACGTTGTTGAACCACTGCAGCGCACCAGTGACGAGATCGCGGTCGAACTCGCTCCGTTCCTCGCCGTACCGGAGGACACCAGCGCAGTTCTGCACGACCTCATCGACACCGGATGGCTGCAGTCAGCCAATGGCTCCCTCAGCCTCTCGAAGTCGGGCCAGGCTCGACTGAGATCGGCTCGAGAGGAGATCAACGAGGCGCGAGCGAGAATCAGCGACGGGTTGACGCAAACGGACTACGACACCACCGTCTCGACGCTGAGTCTGATGTGCCGCAACCTTGGCTGGATCGAGAGCACGTGACCGTCGGAATCGACTCAGCCAACTCGATCGCGCGTTCCCTCGCCAGTCTTCGCCGACGCCAGCAACGCAGCGCACTCGCGGGCACCACTCCGATCGAACAGATCTACGCGAGCGAAGTCGCAGACGTCGTGCAAGATCGAACTGAGTTGACAACCGTCGGTGACATCGCCCGGGAACTGACCCTCGATCCCTCGCAGGCGAGTCGACGGGTCAGATCTGCCGTCGAGTTCGGATTGGTAACCCGAATCTCGGTCCAACACGACGGCCGGCTCAGTGGTCTACAACTCACGGTCGATGGCAACAACTTGCTCGGCCGCATTCAGGAACGCCGCGGTGAACTTATCCAAGAGGCCACCAAGTCCTGGACATCAGCCGATCAAGCCCGCCTCGCTCACCTACTGGACCGACTCGTCCACGACCTTGGATCGAACACAGCGAGCTGATACTTAAGCACGCCATCCAAGTTCCTCACAAACCTCTGGCCCGGATGGACCCACACTCGATATCGCGCCAGCCGCGAAGAGGCCCGGGTTGCAGCGAATTCGAGGGTCGTCGCGATTGGAGCCCTTCAACCGGCGTTCGAGGACGCCTCGGTTCGTCCAGGGGCGAGCGATTGGGGGCACTCAGGTGGGTCCGTTCCCGGGTGGGTCGTTCGCGTCGTGACCGGGATCACCGAGCGACGTTACGTGGCGCTGACACCTTGCTCGAACTGGGCGGGCGTCACCACTGGCGGCTGTTGTAGCTCCCAGTCCAGCAGGTCTTTGTCGCCCGAGATGATGACCTCGGCGTCGTTCGCTCTCGCCAACGCAATGAGGTAGTCGTCGTTCGGGTCCACGTTGGAGGCCAGCGCTGCTCGTGTCTCCGCGGTGAAACTTTCCCATGCTGATTGACGACTGACACCGAGCGCGTCGCCGATCTGCTGCCAGGACGCCCCGGCGGCTCGTGCGGCAATGACCTGCGTGCGGCGAATTCGGTCGAGTTCGTGTTCGCTCTCGGTCAGGACCCGCAGAGCCGTCAACGGATCCCGCGGAAGCGATTCGGCTACCACGATCACGCCAGGGTGACCTGACCTCGAGGAACGAGCAACGACACGGTTCACCCATGCAGATCTGAGCGGGGTGAGGTTCCGGGACTGTGACCTCACCGGGTTGCGGATCATCGACTGCATCATCGGGGATGGGGTGATCAGCGGGGACTTCGACCGCCTGGTCGTCAACGACGTCGACGTGAGTGACTTCGTCCGGGACGAGTTGGACCGGCGTCAGCCCGAGCGGGTGCTCTTGCGGTCATTGGGTACGGCGCAGGATCACCGTGACACGTGGGCCGCCCCGTGGACGACACAAGGCGGTCAGCGCGGAGGGAGGAGTTGGCCCAGCCGCACGCATCGTGGCGCCGTCAGTGTGGACGACGTCCGGCAGGTGGTGTCTTAGGGCAAGCACGGTGATCGAGCCGTCATGGACGAGGGCGCCATCGAGGGCGGCTGGCCCTCTGCCTTGCGGTGCGCCGCCTGATAGGACTAAGGCATGGAGCTGCTGCTGGCGTTCGCCGTGCTGCTGTTCGCCGGCGTGCTGCTGTCCGGGCTGGCACACCGCACGATCCTGTCGACTGCGGTGTTGTTCCTGCTCGCGGGGCTGCTGCTCGGTGAGGGCGCTACCGGGGTGCTGGACCTACAGCCCAACGACGAGATAGTCGTGAGCCTCGCCGAGCTCGCGCTGTTCAGCGTGCTCTACACCGACGGGATGCGGGTGGGCCTGCAGGACCTGCGCTCGGCGTGGCGACTGCCCGGGCGGGCCCTCATCCTTGGGATGCCCTTGACGTTCGGCATCACCGCGGTGCTCGCGCACTGGGTTGCCGGGCTGCCCTGGACCGAGTCGATGCTCATCGGCGCGGTGCTGGCGCCCACGGACCCGGTGTTCGCCTCCGCGATCGTCGGTCGCGAGGAGGTACCAGGACGCCTGCGGTCACTGCTCAACGTGGAGAGCGGCCTGAACGACGGGCTGGCCCTGCCGGTCGTGCTCGTGCTGCTCGCCGTCCTCGAAGGCGAGGGCGTGTCGGGGTTGGAGCTGGCCGGCGAGCTCGGCCTGGGTGTGCTGCTCGGGGTCGGCGTGCCGAGCCTGGCGGTGCTGCTGATCCGCAGCCGGTACACCTCCGCCACCCGGCTCTACGCCTCGCTCGGCGGGCTGTCGATCGGGCTGATGGTGCTCGGGCTGGCCCAGCTGACGCACGCCAACCTCTTTCTTTCCGCGTTCACCGCCGGGATCACCATCGCGACGCTGGCGCCGGAGGTCGAGCACAGTTTCAGCGAGTTCGGCGAGCTCGTCACCGAGCTGCTCAAGCTCGCTGCGATCCTCGTCTTCGGCGCGCTGATCTCCTTGGGATTCCTGGCCGAGATCCCGGTCAGCGGCTACGTGTTCGCTGTGCTCGCGCTGCTGCTCGCTCGCCCGCTGGCAATCGTGCTGGCGCTGCTGGGCAGCCACCTGCCCGCTGCCGAGCAGGCCGTCGCGGCGTGGTTCGGGCCCAAGGGCTTCGCCTCGGTGGTCTACGGGCTGATCGTGCTCGAGGCCAGCCTGTCCCGGTCCGATGAGCTATTCCACCTTATCGCGCTGGTCATCTTCGCCTCGATCCTGGCGCATTCCTCGACCGACGTCCCCATCGCGCACGCCTTCGCCCGGGCAGAGGCCCGTCGCGCGGCACGCGAGGACGCGGGCGCCACGCCCGGGACGACAACGGCCGGGCACGGCACGTGACGCGGCCACCGGCCGCAGCGCCTCGGGGTCTGCCGGCCCTCCCGGCCGGTGGGCCGCGGCATCCGGGGTGGTGACCCGACCTGACCCGACTCCGTCCGGTTACTGGTGGTGGGGCCGGTGGCCTTCGTCAGCCTGGTGGTCCTGCCCCGGGCAGTTCCAAGCAGGCACCGTCCCGGCTGAACGCCTTCGACCTCGTCGTGGCGGTCTCGCTGTTGCTCGACACTGGCCACGGTGCTGCTGTGGTCGACGGTCAGCTCACGGAAGGCCGCTTCCTCACCGGGACCGCGCAGGTCGCCGGTGGTGGTGACGACCGCGCTGCGCACCCCTCATTCACTCTGGATGCCTGACGGGCCGACGGCGCACGGGGGGTCGACGCGCACATCACGACGGCTGCCGAGCAGCGGTGATGTCCGCACCGACCCCTCTCGCCGCGACTTGGCGAGCAGGGGTTAGGGGTTCGGGTCCCTTTGTTCCACGCACTTCGAGATCTCGTTCCGCGTCGCTGGACCCGAATGTCCCCCTACGGCCCCAGCTCGTCGATCGATAGACCGATGTCGCGGAGGATGCCCCGGAGTGTTCCCTTGGCGATATCGCGATATCGCGAGGTCGCCTTCGACCGAGTCCAGGTTCATGACAAGGGCGCCGATCAGCGCGCTGCATGAGCGGTCGCGGCGACGAAAGAGCATCATGCTGGGCGCGGGTTGCCTGGTTCGTGTGAGGATCTCGCCGAAGTCGGTGTCGGCAGAGATCAGTACCCGATTGTCCAGGACCGCTCGAGCCAGGACGTCCTCGTCGGGGGGCGCCGGCCAGGCCACACTCGATGACATGGACAGCGTCGTGGGCGCTGTCGCGAAGGAGCTGCGCGAGCCTCGGCGAGAGGCACCCATCGACGAGGAACTTCACGACTTCGGTGGTCAGGCCGACGAGCGAAGCGGCAGCGCACGCTCGGCCACGCCAGGGAGGTCGGGCAGGTGTGCCCCCAGGCGCTGTCGTCTGCGCGTTCGTGGACCGCGACGTACGTCGTCATCTGGAGTGTCCGCTGGCCTTCCTGATGCTCGCCAGGCTTGCGAGCCCCGCTGTCGGAGGCGGTCCGCGCGGCGCTGTCAGCTGGGCGCCAGTATCGGAACCTGAACGATCACTGGTGCGAGGGCGCTGGACCCGATTGTCACGAATTGGGCCGGCGTCAACTGTGATCTGTCAGCGGGCGGCCCGGTGATCGAGACCGTGATGGTCGTGGTCTGCTCAGGTTCCAGTGTTCCGACGTCAGGTGTGACCCCCAACCAGGGCTGCGATGCCCTCGCGGCCCAGTCGGCAGCTGCGCCGCCCGTATTGCTGAGCCGGAAGGTCGCGGACGTCGGCCGCGGCACACCTAACGGGTTGGACAGTTCCGATGCGGTGAGCGAGCGGG
>Ga0163154_10009251_pt1 | contig 11271 bp, 7 predicted proteins | sample OliLakLV19MP9P1_FD_148649 | JGI IMG/M metagenome (GOLD analysis project Ga0163154, IMG submission 148649) | Freshwater microbial mat bacterial communities from Lake Vanda, McMurdo Dry Valleys, Antarctica - Oligotrophic Lake LV.19.MP9.P1 | ecosystem: Environmental > Aquatic > Freshwater > Lake >...
CGGGGCCCAGTGCAGCGGCGGGCGATCGCATTCTTTTTAACGTCGCATCGCTGGTGCAGGACGCCCTCGATCTCCGCCAAGGGGTGCTCTCGCTGATGCTGGAGGCAAAACTTCCCCCGTTTCCGGTTGGCGGGACGGCTACCGCCACTTTTCATTCGTCCGACGTGGCGACGGCCACGGATCGGCCGCTGCTGTCGATCGTGTATCTGGAACCCGGAGGCAGTCCGCAAGGGTGCTTCGAGGATTGCGCACCGCAGCCGGGTAACGGGATTGTCAACGTCGATGACTTGCTCACCGTTATCAACTCCTGGGGAATGACCGATGGCGACGGTGACGTCGCGCCGAAGGGCGGCGATGGGATTGTCAACGTCGATGATCTCTTGGCCGTGATCAATGCTTGGGGGCCTTGCTTGCAGGGGAATTGAACATGTTCCGGCTAAATGGACTCGCCAAGATTTACGGAGGACTGCCGGCGTTAAAATGGAAATGGCAGCGTTTGCCAAAAAAAACTGGCCAATTCAGTGATTTGAGTACGCCAGATAGAAAAAGTCTGCGAAGTGGGTATACTTCCACCGTCGGACTCGAGACTCAAACCGACCCAAACCTAGGCCCCCCCCACAGCCGACTCCGATGGCGCTTGCGCCGCGGAGTCGGTTTATTTTTGTCGTTCACGTTTTCATTGCGAAACGTCCCGACCAATGATTCATGGACAACCGCGATCGAATCTTGGTCAGCAACGATGAAGTCTCAGCGCGATGGCGTTCGTTTTTTGAAGCACGCGAAGGTCAGGCACTGCACCGGACCCGGATACCGGCAACCGGTGACATGACGTTGCGGGACGTAAACCCAAAACACAGTCGGGGTGACAGGATTCGAACCTGCGGCCTCTTCGTCCCGAACGAAGCGCTCTACCAAGCTGAGCTACACCCCGATGCGGACCATCGGACGATCTTCAATTGTCGGCGTCGGCGTGTCGTCGTGAAACGCCGATCGCGGAAAGTGGCCGAGGAAGGATTCGAACCTTCGAAGGCTATGCCACCTGATTTACAGTCAGGCCCCTTTGTCCACTTGGGTACTCGGCCGACAAGCGGGGCGACACTGTAGCAGCATTCACCCTCCTCGCCAACTCGCGATGGGGGTCAAATGGGAACCAACGGTGCCGCGGGGCGTCCCGCCACAACGGTGATTTCGCAGGTCGAAAGCATAAACCATCCTCACGAATCACCCGATGCGACTCGAGCGATGATGTCTCGTCGGATTCGTTCGTATTCCTCGGCTTGGGTCGTTTTTCCCCAAGTGCGATAAAGTTCGACGAACAGAGCGGGAATTTCTTCGGGGAAATCCACGGCCAGGCCTGCGCGAATGTCGATTTCCGCCGCCAATTCCTGGAGACGATGTTCGACTTCCTCCAGGCGTCCTTGGCGCAATAAGTGCGATGAATACGCCACACTTAAGCGCAGCCGGTCGCTTTGGCTCAACGACGAATCAGGCTGCTCGAGCAAAGCATCGAACACGATTTGGGCCTCGACGAGCTTCCCTTGGGCCGACATGAAGTGGGCGACATGCGCCTCGTACGAGGTCACGCCGATGTGTCCCCCCATCGTGGACAGCATGGCAATCGCTTCGCGGGCGTAACGCTCGCCATCCGACCATCGTCCCGCGCGATCAAGGATGGGAAGTGCATCGCACATATGGGAGAGCGCGAGGATATTGTCGCCGTTGCCGACTTGCCGACTCCGGACGCACTCGATGAGCCGGCAGTACAAGTCCGCGGGTTCCTGAATTTCACCCATCTGATTGAGTGCCTGCGCCAAGACGCGCATCGCGACCGTGCGGATGACTTGGCAATCGTCGAGGATGCCGGCGGATTCCTCAAGCAGCGCCCGCGCCTGCTCCGCGGCATCGGCGTAGTTCCGTTCGAGCAGCGCGACATCCGCGAGGTTGCCTCGCGCATTGCGGACAAACCAGCGCCCCGGTTTTCCGATCCGCGATGCTCGCTCCAGCAACTCGGCGGCGCTGGCGCGAAAAGCCTCGATCGCCGCCCCACGGTCGGCTTCGTCGGCCCTTGCGATTTTTTGCCGCAACGTAAGGGTGAGTGAATTGATGAGACGCACGAGCGATGATTCATCCGCCCCTGCGGTGGTCGCCTGGGCGATCGCGTGCCGAAGTATCCTCTCGCCCTCGGCAACCAAGGATCGCCTCGTGAAGGCATCGGCGACGAGGGCGTGGCCCTGCCATCGACGCTCGTCACGCAGGTCAAAGACCCGGTCCACTCTTGGGAGGAAATCACCCAGGTATTGCAGGGCTTCGCTCGGCCGTTCCTGATTTACCAGCGCGAGTCCGACCCCAATCATGGCCTGGAGGGTGCGCGGATCATCAGGACCCGCTTCAACGGTCCAAAGTTTCGCGCTGCGACGTAGTTCGGACTCAGCTTGTTGGAGGAGTCCCAATCGCAAGTAAACCTGTCCGAGCAGGATCCGGACACGCGCCTCCACCTCCGGCTGGGTGGTGAACCGCCTGCTGGCTGCTTCCGAAGCCTCGTCCAGAACATCCGCGAGCGCGACGTTCGCGCCATCCTCATCCGGGTCGGCGCTGGTCAGGAATTCACGCATGAACTCATTGACCGAGTTCGCTTCCTCGGCGGCGTGGCGAGCCAGCTGTGATGCGTCGCGTGCCCGCACCAACCCGATGGTCGTGCCGATCGTTCCGCCTAGAAGAGCAAGGACAATCAGCCCGCCGGCCAGCATGGCGACGCGGTGTCGTCGCGCGAACTTGCGAAGCGGATAACCGAGACCGGGCGGGGCCGCCAGAACCGGCTGGTGATCAAGATGCCGCCGGATGTCCTCCGCGAGTTCAGCCGGAGTGGGATAGCGTCGGTTACGATCCTTCTGTAAGGCTTTGAGCGTGATCCAGTCGAGGTCGCCTCGGAGCCGCGAGGCGAGGCGTTTGGGATTGGTCGAGCGACGAAGCGCAACATCGTTTTGATCCATTTCAGCGGCGGCTCGCGCGCTCGGACGCGGCGGTTCATCCTCGCGGATCATGCGCTGCATCTCCGCAAACGATCCCGAACGCAGCCGTGTCTGATCCAACGGGGTCGATCCGCAAAGGATTTCGTAGAGCACGACACCCAGCGAATAATCGTCGGCCCGAGTGTCGATGTCGGCGGCCTCCAGGTCGGCCTGTTCGGGGCTCATGTAATCGGGCGTGCCGAGCAAGTGTCGAGATTCGGTGGCCATGTCGTGGTCACCCAAACCTCCGCTCGTCGCCTTGGCGATGCCGAAATCGATGACCTTCAACATCGGTCGTCCGGCGTTCTGCGCGACCAGCAGATTGCTTGGCTTGAGATCGCATGAATGATTCCCTTGAGATGGGCATACTGCACCGTCTCGCACAATTGCCTGAACAAATCCAGCCGTTGGTCAATGCCCAGCCGGTGTTGGTCGCAGTAGTCAGTGATCGGCACGCCCTGCACGAGTTCCATGACAAAGTACGGGCGGCCGCCATCGGTCGCTCCCGCATCGATGACGCGGGCGATGCCGGGATGCTCCATGATGGCCAACACCTGACGTTCCGCCTCGAAGCGCGCGATGACTTGCCGCGTATCCATGCCGACCTTGATGATTTTCAAGGCAACCTGTCTCATCACCGGCTCGCGCTGGTCCGCTAAATACACGCGACCGAAGCCGCCTTCGCCGATCAAATTGAGGATTCGGTAATGGCCGATCATCGAGCCCGGTTTCTCGCCCCGAGCCGCGACATCGTCCGATGACATTTGTACCCGTGGCGAAGCACCTTCCATGAACATTCCGGCTCGTTCATGGGCTGCAATGAGGCTCATCACTTCGTCCCGGATCAGTGAATCCGCCTCCGTCGACATGAACTCCGCGCGATGCGGAGGATCGAGCCGCAGGGCCTCTGTGAGTAAGTTTTTGATACGGCCCCGATTCGCGAAATCATGCTTCTGCCGGCCCAGTGCTGGGGCGGCGGACGGCGGTTCCGGGCGACTGGCGTCAGTGGTGGGCGATCCGTCTTTCATGATTCGTTCGCCAACTCCTCTTCCAGGAACCGGTACAGCATCGCTCTCGCAAACGTCCATTCGCGATTGACGGTGCTTTCAGAGACGCCCAGGGCAACTGCGATCTCCTCAATGTTCAACCCGGCAAAAAAGCGCAGACGGACGATCTCGACAGCGCCCGCATCATGCTCCTGTAAGCGTAAGAGTGCTTGGTCGAGGGCCAAGATTTGCTTCGGATCGTCATTGGCAGCCAGATCACAGACATCCAGCGGAAGGTGGTGACGGCCGCCGCCGCGAATTTCTGCCCCGCGCCGGCGAGCGTGATCGATCAGGATGCGCCGCATGGCTTCGGCGGCGGCTGAATAAAAATGGCCCCGATCGCGCCAGTTGACCTCGCGGTTTCCAACCAGCCGCAAATATGCCTCATTGACCAGCGCCGTGGCCTGCAAGGTGTGGCCGGACCGTTCACCAGCCATGCGGTTGTTGGCGATGACCCGGAGTTGCTCATAGACGCACCGCAGCAGTTCGCCGGGTGCTTCAGGCCGACCGCTCGTGACGTCGCTGAGCATCTGCGTGATGGGTGCCTCGGGTTGATGTGATGGGGGGCCCGCAGTCACATCTGATCTCCAACAAACCCCCTGCGCTAACGCCTTGCAAGACCTCGCACAGGCATTGTCCGTCAGACGACGAAAGATTTCCAGTCAATCTTGACCTTTGTGGCCGGCGTGGTGCGCCATATGTTGCGAGTGTTGTCCCCCCTTACGTCTGGCCCACCAACTTCTGTTCCTTCAACGGTCCCACCGTCCTCCGCCGGATGATTCCTGGCCGGTCGCATTTTCCGCGAGATTTCTTCATGTTCATTTTCCATCGCATTTTTTGGGCAGCGTGCTGCTTTCTTCTGGTTATGGACTCAGCCGCTCCTGCCGGCAGTCCGCCTTGTAACGAGTGGCAGTCGGGGCCGATGGTGGGGAGCACGCCCAACGGGGCCAACGGCATCGTGCGGGCGCTGGCCAACTGGGACCCCGACGGCGCAGGGCCATTGCCCGAGCATCTCGTCGCCGGCGGCTATTTTACGACCATGGCGGGCGTGGCGGTGAACGGCGTGGCGATTCGCTCGCCGCAGACCGGCCAGTGGCAGTCGATGGGCGGCGGAGTCGCCGGACACGTGCGCGCCCTGGCGGTGTACAACGGCGAGTTGATCGCGGCGGGCGTCTTCCCGACGGCCGGCGGAACCGCCGTCAACAACATCGCTCGGTGGAACGGCACGCAATGGAGTTCGCTGGGCAGTGGTATTCAGCTTCCCGTCGCTGGCGACAAAGGCGTGTACGCGCTCGCGGTGTACAACGGCCAGTTGTACGCCGGCGGCACGTTCATCGCTGCGGGCGGCATCACGACCTTCGGCATCGCGCGATGGAACGGCTCCGCATGGTCCACGGTGGGCACCGGATTGGGCGCGCCTTCCGAATGGATCGACACGCTCACGGTGCATATCGGCGAACTGGTGATCGGCGGCAACTTCACCTCGGTCGGCGGCGTGGCGGCGAACAACATCGCGCGCTGGAACGGATTCTTCTGGACGACGCTGGGCTCGGGCACCAACGGCATCGTGAGCACCGCATGCTCGTGGAACGGCGAACTGTACGCGGCCGGGTCGTTCAACCTGGCAGGCGGCGTCAACGTTACCTTTACCGCAAAATGGAACGGCTCCTCGTGGGCTGCGCTTCCGGCCCTCTCATTTCCGGTGACCGTTCTGGCGGTGCACAACAACCAGGTGTGGATGTCCACCACCACCGGCCAGCTGTCGCAACTGTATTTCTATACCGGCACGCAATGGACCAATGTCAATGCGTCGGGCGCGGCGGTGTATGTGATGGGCACGCACGGAAGCGATCTCATTGTCGGCGGCAACTTTGGCTCGGTCGGGAACACCACGGCCAACTTCATCGTTCGCCGCATCGGAACGCAGTGGGAGCCATTCGGGGGACTTCACGCCACCAGCGTCAAGGCCTTTCATCAATTCGGTTCCCACCTGCTGCTGGGGGGCGGCTTCCGGCAGCAATCCGGCGATGGACAGCCGCTCAATGGCCTGCTCGCGTGGGACGGCTCAGCATGCAGAAACGCCGGCTACATGGGATCCGCAGAGACTCTCGACATCCATTCCTATGACCTTGACGATGGGACGGGAAATCACCTGCTGCTGGCCGTCCGCGCCGGCGCGCCATCCATCATGCGCTGCACCGCCAATCCGGCCAGCGATCCATCGACGTGGGCTTGGACCGCCGCTACTCCGGCCACCGGCGGGTTGGCGGTCAATCCGCCGGTGCGGGCCATCGAGCGATTCAACGGCAACACCTACATCGGCGGTGATTTCGTCGGTGGGCACATCACCACCATGGAGCGCAACGGCATCGCGCGCATGACCACGACATCGTGGGCGGCGGTCGGCGGCGGCATCGACGGCGATGTCTACGCCCTCAAGGCGTACAACGGCCACCTCTACGCCGGCGGCAACTTCAGCACGGTGAACGATGGCAACATGCAGGCCAATCGCCTCATTCGGTGGAACGGTTCGACCTGGAGCGTGGTGAACAACACCTTGTTCAACGGCGCCGGCACCGTCGTCTATGCCCTTGAAGTGCATTAGGGCCGGCTCATCATCGGTGGCCAGTTCCCCGGCCCGGTCAACTCCGCCAACCTTGCCGCCTACGACGGCGTCAACGTCACTCCCATCGCTCCCGTCGGCAACGGCGGCGCGACCGGCCCCGTGCGCATGCTCAAGTCCATCGGCGATCGCCTCTACGTCGGCGGCGACTTCCAATTCATCGACGGCTGGTCCGTCGAGGGCATGGGTTACTGGGACGGCAACATCTGGCACGAAGTGGGCGGCGGCACCGGCGGCGGCATCACGCAGGCCGTATACGCCATGGAACAATACGGCGATCAACTCCACGCCGGCGGCGTGTTCAGCTTCCTTGGCGCCAGCGGCGCGGTGATGCGCTGGTCCTATGACCAGGCCTGCCCGCTCTGCCCGGCCGACGTCACACCGATCGGTTCGCCAGACGGCACGATCAACGTCGATGATCTGCTCGCCATCATCAACGCCTGGGGCGCCTGTGCGAATCCCAACGACTGCCCAGCCGACATCGCGCCGGCAGGCGGCGATGATGTGGTGAATGTCGATGACCTGCTGGCCGTCATCAACGCATGGGGGGTGTGTCCGTAACCGCGCGGCTTCCGTGAGGCTTCGCGATCCGCAGCAACATTACCGCCAAGAATTTCTTTCGATCACTCTGCATTCAAGGAATTTGAAATGAAACCGAAAACGTCATTCCTCATGTTGATGTGTGTCCTGGCGACACTGCATCGCAATCCTGCGATCGCGGCCCCGCTGGGCACGGCCTTTACCTACCAGGGTCAACTTGTCCAGAACGGAAGTCCGGTCACCAACACGGCCGACTTTCAGTTCACGCTGTGGGATTCGCTCAGCGCCGGCATTCAAGTTGCCGGTCCGACTGCCGTGAACAACGTGTCGGTGGCCAATGGCCAGTTCACCGCTTCAATCGACTTCGGCTCGTTCGTCTTCAACGGCGATGCCCGGTGGCTCCAAATCGCGGTCCGCAGCCCGGCGGGCGGGGGCGCGTTCACAACGCTGTCGCCGCGCCAGCCGCTGACGGCGGTGCCTTACGCGTTGCAGACGCGCGGGATGTTCGTGAACGCCGGTGGCAACGTCGGCATCGGCACGACCAATCCCGCAGCCGCGCTTGACATTTCTCGCAACTGGGATGGGGAGCAGGGGGTACTGAACATCGCTGGTGACAAGCCGACCATCCGCTTCACCGGCGGTGCGGCGTCTGCGAATCAATCGTGGATCCAACACTTGGGCGGGGACGGCAGGCTGGAGTTTTACCGTCGTTCCGGACCCGCGGCCTGGCAGAACGTGCTCGCGCTCAACACCGCCGGCAATGTCGGCATCGGCACCGCCGCGCCGCTCGCCAAACTCCACATCGCCAACGGCGACTTCATCGCGGGTGCCGCTGGTCAGGAATGGTCCTTCCACACCCGGAGCAGCTTCGGCGGGGACTTCCTGCACATCACCGACAATGACGCCGGCGTGCCGCAGTTCCAGCGCGGCTTGTCCATCCATCAGAACGGCGTCATCACCAGCCGTGGCGAGCACCTCTTCAACAACACCAGTTCCATCAATGTCGGGGCGATTAACCCCGATCCGCCACCGGGCTCGTCCACGTTTCCGGCCGGCACTCCGACCATGCGGGCTGGCGCCATCTCAATGTATGGGCCAGCAGGCCGGACTCGCTTCGGCGTGTGGAGTCGCGACACGAACTTCGGCGGAACCTGGTTCCCCAACCAAGCCCACCTGTTCATGGACGCCGCCGACGGCAACCGCGTGATCAGCATCTACTGTGCGGGCGAAGGCGGAGCCGCCGGATCCTCCGGCAACATCGTATGCACCAACTTCCTCGCGACGGGCAGCAAGAACTTCCTCGTGCCCAACCCCGACAATCCTGCGGAGGACATCACCTATGCGTGCCTCGAGGGTCCCGAGTGCGGCATGTACATGCGCGGCACGGCGGAGTTGAACAACGGCAAGGCGACGGTGCGGCTGCCCGCGACGTTCTCCAGCCTTGCTTCGCAGGAGGGCCTGACCGTCATCTTGACGCCTCTCTCGGGCGACTCGCTCGGCCTCGCCTGCGTGAACCGGACGATCCACGGCTTCGAGGTGGTCGAACTCATGAAGGGCGACGGCCGCTACGAGTTCGACTGGGAAGTGAAGGCGATCCGCCGCGGCACACGCGATTACCAGGTCGTGCATCCTTGGACCGAGCACGCGGGCGGCGCGGGGAGCGAGAGCGAGGTCTGGGAGCGCCGCCTGGCCGACATCGAGCGGCGGAACGCGAAGTTTGCGGACGAGGATGCGGAGATCGGCCCTCGCCCAGAGGCGCGGCCTGCGCCGCTGGTCGTCGCTGACTGATTCCGTCCCTGATCCGCTCAATCAAAGGAACTACTTTATGTTTTGCATAAATTTTCAGCTTTCCCGTGTTCCTGTTTGCATCGTCGCGCTGGCCGGGTTCTCGATTGCCATGTCGGAGTCGGCTGTGGGGGTCGGCCCTGGTAGTTTCACTCTGCCCTGGAGTACCATTGACGGCGGAGGGGGGGCCAGCAACGGCGGCGGGTTCTCGATCCGAGGCAGTATCGGTCAACCCGATGCGGGCGCGATGAGCGGCGGCACGTTCGCACTCACCGGGGGCTTCTGGCCCGGCAACGGCCCCCCCGATCCCGCGCCGCTCTGCCCGGCAGACATCTCTCCCAGCGGTATGCCCAACGGCATCGTCAACGTCGATGACCTCCTCGCGATCATCAACGCGTGGGGTGCGTGCGCAAACCCAAACAATTGCCCGGCCGACATCGCGCCGGCAGGTGGCAATGACATCGTCAATGTCGATGACCTGCTGGCGGTGATCAACGCGTGGGGTGCGTGCCCGTAAGCCCAGATGTTGCATTGGCCCGGGAGCGCAAAAGTATTTCGGACGCTGATCCGATTCAACCGCGAAGATTCCTATAAAAAGTCACCAATCGTGAACCGCAGACGGTTCATTCTGCGCCATAGGGATGCAGGCGCAAGAATGCGGGAGCGCTTGTCGAACACACGGCGCCGTCGTGCCGGCGCTCCGTCGCGGTCTGCAAATTCACGCTGATCAGGAGGCTTGACCATGGTTCGTGCTGCATTCGTGTCGATGACCATCGCCATCACTTTACTGGCGATGGAGCGCCCGGCCGGTGCACAATGCGATCCCGGCTGGCGGCCGGGGCCGATGTCAACCGCGCTGCCGGGCGCCGACGGGCCGATTCATGCCATGACCACCTATGGATCACCAGCGCGACTGATCGTCGCCGGCGAATTCTCACACGTCGGCGGCATTGCGGCCAACAACATCGCCGCGTGGGACGGCGTGAACTGGACGGCACTTGACGATGGCTGCGACGGAGCGGTGCATGCCCTCACCACCTACAACGGTTTGCTCATCGCAGGCGGAAGATTCTTGTCGCCGGGCACGCGCGTCGCGGCATGGAACGGCTCGACTTGGGCCGGGATGGGAGAGATCGGACCACCGACACCGGAAGGGATCAACATTGTTTACGCCATGGCGGTGTTCAATGGCTATCTGCATGTGGGCGGAAGGTTCGATACCGTGAACGGTGTTGGCATTAACGACAACGCCGCCCGCTACCTCAACGGAACTTGGTCTGTTGCAGCAGGGGTTTCTCAAGAGGTGCGGGCGATGACCGTCATGGATTGGGACGGTGCCGGCCCCCAATCGCCGGCGCTGTATATCGGAGGGTGGGGCTTCCGAGGTTTGTACTACACCCACGATGGTGTGTCTTCGACGGTCATTGACGGACCGGTAGGTAAAGTCTACGCCCTGACGCCTTGGACGGGATTGCTTCCACCCAATGGTCTGGTGGTCGGAGGGGACTTCGACCTCTGGCATCGCGGCAATGACGACTTCATTACCGTGAAAAACATTGCCCGGTTGTTCGGCCCCGGCAATCAAGTGCTGGCGATCGGCGGCGGCGTGTCGGGGGGTCGTGTGCAATCACTGGTTCCCTATGGAGAAGATTTGTTCGTCGGCGGGACGTTCGACTTTGTGGCGGGAGTTTTTCCCACAAAGGGTATTGCGCGCATTGATGAGTCGGAAAACGCTTGGGCCACGGTGGCGGGGGGATTGACAGGCGGCGGGGCATCTCCCCTGGTCAATGCCATGGCGGTCTTTAATGGCTTTCTGTACACAGGCGGCAAGTTTGATGCCGCCGACAACACGCCGGGTGTGATTGGTGCGCAGAATATCGCACGCTGGAACAACCTGACTTGGGGGCCCGTCGGTCAAAAGCCGCGCGTCATGGCTGCGGCCGCCTTGGGTACGCGCCTGTTCGCCGGCGGCACCTTCGGCCACGTCGTGCAGGACCCGCCCGGCTCCCCCTCGCTCAATCGCAACAACATCCTCACCTGGAACGGCCAGCAAACCGGCAGTCTGGGCGCGGGCACCAACGGTTCCGTGCGGGCCATGCTCGCCTACACCACCGGCTCGGGACCGTCGGCCGCGAACATCATCATCGCCGGCGGCGACTTCACCGTGGCCTACGGCGACGGCCTCAACCCCTCCGCCCCCATCGGGGCCAATCGCGTGGCCCAGTGGACCGAGCCCATCGCCTCCCTCGCGGGATGGTCCGCCATGGGC
>Ga0163154_10009252_pt1 | contig 11269 bp, 20 predicted proteins | sample OliLakLV19MP9P1_FD_148649 | JGI IMG/M metagenome (GOLD analysis project Ga0163154, IMG submission 148649) | Freshwater microbial mat bacterial communities from Lake Vanda, McMurdo Dry Valleys, Antarctica - Oligotrophic Lake LV.19.MP9.P1 | ecosystem: Environmental > Aquatic > Freshwater > Lake >...
TTTAAACATGTTTTTAAGTTTTAACTAAACTATCATTATTATATATGGCTATAGTATCAAAAGTAGCAACTATTTTTTTGTATTAGGCGAGATTTTTGGTTAATAAACTTGATTATGAGTACCTATATCAAGAAACTTTATGTAATCGTCAGTTTCCAGGTAAACAACCCGTAAATCATTTGCCACTGAAAATGATCGTAGTCCTTTCATTGCTCCAATTAATTGGTGGTCGTTTAAGGGATATCCTCTTTCGCCATCAATAAACAACTCAAGACATTTTCTAAACTTTTTGCGATAGCAATTATTTAGTCAAAATGACTGGGCCTTTTTCTGTAATAGCGACAGTGTGTTCAAAGTGAGCTGACCAAGATTTGTCTTCAGTATAAACACTGTAGCCGTCGCCTTCGTCATCAAAGTACACTTCTTTCCCGCCTAGATTAACAATCGGTTCAATGGCGTAGACATGACCCACTTCGATAAGTGGTCCGGTACCAGCGCGGCCGAAGTTGGGAATAGTTGGTTCTTCGTGAACCTTGTAGCCTACTCCGTGACCACAAAGGACTTCCACGATAGAGAGTCCGCGTGACTCGACAAAAGTCTGGATCGCGTGACTAATATCACCAATGTGATTACCTGGCTTGGCGGCTTTGATGCCGTGAGCGAGCGCTTCTTCAGTGACAGCGATAAGCTTCTTGGCTTCAGCCGATATAACCCCCACACCCACCGTAATGCCGGAATCCACCACTAAGCCCTTGTAGGCGGCTGCGATGTCGATATTTACTACGTCACCCTCTTTCAAGACGACGTCAGCCGTCGGGATACCGTGCTGCACACAGTCATTAACTGAGATACAGGCCGAAGCGGGATACGGGTAGTCGGCAAAAGAGGGATGATATCCGAGTAGTACTGGTTCCATATTCCATTCCTCCATGAGCTTCATGGCTTGGTCGTCCATATCTAGGGTAGTCGTACCAGGTACACAAAGTTTGGCCAACTCTTTTAAAAGCTTACGCAAGAGAGCGCCTCCCTCTTTCATGATTTCTATTTCCGCTGGAGTTTTTTTGTTTATCATTAATTATTTAGTTTAAGGGCCGCTACTATTTGGGCGTGCACACCTTCAATATCCTTGGTACCGTCAATATCATGAACAAAGGTGTTGTCTCGCTTTTTATAATACTCCACTACCGGCAAAGTGTCCTCCCTATACCAACGCAGACGCTCTTCAATAGACTCAGCCGTATCGTCAGCTCGTGCGCGGCTATTCATGCGCTGCCTGACCACTTCTTCTGGCGTAGCTAGATTAATGATTTGAACAGCCTCTCTCTCAAAGAAAGTTAGTGCGTCTTCGAGGTCAGGAATTTGAGCTACAGTCCGCGGAAAACCGTCGATGAGCAAGTGGCTCTTTGGATCGAGTTGATCAACCATCGCTTGTCCCCAAAGGACCGCTGACAGAAAGTTTGGTTGGAGGGTGCCGGCGTTTAGACTAGAGGCGACTTTGTCTTCCGCAAAAGTTTCTTGCTTGGCCGCTAAGGCTCTAAAACGTCGTCCGGTTTGAATGTCGACTACCCGACGCCTAGTGTCGTCGGTCTCCAGAACCATTTTTAGTTTTTCAATCTGAGTTCCCTTGCCACTTCCTTGTGGACCGATAAAAATGACGGTGTATGGTTGCATAAAATAAAGCTAAAATTAATTTGTATATTTTCGAGTATAAATATCTTCTATCAAACGGCAAAAATCATCTTTGGCAGCGGTAAAGTCACTTCCAGTATTATCAATTATAACGTCTGAGGTATCTTTTGTACCAATTTCTACTAAATAACGTTCGTATCGGTGCTCAAGCTCTTCGGCGCTAATAGGGGCTCTAGCAATGGCCCGTTGTCGTAACACCTCCCAGCTACCAGCGTCAATAAACACCGTAGTCATATGCTCCTTGGGAATCAAAGTGCGAAGTTGCTCCACACCCTGAATCTCAATCTCAGCTACTACGACCTTTCCCGTCTCTAATCGGGGAATAATTTCTTCTTTTAAAGTACCGTAGTAGTGATTGCCAAATTTAGCCCACTCCAGAAAATCACCCTTTAGTTTCCTAGCTTCAAATAATTCGACCGACAGAAAATAATAATCTCGTCCTTCTACTTCATTTGGGCGAATAGCTCTCGTGGTGCAAGAGATAGTTTCTTGCAGGTCGGGAAAAGTGGCCAAAGCTCGCTTAATTAAGGTCCCTTTGCCACTGCCGGTAGGCGCAAAGACTATGAGAATATGACCTTTAATATTTTCTACCATGAACTACGAGGTTAACAGTTTTTCGATAGCTACGCAACAGGTTATGTTATGCTAATGACATGGAAAAAAAGCATATTATTACTATTTCTGGCAAACCGGGCAGTGGAAAATCATCCACTGCAGACAAGGTAGCTGAGCTTTTAAGCTATACCAGATACTCTTCAGGCGACATTGTGCGCAACCTTCTAGCCGAAGAACATATGACCCTAGCTGAATACAATAAGCTAGCGATCAAGGACTTCTCTTTGGATGAAAAAGTCGACCTCAAGCTACGAGAGCTACGTGATGATAACGATATTGTCATCGACTCCCGTCTGGGTTTCTACTGGATTCCTGAGTCTTTTAAAGTATATCTAGACCTCGATATCCAGCTAGCAACCGTGCGTATTTTTAAAGACTCTCAGAGTAATAGTTTACGAAGTCAAACTGGTGAAATTGACAGTTCTTTAAATGAAGTGGCCGTGCAGGTAAAGAAGCGTATGGATTCTGAGCAAAGTAGATTTAAAAGTCTATATGGTGTCGACCCATACAATTCAGACTTGTTTGACTTAGTCATAGATACTTCAAGACACAGCCCACAAACAGTAGCCCTGAATGTCTTTGACACCTACAAACGTTGGCTCAAAATAAAAAAATGGAAGCGCGAACTCAGTTCGATCCCTCTAGGCTTCTCGTTTAAGAACCAGTATTAGAAAACAAAAAACCCTCTCGCCTGCGAGAGGGTTTTTTGTTTTGTTTTAGAAAGAGTTTTAGAACTCTCTAAGTGCTAGTTGCGCATCGACGCGACGGATCAGGTCAAGCACTACAGAAACCACAATCAAGACTGTCGTTCCCCCGAGTGCTAAAGCGGTGATACCAGTCGCTGCTTGCATACCAATAGGTAATACCGCAATAAGACCAAGGAAAGACGCTCCTACTAGAGTTAGTCTAGTGATCAGGCTTCCGAGGTACTCTGAGGTATGCGCTCCTGGTCTAATACCTGGCACAAACGCTCCATTTCGCTGCAAGTTCTTTGAGATCGCATCTGGATCAAAAGTAACTGCAGTATAGAAGAAGGTGAACAAGAATACTAAGACAAAGTAGATCGCTCCATACAGTAGCTGATTGGCCAAGAGAGCAGTGACAGTCTCATTGGCTCCCTCTACCCAAGGTAGATTAAAGGCTGAGAGAATGTTTAATACCATTTGTGGCAAAAGCAAAATTGACAACGCAAAGATGATTGGGATTACTCCCGCTTGGTTTAGACGCAGGGGCAAGTACGAAGAGCTTCCACCATAAGTAGAGGTCCCCCGACTTTGCTTGGCGTAAGTGATCGGCACCGGTCTTTCAGCTTCAGTCATGATAATAACTGAGTAGATGATCAGTAAAGCGACAAACGCAAAGCCAATGTAAAGCGGCAACTGTGATGGATCATAAGCAAACGCAAGCTGACTTACAGTTGACGGCAAAGTCGCTACGATACCAGCAAAGATCAGGATAGAAACTCCGTTTCCAATACCGTACTCAGTTACCAATTCTCCGATCCACATCAATAAGATAGAACCAGTTACGACCAACACGACGTTTACGACAAACTCAAAGTTAGTGGTGACCGAGATCACTCCTTGACTCTTAAGTAGGGTCAAAAAACCGAAGCCTTGCAAGACAGCTAAAGGTAGAGTCAAAAGACGGCTATATTGCGTAAATTTAGCTCGTCCAGCTTCTCCTTCTTCCGTATGAAGACTTTTAAGTTTTGGTGACATTACTGTCATCAGCTGCATGATAATAGAAGCCGTAATGAAAGGCCCTACTCCAAGCATCACTATCGACAGGTTCGCTAGTCCTCCACCAGAGAAAATATTTAACAGACCAAGAAATTGGTTGTTGCTAAAAAATTGCTCCAAAACTCCTACATCGACTCCCGGGATTGGAATAGTTGCCAGCATTCTGAAAATGACCAAGGCACCTAGAACAAACAGGATACGATTGCGGATAGCTTTTTCAGTGAAGATTAGCTTTAGTTTGTGGAAAAATTTTTGCATATGGCTATATACTACCTATTTTGAGACCTTTCCACCAGCCTTCTCGATTTTGGCTTTAGCGGCTTCAGAAATTTGGCAGCCTTCAATAGTTACTTTCTTAGTAATTTCGCCTGTAGCCAAAATCTTTACTTTCGGGTATTTACCACTAACAGTCTTAGTCACACCTTTCGCTACCAGAGTCTTTGGTGAGACGATAGATCCAGCCTCAAATAAAGCTTCAATCTTGGTTAGATTGACTGGGAAAGCTAGTACTCGTTCGTTGTTTACGGTTTGAGCTCGGTTTATTCCGTGTCCTCGAAGCTTAGGGAACTTCTTGATGAATTCAAGCATTTCAGACCGAGTACTGTTACCAGTTCGGGCTGTTTGTCCTTTTCCTCCTCGTCCAGAAGTCTTACCTCGCTTTCCACCGCGACCAATCCTTCTTGCTGTTTTACGAACAGCTGTCGGTTTTAGTTCATGTAGCTGCATACTAGTTTTTCTTAAGTAGTTTAAGCGCTTCAATAGCGGCGCGGGCGTTGTTAAGTTTGTTCTTACTTCGAGAGAAGATCTTAGCTGTAACATCTTTGACTCCAGCGTGTTCTAGTACTGTTCGCACCGATGAACCGGCTACTAGTCCTCGTCCTGGAGCGGGAATGATCATAATTTCACTTGAAGCGTATTTCACACTGACGTCATGTGGAAGGTGACCGTCTTTGTTCATAGTAACGACAAGCATGTTCTTCTTTGCATCTCGGATCGCTTTTTCAATCGCTAGTTGCGTATCGCCAGCCTTTCCAATACCGACTCCGACCTTGCCTTTCTTGTCTCCAATTACCATAGCAACTGAAAAACTAAATCGGCGACCTCCAGTTACCACACGAGTTACGCGACGGATACTGATGATCTTTTGTTCAAATTCTGAACGAGGGCGTTCTGGTCGTCCACCACGTCGTGGTCGACGCTGGTTTCTTCGATCGTTACCGGCCTGACTACGCGCACCACGAGGACCGCGGTCTGTTGTAGCATCTCCAGTCTTTGTTTCTGTAGATGTCGGTGTTGTTTCAGGCACAGCGGGTGCATCAGTTGAAGGTACCACTTTTGGTACTTCATTGTTTGACACTTGGTCAGTTGTAGCTTCCTGCTGTTTTGTTTCTGACATAAATAATATTAATTCTTAAAATACCAAGCCTGCACTTCGAGCCGAGTCGGCTAAAGCAGCAATAGTACCTTGGTAACGGAATCCTCCACGGTCAAATACCACTTCTGTGATACCGGCTGCTTTGGCTTTACTAGCAATTTCGGCTCCGACAGCGACAGCTCTTTCAGTCAAAGTTTTACCTTTTTGTGAACGAGTATCGACGGCAGCGAGTGTCTTACTAGTAGTATCATCGATCAATTGAGCGTACACGAATTGATTACTGCGGAAGATAGCGAGACGCGGTCGACTTGAAGTTCCAGACACCTTGGCACGAATGCGACGGTGACGAAGTTCACGCTTTTCCTTTTTATACTGGGTTTTTTCCATAGCTAAATTAGAATTACGGGCCTACGCAGCCTTCTTACCTTGTTTTCGAATAATGTATTCACCCTTGTATCGAATACCCTTACCTTTGTATGGTTCAGGTTCTTTTACTTTGCGAATATTGGCCGCAAACTGACCTAGCTGATCTTTATCAAAACCAGAGACAGTTATAATGCCCTTCTCTACCACTATGGTAATACCTTCTGGGACTTCCAAAAGCACTGGGTGAGAAAAACCAACGTTTAGTTGCAGATTCTTACCCTTTACTTCTGCTCGGTATCCTACTCCTTCAATTTCTAGAATTTTAGTGAAACCTTCACTAACACCCTTAACCATATTTCTTAGGTGGGCAGCGTAGGTACCCCACAATGCTGGAGCAACGGCTGTCTTACCTGGAGTTAGAATAACCTCACCGTCAACAATACTGATGACGATATCCTTTTTAATTTCTCTTGTTAGAGTTCCTTTGGCACCGGCTACTTTTAGTAGTCCATCATCACAAGTGATTGTGATACCGGCAGGGATCTTGAATGGTTGTTTTCCTAGTCTACTCATATTACCAGATGATAAAGAGCTGTTCACCACCTACATTTTGCGCTCGTGCCTCATCATTTGTGAGGATACCAGCTGGTGTAGAGAGGATCATATGCCCTTGACCGAATTTAATTGGGTGGATAGTTGCGACCTTAGTGTATAGACGTCGTCCTGGTTTTGAAACTCGCTTAACACCACTGATGCGGTGTCGACCGTTTTCATACTTGAGGGTAACCGCCAATGTTTTCTTTACCTTCTTACCTTCTTCTTTGGCTGCTTCAATATACCCAGCTTCTACCAGTTTGTTAGCAATTGCGTGACGCAATTTTGAATAAGGAAGTGAAACCTCCTTTTTGCTAACCATACCAGCGTTCTTAAGCTGAATGATGAAGTCTCCGATTGTATCGCCTACCATGATGATTTCTTTATACCTGGTATATGTCCTTCATGTGCTAGTTCACGGAAACAAATACGACAAAGATCGAAATCTCGCATATAGCCTCGTTTTCTAGAACACAGCTTGCAACGTCGTACGACGCGGCTTGCATACTTTGGTTCCCGCGCTGCGCGGGCAATTAGTGATGTTCGTGCCATTTATTTGGGTTAAGGATATTTATTTTTATGCACAGCCACAAAGTGCTGTGTCAAAAATAAAGATTTGGCGGAGTAGTATCACGTAGCATCCGTGACTTACTCCCTAATAATCGCCTAGCCTGTGGGCTAAGCAGCGGAAAGTAGACATTTTTTGAGTAAATCTATCCTTCTCGCCTTACGCAGTAGAGTACCAAAAATAGGGCTAAAGTCAACATGTTCATAAACGCAAAGACCGGCGCCCTATGGGCGTCGGTCTTTGCGTTTTATATACTCAGAAACTTAACTAGACTTTTGCAATGGTAGGGTCAAGTTTCCCAGTATATTTTTCACTACGTTCAAATATACTGAGAACTTCCTCCCCGGACTCGACCGTTTTTCTTCCTTGGGGTCGAAAAACATGTCTCCGTCTCTTACCATTGCCAGACAAGAAACTCTTCTTGTCTTAAAAGTCTATACAGACTTTTGCAATGGTAAGCCAATGTGTCGAAGCAAAGCTTCTGACTCATTCTTATCCTTAGCTGTCGTGACGATAGTAATAGCCAGTGAGAAAACATCTTTTAGTTCGTCATCTCCACATTCTGGGAAAATAGAACTTTCCTTGATCCCGATAGTGTAGTTCCCCATTTCATCAATAGCACTAGTCTTTAGACCACGGAAGTCACGAGTTTGCGGAATAGAGATGTGAATTAGTTTATCTAAAAAGTTCAACATCCGACTTCCACGCAAAGTAACTTGGTAACCGACGATATCGCCAGCTCGAAGCTTGAAAGAAGCGATAGATTGCTTGGCTGGACGAAGAGAGATCTTCTGGCCAGTGATCAAAGCAAGCTTGTCGGCAATCATAGCTCGTCTACCTTTATCTTGTACTCGTCCAACACCTACAGAAATAACTACTTTTTCTACTTTGGGTGTCTGCATGACATTTACGTAGCCGAAGTCACCTTTGAGAGTCTTGAAGGCTGTACTTAATCTTGTTTTTGTATTTTCCATACTATAGTTTTTTACCACTAGGACGAGCGACTCTAACTTTTTTTCGTTTGTCGCCTTCGCCTTCAAAAACATAACCAACGCGCACTGTCTTGTCTCCCTCTAAGAGTGAAACGTTTGATGCGTCCATCGGCATGCTCTTTTCAATAATCTGACCTTGAGAACGAGACCGCTTGTTTTTTTGGTGCTTCTTAACCAAGTTGATTCCCTCTACTACTACTTGGTTAGTTTTAGCCAAAACCACCTCAACTGTTCCCTTCTTGCCTTTATCTTTTCCAGATATTACCTTAACAGTGTCTCCTTTTCTGATTTTCATAATTAAATAGATATTATTTAATTCACTACACCACCTCAGGTGCTAGTGAAACTATTTTCTGATAACCAGCTTCAGAGATCTCGCGTGGGATTGGACCAAATACGCGGTTAGCTCTTGGCTCCTTCTTTACCTTGTCGATCAACACGACGGCGTTGTCGTCAAAGCTGACGTAAGAACCGTCCTTACGACGATAAGGCTTTACTTGTCGTACTACTACTCCGTAAACTACGTCCTTCTTCTTTACTTGCTTTCGTGGTTCTGCAGACTGTACGGCCAAAACAACTACTTCGCCTAGTTCAGCGTAGCGCTTCTTTGATCCACCCAAAACCTTGAACACTCGGCCCATCTTGGCTCCTGAGTTATCAGTTATTTTAACTATTGTTTGTGTTTGAATCATATTATTTGGCGTCTGTTACGAGTTCGAAGTGCTTTCTCTTTGACATCGGACGAATTTCTCTAATGTCGACCACTTGACCTTCTTTGGCGGTATTACCGGCATCGTGTACCAGGAACTTCTTGGTGCGTCGCATGAACTTCTTGTACTTTGGTTGCTTTACGTATCGCTCGACGGCTACCGTGATAGTGTCTTGCATTTTAGTAGAAACAACTTTTCCTCGAAGGGTACGACGACTTGATACTGTTGTGTTTTCAGTTGTCATACTAATTATTTCACGTCTTTATTATGTCGATCTGCATTTAGTGCAGTCAGGGCCCGGGCAACATCTCGCTTGGCACCAGTGATTACACTAGATTTTCGACTAAACTTATCCTTAAATCTCTCAGTACGAATAGTCTCGCGGGCGGTTTGCACCAAGGAGATAAGTTCGGTTTCAGTTTTTTTACTGATGTCTGACATTTTTGTCATAATAAGAATATTAAGCGCGTGTGTCTTCGCGACGCACAAGTTTACCTTTTAATGGAAGTTTAGCAGTAGCCTTTCGAAATGCTTCTTTAGCAACTTCTTCAGTTACTCCTTCAACTTCAAATACGATTCGTCCAGGACGAACTTCAAACATGAAGTGATCTGGATCTCCTTTTCCCTTACCCATCGGTACCTCGGCCGCTTTCTTGGTCACTGGCTTGTCCGGGAAAATTCGAATCCAAATTTTTCCAGTCTTACCTAGAGTTCGTGAGATTACGCGACGAGCCGCTTCGATTTGATTTGATCGCACTCGTGACTGAGTAGTAGCGCGCAAACCGTATGAACCAAAAGAAACAGTTACTCCACGTGTGTCAGGAGAAGTTCTCTTGGCAATGCTCATACGATCAGTTTGCCATTTTCGGTGTTTTACTTTTTTTGGAAATAACATACAGAATAGGATTACGCTTTAGTTTCTCTAGTCCGTGGTGCAATATCAGCAGCGTTGGCTTTTCGATCAGCAAATACTTGCCCTCGATAAATCCAAACTTTAATACCAATAGCTCCGTAAGGTAGACGTGCGGTAACTCGAGCAAAGTCGATGTCAGCGCGCAAGGTTTGTAGTGGGATTCGACCTTTCTTTAGTTCTTCACTTCGAGCCATGTCTGAACCGCCTAGACGACCAGCCAAAATAATACGAACTCCTTCTACGTCTCGGTTCGCCATTACTTTCTCGATAGTTTGCTTCATTACTCGTCTAAAAGTAATTCGCTTTTCTAGTCCTTCCGCGATCATTTGACCAACGATGTTGGCGCTAGATTCTGGAGACCGGACTTCTTCAATATCAAGCTTGATATCTGGTTTTTCAGAAAGCTTTAGAGTGCGAAGCAACATGTCGATGTCTTTCTTTAGCTTCACCGCTCCTTCACCACTACGACCGATAATCAATCCAGGTCGTGCAGTCTTTATAATCACTCGGAGATTTTTTTGATTTCGTTCAATTTCAACCGTATCAACTGACATGCCCTTAAGCTTCTTGTCTAGCAGTCGTCTAATTGCTGCATCAGACCGGATGTACTCTCGGAACTTTGCTGGATCAGTGGTAAACCATCGACTCTTCCAGTCTCGGTTAATGCCGATTCGTTGTATGTATGGATGTGCTACGTGTGTCATATAATTATTTCTCTCCTAGCTCAACAGAGATATGGCTATTACGCTTATTAATGCGTGACGCAGATCCGCGAGCACGTGGCATTGATCTTTTTAAGATAGTTCCTTTATCAACCGCTACTTTCTTAACAAATAGATTTTTTGCCTCTTTGCCAGACTGGATAGCGTTTGCTAGAGCTGACTCGATAACTTTTGTAAAAGGTCCGGAAGCGCGCTTATCAACAAATTTGAGAGCGGCAATTGCCTCGATCACTTTTTTACCTCGCACAACGTCTGCGATCAGGCGAACCTTACGTGGAGCTTGGCGGTAATTTTTTAGAATTGCTTTCATAATTTATTGACTACTTTTTAGCTGCAGGTGAGGTCTTGGCTGCTTTAGCAGCCGTAATTTCTGCTTCCTTCTTCTTTTGTTCTAGTTCTTTTTGCATCTTACCTCCGTGCTGCCTAAATTTCTTTGTTGGAGAAAATTCGCCTAGACGGTGCCCTACCATTTCTTCTGAGACACTGACCTCAATGTGGTCCTTGCCGTTGTGAACTCCAAAGATGAAGCCCACCATTTCTGGGGCGATCACACTGTCGCGTGACCAGGTCTTAATGACACCACCCTCTCCGGGCTTCTTCCCGGCGATCTTCTTCAGTAACTTTTCGTCTACGTATGGTCCTTTATAGAGTGATCGTGACATATTTTGTATTTACGAATAAATGAACGCTTACGCGCTCTTTGTGAGAATCTCTTGTAAAAAAAGGTAACGGCCGTCCTTAACAGAGATTCCCAACCAATAATTTGTGCGTTTCTACTTGTGTGAGATAACAAATCTCACTTGAGGTTGGAACTAGAGAACATTACCTAAAATAGGACTAAAAGTCAACTAAGGGGCTTGAATCCCCACCTGAAACGCACAAACCCGTGTCAGAATAGTTTTGTTAGAAACCAATTCAATAACACGGGGATATGCATCAACATCTTAATCAATCAGACAGAGCTTGTATAGCAGCTCTATTGC
>Ga0163154_10009253_pt1 | contig 11269 bp, 11 predicted proteins | sample OliLakLV19MP9P1_FD_148649 | JGI IMG/M metagenome (GOLD analysis project Ga0163154, IMG submission 148649) | Freshwater microbial mat bacterial communities from Lake Vanda, McMurdo Dry Valleys, Antarctica - Oligotrophic Lake LV.19.MP9.P1 | ecosystem: Environmental > Aquatic > Freshwater > Lake >...
ACCATATTCTTCCATTACTTGCATCATAGTAGGATGGAACTGTTTACAGAATGTACACTCATAGTCAGAGTATTCAACCAAAACTATTTTAGCATTTTTATTACCCGTTATATGATCTTCAGCACCGACAGCTGGCATAGAAGCTAATGCTGGGTCACTAACTGCTGCTCCTCCATTTACATATTTATCAATTAATGGTTTAACTTGCTCATATGGCAAAGCTCCTGGAATAATTTCACTTGGAACACCATTAACTACAATAATTGTACCTGGAGTACCGTTGACACCAGCAGCTGAACCACCAGCCATCTCATCAGCAATTTCTTTAGCTTTTTCACCTGAAGTGATGCAAGCTTCTACTTTACCTTCATCAGCACCTAAACTACCAGCTAATGCAATTAAATTAGGAATACTCAGATTAGTTGCTTCTGCACCAGCGGCACTTGGTTGAGCTGCAGCCGTTGGACTTGTGCCTCTACCACCTTTGAGTGATTTATTTTCTTGCCACATAGAGCCAGAAAAGAATCCTGCCATGAAGAATAAAATTATTAAAAATAAGATTGTGAAGTTACTTGAAATAAATTCCAGAAATGCAGGGAATGAATACTTGGAGTTTTGACCTCCATTATTATTTGCACTATATGAATCCCCTGTATAAGATTCCGTATATGTAGGACTTTGAGATCTACTTTCTGACATAGCAGCTGCTAAGTCTGAAGATGATGATCCCTGAGTTGAAGCTTTGGACTTTTTTGCCATATTTCAGATTTCATTGCTAGTTTGTACACTGTTTTTTATATACAAAATACTTAAAAATACAAGTGGCATCAATAACTATTTTTCTTTTATTGCATATATTACAAAGAAAGTTGATCAGTTTGAACCTTTTAAATGTGATATGCTCATCTGAACCATTTATGACAAACAAACGTCAGCTTAATCCGTATGAAAAAACACACCTGTTAAGAAATGGATTCGATCCTTATACGATTGATAGATATGGCACAACCCCTGTTGAATACATAACTAGTAGTGCAGATTTTTGTGGTCTAACTTTTTTTGTGAATAGTGAAGTGTTAATTCCTAGAATTGAGACTGAACAGTTAGTGGCAATGGTAATTGAATCAGCTCTTTTTGCACATAAAAAATATCAGCGCACTATAATTATTGCAGATGTAGGAACTGGTTGTGGTTCAATTATTATTGCTTCATGTCATGCCTTAGCGAAAATGGGAATTCCTACTGTTGGTGTGGCTACTGATGCATCTATAACAGCAGTAAAAGTTGCTGCTCAAAATGCAGAAACGTTACTCCCAGATTTTACAGTTCACTACAATAATGATCCGGCTGTTTTACATCCAGAATTTACAAGATCACCAATTGCTGATAACACTTTATTTTTCTTTCCAGCAGACGTTTTGGCTCATTATCCCAATCTGAAATTTGATGTCGTGGCCTCAAATATGCCGTATATTCCACATGAGCGAATTGCATATTTAGATGAAAGTGTCAAAGATCATGAGCCACATATTGCTTTGGATGGTGGCGAAGATGGTTTTAGGTTAGTGACTAAGTTACTTGATCAACTGCCATCGTATTTGCAAGCAGATTGTCCGGTCTTTTTAGAAATTGATCACACGCACACTGGTGACATGTTTGATCTTTTTCAAGATACTTGGAATATGACATCAATATATGATGAGTTTGAGAGGCAGAGATTTGCCAAGCTAACTTTGAAATAAAAATTGAGTTAGTGTTTTTTTTCCAGAACTTAATAATAACTTCATTATTTTCCAACTCATAACTTTGTCACGAAAAGTATCTTGCTGAATTGCGTCTATAAATTCATCAACATCCATAAGTTGTATCTCGATTTTTTCACCACTATCTAAATGTTGCTGTAGCTTGAGTTCACAATTACGAGCTATATACAGGTACATCTTCCAATCAATTTTTCCCATTGGTTCATGTATAGACCACTGGTGCCAGTGATTAGAAACATAGCCAGTTTCTTCCGCTAGTTCACGTTTGGCGGCATCTAAAGGGACTTCATTAGCATCAACGACGCCTCCTGGTGATCCTTGAAATTTATTTAGTCCTGGTTGTTCTTCATGCGTAATAATTATTTTTTTGTCTGCAGTAATTGCCAGGATAGATACGGTGTCGGCTCTTCTTAATCTTTCAAAAGTAGCAAACGTACCATCGTACATTTCTTGTTGCCATTGATAAACATCAAACAAAAAACCTTTGAAAACTAGTTCTGCTGAGTCTGGAATCTTATTCATAGCTTGAATTGTACTAAAAAGAATTCTTAATGCAAACGTTTAATAGTAGGTACAATTGGTTTACCAGCTTGCTGTTTTTCTAGCTCTTCTTTCATTGCCAATGAATATTTTGGTAAAGAAAAACTAAATGTACTTCCTTTATCTTTTCCTTCAGAATTAACCCAAATTTTTCCTTTATGTAAATCAACTAATGATTTACTTAAGTACAAACCGAGTCCAGTGCCTTGGACAGTATCTTTATTACCTCTATATGAATCCCTAATTAAGCCAAATTTTACAAATAATTTATCAATGCCCGAGGGCTCAATGCCAGCACCAGTGTCAGTTACATGAATGTATACAAAAGCGTGGTCATAACTAAAACTGGTAGTTATCGTACCCTTGGGTGGGGTGAATTTAATAGCATTACCAATTAAATTAATCAGCACTTCTGCTATTTTAGCTACATCAGCTACTACATCGGGTATTGCAGTTTTTTCTTTGCTCTTTAAATTAAGTGCTTTATCCTCTATTTTCATTTTTACTTGTTGTTCCTCAGCTCGTGCCTCTAATTCATTACTTGCCGATCTGACCATTTCTAATGTGTGAACTTTGGCAACTTGAACAGTCATTCTTCCCGATTCAATACGTGAGATATTTAGAATATCATTAACTAGAGTGATTAATCTTTCAGTTGAACTATATGAGCGTTGCAAATAAAATTTTTGTTTTTTTGTTAAAGTTTTTTCTTTATCTTGGTATAAAGCCATCCATAAATAATTTCGAATAGATGTCATTGGTGTTCTGAGTTCATGAGAAGCTAGAGACACAAACTCATCTTTCATTTTGTCGAGCTGTTTTAGCTTTTCGTTTGCATGTTGTAATCGTTTAGCTATTTTTTGCTGAGCAGAATACAGTTGAGCATTTTGCACAGATAAACCAATAATTTCACAAAAACCCTTAATTAAATCAATTTCATCTTCTGATACTTCTTTTTCACTTCTCGTCATACTAAACACCACTACCCCAATTGCTTCTTCTTTGACTACAATTGGATATAACATACTAGCTTTAATACCAGCAGCATCCTGCATAATTTGAGCTTTATGAGCCGTCACTACCGGTCGTAAAATTTGGTGCCAATCAGAAATAATATGTGGCTTCATCGTATTTAAGGTTTTGATCATGTGATTTTCAGTTTCTTCAAATGGAATATTCATTTCCTTAAAACGAATGTCGGTCATTGCCAAAGCTTTGGCAGCTTCTTCAGTTTGAGATAAACTAATTCGCTCCAAAATTCCTTTTTGTTTATTTGCCAAAGCCAAAACGATAATTTTATATCCTAAATTAAAGTGATTTAATTCATGTAATAATCCATCACAAATTTTTTGAGTAACATCTTGATAATCTAATGAGTCAAGGATGATTTTATGTAAACGCCAGAGAGCTTCCATGGTTTGGCGAGTTCGAGGAGAATGATGTGTATACATATGAACAGTATACTACTACATAACATATAAATTACAGATTGCCAAAAAATGCTATTTTCGTATATAACTATGTCAGTATTAAGTGATGTGAAGGCCTCATGACAAATCTCGAAAAAGCACAACAGGCAATCAGCCTCGTAATCTCCAAAGCTCAAGAGCTTAATCTTGCAATTAGTGTTTCCATAGTAGATAGTAACGGCATCGTTATTGCTGCCGCCAAAATGGATAACGCAATTAGTATTAGTCCAAAATTTGCTTATGCTAAAGCTCACACAGCTGCTGCTATTGGTTTACCAACTAGCGCTATTGCTGATTTCGCCGTACCTGGCAAACCATATTATGGCATTACTACGGCTTTCGCTGGTGAATTAATGACGATTGCAGGTGGTGTTCCAATCAAAGCTGGTGAAAGTGTTTGGGGTGGAATTGGTGTCGGCGGATCTCTGGATGTAGCCAATGACGCAATCTGCGCTAAAGCTGGACTGACTGCCTTTGCTGTCTGAGTTAAAAAAGTGACTAGAACCAAAAATGCCAAGCTAATCACTTGGCATTTTTTTATTTATATTTCAACAAACTTTAGTCTTCGCTTTCATTATTTCCTCGGGAAGGAAATAATGATGAAGATACTTGCTTTAACACTTCTCTTACTCTGTTTGGACCAGTAAGACTTCTTCTTACATCATATGGTTTTCTAGCAACACCCTTCTTTTCCTCAGTATGAGCAAAACCAAAACCAGTTTCATCTAAAATATCTTGGACTAATCGTTTAACGGAATTCGGATCAGTGTTAGCAGCTCTGACTAAAGTAATCACGGGATTCTTATCTCCTGTAATAGGCAAATCAATGATTGGGACTGATCCTGTTCTTTGTCTCATTCTATTTGGTCTTCTTACCTGTTTTTTTGTATATGGGTGCTCAGCATCGCGAATTTGAGCTTCGTACTCCGCTTTACTTCTTACCGCTAAAATTTTAGCTCCAATTTGCTTGGCAAACTCAATAGCTTTAGGAACTGTGGCTGCTTCAGGGACACCACTAATATTTGCAGAACGAACTGCCATTGCTCTTACCTCATAATTCTCTCTTAAATATGTCAAAAATGGATCATTTTCCTCAGTCATTAATACTTGAATCTCTCCAAAGCTATTAATACAATCAGAACCCACTTCAGCTTTTGCTGCTTCATTTGCTGGGAATCTAATAAAACCTAAATCTTTCATCACTTTTAACTGTTCTAAATTACCTTTCAACGCTGGGTGAATTTTTTCCATATCCATCCACTCCAACACCTCATTAAAAGTAGCAACTACAGAGACAGTAGCGTACTTACCTTCAATATCTTTTTTCTCTTGGCGAATTTCAGCAACACGTTCTCGGATACCGTCAATTGTAGGATTAAATATATGTCCGTAGGTCGATATAAAATCGTAGACTACAGGTTCTCCATTCATCAAAGCGTCTGCAACTTTCTTAATACCTTCTTCTGTATTAAGAAATAATACCTCAACTTGACCAATTTTGATTTCATCTTCAGGTGGGTTATTACTCTTATTAGGATTGTTTTCTGTTTCTTGGACTGCAAATGGCAATTCGTGACTTAGAGTAGATAACATAGTTAGAATTCTTTCATTATTTGGTATTTCATCACTACTCAACTCTTTAACAGGACTCTCGAATGGGTGTTTGCTAATATGTTCACTCATAGTACTTCTATACTATTAATAGTACAACACATTGTTTGAGTTATATATATACTTTTTACTCAATTCTAATGTATTAACAGTAATAAGCTAATTTTATGAGACTAATATACAATTATCAATACATAATGGATATGCACCAGGTAGAAAAAGTTTTAGTTTATAATTAACCAGAGATTGATTTATTTAACTAATTTGTTTACAGTACTATAGTATATGTCACATAAAATATTAATAGTCGATGATGATCAATTCATTCGTGAACTCTACGAAGAAGTGTTGAATGATGCTGGCTACACCGTTCAAACAGCAAAAAATGGCCGAGAAGGTTTAGATAAAATTCTTAAAGGAGGTTACAACCTTATTCTTTTAGATGTGGTGATGCCTGAAATGGATGGTACTGAAGTTATTGAGAAGTTACATGATATTAAACCAGAAAAGCCAAATGGTGATATTATTTTCTTAACAAATTTAGATTTCACAGAGAAGATCAGCGTTGCTATGCAAGATATGGTTCATTCCTACATCATGAAAGCAGCTATTACACCTCAAGAGTTGCTTCAGACAGTAAAAACTCTATTAGCAGAATCATTTAAACAAAGTAAGTAATATTTAAAACTCACTTTTTTACTTCAATACAGTTACACTATTCTAATTTAACATCGGTTATTATAACCGGATGGCAATTATTCCATTTCATGACAGGTAATTGATACTCCTGAAAACTACTTTCAATATATTTCTTTAAAGCGTCAGCTTTATTTTGACCAGTGATAAATAAAATAATCTCGTCTACTTCATTTGAGACACGGAGGCTAATTGTAATCCGCTTGTGATGAGGATTATTGGAATCTTGGCCATCAACTGTATATGAAACAATGTAGTCATCAACATTGCCTTCATATTTTGCGGTAAATTTTTCTTTAGTCTGAGTTGGTAACCAACCAGCTGAATGGCCATCATCTCCCATTCCTGCTAGAACTAATACATATTCTGCTCTCTCAAACATTTCTCTATATACTGTATTGGCACGTTGCGACACTCTTTCCATGGGCTGGTCTTGATCTATAACATCTGTGTCTGTTGGCAAAATTCCGGTATATACAGCTCCTCGAGACTCAAGTTCAGAAATAACTCCAGCTAAAAATAGCTGTTGTTCATTGCTATCAGCATGCCCAGATGGTCCAAATCTTTCATCAACAAGCGCTACTTGTAGTGAGCTCAGATCATAGTTCTCGTCAATGAAGCCAAACATAGACTTATACATAGAAATTGCGGAGCCCCCTGACAAAAGTAACAATACGTGTGTGTGGTGAGTAGTGGCGTCTATGAGGCGCGCGGCGCAGTGTTGCGCCGCGCGCTGTCTGACCTCTTCACTGGAATATGTTTCTATCTTCATCTTCATAGTATGTAACATATCACACAGATAGTCTCAAAATGAAGTCTAAAATTAGATAATAATTAGTAAACACACTAGGTGTCATTACTAAAAAATGTGCTATTGTAAGGGTATGGAACGAATAAGCCAACCACTTACTATTTTCTTAATTGGCACTACTGGTGATTTAGCCAAAAAGAAAATTTTAAAGGCTGTTTATAAACTGTTTCAAGAAGATTTATTACCAGAAAAATTCTATTTAGTTGGAAATGCCCGAACTGAGTTTACACATGAAGAATATACTGCATTTTTATTTGATACCATTAAACCAGAATCTTTACATGAATGGCGAATTTTTCAAAAAAGTATTCGCTATATAAGTGGAGATGTTAGTCGTGTTGAAACTTTCAAAAAATTCAGCACGTTAGAAGATGACGTTCTTAATTCAGGAAATCACCTTTGGTATGTAGCTACGTTACCTCATTTATATCAGGATGTTGTCAGAAATTTATATGCGGCACACGTTCATAAAGCAAAAAGCGGCTGGACCAAATTTCTATTAGAGAAACCATTTGGTATTAACTTAAATTCATCACGAGAATTAAATGCTGAATTAGAAAAAGTTTTTGAAGAGGAACAAATTTATAGGATTGATCATTTTTTAGCCAAAGAAACAGTGCAAAATATTTTAGTTTTTCGTTTTGCGAACGGTATTTTTGAAAATTTATGGAATCGAAAATTTATTGATCACATCCAGATCAATGCTACGGAAACACTCGGCATTGCTGGACGCGAAGCTTTTTATGATGCAACAGGTACGGTTAGAGATGTTATTCAAAATCACGTTTTGCAAATGTTAGCTGTGACAATGATGGAGGAACCTGTGAGTTTAGCAGCTCAAGATATTCGCAATGCTCGTCAACAAGTTCTGACCCAACTTAGACCGTTATCGAGTGAGGATCTAAAAAGGCATGCTGTTTTTGCTCAGTATGTCGCAGGTCCACTGAATCCAGTTTCTTATCAAGATCATCCACATATCAAAGCTAATTCACAAACAGAAACTGCTGTTGCTCTTAAATTACATGTAGATAATGAGCGTTGGCAAGATATGCCGATTTATGTTCGTGCCGGCAAACAATTAGCTAAAACTGTTACTCAAATTTCCATACATTTTAAAGAGCCATCAAACCAAATGTTTCGCTTAGCAGGTTTTAGTGAACATGCCAATGTGCTAACGTTGCGGATTCAACCAAACGAAGGAGCAATTGTTACTTTTCAAGCAAAAAAACCCGGCTTGTCTTTAAAGTTACAAGAGGTGCCGATGAAGTTTACCTATGATTCTGCTTTTGAAATGGGCCTTGTCGAGGCATATGTTAAATTAATGTATGATGCAGTTCAAGGTGACACTACTCTCTTTCCTCGAGCTGATGGGATTGAAACCAGTTGGCAATTTGTTGAACCATTAATTGAACATCACAAAAACCCTGAATTCGAGTTAGCCCAATATCAAGCTGGTAGTTGGGGTCCAAAGGAGTTTGATCAATTAATTGGAGCTGATGGTAAAAATTGGTTGAATCCCAAAGATTAAAGATTCGTTACACCACTAACAGTATTATATCGATAAAGGCTGTCATGCACATTGGTTACATTGGTTTAGGAAAAATGGGTAAGAACATGGTTCTGCGTTTATTAGAGCAAGGCTTTGAAATTACTGCTTGGAATAGATCAGCCGAACCTGTTAAAGAAGTTGTTGCTGCGGGTGCGAAAGCTGCCATGAGTATTCCTAATTTGGTCTCACAGTTACCTGAGCGAAAGATTGTGTGGGTGATGTTACCAGCAAATGTTACTCAAGATGTTATAGAACGTCTAGTTAGTTTATTGTCCAAAGACGATATTATCATTGATGGTGCTAATTCTCACTATAAAGAATCTCGCAAAAAAGGTGAGTTGTGTGCTAAGCATCGAATTAACTATATAGACATAGGCGTTTCCGGTGGTCCGAGTGGGGCGCGCAATGGTGCTTGTTGTATGGTTGGAGGTGATATTGAGAGCTTCGCTTTAATTGAACCATTAGTAAAAGCAGCCAGCGCGCCCCACGCCTATCAACACTTTCCAGGTTTAGGTGCCGGCCATTTTGTAAAGATGATTCATAATGGCATTGAATACGGCATGATGCAGGCTATTGCTGAGGGTTTTACCATCATGAAAGAATCTGAGTACAATCTTAATTTAGAAGATGTGACCAAGATTTATAACAATCACAGTGTTGTAGAATCTCGCTTAATTGGCTGGACTCAATCTGGTTTTGAAAGATACGGTCAGGATCTAGAAGAGTTTTCAGGTACAATCGGTCATTTAGGTGAAGGTAAATGGACTGTAGAAACGGCAGAGGAAATGGGTATTCCTGTACCAGTCATCGCTGATTCATTTCAATTTCGATTAGATTCAACAGAAAATCCTAGTTACACGGGCAAAATTGTCCAAATGCTTCGAAATCAGTTTGGCGGCCACACAGAAAAAGATACTCTTAAAAAATAAAAGTTAATACTTTTAATCAAATTTATTCTTGAGATAAACTAAGGTTTCTTTTTGTCAATTTGATCAAGTTTCAAACCTTTGACGCCAAAGTAAACAACAGCGGCTATAATCATAAAATCGATAAAGACTGTCAAGAAATGTCCCCACATCAGATCAGCACCACCAACTGTAAATTTATATTCGGCTAAATTACCAGCTGCACCTAATAAAATTCCTACCACCGGATTAATAACATCTTGTACTAAAGCTGAAACAACTTTGGAGACTGCGCCACCTAAAATAAAACCTACAGCTAAACCCATCACTCCTTGTTCACGAATGAACTCGAGAAAACCCTTCATATATCCTTTTGTTTCTTGTAACATAGTTATCCTCTTCAATGTAACTAACTGTTACTATTATACTTTGTATGTAAAGTTTACATGTTTTTTCTGTAAGAAGATAATTTAAAAAGCAAGCTTATAACAACTCGCTTTCAATCTCTTCACTTTCAGAGGAAACGGTTGGTAAGACATAAATGTCTTGATTATATTGATTAAGGCCAACAAATTCAGCGTCACCAGCTAAGACTTGTTCAAATGGTCGACAAGAATAACAACCTTTATCCCCTTGAGGACAGTTAAAAATTTCTAATTTACGAGCTGTCTTTACTTTTTTAGCTAAGTTTAATACCTGCTCATGAGCATCTTCTAAATCTGGCAATTCTTTAGACAACCACTCATTAGATTCTAAATACCAATAACTAGCAGAAATAACTTTCCACTTTTGACAGTAGTGAACTAACAAATGATAAATAGGTAATTGTAGTGAGTTGTCGCTTTCTTTATTTTTACCAGTTTTAAAGTCAACTATGTTAACACCATCTTCTACCGGCAAATATTCTAACCAGTCAACTTTACCACACAAAATAATATTTTCTTCTGGAGACAACCAGAAATGTGGCAAATCTTGTTTTATCTTAACTGATAATCTAGGTAAAGGCCCTGGATCTGCTTGAACTAGGCGCAGCATAGCTGCGCCTCTCTCTTTATATGTCTGTTCTTGATCTTGAGAAACAAAACCACCTTTTCGCCCACTAACTTGCTTCCAAACTTGCTCGTACTGTTCTAGTAGTGGTTGTCTCATTCTATCTGCAGTTGCTAACTTAGAACGTGATTCTAAAACTTCATGAACAGCCTGTCCCAAAGCTAAAGGCGCAGACATTATTTGAATTTTGTGTTTTGTTTTAGGATCTTTATACACATTCTTCAGATAGTAGGCGCGAGGACATGTTACAAAATCATTTAACGATGTATGTGAAACCCAAATTGCTGAAAACTTATCTTGTGCCATAACTTAACTTTCTATTTCATCCAATTCTCTTAACCGTGAGCTCATTGGATAGTAGCGCATATACACTTCTAAAGTTGTTACAAATAAAATCATAACCACTGGTCCATAAATCACTCCCAGAAATCCAAAGACTTCTAAGCCACCAAACACACCCAATAACAAAAGTGCTGGATGTAACATTGCGTTTTTTGAAACCATTCGAGGGCGCAAAATATTATCAAGATTACTAATTACTAGTACTTGGATTAAAATTATGATCAATCCCTTCACCAACTCTCCATTAAGAATAAAGAAAATACCAATTGGAACGGTTATCAGTGGAGCACCCAACATAGGTAACAAAGACGCAATTAACATCACTACAAATAAAGTCAAGATATACGGAACTCCGGCAATCCATAACATAACTGCTGATAAGCTTGACTGTAGTGCTGCGATAAAAAAAGCACCCTTTACCATTGAAGTCGTCATTTCTTTGACTTTTAATAAATACGTATCATCAATAGCATCGTTAAATGGGCTCAATTTTTTAATGTATCCAACTAAATTTTGTTGATTGGGAATTAATG
>Ga0163154_10009256_pt1 | contig 11267 bp, 9 predicted proteins | sample OliLakLV19MP9P1_FD_148649 | JGI IMG/M metagenome (GOLD analysis project Ga0163154, IMG submission 148649) | Freshwater microbial mat bacterial communities from Lake Vanda, McMurdo Dry Valleys, Antarctica - Oligotrophic Lake LV.19.MP9.P1 | ecosystem: Environmental > Aquatic > Freshwater > Lake >...
CGGTGCGATCGCATTGCCCACATCGTTTGAGCCATGGGCAAAGGCGACAAAGCAAGCGCTGACAATTTGAAACCGTGCCATGACCCGTTCGACGAGTGGGGTGGGTGGCAGTGCGGGCTGGGTGGCCAAATGAGTCAGGCTGCGTAGAGTCCACAGCGTCAAGCTAACGCTGGCGATCGCGCCTATGGCTAGTTGGATATCGTGCAGCGGCACCCAGAGCAATGCTGGAGTGCCGACTATTGTGGGCAGCACGATGACGCCAAACAGGCTCACCAATGTCACACTCAGCCACGGAATCCATTCAGCCATCCGCCCGACTGGATCAAGACTCTGCAAAATCCAGCGTTGCAGCAGGCGGTAGATCAAGGCAGCGATCGCAGCACTGACCAGCGGTGTGACTACCCAAGTGAGCGAAATCAGGCGCAGCGAGTTCCAGTTCACAGCAGCAGCCCCCGCTGCCGCCCAGCCAAATCCGGCGATCGCTCCCACAGTGGCATGAGAAGAGGCTACAGGCAAGCCGAGAAATGTAGCGACCTGCAACCAGATGCCACAGGTCAGCAGCACCGCCACCATCCCCAGAGAGAATACGGGCACAGCGTCGGCAAACATAGCGGGGTTTACGACCGCCGCTGCCAATGTGGCAGACACGCGCCTACCAAACAATATCGCGCCACTCAACTCCAAAATCCCAGCGATGATTAAGGCTTGGCGCAGCGAAATTGCCCCAGACCCCACCGATGTCCCCATTGAATTGGCGACATCATTCGCACCTAAATTCCACGCCACATAGAAGGCGATCGCACTCGTCAATATCACTATCAGCATGGGGATGTCATAAACGCTGCCATAATAATATTGAGAATCATCTCTGCTGAGATTGACTCCGCTCCGGTAACGTTGCCGGATAATTGCAGCTTGTTCGTAACCCACTCGGCTTCAGAATTTAAGCATAATCCCATGAAATCGCGTCCCCCTGCTTCTGCAACCTCCTCAAAAGACGCAGACTCAACCGACACCCTTCAACCTGTCTCCCTGCCGATATCGCAGCAGACAATAAATCAAATTGCCCAGTTTCTACAGCAGCTGCCGCTAAAGCAGCAGGAGTCGTGGTCAATTCGAGAGGCGATCGCCTATCTCATCATGCCGATTAATGCTGCATTAGCCAAAGGATATAGCCGTGCAGAAATTGCCGCTATGATTCGCGCGGCGGGCATACCCATCTCTGATCCGTCCTTAAAATACCAGCTATTGCAGTTACGCTCACAAAGTTCGTCTACCGCTGCGGCTAACCCGACTCCAACGCAGCGATTGAAAACTCAGACCACCATGCCCGCCTCAACCGCCGCTTCGACGTTTGGTCGGCCAATCGGTAACGCTTCAGATCTCAACAGCACCAACTCTCCCCACATGCCCCGTGACACTGTAGAAGATGTGATCTCCTACCTCATTAGCGATGCGTAATGGTCTAAATTTTCCACAAATCTCTTACTTATAGATGATTGAAATCGGTGTCTTTTGGATACACTAGATTATCTCTCTACAAAAGCCGATCTGAGACTAGACACTGCCTCCGCTACTGCACGATTATTAACCACTCTAAATACGATCTCTATCACTATGATTACAACCAAAAAGCGCTTACCTGGCTCCGCTACTGTCCAGCAAACTGCTATCCAACAGGCTACGAGCTTGCTGGAACAACTTCCCGAAAAACCCAAGGAAATTTGGACTCTGAAAGAGGCGATTGACCTGTTGCAAGACTCGATTACCACCGCCCTCAAGCGGGGATACAGTCACGAAGAAGTGGCAGCGATGTTGGCCGATCAGGGCATTCAGATCAGCGTCTCGTCGCTCAAGCGATATTTGGCTTCTACCAAAAAAGAGAAGGCCGTAGCAGAGGTTGTGAAACCCCGCCGCCCTCGTCGGACAGCGGCTCAAAAGCAGGCAGAAGCAGAGGCCAAACTGTCAGCAACGCCAGCACCTGTTTCTGCCCCTGAAGCGCAGCCTGTACAACAGGAAGCTGCCGATTCCACCCCAGCCAAGCGCAAAACTGGTCGCCCCACTTCAACCCGCGCCAAAACTGCGACTAAGGCCACACCTGTAGCTCCTCCAAAGGCGACCTCTACGCCTCAAACCACCGCTTCCCGCCCTCGCAAAAAGAAAGCTTAGTCAGCTAGTCGGATCTAGATCGCGATCGCGGCGGGTTTGTGGTGCGGGGTGAGGAACGGTAATCGGGTGAACGAGTAAGCTTTCATTCATACATTGCTAAACGTTGCAAAATCCCATCGGCATGAAGGGATATCTTGCATTGATGTCCGTTGCCCTGAATAATGAAGCCTAATCAGGCTAAACATTTGTTGTTTGACGACTGACTCCCTTCAGCTAGGTCAGCCCAGTTCTATCTGACCTCCCTCATCACCTTTCTAGGAGGCTCCATGACCCATCGTCCGATCATTCTTGGCATTGTCGGTGATAGCGCTGCTGGTAAAACAACTCTGACTCGGGGCATTGCCCAAGTGCTGGGTGAAGACGATGTCACGGTCATTTGTACAGATGACTATCATCGCTATGATCGTAAACAAAGAGCCGAAATGGGAATTTCTGCCCTGCATCCTGACTGCAATTATCTGGATATTATCCAGCAACATTTAGGTTTGCTGCGCACCGGACAACCTATCCTCAAACCGATCTATAACCACACGAGTGGTGTATTTGATCCACCCGAATATATCAAACCCAGTAAGTTTGTGATTGTGGAAGGGCTGCTGGGCTACTCTACGCGGGGAATGCGCGATAGCTACGATGTCAAAGTGTATTTGGCACCCCCCGAAAGCCTGCGAACCGCGTGGAAGGTGAAGCGAGATACGCGTAAGCGAGGGTACACTGAGGCAGAGGTGCTAGAACAGCTGCATAAGCGTGAAGCTGACTCAGATGCGTTTATTCGGCCTCAGCGGGAATGGGCAGATGTTGTGGTGAGCTTTTATCCATCTACTAATACTAATAATCAGGACGATCTATTGTTAGACGTGCGGTTAGTGCTGCGTCCAACCATCCCTCATCCTGATTTCAGCACGATTTTGCATGCCAACGGGAATCATCTGGGTTCGGCGGTGCGGTTAGAGCTTGATCGAGATATGGGTAAGCCCGTAGACGTATTAGAAATTGATGGTCAAGCGACAGAGGAACAGGTGCACGAATTGGAGCGCATGCTCTGCAAGGAAGTCCCCTATTTGGGGCAGTTTTGCAGCCTGGAAGGGAACCCTGGGCTTGGCAAAATTGTGGGCACCACGGGGGAAACACTTCAGAGCTACCCCCTGGCGATTACTCAGCTACTGATTACCTATCACGTCCTCAAGGCTATTACTTTCTAAAAGCTGGGTTCACTTTAGCGTGTAGGTGTTGATCCAATCCAGTCAATCTAACCCGGTCAATCAGCGAAACCCTGATATTGTGCAGCCCGCTTAACGTGTCATCCAATATCAGGGTTTTCCAGGCTGAATTTAGCGCAAGGCAGCTTGAGCCAAGTGATGGGTCGAAACCCAGCCACCGTCGGCTAGTTCAGCCCAATCGTTTTGGTACTGACCCGACAAGGTCACCCGTTGCCCGTCGTAAAGCGTGCCGATCGCCCTATCGTTGGTGCTCGGGCCAGAATGAATGGTCACGTTCTGACCGTTGTTGCGAGCGATCGCCTCCGCGTGGGTAAAAGGACATAGCAGTGCCATGTCCTTTGCTGGGTGGGTCTCATCCTCCCTTTAAATTTGTAATCAGTTCTCTCGAATTTTTGCACAACCAGCTAGAAAAAATTAGGGTTTTAGCGATTATTGTGCTCACAAATATTGGCAGGTCATCATTCTCATTTCCACATGCCCTAACGGCACATATCCTAATTAATCATGTCGCAATTAATACCGTTCTAACAGCAGCTCTACTTCTGCCGCTAAATCCATTGTGTTCAATGCGTTCCACTCGGCTTGGCGCACTGCCAAAAATGCAGTTGCCAGGTCAGCGCCTAGGGCCTTTAGCAATACTGGGTCTTGGCGCAGATGCGCGATCGCCTCTGCCAGATTGAGCGGCAGACGATCGATGTGGCGCTGCTCGCGTTCTGTCTCCGATAGGTGACCCGGATCCACGGTAACGGGTTCTCCTGGCAATAGCTTGCGCCCAATCCCGTCTAGCCCAGCGGCGATCGCTCCTCCCAATGCCAGGTAGGGATTGGCCGAGGCATCTACTGTTTTCAGCTCAAAATGGGTGGGGCTGGGTGGCGTTGGGTTACTGGGCACCCGCACGGCGGCCTCGCGATTGTCAAACCCCCAGGCTCGAAAGGCACCGCTCCAAAAATGCGGTTGCAGACGACGGTAGGAATTGGGGCTGGGGGTGGTCAGCGCCATCAAGGCAGGCAAGTGATCGAGCATACCGCCAATAAAAAACAGGGCAGGTTTAGATAATCCCTGGACTCCATCCGACTCGGACGTAATATTGTGCCCCTGCTGCCACAAACTCAGGTGTAGGTGGCAGCCGCTCCCAGCCTGGTCAGCAAAAATTTTGGGCAAAAATGAAGCGGTTAACCCATGGCGCAGGGCCACCCCCCGCACCGTTTCCCGGAAGGCAATTTGCCAGTCTGCGGCCTGCAAGGCATTGGTATAGCGAATCGAAATTTCGTGCTGGCCGTGCCCCGACTCTGGATAGTAGCGCTCGACCGGAATCCCCTGAGCCAGCAACGCCTCGGTAATGGCGTCAATCACCGCCTGGTTGATATTCATTCCCAGCGTCGAGGCAAATAGGGTCTGGTCTACCGGAACTTTTTCGCCATTCGCGGCGGTCTTAAACAAATAAAATTCGTTTTCAAAAGCAGCTTTGATCTGCAACCCGGATTGCTGTGCCTGGGCGATCGCCCGCTGTAGAAACGCTCGTGGACAAAGATCCCACGGCTGTTGATGCAGTCGCATGTCTGCCATGACGCTGGCGTGCCCTGGTGCGTAGGGCAACCGTTGCAGGGTGCTCCAGTCGGGCACCAGCCACACTTCGCCGACCGGGCCGAGGCCGCTGTCGGGGGCGATCGCATCTGCCATAATCGGCACGGCCTGTTGAGCCATGGAGATGCCAATCCCATCGGTGTAATTTTCCTCCAAAAAGCCGACATGAAAGGCTTTAGCTCGAATTAAATTGGCGTTATCGCACCAGAGCAGTCGCACAAATCGAATGCCATTTGAGTCTAAGAATTGGGCAACAGCGGATAATGACGGTAGCGGACTGCCCATGGGGTTGCAAAAGTGGAGACGGTAGTTGGATCTGACCCTGAGTCGATTAAACCGCAGATTGTGCATCCACCTCAAGATCCACAAGATCCACCGAAAAGCGTTGCCCAAATCAAAAAATGGTATAACCGTTTTCTGGTGACATGATCTAGTGCCTTGCTAGGATGGCCTTTCCGTTCAATAATTTCTACAGGCTATTTCCGGAGATCCATGACAACGCTACTACGGTCTGAGGAGCAACTACCTGACGGGCAACAGCCTGGGGCGCAAGTATCAGGGGCGCACTTATCTGAACGGGCAGAATCGGCATCGGGAAACGGCGATCCGCGCTCTGCGCAGGCAAGCCAACGCCCTTACCTGTCAGTGGTTGTACCAATTTATAACGAGGTCGAAAGTTTGCCGCGATTGGTAGAGGCGATCGCCTCTGTGCTGCGCCCTAGCGGCATGGTCTACGAAATAGTCTGTGTAGACGACGGCTCTAACGATGGTTCGGGCGACCTGCTGCGGCAGCTGGCGCAATCTCGCAGCGATTTGCGGGGGGTGCTGCTGCGGCGTAACTATGGCCAAACCGCCGCCATGGCCGCTGGGTTTAACCATGCCCAAGGCGAGGTGATTGTGTCGCTTGATGGCGATTTGCAAAATGACCCGACCGACATTCCGATGCTGGTACACAAGCTAGAAGAAGGATACGACCTGGTTAGCGGCTGGCGCAAACAGCGGCAAGATGCTGCCCTCACCCGGCTACTGCCCTCCAAAATTGCCAACTGGCTGATTGGTTGGGTCACAGGGGTGAAGCTGCACGACTACGGCTGCTCGCTCAAAGCCTATCGCTCAGAGCTGCTGATGGATATGAACCTCTACGGCGAGCTGCACCGCTTTTTGCCGGCATTGGCCTTTATTGAGGGGGCACGGATTACGGAAGTGCCAGTGCGCCACCATGCGCGGCAGTTTGGCCAAAGTAAGTATGGGCTTGGGCGCACGGTGCGGGTGGTGATGGACTTGGTCACTATTGCCTTTATGAAAAAGTTTTTGACTCGCCCCATGCATGTGTTTGGGCTGTGGGGCATGATCTCCATGGGGCTAGGCGGGCTGCTCATGCTCTACCTGGCCATTTTGAAACTGGCACTGGGGATGGCCATTGGCGATCGCCCGCTGCTGCTGCTGGCAGTTGTGTTGTTCATTACCGGGGTACAGCTGTTTTGCTTTGGGCTGTTGGCCGAACTGCTAATGCGCACGTACCACGAATCGCAAGGACGCCCAATCTATCGGGTGCGAGAGGTGGTGGGGACAAAACCAGTGAGGGAGCGTCCCGTGATATAGTGCTCCCCATCCTGACTTTGTGGATTCGGTGCGTTCCCCTCCCTTTTTCCTATGATTGAAACCTTTTCTGCCTCGACTAAACAGGCGGCTCCCGATCGCCCCATGGTCTCAGTTGTCATGCCCTGCCTAAATGAAGAAGCGGCGATCGGGGCGTGTATCCAAAAAATCCAGGCTACCTTTGCCAAAGCCGGGATTGATGGCGAAATTGTCGTGTGCGATAACGGCTCAACCGATCGCTCGATCGAAATTGCCGAACAGATGGGGGCACGGTTAGTGCATCAACCGCTGCGGGGCTACGGCAATGCTTATATCAAAGGCTTCGCCAGCGCCCTAGGCGACTATTTAATCATGGGCGATGCGGATGACACCTACGACTTCACCATGATTCCTCAGTTTCTCGACTGCCTGCAAAATAAAGGCTACGATTTTGTCACAGGCAGCCGCTACCTGGAGGGTGGCCACTCAAATATCACGTTTCTGCACCGGATTGTCGGCAACCCGGCGCTGACGGGCTTGCTCAACTTCCTGTTTGGCACCCGCTATACCGACGTATATTGCGGCTTTCGTGGGTTTAGTCATGAGGCGTACGAGCAAATTTCTCCTGTCAGCCCTGGCATGGAATTTAACCTGGAGCTGGCGATCAATGCCGGGTTAGCCAAGCTCAAAATCACGGAACTGCCGATTGTGCTGGCTCCCCGCAAAGGCGAATCGAAACTGCGCACCGTGCAAGATGGCTGGCGCAGCCTGCGGATGATGCTGGTATATTGTCCCAATAAGGTATTTATTTATCCCGGCCTGCTGCTGCTGGTGACGGGGATGCTATTACACCTGTCGGTGCTGGGCGGGTTGATTCAGTATGAAGGGCGATCGCTAGGCGCGGTCACAGGCGTGTTTGCCACAATTTTTAGCATCATTGGTTTTGAAATCCTCAGTTTGGGTCTGCATACCAAAACTTATTCCTGGAGCCGCCGCTTTGACCGAGACAACGCGCTGATGAAGGGGTTTTACAAAACCTTTAGTCTTGAAAAAGGGTTGATTTTGGGATTTGTACTGGCGCTGGGTGGTGTGGGCATTTTGGCCGTCCAGGTGGGGCAATGGGTTCAGTCTAATTTGCAGCCGTTGGCACGTCCTGAATGGGCCTCGTTTGCCGCCACCCTGATTATTATTGGGCTAGGAACTATCTTCTCGTCGCTGTTTATTTCGGCCATGTCGATGAAAAAAGTCGATGACAAGCTAGATATCTATGAGTAATCAGGTGAGTAACAAGGAAAACCTGTCCTACCCTCAGCCCGGTCAGAGCGACTACGTGCAGCCGAATGTGGGCGGCTTGGTCAGCAAGGTATCGCTGTACGCCCGCAAGCGCATGTTGCGATCGCTCTTGACTCTGGCTCAGCCTACGGAAACTACTACGGTGCTGGACGTGGGTGTCACCTGCGACCAGCGAGAAGATTCTAACTTTTTTGAAAAACTGTATCCCTACATCCACAATGTCACGGCTGTGGGGTTAGAAGACGCGGCGTTTTTAGAGCAAGACTTTCCGGGGCTAACCTATGTCAAAGCGGATGGACTTAGCCTGCCGTTTCCAGACAAGAGTTTTGATCTCGTCGTTAGCTTTGCCGTGATTGAACATGTCGGCGATCGCCAGCAGCAGCGAGCATTTGTGCAAGAGCTGTGCCGGGTGGGGCGATCGGTCTACCTGACCACCCCTAACCGCTGGTATCCCGTTGAGTTTCATTCCATTCTGCCCCTGGTGCACTGGCTACCGCCCGTGTGGTTCCGGCGAGTGTTGCGCTGGCTAGGCCAGGATTTCTGGGCGAAAGAAGAGAACTTGAATCTGCTGACTCGCTCAGAACTACGCGCCATGTTCCCAGCCGCTGCGACCGTTTACTACAGACCCTTTTGGTTGCTGGGTCTAGTGTCAAATCTGGCCTTTTTCGGAGTCCAGTCACGATGAATCCCATAGGAATTCGGCTTAAAATATCTCTACCAACCTGGTTTAAAACTAGACCCAACCTGGCAATCGGTCTGACTATCTTTCTAGTGTGTCTGCTGGTCTATCTGATTAATTCACAAACCATTAGCTCCAACGACAACGTCCCCCACTCACTGCTGGCGTTCAACCTCTTAGAAAATCACACGATTAATTTTGATGCGTTTAGAAATTCTCATTTCTATGGTGCCGATGGCCAGTGCGCCAATTGCCCTGGTGGGGTGCCGTACTACTTTTCGGAAGCACCCAATGGGCATTTGACGTCGAGCTATCCGATTGGCACGGCGGTTGTGACGTTTCCGCTCTATTTGGCCTTTTTTATCTATCTAAAAATTCAGATCTGGTTTCAGGGGTTGTTCTCCAGTGCAGCGGTTAGCTTCCCTGACATCACAAGCATTGCATTTGAGTCTTACCGCAGGAGTTTTGAAAAGCTCGCTGGCGCTATTTGTACAGCGCTTTCTGTGGTTGTTTTCTATTTTGCTAGCCGTTTAAAGTTCAGCCCTAAGGCAACTGCTGTTTCGACCTTTGTGTTTGCCTTTGCCACCTCAACTTGGGTGATTAGTTCGCAAGGATTGAAGCAGCACACGATCTCAAACTTATTGCTGATTACGGTGATCTATTGCTTACTCAAAGCCAATCGGGTTGAGGGTAAACCTCGGCAGCGGCTGTTGTTAGTTGCAGGGATTTGCTGTGGGCTAATTCCTAGTGTGCGACTGCCCTGCAGCGTTTTCTCACTGGCGGCGATCGCCTATTCCCTATTTGCCTTCCGCAAAGATGCGCTGTTTTTGCTGCTCGGTTTACCAACGGCACTGATTAATACCGTTTGGAATTATCATTTTTTTGGGATTGAAAACCTGGTGCGCGGCGGCTATTCTCGCCTGCTAGACGGCGGATCTGGATCGTATATTTTTACCCTTGACCACTTTAGAGACGCGTTTTGGGGATTATTGGTTAGCCCCAGTGATGGAGTGTTCATTTTTTCACCCGTTTTGGTTTTTACCCTGTTTGGCACATACCAAGTTTGGCGGCTGCGCGCCGGTAAAGATGAACAGCTATTAGCGTGTTTTATTGGGGCGTCGGTTATTCTCTTTATCAGCTATTGTTTTTTTGGTCCATGGAATGGAGGCAATGGCTCCTACGGGTCGCGCTACATGACCGATCTATTGCCGATTTTGTGTTTCCCGATTGGCTATTTTTTGGAGCGGATCGTTCGACAGTCTGATCTCAGTGCCGTTGGCAGTTTCAGTGTGGCGGGCAATCGTCGGCGTAAGCTGCACCGTTTTGGATTGAAGGGAGCCGCAATTTTATTTGCTGTGGCGCTGGTATTCTCAACTGGGGTGCAGGCCGTTGGCGCGTTTAGTCGCACCACCTGGGGCACTGTGCCTCTACCGCTTGCCGTCGATGGCAAGACGCGGATCTGGAGCTGGCACGATACCCAAATTCAGCGCCATGTGAATAGTATTTTGTTCGATGTTTTCAACCCTGTGGGCAATGGCAACGCCTATTTGCAAACCACTGATGGTGAAATTGAGCAAATTTTGGATCGAGGCAATATGCGCTCTGCGCAGGCAAGCCAACGCCCTCTAACAACGCTGGCGGTGAACCCAGGGCGGCAGCTGGTGCTGCAAGCTCAGCTGAAGAACACTGGCACCACCCGCTGGTATGGGTATGAAACCGGGATGGTGCGAGGGGAGACGCGCGTGCTGGTGCGGTTTTTTAATGCGGCCAATCAAGAAGTAAAACCGAGCACCCGCAATCGGCTGTATGTATCTGGGATGCCAAAACCGGGCGAAACGGCAACAGCAATTGGGGCGATCGCGTTTCCCAAACAGCGCGGCGACTACACCCTAAAATTTGAACTCACCGTGGCTGGTGTGGGCAGCTTTATCGACAGCCCCACCTACTCACTACCCTTATCGATCAAGGGGCAGGCTCAAAAGAGGAAAAAGAAATTGTGACCCGTAACATATGACCCGTAAATTGTGACTCAACCTGCTCGTCATGTCGCGCTGATTGCCCTGCGGTTGGCGCATCAGTCTACCTTTGCCGACGCGGCGCTCGATCAGACCCTGCGCCAAGCATCGCTGAGCGAACCCGATCGGCGTCTGGTGACAGAATTGGTCTACGGCTGTATGCGGCGATCGCGCACCCTCGATGCATTGGTTGACCAACTGGCCACCAAAAAGGCGCAGCAGCAGCCCCCAAACCTGCGGCTGATTTTGCACCTGGGGCTTTACCAGCTCCGCTACCTAGACCACATTCCCGCCTCGGCAGCGGTCGATACGACTGTGAAGCTGACGAAGGCCAACAACTTGGCAGGACTCTCGGGCTTCGTCAATGGGCTACTGCGGCAATATCTGCGCCTGCGCGAAACGGCTGACCCACTGCGACTGCCTGCCGACCCAGTTGAGCGGCTGGGCGTGCAATATAGCTACCCCAACTGGATTGTCCAGGTGTGGCTGGATGCCTTTGGCCGCGAGGAGACGGAACAGCTCTGCAACTGGCTGAATCAGTCGCCCTATATTGACCTGCGGGTGAATGTGCGACTGGCCGCTATAGAACAGGTGGAAGCCGCTATGCAGACGGCAGGCGTGGCGGTGGAACGGGTGCCCCATTTGCCCCAGGCGCTGCGGCTCACCGCTAGCCGAGGCTCAGTGCAGCAGCTGCCAGGATATGCCGAGGGGCTATGGTCGGTGCAAGAT
>Ga0163154_10009257_pt1 | contig 11266 bp, 7 predicted proteins | sample OliLakLV19MP9P1_FD_148649 | JGI IMG/M metagenome (GOLD analysis project Ga0163154, IMG submission 148649) | Freshwater microbial mat bacterial communities from Lake Vanda, McMurdo Dry Valleys, Antarctica - Oligotrophic Lake LV.19.MP9.P1 | ecosystem: Environmental > Aquatic > Freshwater > Lake >...
AGGCTTTGGGAAGAAGGTAAGTGATGAAGGAATTACGATTAAGTGAGCCTTTAAACTCAACCGTTCCAAGAGTCACCCATATTGAAAGTCCTGTAGAGTAAGAGTCATAGCGTTTTGAGGACAAATAGCGCGATACTTCTGCACAAAAATTAGGACAAATAGCGTGAGATTTTCAAAAGCGCAGTATTGAGATGAAGAAAAGCTTTGAAAACAAGGCAAGACAAGAAGTTAAAACCTAAGAACTGGAGGTCAAGTAGCGTGGAATTGAGGACGAATAGCGCGGTACGCGACACTTTTTGGGAGCAATTTGCGATCTACTGATACTTTGTAATAAGAGCAAACGGCAGCAACCTGGGAGCACCAGCATGGATGAGCAGCGAATTCAGGCGTATGTGGCGCTCATTGAGCAGCTATTAAGCTGCGGGAATGGTGAAGAGGACGCGATTTTGCAGCAGCAGGCTGAGCTGGTGGATGCGGGATTGCTGGCGGTGATGCAGCAATATGCCGATGGGCTAGAGCGGCAAGGCAACTCTAATGCCGGATGGTTACGGCAGTTTGCCCAGCGGTTAGCAACGGCACTGGGGGATATGAATACCCAGAGTCAGGGAATATCGGAGAATGCAGCCCAGTTTTTGGTAGAAGTCTTGCAGCTTATTGCCACCAGCCAAGGCAATCCTCAGCAAGTCTATCCGTTTTTGGCACAGCACCAAGACAGCCTGAATCCAGGGCTCTTACAAACCTTGCCACAAGTTGCAGTAGCGCTACTAGCAGGCGACCATGAGCAACGGCTATTTATGGCGGCTGTTCTCGTTGAATTTGGCAATCTGATTCAGCAATTTCCCTTGGGGCAGCGCTGGCTCAACCTGGAATTAGGCATTGCCGCATATCAGCAAAGCTTGACGGTGACGACTCAGACTGCCATGCCCGTCGAGTGGGCAACCACCATGATGAACCTGGCGACCGCCTACAAGAACCGCATCCGAGGCGATCGCGCTGAAAATATCGAACAAGCAATTGAGTCCTACCAGCAGTCCTTGACGGTGATGACGCAGACTGCCATGCCCGTCGAGTGGGCACAAACCATGAATAACCTGGCGAACGCCTACAAGAACCGCATCCGAGGCGATCGCGCTGAAAATATCGAACAAGGGATTGAGTCCTACCAGCAATCCTTGACGGTGAGGACTCAGACTGCCATGCCCTTCGAGTGGGCAGCCACCACGATGAACCTGGCGACCGCCTACTCTGACCGCATCCGAGGCGATCGCGCTGAGAATATTGAGCAAGCAATTGAGTCCTACCAGCAGTCCTTGACGGTGATGACGCAGACTGCCATGCCCGTCGAGTGGGCACAAACCATGATGAACCTGGCGAGCGCCTACTCTGACCGCATCCGAGGCGATCGCGCTGAGAATATCGAGCAAGCGATTGACTCCTACCAGCAGTCCTTGACGGTGATGACGCAGACTGACCTGCCCGTCGATTGGGCACAAACCATGATGGGGCTGGCGAACGCCTACAAGAGCCGCATCCGAGGCGATCGCGCTGAGAATATCGAGCAAGCGATTGACTCCTACCAACAGTCCTTGACGGTGATGACGCAGACTGCCATGCCCGTCGAGTGGGCAACCACCATGATGAACCTGGCGACCGCCTACTCTAACCGCATCCGAGGCGATCGCGCTGAGAATATCGAGCAAGCGATTGAGTCCTACCAGCAATCCTTGACGGTGATGACGCAGACCGACATGCCCGTCGAGTGGGCAGGTACCATGATGAACCTGGCGATCGCCTACAAGAGCCGCATTCGAGGCGATCGCGCTGAGAATATTGAGCAAGCGATTGACTCCTACCAACAGTCCTTGACGGTGAGGACGCAGACTGCCATGCCCGTCGAGTGGGCAGGTACCATGATGAACCTGGCGATCGCCTACAAGAGCCGCATTCGAGGCGATCGCGCTGAGAATATCGAGCAAGCGATTGACTCCTACCAGCAGTCCTTGACGGTGATGACGCAGACTGCCATGCCCGTCGAGTGGGCACAAACCACGATGAACCTGGCGACCGCCTACTATTCCCGCATCCGAGGCGATCGCGCTGAGAATATCGAGCAAGCGATTGACTCCTACCAGCAGTCCTTGACGGTGATGACGCAGACTGACCTGCCCGTCGAGTGGGCACAAACCATGATGAACCTGGCGATCGCCTACAGGGAGCGCATCCGAGGCGATCGCGCTGAAAATATCGAGCAAGCGATTGAGTCCTACCAGCAGTCCTTGACGGTGATGACGCAGACTGCCATGCCCGTCGAGTGGGCACAAACCATGATGAACCTGGCGACCGCCTACGCTGACCGCATCCGAGGCGATCGCGCTGAAAATATCGAGCAAGCGATTGCCGCATACCAGCAGTCCTTGACGGTGAGGACGCAGACTGCCATGCCCGTCGAGTGGGCACAAACCATGATGAACCTGGCGACCGCCTACGCTGACCGCATCCGAGGCGATCGCGCTGAGAATATCGAGCAAGCAATTGATTCCTACCAACAGTCCTTGACGGTGATGACGCAGACTGCCATGCCCGTCGAGTGGGCACAAACCATGATGAACCTGGCGACCGCCTACGCTGACCGCATCCGAGGCGATCGCGCTGAGAATATCGAGCAAGCGATTGAGTCCTACCAGCAGTCCTTGACGGTGAGGACGCAGACTGCCATGCCCGTCGATTGGGCAACCACCATGATGAACCTGGCGACCGCCTACGCTGACCGCATCCGAGGCGATCGCGCTGAAAATATCGAGCAAGCGATTGAGTCCTACCAGTCCAGTTTGAAAATCTTTGATCCTAAATTACTGCCGAATGACTGTCGAAGAACAGCCCGCAGCTTGGGCAATCTCTTCAGTGAACAAAACCGTTGGGCAGAAGCCATCCCCATCTACCAAAAGGCGCTTCAAGCTGCCGAACTCCTATATCAAAGCGCCGACCTGCTCGATGGCAAAGCCGCTGAGCTGGCAGAAACCGCAGATTTGCCCCGTCGAGCTGCCTATGCCCTAGCTCGCACTCGCAACCTGCAAGCGGCTGCCCTCACATTGGAGCAAGGTCGTGCCCGTGGACTGAGCGAAACCTTAGACCGCGATCGATCGGATCTGACCCGACTTCAGCAAACGCATCAAGATCTCTTTACCCAATATCAGGACACCACTGCCCAACTCCGCAACCTGGAAACCCAACAGCGGCTGCGGATGACCTCAGAGGAACGCCATAGCCTCACTCCAGAAGCCTTCCGAACTGAAGCTCTGCAACTGCGCCAAACGTTAACGGAAGCGATCGAGCAGATCCGCCAGGTGGAAGGCTACACAGACTTCCTGGCTCAACCTGACTTTGCTGATATTCAGCAAGCTGTTCGCTCTAGTGTTCCCCTGGTGTACCTCGTGCCTACCCCAAACGGAAGCCTCGCCCTCATCGTTACCCCAGATAGTATTGTGGATCTCTGGTTAGATGACCTCACCGAAACCAGCTTGAGAGAATTCCTCACTGTCTGGTTCAGCGCCTATGAGCAATCCCGAACGAATTACCAGGGTTGGCTAGAGGCGATCGATCAAGTCACCCATCAACTGTGGCAACCCCTGATGTCACCCCTGATCGATCACCTCAAACAGCACTCCTTCCAGCAAGCCACCCTCATCCCCACCGGATACCTCAGCCTGCTGCCGCTCCACGCCGCCTGGACAGAAGACAACATTACTCCCACAAAACGGCGCTACGCTTTCGATCTCATCCACTTCACCTACGCCCCCAACGCCATATCACTCAACGCAGCACACGACATTACTCAGCGAACTGGAGCAGACTCGATTTTGGCGATCGACAATCCCCTGCAAGATCTGCCCAACTCCAGCCGCGAAGTAGCTTCTGCTGTTGCCACCTTTCCGCAACACAAAGTCTTAAAGCATGAGGAAGCGACGATCGAAGCGGTTCGCTCTACCTTGCCCCACTACAACATCCTTCACCTCTCCTGCCACGGCACCGCTAACCTAAACGACCCGCTCAACAGCGGACTAGCCATGAGCAATGGACTGCTCACCCTGCGCGACCTCCTCAACCTCAGACTGAGGGAACAAGGCGGCATCCGTCTCGCTATCCTCTCCGCCTGCGAAACTGGACTGCCAGGAATTGAACTTGCCGATGAAGCGATCGGACTCCCCACCGGACTACTACAAGCGGGAGTAGCTGGCATTATTGCCTCCCTCTGGTCTGTGAGCGATCTGGCAACCGCCATGCTGCTGGTGCGGTTTTATCATCTCTGGCGTGGCGAAAAACAGCTAGAACCCCACCAGGCATTGCGGCAGGCACAACAATGGCTACGAGATACGACCAGCGGAGAGAAAATGGATTTTTTTGATCAGATCAGCACAGCCGATTTCATCAAAAACGAGCTGTTTAACCGATTCTCCGATGATCAGGCGATCGCCTTTTCTCACCCTTTCCACTGGGCGGCATTTACCTTTGTCGGGATTTAAGTCATCTTTGTTTTAGTTCAGTCTTTCAGTTTATGGAACCCTCAACATGAGCCAAACAGACACAATTCGCTATATTTACGCCATCCAATACATTCGATCGCATCTGCAAACATTAATACAAACAGATACAGAAAAAGTAGATCAAGAACTAGCAGAACTATTAGCGCAACTCCAAGTGGAATACAAAATTGAAAGTAAATTCCAGCAGATATTAAAACCACATCTAAAAGCTCGAAGTTGGTGGGTTGATTTTAATCAAACGCTATCTGGCGATGAACCTGTTAGAGGTATATCTGGTTTCAGCCCAGCAGATGGAAGTTTACAGGGTGATTCTGCTCCAGATCCCCTGCTGATTACCTGCGCCAAGTGCGGCTTTGCCAACAGCCTATTTTCCTGGAATGATCTCATTCCTTGCCAGAATCGCGATCGCCCAAAACACAACATCGAACTTTAAACCTTGACCCAGCCCAGCATCCCGTTACCCGGAACCTGAGATGTTTAACGATGCCCTCAAAGAAGTCACCGGACTCCTCGATCGCCGCTTCCTACTCAATATTTTCTTTCCCTGCCTCGTATTCTGCGGACTGCTCATGGTTGTCGGAGTGATAGGCGCAGGCGAAGACTTGCTCAAAATAGCAGCAGCCTGGATTAAACAAGATCTGGGCGTACAGGTTTTACAAGTCGTTGGATTCCTGAGTATCATCACCGTATTTTCTGGAATCATCGATAGCCAACTTCCCGCAATCATCCGGTTTTATGAAGGCTATTCTCTCCTGCCGCGTCTCGCAACCACTGGAAAAGATTTTCATAAAAAACGTTTACAGCAACTAGGCAAAGAGGAAGCAAAGTATTACGGCTATCTCCAGTCATACTATCCATCGCATTATCAACCCGAACAGGTCATGCCAACTCAGTTTGGCAATATTCTCAAAAACTCCGAGCGATATCCCAGCGATCGCTATGGCTTAAATGCGGTCGTCATTTGGTCACGCCTATACCATCTCTTCCCCGATCGCTTTATTCAGATCATTGCTGAAGCCAAAGGCTCTGTAGACTTCATGCTGGTGATTTCTACCCTCAGTGGCATTTTCGCCCTCATCAGTGGCGGTTATCTCCTGATTGTCAAAGCCTCTGGGTGGCTTTTCCTGCTGTGCTTCTGGGGCGGATTAGCCGTAGCCTGGTTAGCTTATCGAGGTGCGCTGGCAAGTGCTGTTCTCTATGCTCAACAAATCAAGACTGGTTTTGATCTCTACCGTCATGAGCTTTTCAAACAGATGCACCTGAAATTGCCCCATAATCTCAAAGATGAAAAAGAGCAATGGAAAAAAGTTGATCAGTTTCTCTACCAAAACTTGCCGCTGCTACCGGACTATACGAGTGCTGAGGCAGCAAGCTCAGACAATCAAAAGAATGAAAAGCTCTGATGTCTACTGATACTCCTACAGATACAAATACGGATAACGAAGAGGATAAAACTATTCCCGATCGTTGGACAGCTAAACTATCCCTCAGCCATTGGTTAGCGATAGTAGCCATTCCCGTGGGAATCATGGGTGCCCTTTATCTCTTTTGGCAAGAAGACAAGACTCGTGTAGACGTTTGCGTTTATGTACCAGCACACGACTTACCTGCCTATCACCAGATACAAGACAGCGATCTCGCCCCGAAACGCTATGCGTCTAGATCTGTTCCTTCAGGCATCTTAAAAAAATCCCAGAGAATCGTAGGTCGCTACACACTTACATCACTCCCCAACGGAAAACCTTTGACTAACAGCCAACTCGGTGTCAAAGTGCAGCCAAACTGCCTTATGGATACTGTTGCGGTGAGTCTTCCTGCCACACCCGCCATGACATTTGGTGGCAACCTCAAAGCAGGAGATACCGTGTCCATTACCTTTGCCTCTCCAGCAACCAAAGAAGGCGTTTCACCCACTCCCACCCTGTTTTCCGACATTCTAGTGCTAGATGTCAAAGCAGTGCCCCAAACAAACACGTTTACCTCTGTAATTGTGATTGCTCTACCTAAAACATCAGCAGAAGAATTTGTTACCCACCTGGCTAGTACAACAACACTTGTAGGTCGCAATTTATCAGGCAAAGAAAACAACTGTATTGCAAAAGATCCTTGAGCTGTCGGAATCGATCGCCGTAGAGGCTTAGCCTTTAGCGGATATCAGTAGATCGCAAACCTCAACATCATGCTTCTAAAAACCTGATATTTCTCGCGCTCCGTGCCAGAAATATCAGGTTTTTGGGGTTTTGGGGCGCACTTCGCGCGCCCCAAAACCCCATTTGCGATCTACTGATCCTATTTGAGACAATAATTAAAATGGCGATCGCGGCTTGCTGCGATGAAGACTCCATCACTTTCGTCGATAGCTAGTGCCGTTTGCAGGGTTGCCGCGATTAATTCTAATTCAAGGGGGAGTTAATGTGTTTTTCAGCGCCCATTAGCTTTACTGCCAGCGCTGTGCTTCTTCCGACAGGTCTCTATTCCCTGCATTTGGCTTATCAGAGGAATCCTAGCTATCTTCCGCTCGCTTGTATTCCGATCGCGTTTGCCATTCAGCAAGCCTGTGAAGGGATGGTTTGGCTGGGTTTTGGGGCTGATTCTCCCGTAGAGACAAATCTGGGAGCTTTCGGCTTTTTATTTTTTGCCTATTGGTTCTGGTTATTCTGGTCTCCTTGGTCGGTGGCTCAATTGGAGCTTAAGCCCACAGTGCAGCGGGTTTGCTGGGGAATAGGCTTCCTTGGACTGGTTTACGGTGGTTTACTTTACCTGCCTTTGCTAGGGCAACCGACATGGCTGACGGTTCATATTATCCATCAATCGATCCAGTATGAGACGCGATTAATCTTTGACCCCTGGCTCTCACAGCAGGTCGATCGCACCTTCTACGCGATCATTATTCTCACGCCCTTTGCGATTGCCTCCAACCGTTTCCTCAGATTCCTCGGTGCGGCAGTCTGCTTATCGGCAATCGCCTCTCATTGGCTACTCAATGAGGTCTTTACCTCAGTCTGGTGCTTCTTTGCTGCCTTACTATCTCTCTTTATCCTTTACATTTGTCGAACGGCACCACCTATGAAGTTGTTGCAGAAAAACGCCGATTTCCTCCTACCTGAGTCCTTTGAAGCAGCAACACATGAGGTCTCTATAAAACAGCAAATGGATATGTGATCTGAAAGTAACTTTTTTATATTGCACCGCCTTGTCGCTTATGAAGAGCACTTTCGATCTGAAAGACTAATACGTTTCGGCTCCATCCATTCCCGATCGTCTACTGGATATACCAGAGACGCTCATTGATGTCTTTTACTTTGTTGTTGCGTTTCTTAATAATTGACACCGCTCTTGCGCATCTTCATGAACCGCCCATTGCGAACCCGCATGATGGGTAGTGTGGGAGGGGAGGGAGAAACACCTCCTGCGACCCGATTAGACCGCGTCGCAGACTGCTGCGATTCGTATGATCTTCAAAGGGTGTTTGTACTTGAAGGGTAATTCAGTAATCATCACGAACTTTTGTGAGTCTCGCTAAGTCATCACTAGTGGCTGGTGTCTCATAGATAAGTTTTATAGTTTCATCATTCTTGAGGACATAGGCTGCCTCAACTGGTTGAAGGCTTTTCTTCCATGCTTCAGGAGCAAGACTAGCGATAAAGTATGGGACAGCTTTATGAGAGAGCACACATCTGACTTGGTACTGAATCTCTGGCTGCAAATCAATAAACTTAGTCTCACCCATCTTTAATTCAATCTGAGTTCTATTTTCAGAAGATTTAATCTCACAAATGATAGTATATCCAGGAATCAGTGAATATAACTGCTTAAGGCAAGTGATTTCAATGCCAGTGCCTTGCCTACTTACTTGAGATTTGTATAAATCATTTTTATTTTCCTCTTTGATAAAAGATGGCTGATTAATTGCTTTATGAGAATCTATCTGATTAACCAAAACAGGTATTGATTGTCCTGCAAAACCTGATAAATGTATGGCATTACAACCAAGATTATATGCAAATTCGTACGATCTTCCTGCTCCTAAAGCTGTATAAAAACCAACCGAGAATTCAATTGCAGCTTTATCGCCAATTGACTTACTCATGCCAATCACATACTTTATGTGTTCACTGATGGCATGGGATTGTGCTTCCGAATAACATGCGTTGAGGACTACGCACTCTAGCTGCTCAGAAAATAATTTAAACAATCCCGCTAATGCGTCTGAAGTTACTAACTTTTCTCTACCACTAGAATCTTCAAACACCAGACCTTCTTGTCCCGCGCCATGTCCGCTAAAGTGAACAATTTGAGGATTAAAATCCACTAGGGCTTGCTGAATATCTCTTGGTCGCGCCGCAACTGCTGAATATATAGGGGTTTTACCATATCCTGCTAAACGCAAACGTTCTTTAATTTCACGTTCTTCTTCCTGTAGTTGAAGATAAACGGTTTTTGTAGGATCGGGCGCTATCGGATTAGCCGCCAATAGTAGGATTGTTTTATTCATTAATACTATTTCGTATTATCTATATTTGCTTCAAAAAATTCATGGGACTGAAGAGAGTAAAGTATCTAATTAGCCTGTTAAGACGACACTACGCATCACGCTTAAGCCGCTTTTTAGGGTTCATGCTTAATTGTAGAATTTGATAGCGATCGTATGTCTATTGATACAGTGCCTTCACTTAATTTAGATGGCGCATCGCCTGAATTAAGTGAATATTCATTTTTTATTCCTTGCAAAAGTTGACCAGGATTTAAACCAGAGTGCAGGATTAATCCTAAACAACCTGATACGATATAAATAAAGCCGAAAAATCCCAATGTAAGGTTGTTAAAAATAGTAGATATTAATGCTGCTGCTATTACCAATATCCAACTTACGCCAGCAATTTCCCTGATTCCTAACCACGAGAGCACTACTGAAGTCGCCAGAAGAGCAGTTATTATTGAGCTTGTCCCATTTCCGCCCATTGCCAACTGAATAAATGAGGAAAAAACCAGCATGATTAATATGAATGAAGTTATGGTGTAAGCTGATTTATTCCATTTTAGGATGCCTCTCATATATAGCGGGGAAGTTAGAAGTATGGCAAGTATAGATGACACAAAGTCTGGTCGAAAAGTCAGATAGCTATCTCCTAGCCATCCGTGATGGGTATATCTAAAAAAAGACATGATGCCTGATAAAAATAGAAATATTAGTGAGAGCAATCTAAGCGTCACGCTATCTAACTCACTGTCATCTACTAGAAAGGATGTGAGCTTTTCAAACATTTTTGGATCTCCTGGGTTTCTGGTGAAAATAGTTCTTTGTGATACCTCAATCGGATCAGAGGATGTCTGAGAAGTCGAAAGCGAAGGCTGAATTCCTGATTCTCTGGTTGAGTCGTGAGTGCTGAAACCCTGACTATTCTGTTCTTGATTACCCTTTTCAGACATCCTCTTAAGTGGAACCGCTATTTTTGCAGTACCCCATAGCCATCTCGCCAATAGAAATGAAAGAGAGCTGATAATGAAGAAGAATATGCCACCGTAGATTTTATCTCCAACTGTGGTACTGCTATCAACTAAAACTATAAACAGAACAATTACCGTCAAAAAACAAAAGATGAAAACTGCGATCGAGAGAAGTCTCTTGATAAAGCTCATGTCTGAATCCCAATTAAGTGTCCTATGTATACCATCAAAAAGCTATACTGTCCTTCTCCGTCAAATCATGAGATTTTTTTGCCACAACGGGGACAGGTAAAGACCGTTTGCCGGAAAACCAGCCATCCTTCTTCACTGAGATAATTTCAGGCACAAGTCATGCAGATTCTTGAAGCACAACATTTTGTCTCATAGACATTGGATACTGACCAACACTGAGAGCATTTTGGTGATTCTAACCAGCCGATTCTTTTTCTAACCAACCACTCACTGAGAAAGTCCTCAATGCTCATGCGATCTCCTTTGCTTTCTTAATGCGTCTAAAGAGGTCTATTTGGTATTCAATTCCCGACAGATGACCTTGAAGCCACCTCTCATCTAACACTCATCAGATAATTTAGCGGTCTCCTAAGAAACAAGACCTTCAGTAAGCATAATACTCACTAAGCTGGTGTAGTTTCTTTCACCCAGAAGGTGCCTTATCGCGTGGAATGCTAACTTCTTTTTAGAGAGAAATTTTCTTCAGATTTATCCCAAGTTAGATGGATAGGTAGATTTTTTCTTGCGATCCACCCAAATCAGGTGGATCTGAGGAAAGTTTCTTTATAATACGCCGATCGAAGTGGATCTGAGGAAACTTTCCGCCTTTCTTTAGATGTGTACGAATAAAATTAATAGTATTATTGGGTATGCGGTATAAATTGTTGTTTGAATTACCCCTAAACCAAGCAACAAAAGGCTCCATCTGTAATCTTTCGTGAACTCATAACCGCTCGAAAGGCTAAAATCCCGTTCCCTTGCTGAACAGGACAAGTTACCAATAGATATTTATAAGAGAGTGATTTTTGCAGGTTCGACTCCTGCCGTCTACGTTGGCACACACCACATGCTCCAAAAGCCCCTGCTTCTCCAATTGGGGCTTTTTTTTGCAAAAAATAGTTGCTTAGATATGCATATTTATGTATATTGGATACATATATTTAAAAGAGAAACTATTATGGCTAGAAAATGGCTGGAAGAATTAATTAACGGTGAATACATCCCTTTTATTGAAGGGATTAAGAAGAGTCCAGCCGGAAGAAAGA